>OBLU010000174.1_pt1 | contig 60860 bp, 53 predicted proteins | sample 1518681 | NCBI WGS metagenome assembly OBLU01 (sample SAMEA3539304, study PRJEB22396) | soil metagenome | biome: tundra; feature: field; material: soil | place: USA | collected 2010-05 | depth 0.15 m | reverse complement strand
TGGACGAGTGGAGGTAGAGGTTGTGAGGCATCACCGTGGCGCCCAACATGCCGATGGCGATGTAGAGCATGTCTGGGTTGGTGACGATGGAGGGCGCGGGGATGACGAGATTCTTGAGTGCCGGCCAGTACTCCGGCCTGGACAGGAACAGTTGCACGCCGAACATGGTGATGATTGTTCCGATGAGCGCAATCACCAAGGCCTCAACATAGCGGAAGCCCCATCGCTGCATGAGCAGGATGAGCAACACGTCCAGGCCGGTGATGAGCACGCCGTAAAAGAGGGGAATGTGGAAGAGCAAGTTGAGAGCGATGGCTGAGCCGATGACTTCAGCCAGGTCACAAGCGGCGATGGCGATCTCAGCGCCGACCCAGAGGAGAAAACTCATCCAGCGGCCGTAGCTTTCGTTGCACATCTGAGCCAAATCGCGCTCTGTGGCCACACCGAGCTTGAGCGACAGGCTTTGCAGAAGAATGGCCATCAGGTTGGAGGCCATGATGACGGAGAGCAGGGTGTACCCGAAGCGCGATCCGCCCGCAATGTCAGTGGCCCAGTTGCCGGGGTCCATGTAGCCCACCGAAATGAGGAAGCCGGGCCCAAGAAAACCTAACAGCCGCCGCCAGTAGATCGGCGAGCGGGAAACGCGGACACTGGAATGCACCTCTGGCAGTGAGGGCTCAGGGAGCGCGACTTGGAATTGGAAGTCTGTGGACATGGAGAATTGGGGAAGAGCTCGCAACTACCCTTCAACCCAAGTATGCCACAAGTTGTTAATTATAGTTAACAAAAAATATTACATTTAATTACGATGAATATTCCGGTCGGAGCCAAACAGCCTCGGCGGCTGGTCTTCCGAGGATGGATATTCCTGTAGATAACTCAATCGAAACGGTTTGGTCGTAGTTCTGGCTTAGGACGCGGAGAGTCTTGCCGGGCCCTATGCCTGTCTTGTGGAGAAAAAGCAGCAGCTTGGGGTCCCGTTCGTGAAGGCTGATGACGTTGTAGAGCTGGCCTTCGACAGCCTCAGATAGCGGTATTTCGCCGCGCTTTTTACGCTGGGAAGGGCTCACTGGAAGCACTGCGTTGCCGTGTGGGCAGGAGCCGGTCTCGCCGAGTTTCTCCTTGAGCTTGATTTCGAAGGCTGGGGAGACAGCGTGCTCAAGGCGCTCAGCCTCTTCGTGGATCTCGTACCACTCCATGCCGAAGACCTCGCTCAACATGCGTTCGATGAGGTGGTGGCGGAGGGCGGTGCGGTATGCTGTTTCGCGGCCAGACGGGGTAAGGCGGACTATACCGTCCGCGCCGACTTCGGCGAAGCCGTCGCGCTTGAGGCGTTTTAGCGCCATGGTGACGGCGGGCGCGGAGACCTCAAGCCAATGAGCCAGTGTGGCCGGAATGACCTGATGTCCCTCGGCCTCGGCTTCGAGGATGGCCTTGAGGTAGTTCTCTTTCGAGACGTAGATGGAGTCTTTCATTGAGGAACCGGGCCTCTAGCTTTTAGCTACTAGCTTCTAGCTTAAGGCTTAAAGCTGGGGGGTGGAGAAAAGCGTTTTGGTGATGAAGGGGGTCGGGTGGGATTCTGGCTTCCCACCCATTCCGCAAATGCCGTGGAATGGATGGGGCACCCAGCTTCTGTGGTGGAACGGGCAGAAGGAGCGTTGGCTGCTCTATGGCTTCACGCGGACTTTCGGTTCGACGGAGAGGCCGGGGCGCAGAAGGTGGTTGGGATCTTCGCTGGCCAGGTCGGTGAAGTCAATGCGAACCGGAACGCGCTGAACCACCTTGACGTAGTTGCCAGTCGCGTTTTCCGGCGGGAACAGAGAGAGCACCGAGCCGGTTGCGCCGCCGATCTGGGTTACTTTGCCGCTATAGCTCTTGCCGGTGGCGTCGACTGCAATTTGAACGGACTGATCTTTTTCCATGTGGCGCAGCTGAGTCTCCTTGAAGTTTGCGGTGATCCACAGATCTTGAAGAGAGACGAGGGTGAGCAGGTTTTGGCCCGCGGCAACGTTCTGTTCGACTTCAACGCTCTTGCGGGTAATGATGCCGGGCGCCGGAGCCACGATCTTGGTATAGCTGAGGTTGAGTTTGGCCTGGTCGAGCTGGGCCTGGGCCTGGGCAACCTGAGCGAGCGCCTGTTTGGCCCGGGCAGATTGCGCGGCCACCTGTTGCGGGCCTGTCTGAGCGTATTTCAACATCGCCTGCGCCTGGTTCTGCTTTTGGCGAGCGACGCCCACTCCGTCTCCGGCGGCGCGCTCGGTGGCGATCGCGTCGGCAACGGCTGCCTTGTCGGCGTCAACTGCGGCAACGGCGGCGTCAAACTGCTGCTTGCTGATTACATCTTTTTCGACCAGCGGACGATAGCGGTCCAAATCGGCTTGCGCCTTGGTCAAGTTGGCCTGCGCCTGTGCGACCCGTGCGTGTGCGGCTTCGAATTGTTGCTGTGCCTGCTCGACACTGGCAACTGTTCCGGTGACATCAGCGCCTGCCGAGCTTAGGTTGCTCCCGGTGTTGATCGATGTGATGGGAACGTTGACATTTGCAGCGACGGCGTTGGCCTGGGCGCTGGCGAGGGCGGCTTGGGCGTTCTCGACCGCAACCTGATAGTCCGCGGGGTCCAGCTCGGCGATGACGTCGCCTGCCTTGACGACCTGGTTCTCTTCCACGTCGACCTTGAGGATCTGGCCGTTGATGCGCGAGCTGACCTGAATGAGGTGGCCGTTGACCTGAGCGTCGTCGGTGTCCTCAGAAAAGGTGGAGTGCCACCAGAGTGCGACCGCGACTGCGACGAGGACCACAACGACAAGCACAATGACCAGCCTGCGGCTGGACTTCGGCTGGGCGCTCTCGATTTCGGTGTCGGTCTGCGCTGTCGTTTGGGATGGTGTTGGTGTTGAATCCGCCACGTTTACTTTCCTCCCAGATAATTCTTGTAGTTTTCTGCGACTCCGAGGCCACGTGCCAGGCTGAGCTTGGCCACATTATGCCGGTAAAGGCTGGTGACATATTGATTGTTGGCCTGGGCCACGGACTGCTCGGCCTGGCTGACGGCCAGGTTGTCGCTGACGCCGTTGGCATATCGCTGCTGAGCCTCGCTCAAAGCCTCGTTGGCCAGTTTGACGCTGGAGCGGGCAACCTCAACCAGCTTTTGTGCGGAGGCGATGTCGAGCAAGGCGTCGCGAATGTCGGCGTCTACCTGGGCGTTCAGATCGCTCAACTGCGCGCGCTGTGTATCCAGTTGCGCCTGGGCCTGCTGGGCCTCTCCGCGGAATTCAAATTCCTTGAAGAGCGGCACGCTCAAGGTACCTGTGGCATCGCCGGTGCCGTGTGAGTGAGACAGGGTGGTTCCGATATCGCCGTAGTCGCCGTCGAATTTGAACGTGGGGAAGCGTTCGGCGGTGGCGGCCTTACGCTGCTCCTCTGCGGCCTTGGTCTGCTCCAGCATCGCCGCGATATCTTTGCGGTTGGCGTGGGCCTGGCGAATAGTGGCGTCAATGTCAAGCTGATCGAATGCCGCGTAGGGCACTTTGTCAGTGAGGGTAAAGCTCTGCGCGAGGGACAGGCCGATGGTGCGCGCCAGAGCGAGCCTGTCTTTCTCCAGCGCGTTGCGGGCCACGATCAACTGCTGTTCGAGCGATTGGGAATCCACGCGGGAGCGAAGCTCATCCAGCAGCGGCGCCGTGCCTGCCTGATGGTTTGAAACTGCCTGATCCAACGAAATCTTTGCCGTGGCAACCTGAGCCTCAACGCTGGCCACCTGGGATTCATCGGCCAGGACGAGCAGATAGGCGTTGCCGACGGTCAGGACGACCATATCTCGCGCATCTTGCGCAGAGAGTTGGGCCGCGGCAAAGTTGTGGCGCGCGGCGAGGTACTTGCGCATGGAGCTAACGTCGATCAGCGACCAAGTGAGGGAAGCGCGCACGTCTGTGAAGCCGAATGGCCCGATGATGGTGGGAAAGCCCGGGATGCGCAATCCTTCGGCAGGGAGGTCCACCTGCATCAGGGTTTCTTTGGCGTTGGCGTCCACGGACGGCAACAGAGATTGCAATTCACTGAGTTGTTGCCCGCGCGCGGAAGCGGATTGTGTGCCGCTCAGGATGATTCCGAGGTTTGTCTTCAGTCCCCGCTGTATGGCCTCATCGAGGGAGAGGCCGATGGCCTGGGAGGTGGCCTCACCCGTGGGCACGCTGCCCTGGTAGCTGGACGGGGTGGGCCCGGAAGCCTGGGGGGGTTGCAGACCAAGCGACGCCTGCGCGACCAGTCCGCCCGGCGCCAAAACTGGAGCCGAAGCGGCAAGGCCGAGCAAGAGGCCGAAAACGCAAGGACGAATGGTGCGTATTCTTGGATGTTCTGAAGAAATCAAGGTTGATCAGCTCACAGCCGGGCACTTCTGCCTAAAGATGGTTGCACATTTTGGATGCGCAACGAAGGCCGCAGGGTTCTTAAATCTAGTGTATCGGAGAGAGGTAAGCGGGGGCGGCGGCTTATGGATTGAAGAAAGGCTACTTCGCGCCCCATTATGCGCTGCCCAATTTTGGAATCCGGTGGAAAGCGGTTCGCATGAAAAACGCTCGAAGATCAGTGAGCGTTGGACGCTTGAATCAGTTGGGAAGCGAGCGAACACAGCCCCTGGCGGCAGAACTCGCGCACCGCATCCACGGTCCACCCGGCTGCTTGCGGGCCACCATGCGCTACCAGCATTGCGGCGATCTCGGCTGCTCTGAAGCCGGCCACAGCGCGCAGAACAAAGATGGTGCGCGTCAACGTGGGCAGGCTGATGAGCCAGTTTCTGACCCGGTCGCGGTCGGGTCCGGCGAGCATCGTCAGCAGTTGGTCCCCGGAAGCGCCTACGGCGTCCAGATCGTCATCCTCAATACATGTGGCCGCAGCCTTGAGGCCTCCAGGTGCGGCGAGACTGCCGGGATTGCGCTGTGCGATTGTGTCAAGGGCGGCATTGCACAGCGCCAGTCGACTGCTCTTTCGGGCCTGTACAGCGTCGTGGCAGGCGGAAATTTCGGCGTTTGCAACTGCTGTCTCGACCAGGCGGACGCTGTCTTCACCTTCACCGACCAGCATGGAAGCCATGGTGTAGAGGCCGGCGGCGATCAGGTCGAACATGCCGTCCATGCCTTCGAAGGCCCGGGCGACGGTCTCTTCGTCCTTCGGCTGGCCGTCCAGCAGGCCATGCACCTGCTTTGAAAACTCATGACTACCAGCTGGGAGCGGCTGGGGAGGGATCAGGCTTTCAGGCGAAGTGATCGATTCCTGGGGCATGGGAGAGGCTCCTTTCTGGGGTGCAGCTGGCTGGCTCAAACTTCATCTTCTCATCCTGAACCCATCGGGCAGGGGCGTCAACCGAGGGCTGGACAACGGCTTTTTGCATTGGCTTAACATCGTTGAGGCAGTGCGTCCTGTATGAGTTGGCTGATGGAAATGTTTTCAACGGGCCGGAAGTGCAGGTCCTGAGGAAAACGCTGTAGACTTCAAAACACGCGCATTGGATGGCATTGATGGCCAGAACTACAAAAAGGCAAAAGCTGTTTAACGGTCGGGACTACTCCTGGATGCAGTTCAACCGGCGAGTGCTTGAAGAGGCTGAGGACCCGGCCAACCCGCTGATGGAGCGGGTGAAGTTCCTGTCGATTACCGGGAATAACCTGGACGAATACGTTGAGGTCCGCCAGGCAGGCCTCATGCAGCGCATCGAGGACGGCTACCGCGAGCCGGGGTACGATGGGCTGCGCCCGGACGAGTCGCTGGCCGTGTTGACCGGGGAGATTCACAGTTTTGTCGCCGCCCAGTACCACTGCTGGAACCATCAGCTGGTTCCCGAGCTGCGCAAACAGGGCATCCGGCTGCTGGAATGGAAGGAATTGAGTGGAGATGCTCGGGCCTTTGCGCAGAACTACTTTCAGCGCGAGGTCGATCCGCTGCTGACGCCGATCTCGATCGATCCGGCGCACCCGTTCCCGCGTGTTTTGAACAAGGCCCTTTGCCTGGCATTGCTGCTGCGGGCCAAACGGCGCAGCTCAGGACCGCAGGTTCTGGGAGTGGTGACAGTGCCGCGGGCACTGCCTCGATTCGTGCGCCTGCCCGCGGCCGATGGCTCGTTCGACTACCTGTTGCTGCAGGACCTGATTGCGCAGAACCTTGGCAGCATGTATCGCGGCTACGAAGTGCTTGCTCATGCGGCATTCCGGGTCACCCGCAACTCCAACCTCTACTTTGAGGAAGAAGAAGCGCGATCCCTGCTGGAGACGATCCGTGTTGAGCTGCACAATCGACGCAAGGGCGACGCCGTACGGCTGGAGATCGAGACCGGCGCCCACGCTGAAATTGTGGAGCGTTTGCGTGTGAACTTCGAGTTGGACGAGGATCAGGTATTCCGCGGCGATGGCCCGGTAAACCTGTCCCGGCTCATGTTCTTTTACAGCGATGTGCAACGGCCGGACCTGAAGTTTCCGCCGTTCGCGCCCAAGGCGTTCCATTTGAGCCGCAAGTCAACGAATGTGTTCGACGAGCTGCGGGAACGCGATATTCTGCTGCACCACCCCTATGACTCCTATGATCCGGTGGTCGGGTTCATTGAAACGGGGGCACAGGATCCGGCGGTGGTGAGCATGAAACAGACGCTTTACCGCACCAGCCACGACTCGCCTGTGTTTGAGGCGCTGACTGAGGCCGCAGCCACGAAGGAGGCCACGCTGGTAGTGGAGTTGATGGCCCGGTTCGACGAGGCTTCGAACATTCGCTGGGCACGCAGCATGGAGGATGCCGGCGTGCAGGTGTTCCATGGCGTCGTGGGGCTGAAGACCCATTGCAAGCTGGCCATGCTGGTACGCAGGGATGAAGACGGCGTGACACGGCGGTATTGTCACCTGGGCACGGGGAACTACAACCCAGTGACGGCGCGCTTCTACACCGACCTGAGTTTGCTGACGAGCGATCCGCAGATTACTGAACGCGTGCATATGGTGTTCAACTATTTGACCGCGCATGCCGAGATCGACGACTACCGCCCGCTGCTGGTGGCGCCGCTGACGATGGCTGAGAGCTTCCTGGGCCTGATCCGGCGCGAACAGGAGCACGCGCAGGCCGGTCGGTTGGCACACATCGTGGCCAAGATGAATGCGCTGCTTGAGCCCAGCGTGATCGAGGCCCTGTATCAGGCTTCGCAGGCGGGGGTGGAGATTGACCTGATCATCCGCGGCCTCTGCATCCTGCGACCCGGCGTCAAGGGGCTGTCAGAACGAATTCGCGTTCGGTCGATTGTTGGCCGGTTCCTGGAACACTCGCGCATCTACCACTTTGCCAACGGCGGCGCCAACGAGATCTACCTTGGGTCGGCCGACTGGATGCCGCGGAACCTTTTCGAGCGCTGCGAGGTAGCCTTTCCAGTACGAGACCCGACGGCGTTGGCCCGCATTCACGACGAGATATTGCCAGCATATCTGGCTGATACGGTGAAGGCTCGGCTGCAGCAGTCCGACGGAAGCTACCTGCGCGCCAGCAAGGTACTGAAGGATGCGACCCTATTTTCCAGCCAGGAATTCCTCATGAAATTGGCGGAAGGCAAGGTGGAACTGGACGCGATTCCCGCGATGCCTGCCAACAAGGCGATCAAAGGAGAACGCAAAGAGAAGGCTAATGCTGCAGATTGAGCCGTTCAGAGCGGAACCAGGAAAGCTATACCCTTTGGGGTTTGTTCAGGGTCGTCGCTCGCTGATGGTCGCGCCGACTTGAGGGAACTGGCTTCCGGTTACACCATCCCTGGTTCCGCTGTAGCGTGCAATGCGCTGACGCCTCTGCGGGTTCGCAGAGAATTTCTACGGTTGCTGCTAGCATTTGATTGCGATCGGACTTGAACAGGCGGATCGGCGCGGGTTCCCGATTGAGTTTGGCGCCGCGGCACCGAAAGCTTCGAAGGCATTCAGGAGACCAACGTGGGAGTGTGTGCGCAGCAAATCTTTTCGGGGATCACGCCCGAGCAATATGCAGGTCTGCTTCAGAAGGCCCATGCGAACGGGATGGAACTGACCGGCAACAGCGGAACTGCCACGAAGTTTGGCGTGGAAGTGGCATGGAACTATTCCCCGGTGACGAAAGAGCTGACCTTGCAATGCCTGCGCACGCCCTTCTTTGTGAATGCTGAGGATGTGAACCTAAAGATTCAGGCGCTGGTGAAGGAGACTCTGGCTTAGGGCAAGGGCCCTTGAAGCCGAGCGCTGGGGCGAATTGGTGCGCGGTCGAGATACGTCAGCGCGTTGCGGTGCTGGCGAACTTCTTGACCATCGTCAACAGCAGTTTGCGGTCGCTTTCATTCAGGCTTGAGGAGTAGCGCCGGATCTGGGTAAGGAAGCGAAGTTCTTCGTCCGTAAGCTTTTGGGCATTGAATTGGTGGCCCATGGTGTCGTCGGCAAAGAACTGAGCGATGGGCATGTCGAGCGACATCGCGATCTTCGACAAGGTGTCGAGCGATGGCACGGTATGGCCGTTTTCTACGCGCGAAAGGTAGCAGCGCAGGAGACCGGTTTTCTTCTCGATGTCTCCCTGAGACAAACCCTTCTGCAAGCGATGAGTGCGAATGGTAGTGCCGATCTTCATGGCTTAAAACGTCCTGTCCGATGCTGACCAAGGTTAACTTCGGTGGTAGCGATCAAATCAATATTAACTTAATAGTTAACATGGGCCGGGCGAGAAAGCAAGAGTAATTCCTGTGAATTTCATGTGCCGAATTCATGGGGTAAGCCAATGGGGATTTTGAGGCTGAGGGAGGGCGGCGCAACGTGAAAATGGGACCGATTGCGCCAGACTCAATGGGACCACTTTACAGGTCTTTTCTGAGGTAGACGAGGCCGTCGACGGGATTGTCGTTGTATGGGGCGCAGGGCAGAAAGCCGAGGTCCGAATAAATGCGATGGGCCGCGGCCATGGAGACCGGAGCCGTGTCAAGAAAGACGGCTTTGCGTCCGGCGGCAACTGCGCGGTCAAGCACGGCCTGGGTTAAGGACCGGCCTAACCCGAGGCCGCGCGCGGCGGGGCGCACCCAAAGGCGCTTCAGTTCCCAGGCGTTTGATTCGGCGGGTTCAGAGGTGGCTGGGAGGGTGAGCACGCGCCAGGCGTTGAAGCCGGCGGGTTGGCCCTTTGCATGGGCCATGATGCAGCCGCCTCCATGTTCGAGATAGGAATGTGGCAACCGTGCGGCTTCATTCTCAAGAGCGCCAAAACAGAAGCGCGCAGCGCCGGGTTGGGCGACAACAAAGCGTCCGTATTCGAGCAGCAGTTCCTGCGCCTGAATCCGTGTGCTTTCAGGGATAGTTGCTGCGATTTCTTCGAGATAAAATGGCCGGGAATCGGCCTCGCCTGTAGCCATGCCTGAGTTTACGATGGGTTTGCGAAGGTGCTCACCAGTAAACCTTCGAGCGGCGAGAGACGTCTGACAGAGTACGAGCGGGAAATGGCGGAGAGCGCGCATGCAGCGAGCGGTTTTTTGGGCAGTGGCCATTGGGACTGTCGTGGGCGGCAGCATTGCGACGATTGCGCAGAGTGCTTCCCCAGCTCCAGCGCCGGCCAGCGCGCCCGCGGCGACTGAGTCGACGCAGGCTCCGGCTGGCCAAGAATCGACGGTTCAAGCAGCGCCCGCTGCTACTCCAGCCACAACCGGCGGAAAGTTCCATGGAGTTGTGAAAAGTGGGAATACTCCCCTTCCGGGCGTGACGGTGACAGCCCAAAATACGCTGACAGGGAAGAAGTTTTCGACCACCACCGACATCACGGGCGCGTGGTCGATGACTATCTCGCAAAATGGCCGGTACGTGATTCGGACGCAGTTTGCAGCGTTTGCCGTTGGATCGCAGGAGGCGGTGCTCAACGCCACAAGCCACGACCAGACTGTGACCTTTGCGTTGATATTGGCTTCGCGGGCGGCGCAACAGCAGGCGACCGAGGCAGCGAGCCAGCAGGCCACGAGTTCAATCATTCAGCAATTGGCGGGGAATAGTGCCCAGAGCCTTAGCCTGGTGAGCGCGCTGACAGGCGAGGGCGAAACCGATACACAGGCTGGAGGGAGCGGAAGCGGCCCAGCGGCCGCGGGAACAGCGCTGCCGGCGATTGCCGGCAACTCCGACTTCAGTGGGGATTCGGTGGCCATCAGCGGAGCGGCGGGTCAGGTGAGTCCGTTGGCGGGCATCGATGTGGACAGGATCAGAGATGCGATTGAGACAGCACGCGCACAGGGGCTTGTTCCGGAGGGAATTGGTGGCTTGTTCGGCGGTGGTGGCGGCGGTGGGTTCGGCAGTGGTGGCGGGGGATTTGGAGGCGGAGGGTTTGGTGGAGGAGGCGGAGGATTCGGCGGTGGTGGACGGGGCAACTTTCGCGGCTTCAATCCCGGGCAGCCGCACGGCGCAATCTTTTGGATGGGAAGCAACTCGGCTCTGAATGCGGAGCCGTTTGCATTGACCAGTCAACAATTGCAGCAGCCGGCCTCCGGGACCAACCGGTTCGGCATTACCTTCATGAGCGCGCCCTATATTCCGCATTTGACCAAGCCGAGCGGCAAGGACACAGTCTTTCTGACGCTCTCTGGTTCGCGGAGTTCGAATCCTTTGAACGAGTATGCGACGGTGCCCACAGATGCGGAGCGGGCGGGTGATTTTTCGGCGGCGGGGCTTCCGGGGATTTACGACCCAACCACGATGCAGCAGTTCATAACGAACGGAATTGCCAATGTGATTCCAGGTTCGCGGATCACGTCGCAGGCGGCAGCTCTGCTGAAGTACTATCCGGAGCCGAATCTTTCCGGCAGCACCGGGATCAACGGCTACAACTATCACCTGCTGACAACCGCGCAGACAAATTCGACGCAAGCGGGTGTGCGCTACATGCGCAGCCTGGGCAAGAATGCCACGCAGCCCGGTGGCGGCGGGCGCGGCGGCGGAGGTGGTGGGGGCGGGCGCAGGAACCAGAACCAGGGGCTGCGGCAAAGCATCAACTTCAACTACAACTGGAGCGATTCCGCGTCAGACAACGTGAACATGTTCCCGCAATTGGGCGGCAAGAGCCGCTCAAGCTCGGACGCCGTGCAAGGTGGCTATACAGTGGGTTACCACAAAGTCACGAATGTGTTCAACGCAAGCTGGAATCGCAGCAACAGCCAGACGACGAATTTCTTTACCGACGGTACCGATATTGCAACCCAACTCGGCATTTTGGGACCGGGCGGCGCGGCGCTGAACTCGAACCCGTTGGATTATGGCGTGCCCGACGTAACTGTGGGCTCGATTGCCGGGCTCAGCCAACAGCAGCCGAACTTCTCAATCTCGCAAACGATATCGGCAACCGAGACGCTGAGCTGGATACACGGCAAACACAATCTTCGCTTTGGCGGCGACTACCGGCGGGTGCATCGAGATTTTCTTGGCGGGTCGAACTCGACGGGGAGCTTTACGTTCAGCGGCAAGTTCACTGAGGACCCGGCGAAGGATGCAACCACGGGCACCGCTCTCGCGGATATGCTCTTGGGGCTGCCCCAGGAGACGAACATCGATGTGGCCACCTCAAAGAGCTATTTGCGCGACAACGTGTGGGATGTTTATGCGCAGGACGATTGGCGGGCGCGGTCGAACCTGACGATGACCTATGGCTTGCGCTATGAGTTTTATGCGCCATACACAGAAAAGTATGGTCACCTTGCCTTTGTCGATACGAATCCCTCGGGGAACTTTACCGGCACTGCGGAGACACAAGCTGGGGGAGTGGGCCCGTTCAGCGGCAAGCTGCCTAATTCGCTGGTCAAATCTTTTCCGTTGGCTCTGCAGCCGCGGCTCGGTGTGGCTCTGCGACTGCCCAAGCAGACGGTTGTGCGCACCGGCTTCGGCATGAACTTTACAGTTGGCTCTTATGGCAGCTTTGCTTCGACCATGGCTCGCCAGCCGATGGTGAGCGATCCGGCGTTTGTGAACGAGCAGACGAATGAAGCAACGGCGGTGGGACAGTACAGCCTGGCCAATGGATTTCCTAACACGCCGACAACGTCTTCGACTGGAAACTTTGCGCTCGACCCGAACTATCAACTGCCTTACGTTGAAGTGTGGAACCTCGATTTGCAGAAGACTCTGCCGTGGGGAATCGTGCTGAATGCGGGATACAACGGGTCGAGGGGAAACAATCTGGATATCAAGAGCGCGCCGCGCGCCAGCGTGAGCAGTCCGGGCACTGATCCGACGAACCTTGTTTTCACTTATGAGCAGGCGGTTGCTTCTTCGCGGTTCAACGCGGGAACGCTGCGGGTGAACAGGCGGATGTCAAGCGGGATTGCGCTGGGGGCCAACTATCAGTACTCGCATTCGATTGACGACGCCGGCGGGTTGGGTGGTACCTCGACGGTGGTTGCGCAGAACTGGCAGGACCTGGCCGCGGAGGAAGGGAACTCAAGCATCGATGTACGGCACAAGGTGAGCGGAACCTATCTCTATGAGTTGCCATTTGGCAAGGACAAGTTCTGGTTTACCAGCGGTGTGGCCTCGCATATTCTGGAGGGATTCTCGATGTCGGGGAGTTTTACTTTTACGAGCGGCACCTGGCTGACGCCCAGTTATCCGGCTGCGGTGTCAGACGTGGCGCACGGTACGGCTGGAACGCTGCGGCCCAATCGCGTGCCCGGAGTCTCGATCACCGCTGGGGGCGGGTCACAGCTGAAGTGGTTCAATGCAGCGGCCTTTTCCCAACCTGTGCCTGACGCTTTTGGAAACGCATTCGGCAGCGCTTCGCGCAATTCCATTCTCGGGCCGGGGACGATTCAGAATAATATGGCGCTGTCGAAGACGGTGGGGATGGGCGATACGCGCAGCATGGAGATTCGCGCCACGATCAACAACGTGTTCAACACGGTGCAGTACTCCGGAGTAGATACGAATCTGACCTCGCCGACTGCGGGGCAAGTGACTTCAGCGGGAGCTATGAGGTCGTTTCAGTTTACAGCTAGGTTCAGGTTTTAGCGGAGCTTGATTCCCGCCCATTCGGCAAAGGGCGCGGAATGGATGGGGCACCCGGGCGGCTTCAAGTGGAAGGGAATTCATGACGGGCTGGATGCGACAGATCGGGGCGGGGATGGCGGCGCTGGCAATGGGATTGCCAGGGGCGCAGCCCGCACTTGCGCAAAGCTCAGGTGACGCATCAACCGCTCAGGTCTCCGATACTCCGCAGGGCGGGTTTGTGCTGAAAATGAACGGCGAGCTGGTGCTGACCAATGTGGTGGCGCGGGACTCCAAGACTGGCGAGGTGATTCAGGGACTCAAGCAGAGCGACTTCAGCATCTACGAGAACGGCAAGCAGCAGCAGATTGAGACCTTCGACTTTGAAAGTGTGGATAAAGCTACGCCGCTGAACGAGGCAACGGTGAGCGGATTGGCCGCAGGGACCACCGGAAGCGGCTCCAAGGCTGCGGTGGTGGCAAAGCCGGAGGATCTGCGCAACCACAGGTTGATTGTGATGTTCTTCGACCTGACTTCGATGCAGCCCGAGGATCTGGATCGAAGCGTGCTGGCGGCGCAGGATTTCCTGAAGAAGAAGATGCAACCCGCAGACCTAGTGGCGTTGGTTTCGCTGGGCGACACGCTCAAGATGGACCAGGATTTTACTGCCGACAAGCAAGCATTAATCAATGAAGTGGCCGTCTACAACGGGACCGAGGGACAGGGGTTTGCCGAAGGCGCGACGGCAAACTCGAACCAGGTGGAGGACACAAGCGGTTACACGCCGGACGAGAGCGAATACAACGATCTGAATACGGACCGCGAACTGTTTGCGCTGCGGGCGGTGTCCAAGTCACTAGAAAAGATTACGGAGAAGAAGTCGCTGCTTTACTTTTCCGGCGGCATTTCGCGCGACGGCATTGAGAACCAGGCTTCACTGCGAGCGGCGATCAACGCTGCGGTGCGCGCCAACCTGGCGATCTACAGTGTGGACACGCGTGGTTTGCAGGCGATTTCGCCGTTGGGCGATGCCTCGACCGGAAGCCTGCGCGGGAGCGGTGCCTACAACGGCGGCGCGCTTGCAAACAACATGAATGCGAATTTCGCCACGCAAGAGGTGATAGCTACCCTTTCGACCGACACGGGAGGCAAGGCGTTCTTTGACTCGAACGATTTCGCTCCTGCCTTTGCGCAGGTTGAACGCGACACATCGGCCTACTACGCTATTGGGTTTCGCAGCACGAATCCACTGCGCGATGGGCGGTATCGCAAGCTGACGATCAAGATCAACAGGCCGGGCGTGAAGCTTGAATACAGGCCGGGGTACTACGCGCCAGCGGACTTCAAGCATTCTGGCCATGAAGACCGCGAGCGCGAACTTGAAGAGCAATTGGCGAGCGACCTGCCGGCGACCGACATGGCTGTTTATATGGACGCCATGTACTTCAGGCTCGATGAGAACCGCTTCTTTGTGCCGGTTTCGCTGATCGTGCCTGGCTCGCAGATTCCGTTTGTGAAGGGCGGGGACAAGGACAAAGCAACGCTGGACATCATCGGCACGGTGATCGATGAGGTGAAGCGGCCGATCGGTCATGCGCGCGAAACGGTGAAGCTGAACCTGGACCCGAGCTTGCAGGCACGGCAGAAGAATATCCAATACACGACCAGCTTCAACCTGCCGCCGGGGAAGTATCGGATGAAGTTTGTAGTGCGCGAGAACCAGACAGGCAGGATGGGATCGTTTGAGGCGGAGATTTCGCTCCCGGATATGAAGAAGGTTCCGCTCAAGATGAGCTCGATTGTGCTGGCCTCGACGCGGCAGGCGAGCAAGAAGCAAGACCCACTGGTGCGCAACGGGGAAGAATACGTGCCGAACATCAGCCACGTTTTCCGCCAGGACCAGCATCTCTACTTGCTTTACGAGATCTATGCGCCGGCTCACGAGAAGCTGGCCGCGGATGCTCCGAAAGGAACTAAGTCAGGGATCAATCTGCTGAGCAGCCTGGAGCTGATCCAGGGCACCACGAAGGTCTACGAGACGCCGCTGGTGCAGGCAAGAGCGATCAATGTTGAAGGGCGCGATGCGGTGGCCGTCGAGCTGGATGTGCCGCTGGCGGGGCTCAAACCGGGCTCCTACCTGTGCCAATTGAACGTGATTGATGACGCCGGCGGCAGCTTTGCGTTTCCGCGGTTTGCGGTGCTGGTGAGAGAGCCGGTTGCAGCGGCGCCGCAGACTGCTGCTCCGGCCCAGCCTGCAAGCGGTGGAACTGGGGCGCCGTGAGGAATCTCTGCCCGACTGAGTTCTTGAAAGCAGGCGCTCCTCTTCGCTCGCTTCAACCGTTGCCAGACTGATCCTGCGGACCGACCAATTGCGTCCCTTTTTCTGCGAACCCATAGGGGCAATGGCGATAACCGGATTGGCAGCAGGAGCCGCGCTTCAGGTGATAAGCCGCGGTGAAGACGAGGTTCGGCCCTTCGAAGTAGTAGTCTCCGGATTCGAGGGCCGCCTGCGGCGCGGCGGGCGGGGAATTCTGGTCCATGTGTCGATTCTCTTGAAGGAACCGGGTCCTGCGGAGGCTTCCGGAAAGAAATGGGTAAAATTGAAGTATGACACTGTCCGCGCAAGATCGCGCTCGCCGCATCAAGATCATTCTTTTCGACGTTGACGGAGTTTGGACCGATGGCACCATCTGGCTGTTTCCCTTTCCGCTTTTCGCGCCCGACGGGACAACTGGAACCAAGATGATTGAGGTGAAAGGCTATAGCGCGCACGACGGGGCGGGGATGACGCTGGCGCGGCTGGGCGGCATGAAGCTCGGCATCATTACCAAGCGCATCTCTGAGACCGTTGCCCTGCGCGCGCGCGACCTGAAGATTGAGTTTGTGTACCAGGGCGAGGCGTTCAAGATGCGGCCCGTGCGCGAGATCATGGAAAAGGAAGGCGTGACGCTGGACGAGATCGCCTATGTTGGCGACGACGTGATTGATTTGGCAGTGATGCGCGAGTGCGGGTTGGCTGTGGCTGTGGCGAATGCGAGGGCGCAGGTGAAAGCAGAGGCTCATTACGTAACCCCGAACAAAGGCGGCGAAGGCGCAGCACGCGACGCGATCGAATTCATCCTTGAAGCGAAAGGTGTGCTGCAAAAGTGCATCGAGGCATCGATTGACGAAAGCAATCCGATTCCGCCGTCGATGGATATTGGCAGGGGCGGCGAGGACTTGCAGTCCAGGCGGTGATTTCTGATGGCCTTACCGATGCGAAGAGTGGAACAGCTTCCTGAACTGAAGTGGATAGGGCAGACGCGACGATGGGGATACGTGTGAAAAAGGCGGTGGTGCTGTTGAGCGGCGGCCTGGACTCGGCAACGGTGCTGGCTTTTGCGAAGAGCGAAGGGTACGAGCTGTACGCGCTCTCATTTTCTTATGGGCAACGGCACATCTTTGAGTTGGAGGCAGCTAGCCGCGTTGCGGGATCGATCGGCGTGGTCACGCATCGGACGGCGGCCATCGATCTGCGCGTGTTTGGCGGCTCTGCGCTGACAGGCGACATTGAAGTTCCCAAAGGGCGCACGGCGGACGAGATGTCGCACGGCATTCCGATCACTTATGTTCCGGCGCGCAACACGATCTTCCTCTCGTTTGCGCTGGCGTGGGCTGAGGTGCTGGGGTCGAACGATATTTTCATTGGAGTGAATGCACTAGATTACAGCGGCTATCCGGATTGTCGGCCAGAATTCGTCGAGGCTTTCGAGAAGATGGCCAACCTGGCGACCAAGGCCGGGGTGGAGGGCCGTCAACTGCTCAAAATTCACACCCCTCTGATCGCCTTGACCAAGGCGGAGATCATAGGGAAAGGAATCGAACTGGGCGTGGACTACGGGCTCACCAGCAGTTGCTACGATCCCTCGCCGAGCGGAGAACCGTGTGGACAATGCGACTCGTGCTTGCTGCGGCGAAAGGGCTTCAGGGAGAACGGGATCGACGACCCATTGAGGTATCGAGAAGGCCGGGCTTCAGCATGAGCTATGCTGTGAAGGAGATCTTCTACACCTTGCAAGGGGAAGGGGCGCAGGCAGGGCGCGCAGCGGTTTTCTGCCGATTTGCCGGCTGCAATCTATGGTCAGGGCGCGAGGCGGACCGGGCGGCGGCGGTCTGCAAGTTTTGCGATACGGAGTTTGTGGGCGTAGATGGGGCCGGCGGCGGACGGTTTGAGTCGGCGCAAGCGCTGTCTGTTGCGATCGAGGAGAAGTGGCCGAATGAGTCAGGGCTGAAGAGGCGAAGCGCAGGGAAGCGATTCGTGGTTTGTACTGGAGGTGAGCCTCTTCTGCAGCTGGACACGAACCTGATCGATGCTCTGCATGCTCGCTGTTTTGAAATTGCCGTCGAGACTAACGGAACAGTTGCGGTGCCTGCCGGGCTGGATTGGATCTGCGTGAGCCCGAAGGCTGGAACTGAGTTGGTGCAGACAAGCGGTGATGAGTTGAAGCTGGTATTTCCTCAAGTGGAGACTGCGGCTGCGCCCAGCGAGTTCGAGGCTCTCAAGTTCAGGAATTTCTATCTTCAGCCAATGGATGGGCCCAACCGCGCTGAGAATACGGAACTCGCGTTGCGGTATTGCCTCGATCATCCTAAATGGCGCTTGAGCCTGCAGACCCATAAGATCCTTGGCATTTCATAAGAGACGAGGATGGAGATGTTCGAGGAGAGCGCGGTCACGGTACACGGTGTCCTGATTGGGTTGTCAGCGATCCGTGCCAGGTGAACTTTGGTGTTCCTCGTCTTTTGAATGATGCTCCCATGCTTCCTCACTTCCGCTATCCTAGCGGAGGGCTGAAATTCACTACCTCTAGAGTGCCTGGCTTTAACCTGGCATGTTGAACTTGATTGTGAGGGCAAGGATGCCTGTTCCGCCAAAGCAGGACGAATCGACTACCCAAGACGGTGCGATCCAAAGTCTCAATTTGCGCTGGTGTTTCGGTTTTTTTGTGGTCTCAGGATTCTGTGGATTGGTGTATGAGGTGGTCTGGCTTCGCCTCGCGATGGCAAGCTTTGGAGTGACCACGGCTCTGGCTTCTATCGTCATCGCGATGTTCATGGCCGGCCTGGGGCTGGGCTCGTGGGGTGCGGGGGCATTGACGCGCAGGGCCCTGGCGGGTGACGGACAGCGAGCATTGAGGATCTATTCCGTCGCTGAATTGCTGGTTGGAGTTTCGTCGATTGCAGTGCCGCTGCAACTGAAGTTGGGCCGCTCACTATTGCAAAACATGGGCAGTTTAGGAGCGTGGCAAACATCGCGTTACTACCTACTGGTGGGGATTTTGGTCGCGATCACGCTTGTGCCCTGGTGTACCTGCATGGGATCGACGTTTCCTCTGCTGATGGCGGTCATTCGGCAAACTGCCCGGTCTGGATCAGAACGATCGTTCAGCTACTTGTATGTGGCAAACGTGATAGGCGCGCTTCTTGGCACTCTCGCCTCAGCATTTGTATTCATTGAGTTGATGGGATTCCAGGGGACGCTCTACGTTGCGGGCTGCCTAAACACTGTTTTGGCGCTGTTAGCCTTCACGATAAGCTTCAGGATTGTCAAAGCTTCTTTAATTGAGAAGCCGGCCTCGGTACCAACGGCACGGCCATTGCTCTATGGACTGCCCAGGGTCTCTGTTCTGATTTTCTTGTTCACAACCGGATTAGTGAGCATGGGGATGGAGGTCGTCTGGATCCGCCAGTTCACTCCCTACATTGGAAATCTTGTGTATGCTTTCGCGGGGATCCTCGCGGTTTACCTGCTAGCCACAGTGATGGGATCGCGGGACTATCGCTCCAAAGCCCAATCCAGCCAGCCCGGCGAAAGTGCTTCATCATGGAGTCTGCTGGCGCTGTCTGCCTTGATCCCATTGATCGCGGTTGATCCATTTCTGCCCTTGGGGGATGTATTCAATGGCCTGCGAATCGGTTCGATCGTGTTCTTTTGCGCGATAGCGGGTTTTCTGACGCCCTTGTTAGTGGATTCCTGGTCATCGGGCGATCCTGATCGAGCCGGAACCGCTTATGCCGTCAATATTGCGGGGTCAATTGTCGGGCCGCTGATTGCAGGATTCTGCCTGTTGCCCAACATGGGTGAACGTTGGGCAATCGTTGTTCTGTCCATTCCCCTGTTTGCAATAGCCGCTCTTATCGCGTTTCGGAAGACAACGCCTGAGACTGCGCAATCTAAGACCGGACTCAGCCCTAGACTCCAGTTTGCTGTGGCAGCGATTGCTGGAGTGTTGATCGTGAGTGTGAGCCACGATTTTGAAACTAAATTCGCGGCAGGCGAGGTGCGGAGAGATTACGCTGCCACCGTGATTGCAATGGGACAGGGTTTTGACCGACAGATTCTTGTGAATGGAATCAGTATGACCTTCCTGACGCCGGACACCAAATACATGGTCCATATGCCCCTCGCTTTCATGTCCAAGTCCCCCAAGAACGGACTTGTGATTTGCTTTGGGATGGGGACCAGTTTCCGTTCCATGCTTTCCTGGGGCATTCCCACCACAGCGGTAGACCTGATTCCCAGCGTCCCCTCACTTTTCGGCTATTTTCACGCAGATGCGCAAGCGCTGGAGAACTCTCCGCTTGCACGAATCGTTGTCGACGACGGCCGCCGCTTCCTCGACGATTCGACTCAGACATACGACGTAATCGTCGTAGACCCACCCCCACCACCACAAGCGGCAGGATCCAGCATGCTTTACTCATGTGAATTCTACGAAGTGGTAAAGAAGCACTTGCGTGAAAATGGGATTTTGCAACAATGGTATCCCGAGCGTGCTGGGGATGCGGCAACGACGGTGGCAATAACCAAGGCCCTGATGCAGTCGTTCCCTTACGTGCGGGCGTTCAGGGCATACGACGGATTCGGGATTCACTATCTGGCAAGCATGGAACCGATACCCATCACCTCAAGCTCGGTTCTGGTCTCGCGCATGCCTTCTGCCGCGGCTTCTGACTTTGTGGAATGGGGCCCGGAAGCGAATCCTCAACAACAGTTCGACACAGTTCTCTCACACGAATTGAAGCTAGAAGACCTTGTTGCCGAGGATCCGCGAGCGCCCGCGATGCGAGATAACCAGCCGATCAATGAGTACTTCATGCTGAGACATTGGTTTCACTACTACAAATAGACTCCGATGGAGGATTCTTCGATCTTCACGGTGAAACCATTTACTGCATCAGCAGGCGGCAAAGTGCCGAACTTAGCTGCTGAGAAAGCGCGATTCAGGATCAAAGAAAACCTACGCGGCCGGGGTATTGCATTACGGAATCGCCGTGTCTAGAGCAATTTCGGAATACACGTAGACTTCTTGAGAGCATCGAAAGGTGCCGTTTTCTTGAGGAAAACGCCACTTGGCTGTGTGCTTTCGGTCTACACCAATTCCGAAATTGCTATAAAGAGCGAGATCCTGCTGCGAGGATGACATTTCGGTCAACGGCGGCGAGGCTGGCTGTGGGAGCCTGACCGGGACAATTCTCAGCGGGAGAGTTTCTCAAACCTGGCGATTTGCGCGAGGGTTTCCTGCTGCATGTTTTTACCTCGCTGCCAACTCCGATACCAATCAAGTGACCATTCCAAGGCTGCGTCAATGGTCAGGCGCGGTTGCCACCCAAGTTCTGTGCGGGCTTTACTGACATCCAGCCTTAGAGACCGGGCCTCATTCACGCCTGAGACAGGGTCGGGTATCCAGGAGGCGCCGTCACCCCACAAGTCCGCAAGTTTAGTTGCGATGCGCTCGACGGGCCATGGATCCTCCTCGGCTGGGCCGAAGTTGAACGAAGTAGCAACCTGCGCGTGGCCCGCGAGCAGTTCTTCGGCCAGCATTATGTAGCCACGGAGGGGTTCGAGCACGTGCTGCCAGGGACGAATCGCGTTTGGCAGCCGGATGAGTACAGGCTGGTTAGCCTGAAATCCTCGGATCAGGTCCGGGATCAGTCGATCTTCTGACCAATCACCTCCACCAATCACATTGCCGGCGCGGGCGGTAGCCAAGGCGACGTGGTGCTCATGGAGCCGGTCTATAGGGAAGTATGAGCTGCGGTACGCCGCGCTCACGATCTCAGCGCAGGCCTTGCTGGAAGAGTACGGATCATGGCCGCCGAGGGGGTCAGTCTCACAAAACGGCCGGGCCGATTCCTGATTCTCATAACATTTGTCTGTCGTGATGCAAACTACCGCACGCACGCTCGGGGTTTTGCGAACAGCTTCCAACACATTGGCCGTTCCCATGACGTTGGTGGCGTAAGTGGCCAACGGATTGATATAAGACCGACGAACGAGCGGCTGCGCAGCAAGATGAAAGACCACCTCCGGGCCGAACTCCTGCATTGATTGGGCAAGCTTGGGGTAGTCACAAATATCACCACGAACGTCATCCAGAACGGACGCAACGGAGGCTACATTGAATAAGTTGGGTTCGGTAGCTGGATCGAGCGCAAATCCCCGGATCTGCCCTCCTCGGCTGGCAAGCCAGAGTGAAAGCCAGCCGCCCTTGAAGCCTGTGTGGCCGGTTAGGAAGACCCGTCGCCCTTGCCACGGATTTACCAGGTCTTCCACGGAGCCCTCCCGGTGGCCCAGAGCTCTTCAAGTCTCCGCTTGTCACTGAGTGTGTCCATCGGGTGCCAGAATCCGCTATGAAAGAACGCCTGTACCTGCTTTTTCGAGGAGAGACTTTGCATCGGTTCTTGTTCGAACATCGAGCTTTCGTCTGGAATCTCGCTCAACACCTGCGGAGAAAGGACAAAGAAGCCGCCGTTGATCCATCCACCCTGGCCCACTGGCTTCTCCTGAAATGCAGTAATTGTCGTGCCCTCAATGCTTAAGCCGCCGAATCGGGCCATGGGCTTGACCGCAGTTACCGTTGCCAATTTGCCGTGACTCTTGTGAAAGGAGATTGTTGCGGAGATATCGAGGTCACTAACTCCATCGCCGTAAGTCATGCAGAAGGCTTCTTCGCCCTCAAGATACTTAGCGACTTTCTTAAGCCGCCCACCGGTTCCAGCATGGTCACCGGTGTCGACAAGAGTGACACGCCAGGGCTCTGCTACACTCTGGTTCACCTGCATCCGATTCTCTTGCATGTCGAAGGTGACATCCGACATGTGCAGGAAGTAGTTGGCGAAGTACTCTTTGATGAGATAACCCTTGTAGCCACAGCAGATAACAAAGTCGTTAATGCCGTGCTGCGAATAGATTTTAAGGATGTGCCACAGAATCGGGCGGCCGCCAATCTCCACCAACGGCTTGGGGCGCAGCCCGGTCTCTTCACTGAGGCGTGTTCCGAATCCGCCCGCCAGAATAACTGCTTTCATTTCAATCTCTTAGCGCCGACTAGTGGGCACTGCCCATTGCAAACAAACTACCACTTAGGCGGGAGCGCTGTTTCCTGAATAATACAGTACACTGACGACTCCGGATTTTGTATGCTACCTTTGTGGACCCTCGATGACAGACAAAACAGCTCGGCTTCGGCAGCAAATACTCGACCTTTCGGCCGAGTATTTTGCAGAGGCTTTTCCGGCGACGGAGTTTGAGCCAGGACAGTCACCTGTTCCGGTGTCAGGCAAGGTGATCGATTCGGCCGACTTTAGTTCTGTTGTAGATTCGGCCCTTGACGGATGGTATACAACTGGCCGTTTTGCCGAAGAGTTTGAGCGAAAGCTTGCTCGCTTTGTAGGGGTTCGCTGCGCATCGCTGGTCAACTCCGGTTCCTCGGCGAACCTTCTCGCGGTTAGCGCTCTGACGTCTCCAAAACTTGGCGACCGCCGACTTAAACCGGGCGACGAGGTCATCACCGTGGCCTCAGGTTTTCCGACGACGATCAACCCAATTATTCAAAACAGACTTATCCCTGTCTTCGTGGATGTTACTTCGCCCACCTACGAGATAGACGTGAGCCAGTTGGAATTGGCCCGCAGCGAGAGAACCAAGGCTGTGATGATTGCCCACACATTGGGCAATGTTTTCGACCTTGATGCTGTGACCGCGTTTGTGAGGAAGCATCACCTCTGGCTGATTGAGGATTGCTGCGACGCGCTGGGCTCAACCTGGAAGGGACAGAACGTAGGGACTTTCGGCGATATCGCGACGGTGAGCTTTTATCCTGCGCACCACATCACCATGGGCGAGGGCGGGGCAGTGCTGACCGACAAGCCCAATCTGCAGGTACTCATCGAGTCTTTCCGCGATTGGGGCCGGGACTGCTGGTGCCATACCGGCAAAGAAAACACGTGCGGCAAGCGTTTTGACTGGCAGTTGGGAAGCCTGCCTTGCGGGTATGACCACAAGTACACGTATTCCCACATTGGGTACAACCTTAAGGCGACCGACATGCAGGCCGCTCTCGGCGCTTCGCAGATCGAAAAGCTGCCTCACTTCATCGAGCGGCGGAAGGAAAACTTTCGCTACTTGTACTCTGCGCTGAAGCCATTGGAGGACTTTCTTGTGCTGCCCGAGGAAACACCAGGTTCGGACCCTGCATGGTTCGGATTTCCGATTGCGGTTCGTAGGGACGCACCGTTTACCAGGGAGGGACTCATTTGGGTTCTCGATCGAAACAAGATTGGCACCAGGCTCCTGTTTGGGGGTAACCTACTACGGCAACCAGCCTATGAGGGATGCGAATACCGCGTGGTCGGCGATTTGGCGAACTCAGATTTCGTGATGAACAACGTCTTGTGGATCGGTGTGTATCCGGGACTTACAAAATCAATGCTGGATTTCGTCGCAAAAACGATCGCCGAATTTGTCATGCAACCTAGAACGGCCTTGGATCATTTACAACCGTCCGTTGTGCAAGTGAAGTGAGCCTGTCAGGAGACATGACGATGAACCCGCCAAGTAAAGAACCAATGTTTATTTACGAGATGGCTAACAATCACATGGGTGACGTTGAGCACGGCATTCGGATCGTTAAAGAGCTCAAGGCCGCTTCTGCAGGATTCCCGTTTCGTTTCTGCGTTAAGCTGCAATACCGGGATCTCGACTCTTGTATTCACCCCGATTACAAGGGCCGCTTTGACCTGAAGTATGTCAAGCGGTTCTCGGAGACGCGGCTTTCCTGGGACCAGTACCGACAGTTAAAGGATGCCATCGTGGATACCGGGTTTCTATCCATGTGCACACCGTGGGACGAGAACTCAGTCGACAAGATTGCTGAGCACGGCTTCGACTTTATGAAGATTCCGAGCTGCTACTTGATCGATTGGCCTCTGCTTGAACAAATCGCAAAATACAATCTACCGATTGTGGCTTCGACTGCAGGTGAACCACTGGAAGAGGTTGATCGCGTCGTCAGTTTTTTGAAGAATCGCAACAAGTCGCTCACTCTCATGCATTGTGTCGGCGAATATCCTGTGCCAGACGACCATCTGCACCTAGGCCAGATTGCATTGCTCAAGAAGCGCTATCCGGAAATCCCGATTGGCTACTCGACACACGAGCGACCTGACAACACAGAAGCGGTGAAAATCGCAATCGCCCTGGGCGCTGTGGTGTTTGAAAAGCACGTCGGAGTCCCGACAGATAAGTATTCGCTGAACGGTTACAGCGCAAATCCCGGTCAAGTGCGCAGGTGGCTTCAGTCCGCGTCAGATGCCTTCACGATGATAGGCAATCGGGAAGATCGCTACCCTGCACCTCATGGAGAACAGAGGGCATTGCGGGACCTGGCGCGCGGTGCTTTCGCCAAGAGCTCTGTTGCGGCGGGCGAACCGATCCAGCCCTCGAATGTTTTCCTTGCCATGCCGAATGTGGACGGCCAACTGGTAGCGCAGGACTTCTCCAAATACAGCGAGTACATTGCAACTGAAGGAATCCCAGCTAGTGGCGCAATCATGCGAGCAAGCGTAAAGGCGCGGAACACGCGCGCAATTGTACTCAAAATAGTTTCGGATGTTCGGGCGCTGATCCGGAAGAGCAAGGTCCAGGTGCCGGGGCAATGCGAACTCGAAATTTCGCATCATTACGGGCTGGAGAAATTCAGGGAGATAGGCATTACAGCAATTACTGTGGTCAACAGGGAATACTGCAAGAGACTTATGGCCGTGCTTCCGGGCCAGAGGCATCCGGAGCAATGGCACGATCTTAAAGACGAGACGTACCACATCCTTTACGGGGATGTGACCGTCGAGCTGGATGGCAATCATTCGACACACAAATCAAATGACGTGATTACCATTCCTCATGGAATCAAGCATTCATTCTGGACAGAGCACGGCGCAATCATTGAGGAGATTTCGTCGAGCTATTTTGCGAACGATTCCTATTACACCGACGATGCGATTATGGCGAACATGAATCGCAAAACCTTTGTCACATACTGGATCGGATAATGCTTACAGTCGTCTGGGATGTGGACGATGTTCTCAATGACCTGATGCAGCAATGGTTCAAGCATTGTTGGCTCATCGAACATCCGGACTGCCAGGTCGCCTATGCGGATTTGAGTGAGAACCCGCCGCATCACGCATTGGGCGTGACTCTGGATGAGTATTTGGCCTCGTTGGATGCGTTCCGCAGAACAGAGAGAGCAATCAACATGCAGCCCAATCCGCGCGTGCTCGCCTGGTTTCGAACCGAAGGGGAACGGTTTCGACACATTGCCATAACGGCTCGCCCACTGGAATCTGCACCCGATGTGGCTCACTGGGTGATGCGCCACTTTGGAGCGTGGGTTCGCTGTTTTGGCGTTGTGCCGACGCGCATTGATGGGGATGTTCCAACCTATGATGGCAACAAAGGCGAGTACCTCAAATGGCTTGGACGTGGAGACATCTTCGTGGATGACGCGGCTGAGAATTGTCTGCGGGCGGAGTCTCTTGGATTGAAGACGCTGCTGTATGCCCAGCCGTGGAACAACAGCACATTGGCAACCGATGCATTGCTGCGCAAGCTTTCCGACTTGGCGGAGGAATCTTGATCAAGCTTTCGGACTACGTGATCCGCTTTGTTCACGATGCCGGCGTGAGGCGCATCTTCATGCTAACGGGCGGGGGCTGCATGCACCTCGTCGATTCAGCTGGCCGCCAGCCTGGGCTGGAATATGTTTGCTGTCTTCACGAACAAGCGGCGTCTTTTGCGGCGCAGGCACACGCCGAATACACCAGCAGCCCAAGCGGCGTGCTGGTGACAACCGGGCCAGGCGGGACAAATACCATTACGGGCCTTGCGGCTGCGTGGCTCGATTCTTCACCTTGCATTTTTCTTTCTGGTCAAGTGAAGCGTGCGGACCTGCTGACAGGCCGAGGCGTGCGTTCGATGGGCCCACAGGAAGTGGATATTATTTCTGTCGTCAAGCCACTAACAAAATATGCGAAGACGATCGTTGAGCCGCGCGACGTGCGCTATGAGCTCGAAAAGGCTCTGTGTCTGGCTACCACGGGACGGCGCGGCCCGGTGTGGTTGGATTTCCCGCTCGATGTACAGGCCCAGATGATCGATGAGACTGAACTGCAAGGATTTGTACCGGAATCGAGCAGTGCAAGCGCCGCCGAATTGCAGGGGAAGGTATCTGAATCAATTGCATTGCTGAAGAAGGCTAAGCGGCCGGTGTTATTCGTAGGGAATGGGGCTCGACAGGCTCATCTGGATGGGTTTATCGATAGATTGGTCAATTTGCTCAAGATTCCAACGCTCTTAACCTGGAAAGCGATGGACATGCTCCCTGAAGACCATCCGTTTTTTGCAGGGCGGCCGGGTTCTATCGCGGGGCGGGGGGCAAATTTCACACAACAGAACGCAGACTGGATTCTGGTAATCGGCGCCCGACTGGATATGCCACAGATAGCTTTCAGTCATAAGAACTTTGCGCGTGCGGCGAAGAAGACGATTGTGGACGTCGATCCACTCGAGCTATCAAAATTCGATATGGAGATTGACGTTCCGGTAAATGCCGACGCAAAGGCATTCGTGATTGAGTTGCTCGCGCAGCTTGAAAAGGTGAAGTTACCGGACGTAGGCGCATGGGTCGCGAAGGCAACTGAATGGAAAGAAAGATATCCGGTGATTCTTCCGGAATATTGGAAGGAGAGCGGAGGCTTTGTTAATACGTACGTTCTGATCGACGTGCTTTCGGATCTGTGTACCGCGGAGGACGTTCTTGCGCCCGGCAGTTCCGGAGCCTGCAGCGACATTTTTCTGCAATGCTTCAGGCTCAAGCTAGGACAGCGCGTGGTGAATTCGCCTTCACTTGGCGCAATGGGAACAGGCCTACCAGGAACGATCGGGACATGCTTGGCAAGCGGAATGCGACGGACGATCTGCGTCGTCGGAGACGGTGGATTTCAGCTGAATATCCAGGACCTTGAAACGGTGCGACGGCTGAATCTGCCAATCAAGTTTTTTGTTCTCTGCAACGGAACTTATGCTTCGATCATCGCATCGCAAAAAAACCACTTTGAAGGCAGGCTGGTGGGGAGCGGCCCGTCAAGCCATTTGACGCTTCCAGACGTGAGGAAGGTGGCAGAGGCATACGGAATCCCTACGCAGGAGATCAGAGATCATGCCGACATCAAAGACGAAGTGCAGAAGGTGCTTGATGAGGATGGACCAGTAGTCTGCGCCGTCAATATCTCTTCCGACCAAGTTACTGCGCCGCGCGCGACTTCAGAGATACGGCCTGATGGAACCATTGTCAGCCTGCCAATGGAAGATATGGCGCCGCGGTTGCCGCGGGAGGTATTCCTCTCTGAGATGATCATTTCGCCCCCGGAGGATTAGCAGTGTCCGCAAACGAGGTTGATTGCCGGGATCTGGAACTCATTCTGGCCCATACGGCTCCACTGTGGGACGAACTGCGCGGGCAACGCTTTTTCCTTACTGGCGGCACAGGCTTCTTCGGCTGCTGGCTGGTGGAGAGCTTTTGCTACATGAATCGTCATCTCTGCCTGGGCGCTGAGATGACGGTCCTCACGCGCAACCCTGAGGCATTCGCCCAAAAGTGCCCGCACCTGGCTTGTGATCCGGCGGTGACTCTCCACTCCGGAGACGTACGCAGTTTTGTGTTTCCTGAAGGAGAGTTCCGATACGTCATCCATGCGGCGACAGAGGCACGGGCGAGGCAGGCAGCAGAAGCGCCGCTTGAGATGCTCTCCACCATCATTGGCGGCACAGAGCGCAGCCTAGAGTTTGCCTCCACACACGGTGCCCGAAAGTTCTTGCTGACAAGCTCGGGAGCGGTGTACGGCAGGCAACCTCCCGGAATGACACACGTGCCGGAAAGCTACGCCGGAGCGCCCGACCCACTCGACCCGGCGAGTGTATATGCGGAAGGCAAACGAGTTTCCGAACTCCTGTGCTCTGTATACGGGAAAATGACAGGGCTGGAGTGCAAGATTGCACGCTGCTGGGCGTTTTGTGGTCCCCACCTCCCGCTTGATCAGCATTTCGCGATTGGAAACTTCATCGGAGATGTGCTTGCCGGCCGCCCGATTCAGATTCAGGGCGACGGTACGCCGAGGCGTTCTTATCTATATGCCGCCGATCTTGCGGTCTGGCTTTGGACGATTCTGTTCCAGGCGCCGGCGCTGGAGCCGTTTAACGTTGGGTCGGCACATGACGTTAGCATTCTGGAACTCGCTCAGCTGGTGGCCGCAACGCTCAACCCGGAAGCAGAGATCCGCGTGATGGGACAGGCTGTCGAAGGTGCTGAGCCTGCTCGCTACGTGCCTTCCGTTGATAGGGCCAGGGAAATGCTCGGGTTGCGTGAGATCACCACGCTCGAACAGACAATCCGGCGAACGGCCGCATGGTACAGGGAGTAAAGGGAGTCAGTTTTCGGCCGGATTCTTCTTGAACGAAATATTTCTGTGCCCCAGGAAACTGAACAGCACAGTAATCAAAGTCAAAAAGGCTGCTGCGATATACGGGGCATGCTGAGGGTTGTCGAGATGGCGGCGCAGAATTGGGACAAGGATGGGCAGACCTGCCAAACCGATGAGCAAGCTGCTGCTGTATACCCCAAGACAACGTAACCACTCAACCATGTAGTTACCGCGGGTGCGAAACACGAACCACTTATATCCAAGGAAAGCCACACTGATGGCGATCAGATTCGCCAAAAGAGCCGCGTACATGTAGTTGTAAGAGCCCAGCCCCCTGAAAGACCAGTTGAGGAGCGCAAAAAGACCATACCCGAAAACAGTATTAAATCCGCCCACCAGGATGTAGCGCACGAATTCCTGGAGCGACTTGTGGGAATGCTGTTTCACGCGGAGTGAGGCCCTTCAGAAATTGATGCGTTCCTTCTCAGTAACGAGGGGACGATTCTGCACAAATGTGTGGATGGAGCCCACGTACTCACCAATGATTCCGAGCGCGATGAGTTGCACCGATCCGAGGAAAAACAGGCCAAGGACCAAGGGAGCCACGCCAACGGTAAAGCTATTCCAGAAAACAAGCTTGTACGCCAGGTAGATGACGCCCAGAATAAAGCTGATTACAGCCGAGATGAATCCACATCCGATTACCAGGCGCAACGGCACTTTGGAAAGATTTGTGATACCCAGCATGGCCAAGTCATAGAGCGCATAAAAATTGTTCTTGGTGATGCCGCGCTCGCGGCGCTTCTGATTGTAGAAGACCTTGGCGTAAGGCAGTCCGAGCTCGGCAATCATTCCCCGAAAGTAAGGGTAGGGATCACGGAAGTTAGCGCGGATTTGCTCGACGACTGCACGATCGTAGAGTCCGAAACCTGTGAAATGCTCCAGAACCTCCACATTGGTTAGACTGGCTACCAGGCGATAGTATGTTGTCCTCACGCGGTACATCAGGCCGTTCTCATCGCTCGACGTCTTAATCGCTGCAACGATGGGGAAGCCTTTCTCCCATTCGCGAATCATTTCGACGAACAGTTCGGGTGGGTCTTGCAGGTCGGCCGCCAAGGATCCGACCGCATCTCCCTCAGTCTGCAATAAGGCATGCATTCCCGAGCGGTCAGGACCAAAGTTTCGCGCATTGACTATGACTTTGACGCCTGGGTCTTCAGCAGCCAATTCGCGGAGTACATCAACCGTGCCGTCCTTTGATGCGTTGTCAATAAACAGATGCTCGAAGCGATACTCGGGCAGTTCCGCCGCAACCATCTGTACGCGCCGATGAAGCTCACGCACATTGAGCGCTTCGTTGTAACAGGGGGTCATGATGGTGATCAGCTTCCTGGTCATTCCGCTCTCCTACAGAACATGCTAAGAATGTATAGGTTGCCGGATGCAAAGACTGACATGGATTCGACGAAAGTTTAGCACAGGCATGGTCAGCCCTGGATGGACACCGATTCTAAAGTCAGTGAATGCCTGTTTCGTTGGCAGTGCGAGTTTTTGTGTTTGAACCCAGACACCAGGCCATGTCGGCTTTGCCCGCGCGGCCCGACGAAGCATAACTACCGGCGGCAATCACAGTGCCGCCGCAGGCGCGAAAGAGTTGCGTCAAGGACTGCTCTGTGAAGTAATTGATGTGTTCATGCATCATGAATCGACTGGCGGGACGGACGACATGTCGGGCAATTGCTGGCCGCGTGAGGGCCATGATCCCGATCTGTGCGACCCGCCTTGCAAGCCGAGTGAGGCCGAAGGGGAGTTCGCACGGAGCTTCAAGAAACACCAGACCACCCTCGGGAGCAGCCTGCAGAATCTCATTTACAAGGAGGCGCGGGAATCCGACATGCTCAAGAACGTTGCTATTGATGATGAGATCGGGCTTGCATGCTCTAGGATCGGCCGTGACCGTGACGCCGGGTGCGGGCGGAATTCCTGAGATGTCGTACACGAAGGGCTCGGCACCGTCGAACAAGCCGACTACCAGATCGCCACGGTCGCCGCCATAGTCGAGAATGCGGTTGATCTTCCGCCGGCCAATATGTTGCCGAAGGATGGGGGCGAGTTTGTTCCTACGGAATTCGTACGAACTGGCCGAGGCGAGGTCCTCGTTGAAGCTTGGGGTATACCACGGTTCTGAGGCGAAGCGCGTCTGTTGGTACTCCTCAGAACGGTAATTGCTATAGAGGTTGCGCAGATCGGCGTCATCGAGGCGTGGGTTGTAGAACATGAATCCGCAGGTGCCGCACTGGACGAGGTTCACGCAAAAAGGCGCACGGTTCCATGTCCGCTTGGCCACGAAGGGGGCGACCAGGGCTCGCTTGAGCTGCTTGATTGGGCCATCACAGATCACGCATTTAGAGACTTCAATCATCTAATTCGCTCTCTCTTGGTCAATCCGAACTGCCTGATCATTGATTTCGCTCACTGAGATGGAATTGACTCCCGCACTCTCAAGTCTACAGATCACAACTTGCTTCAACACAAATCCTGGATGCCAGGAAACCTAAAGTACAACTGTTCACTCATGCGGCTCTTGGCGGCAATCGAGCGCGCGGAACTCGTCGTCGGGGACCACGGGCGGGAGTGTCCATACCCAGCCGGTTTTGTCGTTCCATGCGGGATCGTAAACGCGGGTGACGAGGTACTGAATGCCGAACTGGCGGCAGGTTTTGCGTGCCTGTTCCGCGGTGGCGCCGTTGAAGAGGGAATCGATAGCAGCAGCCATGGCGGGACAACCGCTGGGATCGCCACCCAATTCTGCGCCGCACCCCTGCTGGTCCATCCCTATAGCTGTCTGACGGTCAATACCGATCCAATCCACGCTATTCCAGAGCGGGTTCGGGCGGACGACGGGGTTGTATTGCACGATGGCGTCGTGGGGAACGGACGCATCCAGGTGGGCATAGCCGATGTACGAGATGTAGGCATCGCGGGAGAGGCTGCCGGCCTGTGGATCGTTGGTCTCGCTCCCATGCGCCGCATCAACCAGAGGAAGAGTAAAACGCATCATGAGCGCCTGGTAAAGGGTGCTGGTGGCTCCAAGGACAAGTGCGAGAGCGGCGATCGATCGCAACCATTGCGGGGTGTTGTGGGGCAAACCGGCGAAGTCGGCCGGCGTACTAGATTTGCGATCTGCGACGCCCCAGGCGGTGACTACCTCCGAAGCCATGAGCAGCAGCGGAAACTGCAGGAGGAGTGCTGCTCTCCAGCCGAAGTCGTTGGTTTCAAGCACTCCTGACCGTACCAGGGAGAGGAGCGGGATGGTGGTGGCGGCGATGACAAGCAGGGATCGCTGGGCGGGAGTTAGCTTTATGTGGCCGCGCCAGGCTGGAACCAGATAGATGAGCAGGACGGCGAGATAAAAGCCCAATTCGACGGCGTATCCAGGGGCCAGGAGAACCAGCTTGGCCAGATTCAGCGCCGACAGGGGATGGCCGGTTGCGAAGTTCTGAAAGAAGTGGGATGCCAGCAAGACGTCCGGGGGAATCATCTCGCGGACAGCAAACGCAAAGAGCGAGCCCTCTTGCATTTTGGATGAGGTGTGGGTCAGTTCCCAGAGGTAGGGAAGAAGCAGGACAACGGCGCCCGCGCCACCGGCTGCCAGCAGCAATACAGGGCGGAGTGTCCGCTCAATGACGACTTGCCACAAAGCCCAGACCACCATCACCAGGAAGAAGGCAAAAGCCACATAGATTGAAAGGCCGAAAGCGCTTGCCAGAGCGAGTGAAATCATGGTCACATTTGCGATACGCCCGCGCTCTTCGTCCTTGTCAGCCATCCAAGTCAAGAGAAATGCGAGCATACAGCAAACCAAACTGGCGACATGGTGCGGATCCCAAATCAGAGAAACAAACCAACTGGTAATCTGGCCCGCCTTCCACACATTGAGGTAACCGGGCAGCGGCCCATGAAAGAAGAAGAAGTTCCCGAGGTTTACGCAGATGTCGAGCCCGGTGACCATAATCAGGGAGACGCAAAGCAGAAACTGCCTGCGTAACCGGGCACCGGCAGCGAGAACGTGTTTGAGATATAGCCCACTGAGCGCGGCCAAATTGAAGCCCGCCCATACGCAACTGGCGGTGAAAACAGCACGGACGGAGAGGTGCGCGATTTGCGCTACTGCAGCACAGACCACATACCAGAAGTAGTAATAGCGCATGGTGGCGGTGTGTTTGTAGAAGTAGAGAGAGTTGGCGGGGGGAACTCCGGTGTGGAGGACACTCTCGGTCCAGCTGACACGCGGGGCATGATCGAAGATGGCGAGGCTCATAAAGAGCTGGTGGCCACTCTGGATGTCTACCAACGACAAGACCGTCACTGCGATCCAGATGATTGCCAGGACCAGCGCGGTGCCGCCCAGGGGACGCCAACCGATCGTCCACTTCCTGTGGGTGCGGCGTAGCTGGAGCCATTCCCAGCCAGACGTAACAAGGCATGCTACGGTGCACGCCAGAAAAAACGCAACCACAGCGGTTAGGGAAAGGGCTTTGCCGATCAGCACCGACGCAATGGTGGAGACGGCTAGCGACAGCGGCACACTCCAGAAGGAGCGTTCCACTAGTGATCGTTGGCGGAAGTTGTGCAGGTTCGTGAACCAGGCAGCCAGGTAGCCTGTGCAGAACGTGGCCGGAAGAAAGGCTGGGATCGCCAGGAGGCTGGCGGTGATCTGATCCGCAGTAATCTCAGGAACGTTAATGATCTTGGCCTCCTAGACGCCCTCAAGATGCTGAATTCGGCGGATGAAAGGTCTGCCATTCCTTCTTTTGCTGCTCAACGGAGCCTATCCGCGATCCAGACTGGCGCCTGCGTTGCAGCAGAAGGGAACTGCATGTGGCATTCAAGAGGCGGAGCATGTGCTTTCCTCAATCAGCCGCGTTGCCACTTCACACCATGAACTCCGGTTTTCCTGAAGATTGTAATGCGTCACGTGCAACCCACAGTCTTGTCTCTCAGGAGTGTTGCGCGAGCTCGGAATAATACTGCTGGTTGATCTTCCTTCCGCTTGGGTCGAAACGACGAATGCGAACGATGCGCAGCCTGTGCGCAACAAAACTGAATGTAGTGCTAAGGACTCCGAATCCATACTCCACGCTGCGCTTGAAGTTGATGGATGAGGCCTCTTTGAAGTACTTCGTCGGGCAGGAGATTTCTCCAATGCGAAAGCCAAACATGACGGCCTGGGCGATCATCTGGTTGTCAAAGACGAAGTCGTCGGAATTCTCGAGGATAGGAAGAGTCTCAAGGAGCTCCCGCGAGAACGCGCGAAAGCCGGTGTGGTATTCGGATAGCTTTACTCCCAAAAAGAGGTTTTGAAAGGCGGTGAGGAATCGGTTGGCGATGTATTTATAGAATGGCATTCCACCTTTGAGGGCGCCTCCGCCGAGAATGCGCGAACCCAAGACCATGTCGTAGACGCCGCTTGCAATCATCCCTGCCATGGCCGGAACGAGGGAAGGCGTGTACTGGTAGTCAGGGTGGACCATCACCACAATGTCCGCGCCCGCGGCAAGTGCTTCGCGGTAGCAGGTCTGCTGGTTGCGGCCATACCCATAGTTGGCGTCGTGGATGAATGTCAGCACGCCGAGTTGGCGGGAGAGCCGCGCCGTCTGGTCGTTGCTGGAGTCATCGACAAGGATCTTGATGTCGACGACGTCGGAGAGTTCCCGCACCGTCATTTCCAGTGTTTTCTCCGCGTTGTATGCCGGCATCACGACCGCGATGCGCTTTTGGTTGATCATCGACTCGCCGCTCGCATACATCCATTTTCAAGCCTGAGAGGCACAACCGAAATAGCACGATGGTGCGGGTACCTGCTCAGACACGGGGTATGGAGAAATGGCGGGAGGACAGCAGATGTGCGCGGAGACGCCTGGGCGGTAACATTCTGCTAATCAGAGGCGGTTTGCCGGACGTAGACCCACAGATAGAAGATGCCCATCACGAGCAAGATGAGGGAGGCGGGCCGCAACAGCACTATTGTCAGTACTTGTCCAAAGAATCCCGCCGGGCCCACCTGAAGCTTATCAGCGATCATGACGAGAATCGCCAACGGAATATCACTGGTGAATAGAATGCCAGCCGTACTTACGAGGAGGGCAATCCGTCCAATCGATCCGCCCTCGGCCCAAAGTATTGCGCAGGCGGGAACAGTGAGCAGCAGGAGTTTCGCATCGTAGGGCCGGTGATAGGTCACGAGCATGGTAAGAGGCACGACGGCCGCGAGGGCAAGCCAAGCACTCGTCTGGGTGAAGCGCGACCTGAGAGTGCGAACCGACCATAGGATGAGGAGCGGCACACAAACCAGGTAGCTGACCGGGTTGTAGATGCGGGGATCGTCCCGGAAGACGCTCACAGCCGCCTGTAGATCGATGACCATATCGGGGGTGCTGCCGCTGATGGAACCGGGACCAGGCTGGTTGATGCCGCCGGGCGCAGAAATAACCGAGAGATTAGAGCGCCAATCCTGCATCCAATGCGGCGCGACATGGGAAACCCATAGGAATGCTGACAGACCAAGGACACCGGTAATGACGAGGGTTTGAAGGGCGCGCTTGCGGTAGACACCGCCAGCCAGCAAGAAATAGAGCCAGACCAGGCCCGCGTCATGGGGCTTGATTGCGAGGCTCACTGCCAGGCACAGGATGCCCGCCGGCACAAATCGCTCGTTGAGAAAGCACCAAACGGCTACCACACATAGGCTCACGACGATCCCCGCCGTATTGCCGCCGCCAAAGATCACTTCGGCGTTGGCAATCAAGATACAGACAAGGAAGAGGGAGACGTTTGGCGCATCGCCCGCCCCGAGATTCCACATAAGGAAGGCGGCAAAGAAGAAGGCTCCGGCAAGGAGGACAAGCCAAAGTGCATGCGCTGCCCCCCATGGCAGCATCGCCAAGGGCGCTATGAGGATGAATGTGGTGGGCAGGTTGACATATAACGTGACAGCCTGATGGGTCTGGAAGGACTGCGATGGAGGCTCACCTCCCTCGGCGCGATAGACGGCCTCCAACTCACTTTGGTTGTAGGGATCGTGGTGTTCCAGAAGGCATCGCGTGCCGTAGTAAATGGCCTGGAAACCGGAGGACCCGCCGTTCGAGGTCCGCGCGAGGGAAATGCCCCATAACAGGGAGATCCCGCTACAGAGCAGGAATAAAGCAATACCAGCGGGCCGGGTCCTTGTGGTGCGCAACGTCACTTTCAACACTCCCGGCCACTCGGAACCGTGACCCTGCCGAGAGGGGAACGATGACAAACCGAGAACACATGTCCAAAAGGGAAGGGAGAGGACATTTGCGCGATTGACTCACCGAAGTGGGAAATTAAATGCCCACTTTAGGTAAGTGAATTGCACAACTTGTCTCTCCCACGAACTAACGCCAGTACGTATTGTAGGCCCAAACCCCAATTGGCGGGGGGACGCCTTAGAGGGAATTGGCCAGATTCGAGCTGATGGTATTGAACACACTGTTGATGCCGTCGGCCAGAGTGCTCATTCCGGCGGTAGAACCGAAAGCAATCAGAGCAACAACCAGAGCATATTCAACCAGATCCTGACCCGCCTCGCCGTTTTTCAGGTCCTGGAACTTCACATACAGGTTGAAAAGGATGTTCTTCATTTGTGAATGGCCTCCCAAGTTGGTTTTCCCTGCTTTGTGCTGAGGTGTCCAATCAATAGCAAGCGGTGTTCCATTCACGATGAGCGAGTTGTTTTTTTATTGCCTTTGCTGGGAGAGATCGTCTTTTCACCCCGTGTATAACGTATCTCTCCCACGGAGGCGCAAAGGGGCTGGAGCAATTTCCTGACGGTGACCTGACAGGAGGTTAGAGGTTGGTTAACAGTTTCGAGCTGATGGTATTAAACGCCGAATTGATGCCGGTGGCGAGAGTGCTCATGCCAGCGGTAGCACCGAAGGCGATGAGAGCAACGACCAAGGCATACTCGACCAGATCCTGACCATCTTCGTTGTTCTTCAGGTCCTGGAACTTCACATACAGCTTGAGGAGCATGTTGTTCATTTGGGTTTCTCCGTAGGTTGAATTACCCAGCCTCTGGCCGGGGCACTACTCGTATAGCAAGTGGAGTTCCAATCTCTACGCTAGCTATTTATCTAATAAAATCAATAAGTTACGAATTGGATGCCCCTTGGTGATTTGGCTTGGCGTGTAAACCCCTGTTTACAGGAAGAGCCAATCAGACCGGCCTCGTATACATGACCTAAAAGTTTGTTACCTGCGATCTGAGCGGCCATCACGAGCGAACTGAGAAGGTTTTTCGACCGAAATGGGTGAGGAACTCTGAGGAATTCGGCGGCAACTTCCGCACGAACGACTGCATGCCCCTAAATGGTAACCATAGCAATCAGAGTTGCTGCTGTATTGTATCCATATATAAGGCTCCAGTAACTGCGCACCATGAATCGGAAGTCACCGGGCAATTCTCTGCTGACGTGTCCAGATACCATTCGTGCCTGTCATTAACGTTGGTTCAGGGGCATCCAATTAAGTCCTTGATCGTGTTGGAGGAGATTCCATGGATGTGGAGAGTCGGACAGTTGACCTGGAACGCTACGGCAAGAGGTTTCTTGAGTGGCCCACCCACATCCTTGGTCCCATGCCAAATCTAAAAGTGATCAACGTGGCTTGTTGGAGCCTGGTTCTTGCATTATTCATTACACGGTTCTGCATTCCCGTGTGGATTCAGTTCAAGGCCGGGAAAGGGTCTATCCCGCTGATGCCAGCCGATTTCATCTATTTTTATGGGATCGGCCACATAGTGAAGGTCTATCCAGCATTGCGGCTCTACGATTGGAGCCTGCAAACCAAGGTCTTCAATGAGGTCTTCTCCGACCCGAAGTTTGTATACGGGCCGAGTCCGTATCCGCCATTCGTGGGCTTGTTTTTCAGCCTCTTCGCGCAAGTTTCATTTCGGATAGCTTTCTTCCTCTGGATGTTTGTCTCTCTTGGCCTTTACAGTTTGGGGATTGTAGCTCTCGCTAACGACTGTTTTCCTGGGGAACGGGTCAAAGTCTCGTTGATCCTCTGTTTTTCGGTTGCAACTTTCCCGTTCTTCTGGGGCGTTCTGGTAAGCGGCCAACTTACTTCTCTGGCGGTCTGCTCGGTTGGGCTTGCAATTCTTCAGGAAAGGCACGGAAGGTCGTATTTGAGCGGGCTGGCGCTCTCCATCATGGCGTATAAGCCGACCTTGCTGCTGTTTGTTATTCCCATGCTTTTTTTGACCCGGAGATTCAAGACGCTGGCGGGATTCATGACCGGCGGAGCGATGTTGATGCTGGTGGCAACAGCATTCATGGGAGTACAAATCTGGCCCACCTACCTTCACTTCCTCAGCTTGTTTGACCGGGAAGTCGGGCTGAGTGGTCATAGGGTATTCGAGCTGTGGAAGTTCATCGAGATCGGGTCTTGCCTGCAAGCGGTTGCCGGCAGCCACTTCGAAGCTGTATCCATTATCAAGTTTGCAGTAACAGTCCCGATCGCAACCGGGCTCGCAGTTTTGTTGTGGAAGTCTGCCGCGGGGGGCAGAGCGGCGCAATCGCTTGCCTGGGCGGCAACTCTAACCTGGACTCTGCTCTTGAATGTTTACGTCCCGCTGTACGACGCAGTTCTGGTCGGGATCGCGGTGGTGCTGACTCTGGGTGCCGCGAAGGATCTTGAGTGGCGGGCAGCCAAGCTCTGGACAACAGCTCTCTCCTTCTCGATGTTTGCGATCTCCTGGGTCACGTGCGACATTGCGAAAAGCTATGGGATCCAATTGATCTCGGTCTCGCTGGCCGCACTCGGGGGGGCACAACTCTACATGCTGTACTGCGTGAATCAAGATCGATTGCCAAAACTGGTATCCGCAGTTGGGGTGGGGTAAGGTGGCAGCTCTTCTTCTGCGATAGGTCATGAGAAGCGGAGTGGCCGTGCATGATCCCGGCGGGCGAATCAACATGCATATACGGTTTATCTGCTGGAAGAAGTAGGACGCTATTCATGGACAGCACGACGGGCAATTCCGCCGCAAAGACAAGCCGCTTTGGCAACCTGGCAGAACTGTCAATCGCCTTGGTGAGCGGGCTGGCTCTGGCGTTGACCGCCCTGTTCCTGTGTGTTGTACCGTTGACAGGCAAGAACTCCGGTGCCCGTGACTTCGTCGTCTATTGGTCTACGGCTCAACAACTCGTTCACCATGCCAATCCCTATGATCGAGAAGCCATGCTGCGGATCGAGCGGTCCGCGGGCCTTGCCGCCGGGTATGGCGCCCTGTTCATGCGGAACCCGCCCTGGGGACTGCCGCTCGCGCTTCCGCTTGGGTTCCTCGGCTTGCGCACCGGGGCATTTCTTTGGTCCCTGATCCTGCTTGCGTGCCTGCTAGTGTCTGTACACATGCTGTGGATGATGCATGGACACCCGAATAATCAATTGCATTGGCTTGGTTATTCATTTGCGCCTGCGTTGCTCTGCCTGCTAATGGGCCAGACGTCACTTTTCGCGCTGCTTGGGTTTGTTCTGTTTCTGCGGCTGCATCAGACGCGCCCCTTTCTGGCTGGAATGGCCCTGTGGCTCTGCGCGCTGAAGCCTCACCTGTTTCTACTATTCGGCGTTGTGCTGCTGGCGTGGATCCTGGTTTCCCGGAGCTACAGGCTCCTGGCGGGTATGGTGGTTGCGATGGCCGCCAGTTGCGCGGCGGTTTACTTGATTGACCCGATGGCATGGACACAGTACGCAGAGATGATGCGAGCGTCGGGAATTGAAAAGGAATTCATACCCTGTCTGAGCATCGTGCTGCGCTTCTGGATTAGTCCGCAAGCGTTGTGGCTGCAGTATCTGCCGCCCGTCTTGGGCTGCATTTGGGCGCTGAGCTACTACTGGCCTCGGCGCAACGGCTGGGACTGGTTGAAGCAGGGCGGCTTGCTGATGGTGGTCTCCATTTTCATGGCGCCTTATTGCTGGCTATTCGACCAGGCACTCGCAGTGCCGGCGCTGGTGCAGGGCGCACTCGTTACTCGGTCACGGAGCCTATTGGTCGTTTTGGCCTTGGCCAGCGTCCTGGTTGAAGTAGAACTGATTGGCGGCGTCTCGATCCTTTCCGCTTTCTATCTTTGGACAGCGCCCGCCTGGCTTGCCTGGTATCTCTTTGCATCCGCCTCTGCGGTTGAATCGCGGGATGCTCAGCTTTCAAGCTGATCGAGTGGATGTCAAGCGTTCATCGGCTTAGGGATTTCAAAATGCAACTGGCCGATCCATTGGGAAGTAGAATGGCGACAATAGGAACAAAGATGCGTGCTCGCTTGAATGCAGTGAAAGCCCGCGAAGGGGGTGCGCCCAAGCGCGGCAGGGTGCGGTTTACGCGCACTCCTGGTCGCGGCAGAGGTTCGAGGCCAAGGTGACCACGACGGGCCAGACGCGCACGCTACCAAAGGGTCTTCGCGTCCTTGCGGAGTTCTTTGTCGTCGCTGTCTGCGGTTTGGCGCTGGCGTTCACCGCAATCGGTTTCATCATTTCGATTGTGTCGCGCCGCTTTGTAGGCTCGCGTGATTTCGTGGTATTTTGGGCGACGGGCCAGCAGGTTGCCCACCACGGCAATCCTTATGATGGACAGGCCATGATGCGGGTCGTGCATGCCGCGGGGCTCACCGGCGGGGACGGCACGATGTTCATGCGCAACCTGCCGTCGGCTCTGCCTCTTGTGTATCCGCTTGGGTTCCTGGGCTTGTGGCCTGCGTCGATCTTATGGTCGATGATGCTTTTTGGATGCCTGGCGGGATCGGTCCACATGCTTTGGGAAATGCATGGCCACCCAAGGAGTCGGCGGCACTGGCTTGGTTATTCGTTTGGGCCGGCACTCCTTTGCATGATCATGGGGCAGACCACCCTCTTCGCGCTGCTCGGGTTAGTGCTGTTTCTGCGCCTGCATCGGACACAACCATTTTTGGCCGGCGTATCACTGTGGCTTTGCGCTCTGAAGCCTCAGCTGTTTTTGCCCTTTGGTGTTGTGCTTCTGGCGTGGGCCATAGTTTCAAGGAGCTACAAGATCCTGGCCGGCGCGGTGCTTGCGATTGCAGCGAGTTGCGGCTTGGCATTTCTGATGGACCCGCAGGTGTGGGTTCATTATGCACAGATGATGCGCAGCTCTGGAATCGAGTGGGAGTTTATTCCTTGCGTGAGCTTCCTGCTGCGCAAATGGATCAGTCGAGGAACGGTCTGGCTCCAATATGTGCCGGGAGCGCTCGGCTGCGTTTGGGGCTTGGCGTACTTCTGGCCTCGCCGCCTTACGTGGGACTGGATGAAACACGGCAGCATGCTCATGCTGGTGTCGCTGGTTACGGCGCCGTATTCCTGGATATACGATGCAGGCGTGGTGATACCGGCCCTGCTCCAGGGCGCATATGCGACCCGTTCCCGAATCATCCTGGCGGCTCTCGCGCTGTTGAGCGCCCTGGTCGAATTCGCGCTGCTCGGCGATGCTTTGAAGCCGTCGGCCATTTATCTTTGGACGCTTTGGAGCGCGCCCGCGTGGCTGGTTTGGTATCTCCTTGCAACCACTTCCTCCGCCAAGCGGACCGCGGCCTGGTCGGCATTGAGGGAAGTAAAGTGGTTCCGAGCCCCACATTCATGAGGGAGACATCCAGTTTTGACTGGTAGAGTTTTCTGCGGACAGGTCAGGCCCACCTCAGTTGTAAGCGCTGTTTATCTGTGGCATGCAAAAATTCTTGTCTTGTTGATACTGCCAGGCTGACCCAATTGAATTTAGGGCTGGTTGCGGACGAGCAGTACAGCCGTCGCATCTTCGTATTGCACTCGCCAGCCGGGGGTGTGTTTCAGGAGATAGACAAGCGGGGTATTGGACGGCAGTAGAGCTGAGTCGATGCTGTAGCGATCGAGAATCGCGAGCGATTCGTTCATTGTGATGGCCTTCAGGTAGTCGTTAAAGACTCCATGGTCCCCGAAGATGTCTCCACGGGTGTCGATGAACACGGGAATATCCCGCGCATTCCAAATCAGGTAGCCGCCCCATTCGTAGTGATTTAACAGATGTCCCTGTTTGCAGCAACGGTTCATTTCGGACAATGAGGCCGTAGGGAAGTACTGAGCTTCCGCTGCTCGCAACATGGCCGAGGTGGGAATGTGGAGAATGGCGAAGATGCAAAAGGCTGCCATGATCCCAGCATTCAGGAACGGCTTGTTGCGCACTCGGTCATAGGGTGAGAAGACTACGCCGGCCAGTTCCTCAGAAAGCATCGGGCACACTACGATACCGACCAGAAATAAAAACCGCCTGTGCGCAAGCGCGGAATAGAAGGCGAGCAAAGCGAAAAGGATATCATGCAGGGGCCATGAGCGCCGTCGCGCCAGCGTTAGGAGCAGCATCAGGGCAACGACGAAAAAGAGCAGCAAACCATGGAAACTTTGGAAGTCAACGCTTTGCCACTCTTCGGGTTCGATACCCATCAGACTTGGGCGGAGGACAGTGTCAATTGGGAATATGACCAGCCGCCAGCCATAAGGATTGATAAAGAGCATTGCAAGACTCGCGGCGCCCACGAGGGCGAGCTTGCGCAGTTGCAGCGGAGTCCATCGAACGGCCACAATGCTGCCCCACGAGCCGTCTATCAGTCCCGATGCGACGAACAGCAGGAAGAACGCAAAGCCGATGATCCAGGAAGCGTGCAGATTGATCCACAGAGCAAAAAGAGGCGCAAGCCACCAGATGTGGTCGCGACCTTTGCGAAACGCCTCAAGGAGGAGCATTTCCACAAGGAAACAGAGCCAGCCAAATAGGAGGGTCCGTGGGCCGATGCTTATGGATGCAAACAGGACAGCAATCCATGTGGCCAGAAAGGCTGCCTTAGAGTCCTGGGTGCGGCGATAGCAAAGCAATAGTACCCCAGCGATGACGAGTTCGACGGCAGCAATCATTACCAGGAATAGGCCGCGCTCTCCCAACAGCCTAAAGCCGATGTAATAAGGAATCTCAGACAACCATTCGAAGTCGATCCATGGCTGGCCAGAGACAGTGAAAGAGTAAACATCCGCGCGGACAAAGTGGTGCGTAGAAAACAGGAGCTCAGCATTGCGCAAGTGCCACCAAATGTCAGGGTCTCGCATAACGGGGCCGCCGTGCTGGACATCGAGCGATGCGGTGAACGGCGAGACGAGCAGCCCAGTCATAAGCATGGCTGGAAAGCTGAAGAGGCCAGATAAGTAGCTTCGCATGCCTGATAAGAAGCTAGGTCGCATGGACCGGCCCTGGGCCTATTTCGGTTATGCTTCCGATGCAGATCATAAGACCATTATTTTACACGAGATGAGTTGAGGAGGCCTCGCCTCCCGTCGTGAGTTTTTAAGGATCACCACGAGCCAGATTCTTTCCAACTCCTGCAGGCGACAAAAAGTGAAGCTGACGACGTCATTCCGACCCCCAAGATCGGGATGGAGGCAGGCACTTACCATGGATTGCCGGCCATCTGCACCCCATCAAGTGTCAGCGCGTAGGCCTTCCGAATTCTAGTCGGCCAAGAGTACAGGTGAGAATTCGAGCGTGTCTCCGGCTTGTGTCTGCGTGCTGCAGATCGTACCTGCGGGAAGCTCGAGAATGGAGTGGGCGGTGAGGCAGACTGATATGCGCCACGGGGGCACCTCACTTCGGAGTTTCTTAATTCGCCTTTCTCGGTCCAGATAGACGAGGTCAATCGGAAATTGCATGAAGAATGTGTGGATCGATTCACAGGGGACGATCCATAGTCCTTCTCCGGGGGCGAGACTCCCACGTCCAAGAAGGCCCCTGTTGCGCTTAGGAGCGCTATCGGCCAGTTCCATGCGTGTGGCAAGTACAGTTTGGCGAGTGAGGTTGGAGACCTGCAAGAAAGCTTCCGGGATTGGCTGGGGGCATGGAGTGGAGCAATTCCGAAGCCCGCCTACAATCCAGCTGAACGGCTTCATGCTTTAGCCTCAGATGCTTTCGGCTTTCGGTAGCCGAAGTCTCAAGCCACCGGCGGGCTGTGCGGCCCTTTGAGAGCGCCGGCGCTCTCAAGTTTCAAACACCAAGATGTCTACGACTACGTCAGGATCGGAAGGCCACCCGCAAAGTTCCGCCGGCCGTCGGGAGGGACGGCCGGCGGAAAACCTATTGTTGAGGCGCGGTGGATGGAGCAGTCGGTGTACCTCCTCCGGTCGCGCCTGAACCACCAGATCCGCTTCCAAAGGTTGATGTAGCACCTTCGATCACCAGCGGTGTCTCCGGCTTCATGCTGTCAAGCAGTTTCTCGATGGGTATGGTGGGCGTTGGCGCTGCCGGAGTGTTGGCAGCGGTCTTGGCATCCGGTGTATTCATGGGTATGCCGGAGTTGGTCGGCAGGAACTTTGTGGGGAACTTCAACTCAGGCACGGGAGCGCCTGCCGGAATGGGAGATACGATCTCCGGGGTCACAATGACGATCAATTCGGTATTTGTCTTGTTCTTCTGCATCGACTGGAAGAACTTGCCCAGGATTGGAATGTCTCCCAGGAATGGGATCTTCTCGAAGGTCTCGGTTTCGGTATTGTCGAGTAATCCAGCGAGGATGAAACTTTGACCATCGCCAAGCTCGACTTCGGTCTTCATCTTGCGAGTGGTAATGGCCGGCACGTTAAATCCACCAATATCCACTGCATCGGCGAAGTCCAACGCGCTGACTTCGGGCGCAACTTGAAGGCGGATGGTTCCGCGTGGAGTGAACGTGGGGATGAAGTTGAGACGAATGCCATATTCCTTGAACGAGATGGTAATTGCGGCTGCACCGCTGCCTGATGCCTGAGCGACTGGATATGGATATTCCCCGCCAGCGAGGAAGCTGGCTTCTTTGCCATTCAGCGCCAGAACATTTGGCTCAGCCAAAACCTGAACTACACCTCTGGACTCGAGGGCCTGGATGGTAACTCCAATAGGCAGGTTGCCCGGGTTCAGCGCAAGGATGTTCAAGTCATTTGAAATCGACGCGGAAGGAGTTACTCCCGTGCCTCCCGTGACGCTAGGCGGGGAGAATTGTCCAGTTGTAATGTTTCCGACCGTGTTGAGCAGGCCGGTACTGAATATGTTGATGCCGAGAGACTTGGCCAAGTTGCGGTCGACGCTGGCGAAGCGAACCTTGAGAAGAACCTGCTGCTCGGCTTCGGGCACGGTTACGTAGAGGAGGTTAACGACTTTTCCCGCGGTGGCGGCGATTTGGACGGCGCGCTGGGAGCTGTTGTAATCCTTCACTGTGCCGCGCAGGAAGATCATGCCGCTCTCGGAGCTGACCTTGAGGACTTGTCCGGGAAGCTCAGTTCTGAGCTCGCGGCGGACTGCTTCTAAGCTGTCGTTGGAAAGGGAAGAGCTGGCGCGTACGGAGACGTTGAAGAATTGGCGGCCACCCGTGGTGTCCCAGACAATCAGACTGGTTTCCCCGGGGGCTTTGCCATTCACCATGATTTCGGTGGGGCTAATCGCATGAGTCTCGGCTATATCGCCGATCCCGATGGCGATACGCGAGATGGGGCGCGCAAGGTCGACAAGGACGGTCTTACCAACAGCGACGGAGAGCTCATTCGCGGAATCCTGACTGGAGGCGCCAGATTGGGAAGGCGACGGTGCGGATTGTGCCTGCAAGCCAGACCCGGCGCAGAGGGAAAGGAACAATGCAGAAAAACATGCGATGGTAATTTCGGCCTTCGCTCTCACTGTTTTGCCTCGGGAGAAGTGAATTTTTCCTGAGTCGATTTCGAACCGTTAATGACTTCGATCGAAAAGACTGGGGGTGCGGCTTTCTTCACAAGCTTTGCAGGTTTTACTTTCGCCGGGCCTGTAACCTGACCGCTGAAGATGTTGCCCATGGCCGTTGCGGGCACATCCGCTGTCTTTGTATCCAGCGGGTTGCGCAGCACGAGTTGGATTCTAACCTGCTGGTTGCTCGCCAAACTCAGGGTCTCGGCTTGTTCCGGGGTGACGAGCAAGTTGACTACCTGCACCGGCTTCGGTTTGCCTTCGGCGTCTTTTTGAATATCTGTGCCAGCCGACAAGACCTGGAGGTCCTGAAGGAGTGTCTTTGCCACTGTACCTTCGGTTGGATTTTGAACGCCGGGAGGAATGCCGGAGATTAGGACGTCAACGTGCTGTCCTGGCGTGACGAAGCCAGACACGCCAACGACGTCATCGACCTTGACGGCGCATGCTCGCATGCCTTGTGGAATGGCGGCTGCCAATCCACCACCCGATCCGGGAGCTGCGAGGCGGTTATCCAGGATGGGCTCGCCCTTATAAAGGTCCGAGATGACACCTCTGCCAATTACATCTTCGGGCTTGACGAAGGTTCCTTTGGGAATTGTTCCACCGATCTCGACGGTCGTGAGATTCGACTTGTCGAGAACAGCTCCGAGTTTAATGTCCTGTGCAGCCGCGACTACGCGCGTTGTAGCTGCGGGCTTGGAAGCCGACAAGCGGGAGCCCACCATGCGGTAGACCAAGAAAGAGCACGCGGCGGCAATGACGAAAGCGAGGAGGAGGATCGTAAGTAGTCTTCGGTTCATTGAGAAGCCTGCTTGAACTGGCTACCCGGCCAGCTCCACCTTTCTGTTCTTGTGGCAATTAGTGTGCCCAAGTAAGCGAGTTTCGAGCTCAAGGCAAAGCCCCGGGGGAGTTGACAGACGAGCCAAGAAGCCGAGAAACGCGTGTACAGAATATACCCAATCTCTGTTACGCAAGACCAAAGTAAGAGAGTCGAACATACTAAGGTACCTAAAGAGCAATCAGTGTAAGTGACCAAAATGGAATGAGAACAAATTACAATGGAGTGTGAAGGGGGCGACAGGGTCTCTTTCAGCATTTGAGTAAGCTGAGAGTGCCCAAATCCTGGGGACCAACGCTCACAAAAAGGACCAAGCGGCGCAAGGGAGGGGAATCATCCGGTTATGAGGTCTTCCCAAGTTATCTCGCTCTTCTCGGAGCGCCCCGAAGTGAGCCAGCGGTCGTCTTCCTTCCTGGCTTCTATTGTGGTGCATGGTGCGGCTCTTGGTGTGGTGTTTTTTGGGCTCGCATACTTGCCGGAGATACACGAGCGGAAACTCAGTGAGCGATATTCCATCCGCCACCTGGATCTGACCGTGCCTGACCTGAAGGGCCTACAAACAGCCGGCAGCGGGATCGCCTATCCGGGCCCGCGTGCGGATCAGCCGAAGGCCTCCCCTGGCGGGAGTGAAGCATCTATGCGGCAGATTGCAGAGGCTGAGCCGGGACCGCAGACGCTGATCCAGCCGGACCTTCCGAAACCTGTAAAGCTCAAAGAGGAAACCCCGGTTCCCACGGTCGAGATTTGGACTCCGAAGAAAGAGACGGTGCAGGCGCTAGTTGCTCCGTTGCCCGCAAAGCCCACAGCCGCCGAAGTACATCCCGCACCCGATCCACCGAACGAGGAAGTGAACCTGGCTGACCTGAGCGTCGCCGCCAACAGCATGGCAGCGCAGACGCATCCGATTCTTCCCAGCACGACTTCGCCGGTGGTTGTTCACGGACCTGAACTGGCGCAACTGCCTCCGGCAACCACATCAGAGTCGAAGTTACAGCCAACTCCCACAGCGGTCATGTCGCTCTCCGATCTTCGCATGAAGTCCGGCACCGTCACGTTGCCGCCGGTGAATGAAACTGCGGCCAAGTCTTCACCTGGGACACTCACGGCGGGGGCGCCTGGGAATCCGTTGCAGGCAGGGAACGGCGGCCATGGTAGTTCCGCCACGGGAGCGAGATCAGGCCAGGGAGGAAACGATCCGGGAGATCCCAAAGGAGGCGCCGGCAAATCGGACGGTACGAAATCCGGATCGGGCCAGGGAGCTAAAGCCGGCGTGGGCTCTGGGAACGCAGGTCAGAGCGGATCCACTATTGGATCCGGTGATCAGGGTTCAACCACACATATTGCTTTGCCGAAGGATGGCCATTACGATGCCGTGGTGGTGGGCGCCTCGCTTGAGGAAAAGTACCCAGAAACAGCGAACGTATGGACCGGCCGGATGGTGTACACCGTCTATCTTCACGTGGGCACGGCGAAGGCCTGGATTCTTCAGTACTCGCTGAAACGAGACGGGGACGCTGCCGTGAGCGGGAACATCATTCATCTAGAGGCGCCGTGGCCGTACAACATCGTGCGTCCGAATCTCACTGCTGACGCCATCAACGCCGATGCCTTGATGGTTCACGGGTTTGTAAATCAGGGAGGCCTATTTGAATTGTTGGCCGTGTCCTTTCCGCCGGAGTTTCCGGAGAAGCAATTTGTTTTGGATGCGCTGCGGCAATGGCAGTTCAGGCCGGCGTCACAGGATGGGCACGTTGCGAGTGTGGAAGTGTTGCTGATCATTCCGGAACAGCCGGAGTAGAGATGGCGGTCTGTTCAAGGTCGAGTGCGGTCAGTTACACGCAGAAAGGGGGGCTGAGATAGCCCACCTTTCTGCGTGTACTTAGTCTGACTCTACTTACTCCAGGCACTTACACAATGTTATGCGGTGCCGTTGGGCAACGATCGCGGAGACAACAGGCCGTCAGTATTGGCTCCGAAGATTTGACTGGATTGTTGGCCGTGTCCTTTCCGCCGGAGTTCCAGGAGAAGCAATTTGTACTGGATGCGCTGCGGCAATGGCAGTTCAGGCCGGCGGCGCAGGATGGGCACGCTGCAAGTGTTGAAGTGTTGCTGATTATTCCGGAACAGCCAGAGTAGAATCGACGTTTTCACGAAGGTCAGATACACGCAGAAAAGGGGAGCTGAGATAGCCCCCTTTCTGCGTGCACTTAGTTACTTAGTTTGATTCTACTTACTTCGGGCGATTCTGCAATGTTATGCAGTGCCGTTGGGCAACAACCGCGGAGCAGACAGTCCGTTGGTGATGGCTCCGAAGATCTGGTTGAGTTGCGTAACGCTTCCGTTATCGGGCGAAACGCAGCCATTGCCATCATCGGAATAGAAAAACTGCAATCCAGAGGCCATCGCCTCCAACGCCTTGCAGGGGCTGTCGCCTGGTTTCCATGATGCGGTTGCGCCCCAGCCCTGACCTGCATACGTGGTAGAGGAAACCGTCGCACTATAGACCGCATCGGAGAGGCATCCTGATGTCTCAGAGCCATAGCCGATCGTTTCTACCTTGGTTCCCGCTGCCGCAGCGGCCTGGGCAGCTACCACCGCTTGCCCGCATTCACCGAGGACGGATGGATACGTGTAGGAGGTTGGGCTGCAAGAGCCGGTGCAACCGGATGCCATGGTGGTGCCGTTGAGTTTGCCCGTTTGTGCTACCAGATCGGCAGCGCTGTTGCAGGCGCCGGAACTGCCCGCGGTGTTGGCGTTGGTGGCGCAGGCAGTCGCGTCGCCATCGCTGAGGATAATCATCACGTTCGACGAACCCGGATATAATCCCTGCTCTGCGATGAGCGCTGCTTGTGCCTGATAGATGACTTGCGCGTAGTAGGTGCCATAGCCGCCCGGGGATGAGATGCCTTTGCAGCCGCCCACGCCCGAGTCCCCGACCGCGATCACGATTTGAGAGGCGGGATTCAACGTTTGGGTCCCAACGGAGGTGCGGTAATCCGTGGCCCAGTTCGTGATCTTGTACGCGTAGGTCGCAGGCGGGTTGAGATTCAAACCACCTGTAGTCACGTTTTGGAACGTATACGGTTCGATCGTAGGATTGGAGGTGGGGCAGATATAGTCCTTGGAAGCAGTCGTGCCCAGCACAGAAGGGAAGACAAACAGGCTGACGGTGTTGACAGGCTTGCTGCCGCTGGTGCAGGTGGTGCCCGAGGAGCAGGGATTCAACTCTGCCAGCAGTGTCTGGGCACCCAGCAACGCGCAGGCGATTTGAGACTTGCCACCGCAGGCGGTCTGCGTGCCTGGATCATTGGAAGACATCGACGCTGTTGTGTCGACGATGATCGCAATGTTGTCCGGCGTGTATTGTCCGCCGGCCATGGCCGCGGTGGCTTTTGCCGTAATGTTGAAGTTTGGCACGCCAAACATGCCCGCGAGCCATGTGGGAACCGCTGCTGTCTGCGTGACAATCATGACGTTTGCGCCGCTTGAGCTATAGTCGCCATTGGACGTTTGACAGGGCGTTCCCCAATTTGACACGGTAGTCGAGCAGGAGAAGGTGGTAGATATTCCAGTCGACTGGACGCTCAAAACCCCATTTGCGTTCTTGTCTGTCGCAATGGAGCTGTAATTGGTCGCATAGGTGGCCGCCGTGGTCTGGTTGGGCAAGAGCGCTGCTCCCGCCAACGCCGCTGCATTCGTGGATGCCTGGAGCATCTGCACGGCATAGTAGCCATGGCCGACCTCAATTGAGATCCCCGCAAACCCTAAGAATGCGGTAAGACCGAACAGGATGACAGGCAGTGCCTGGCCACGCTCTTCCATCAAAAACCTGCGGATAAAGGATCTTCTGGGCAAGTTCATTGGATAACCCCCTCCATTCAATCTCAATTGATTAGCGTTGTCTCTTGTGATACCAGATTCCCTGAAAGGCTTAACATCCACATGGGAATCCATGAGTAGTTATAGCTCACGTTGACCGTGGCGGGCTGGTTCTGCCCCATTGCGTTCGTCGTTCCGCCGCTCCCCGCTCCTGTACATCCAGAACCGGAAGCTACAGCGCCAGTAAATGGGCCATAGACGGAGGCGGTGCCAGCGGAGTTAGAAATGGTCATCGTGATCGATAGCTTGGAGGCCGCAAATCCCGGCAACGCGGTCATAAGTGTTTGTGTGGCCTGATAGCAAGGGTCGACATAGAGCCCACGGCTGAAGCCAAGCTGCTGAGCACAGGCAAATGTGGCATATCCCAGCTGCTGGTAGGTGTACAAGGCCATGGTGAGCGAAAACATGCCGAGCATGATCGACAACAGAAGGGGGAGCACCAGGGCGGTCTCAATAATCGAGCCTCCCTCTTCGCCGGAGCGAAGGCGTGCGCGAAGCCGTGCCGCGACGGCCCAAGCTTTGCGGAGCGCACCATTGGATGCCCAAGACTGATTCGAATCGTCAGTGAAGACGGGGGCTTGCCTGCGCAAGCCAATTGGCATCTTCATCATTTTTCCTCCCGGCATGGTCAACCTTACACTAGAAACCCCAGGGCGACTATGCCACCTTAGGGTTACTTTCGTGCGGCGCGCATGCAACGCTCACCTAACTTTCGCCCATCCGGAGTCGCTTCAAGAACCGATCAAGTTCCTTCTTATCCAACCCATCTACCGCGGAAGTAACCCCGGAGTGTGCAAGGTTGGGCTTTGCCATGACGAACTGGAGGCCGACGCCGTCATTACCCCATCGCACGGCCCTGGAATGCACGGAGATTGACCTTTCGGCGTTCTCTTCCCCGCATTCTGTTCTTTGCAGTGTCATCATGACAAGAGTACCGGGGTACCATCTTTCCTCAGTAACTAAGTACAAACCAGATGCACTGATGTCTTTGACGTTGTGTGCCTGGGGAGCGGCGCCGTTCCAGTAATAGGCAGCGAGACCGGTTGCAGGGTCGCGCGGAGCCATCCTGGGATCCGGAGACCACCAGCGCTGCAACCAGTTCTTTGGAGGCCAATTGGCCCTCGATCCCGGTTCGACGAGAGGGAGCTCGTGAATCGGCGAAGGGATTGCAAGTTCTTCCCTGGACTGATCCTCCAATTGCAGCAGGCCCGGACCGCCGCTCCAGAGGGGGTCCTGCCTGAGGACCGCGACAGCGTTAACGGCGAAACCAGCGCCGCTTGCAGCGGAGAAGCGCTCCAGACTTGTTTCCATCTCATCGGCGGCACAGATGACCAGTTGATCGCCCGTTTGCGTCTGCGACGAATAGATGGAGTGTGTTGGCAGCGCCAGGACACAAGCGGGCTGCTGATTTAACGTGGCGAAATGAGATACGGGAAATGACTCGACAGCTTCGATGACCCGGTAATCCGGGTCCAGATAAATCAAGTCAATGGGCGAACGCATGCCCGTCTCCGGAACTCCGCAGAAGGGTAGCATCAAGAGGCCCTCACCGGAATTGAGGGTCAGCGCCATAACCCGTTCCTGGAAGTTCGCATTGGAAAGGTCGGCGGTGATGACCTCCAAGCCGAGAAAGCACTCGCGAGTCTGGTTGTAAGCACAGACTTTTCGTGTACCCAAGTAGAGGCCTCCTGCCCCTGGCAAGTCTTCGGCGCCTGCGTGTTTTTTCTGAGCCCAAGTGGTCACATTAACCTCTAAATCGGTTCTGTACATTGATGCAAATCCTTTCCCTGCGACGGCCGGGCCAACTACAGGTTTTCAGAGCAAGGCAAGAGGGAGTCGCCATCACCTGCCGGAGATACGCGCAGCGGGAGAGTTGCACAGGGTCGCATTTCTTGAAAACCCTGCTGAAAGGCACACTTACCTCTCCATCGCCAGTGCGGCAATGTCCCCGCTAACAGGGCTTTCGATTTGGCCTGCGAACCCTGTGCATCCTCAGGGCCCGCCAGACCGCAAGTGATACCGGTTCTACTTGACCTTTGTGCGGCGGCGTTGAATCAGAATGACCAACACGATGACAAAGAGAACGCCTGCAGCAATCCGGATGATTGTCGGTGTATCCATAACCATTTCCCTTTCTCTGAAGAACGAAGTGTATTGCGCTTCCAAGCCTTACCGAGGTAAGGGATACTCCCACGACGAAGCAGTGAGATTCCCATTCAGCGGGACTCAGGAGCTGGCCAGAACAGCTCGTCCAGTTTCACGGAGCTGCTGGAGCTTCTTTGCCAGGCGGATCACTAGACCTTTGTGCGACGGCGCTGGATCAGAAAAACCAGCACGACGACAAACAGAACGCCGGCAACAATCCGGATAATCGTAGGTGTGTCCAAAACAATTCCTCCTTTCCCTAAGTGCCGAATAAGCTTTTGAAATTCTGTGCCATGGAAATTCCCGGGGGTCCCAGGATTACCAGGAAGAGCGCTGGAAAGATAAAGAATACAAGCGGGAAGAGCAGCTTGATTGTAAGCTTTGCAGCGGCCTCTTCCACAGCCTGCACGCGCTGTGTTCTGAGGGTGTCAGAATGTGTGCGCAAAGTCTTGCCGACGCTGGTTCCCAATTGTTCTGATTGAACCAGCATGGAAACGAGATTGCGAATGCAGTCAATGTCAGTGCGTTCCGCCATATGTTTCCAGGCTTCTGAGCGCGGGCGTCCGGCGCGTTGCTCCAGGACGACGATGCCCAATTCATCACAGAGTTCTGGCTGAGCGTTCAGCAACTCCTTTGCGGTGCGGGCTGTTGCCTGGTCCAGGCTGAGTCCGGCTTCGATGCAGATCACGAGAAGATCGAGCACGTCTGGTAGACCAAGACGGATCTTCTGCTGACGTTTCTTGATCTGTCTTCCGAGCCAGAAATCCGGTCCCAGGAATCCGAGGCCCAGGCACATGGCATATACGAAGAACGGCGCAAAACTAGCAATCCCGGTGGCGAGGGCCAAAGCGCAGAGCAGGAGGGGCACCAGGAATTTGGAGCCATAAAACACCTTGATCGCCGACTCCTTGCGAAAACCGGCGCGGTTCAAGCGCTGAAGAACAACGGAGACTTCCGCCTGGCTCTTTGGGAGGACATTTTCGAAGTGCTCCATGACTCCGCCAATCGAAATGCCCGATTCCTGAATGGTGCCCAACAGGGTCTTCTTCTTGGCTTGCGGATTGATGACCTCGGAGATTCGCTGAGCCATGGCTTCGCGATAGAACAGGAGCAGCCCACCGCTCGCGATCAGTAGAAAAACAGCACCAAACGAAATAATTGCAAATCCCATACGCTAACCTCAAACGTCCATGTTGACAATCTGTCGAATGATGAATCCGCCAACCACAATCATTCCGGAAGCTATCCACAGGAGCTTCACGCCAATCGGGGTCTTCCAAAGAAGGCTCATCATGTTTGGGTTGATCCAATACAAAGCAAATCCCAGCGCGATCGGCATAAAGGTGAGTATCCACCCAGTCAGGCGGCCCTGAGCTGTGTGGGTTGCAATCTGGCGCTTGAGACGAAACCGTTCCCGAATTACATGTGCGGTCTTGTCGAGTACTTCGGCTAAGTTTCCACCGCTCTCCTTTTGGATCAAGATTGCGGTCGAAACAATTCTAAGATCCTGCAAGGGTACGCGGGCGATCATATTGTCCAGAGCGGTCTTCAGTTCAAGGCCGTAGTTCTGCTCTTCGAAACATGTCTTGAACTCGGATCCGATGGGTTCAAGGCACTCACGAGACACCAGGCTGATCGCGGCGATGAGACTATGACCGGCGCGAATGGCGCTCACGATCAAATCGAGCGCGCCGGGCAGGCCCTCTTGAAACCTGCCAAAACGTTTACTGCGTTTGTAGTACACAAAGGCAAGAGGGGCCGAGCCCAGCAGCAACCCAACCGCCAGAGCTGGGAGCAGGAATCCGAAACGCAGGTTGACCAGGAACGCGGGGATGAAAAAAAAGGCTCCGCAGATGGCCATGAGTTGGCCCGCGGTCCATTTGAGATCTGCCTGCCTGAGCAAGGCTTGCAGGGCTGGGGCGAGCTTGAAACCAACCAGTTTACGATTCAGCCATGGGATGCCGCTGAGCAGATTATCTTTGCGGAGGTCCATCAGCTGTTCGCGTTGCTCCATGCTTTCTGAGGCCAAGGCCGAGTCAAGCGTGGCGATGACTTGCTTGGCCTGCTGGGCAGCTCCACTCCCGCTGGCGACCATCAGCAGAGCGACGACCCCGAAAACGCCGAGGAAAACCAACACAATGATCATTCCCATAACAGTTGACTTCCTTTCTGCCTAGTTAACCAGCGTTTCGTGTTCGAAGAGGCTTGGCGGCAGGATGACACCCGCAATGCGGAGGCGCTCGAGGAACTTGGGCCGGATACGGGTGGGCTGGAAGGCACCAATCACCTTGCCATCGGGCCCAATCCCCTTCTTGTTGAAGGTGAAGATTTCCTGCATGCTGATGATGCTCTCTTCCATGCCGGTGATCTCGGAGATACTGGTGATTTTGCGGGTGCCATCGCTCATGCGCGATGCCTGCACCACGATGGTGATGGCCGCTGCGATCTGTTGGCGAACGGACTTTTCGGGCAGATTCATATTGCCCATGGCGACCATTGATTCAAGTCTGGCGATGGCGTCGCGGGGAGTATTCGAGTGAATCGTAGTCATCGAACCCTCGTGGCCCGTATTCATGGCCTGCAGCATATCGAAGGCTTCTTCGCCGCGTATCTCGCCCATGATGATGCGATCGGGGCGCATACGGAGGCAGTTGATAAGGAGTTGCCGCTGGCGAATCGCGCCCTGCCCTTCAATGTTGGGCGGACGGGTTTCGAGGCGCACGATGTTTTCTTGCGCGAGCCGGAGTTCGGCCGCATCCTCAATGGTGACGAGACGCTCGTTGTTGGGGATGAACTGTGACAGGATGTTCAGAAACGTGGTCTTACCGGAGCCAGTGCCGCCGGAGATGACGATGCTGATCCTGGCCTTGACGGCGGAGGACAAGAGTTCCATCATTTCCGCGGAGATGCTTTTCAGCTGAACAAGTTGGTTGGCAGCCAAGGGGCCAGTACCAAACCGGCGGATGGACAACGAGGGCCCGTCGAGCGCCAGCGGTGGAATAATGGCGTTCACACGGGAGCCGTCTGGCAGTCGAGCATCGACCATAGGCGAGGACTCATCCACTCTGCGTCCGACTCGCGACACGATGCGGTCAATGATCTGGAGGAGGTGGCGATCATCGCGAAAAGAGGTGTTGACCCTGGTAAGGAGTCCGCCTTTTTCAATGAACACATGATCCTTGTCATTGACCAGGATGTCGGAAATTTTTGGATCACGCAGCAGAGGCTCCAGCGGACCGAGACCAAAGACCTCATCGAGCAGATCGGCCTGGATCTTTTCCTGTTCGTCAAAGTTCAGTGGGACTCGCTGCTCTGAAATGATCTCCTTGACGATGCCGGATACTGCATGGCGTGCCTGCGTTGAATTGACGCGAGACAGCTTTTCAAGATCCAGCTTGGAGATCAGGGTCCGGTGAATTTCCGCTTTGTATTTTTCCAGATTCAGCAGTTCCACGTTATACCTTCCATCGATAAAGAATCAGCGTTCACGGAGTCATGATTTGAAAAGGCTGAACCCTTTTTTCTTTGCCGGGACCGCGGGCAGGCCACAGACGGATCTGGCCATCTCCCGGATCAAGCGTGAAATAGGAGAATCCGAAAGCGCAAGTGGAGTGGCGGTGTTCTGCATCTGGCGCACAGCGGCATAATCGTTGGGTATCTTCCACTGAGCCGGCCTGGTAAGAGCCTTCGTAATTTGCTCGTCGGAAACGCCAAGAGAGCGAGGCTCGTAGCGGTTGATCACGACTTCCAGTTTTGGGCCACCGTCGGCAAAGAACTGTGAGATCAACCGATTTGAGTTGCGCAGTTCGGGGATGCCGGCCTGGGTGACAAGATAAATCGTGGAGGCATCTTTGAAGAGAACCGTGCCCGTTAGATCGAGTCTCGATCCTACGTCGACAATCACGTTATCGAATTTCTGTCCCGCGACGGTCAGGAGTCTATCGATAGCCTCATTCGAGGCTTGAAACTGGGGAAACTTGCCGGGGGCGGCAAGCACGAATACTCCCGAGCTATGCTTGACGATGAGCTTTGAAAGAAAACTAGCATCCATCCGGGAGACATCCTGAAGAGCGTTGATCGTCGAGTATTCCGCTTGGATCCCGAGGTTCAGCGCGGCGTCTCCGAGGGGAAGATCCAGGTCGATCAACAGGGTGCTCTGGCCAGACTCCTGGCAGAGCGCTACCGCAAAATTGCAGGCGACGGTGGTGACACCGGCACCGCCCTTGGCGCCGAGAAACACGAGCAACCGGCCGGTTGTCTTCTTTTCTGTTTGATTCGCTGGCCGGCGTGCAGCAGCCCGAACGAGTGCTTCTGCCATAGTGCTCGGAGCGAAGGGAGGAGTTAGAAACTCGCGAGCACCAGCGCGCATGCAACGGACAAGCAAATCCGGATCGGCCTTTGCCGAGAGGACCATGACGGTCACAGAATTCGCGGCGCAGAAGGCCTCCACCAGTTCCAGGGCGTACTCGGGGTTACTGTCGAGGTCAATGATAATGACTGAGTATTGGTCTTCCAACAGGCTCGGTACATCATCCAGACCGGCAGGATAAGAAGGGAATTCACGGACGCCCCGGCCCTGGCATTCAGCAATAGCTCCGGCTGCAGCCTTGCGCAAGCCCTCATCCGGAACAATGAGCGCAATCGACAAAAAGTCGGCGCCAATGGATTGAGGGTACTGGGGATCGAGATATGGTGAAGAAAATGAACTCACGGACTCGCTCCTCCCTGATGAATGCAACTCTTCGTCAGGGTTAACCTGAAACTGATACGGTGTGTCTGGCTTCCTCAAAGTCTAAACTCCAATCTTCAGCGGGAAAAAAAGGACATCAGTGTTCCGATAGCAATTGCCGGTGCGTATGGCATTTTGCGCTTCATCGGATTGGTGAGAGCCAGCTCGGGGTCACGGAGCGTCCCACGCTTCTTCCAGCCAAAGACCAGATCGCCTGCGCCTGTAAAAAGTTCTTTGAGAAACCCACCAAAGGCTGCCCAACACAAGACCATGATGCCCCCAGCCATGCCAGCAATGACCAGGGCCAGGAACAATTGACTCGGGCCGATCCAGGCCCCGATTGCGGCGCACAGTTTCACATCCCCCGCTCCCATGCCGCCCATCCAAAAAAGAGATCCGTAAATCAGCAGTCCAAGGCCGAGTCCGGCGAAGCTTTGGCCGACTCCATGCCACCCTTGGAGCCAAGCGGAGACGACGATGCCGGCAAGGAGAAATGGGAACACAAGCCAGTTCGGAATGCGGCGGCTGCGCAGATCCGTGAAGGTTGCGACTGCGAGAACAATGAGTGTTGGCCACCAGGCGAACGAGTGCAAGCCTCAGCCTCCCTTCCCCCTTAGTTCAGGGAATACATGATCCTAGAGCAATTGTCCAACCAAATCGGCGTCGGCAGAAACCGCATGGATTCAACAGGTAACGGCTTGTTGCCCAAAAGGTGTACACGGATGTTTACGGGCTGGGGCCTTGGTGAAGCAGGGTGTTTACACCGCACATGGTCCAGGCTCCGGGGAGGGTCCGCAGCTTAATTGAACAGCGCTGCGATCTCTGGTACGAGCCTGGTGAAATGGGTGTTGACTCTCGTCAGCTTGCCGGACTTTCGGAAGTTGTCCGGCCCCCACTCCATCGCAAAGCCTCTTACGGGTTTTGCTCATTCACGGGCAGAAAAAACTAGAACGAAGAATTGAAGGGGAAAATTGGCGCAAAAAATCGACAGGTCGGCCAGCGATTCCGCACCCCTGCTCTGCGATGGCTCTCCCTTGGCCCTCTGGCAGGGTTGACAATGAAGCGAGAATCCAGCCCGGACGCACAGAGAGCGGCCTGTGAGCGCCTGCGAGTTGTCCCTGTCCCCTTTTCCAGCCTTGGGACGCATCGGGGCACTGTGAGGGTTCTGACGGGTTTCCTGCACGGGGAAGAGGATAATCATCGGACGCACCCTGCCCGTCCCGCAGCGCTATACGCCTGCCGTACAGCCTGCGAGCACCCGTCCTGCTACGCTCTGCCTTGCCCGCCATCCTTCTCCGTCGCGGCTCCGTAGGAAAGGAGGGCATGGGTACGCCTCGCGCCTTGTCTTGGCCTGGGGGTCCCCCTGCCCTACCGGACCCCGTACCGGCCTTGGCCCCCTGCGACCGCCGGGATGGTGCTCCACGGGGCGGGGGTGGCCTACAGCATACCCATTTGGGCTCACGGAGCGAATACGTATTTTTAAATGTTACGATGTTGGCAGGTTTCGTATTCCAAATTCTGGACTGCTGACGAACAAATTCTCCCCCCCCTCGCCGGAAGGCGACGACATATCTGCTATCGACGGTGCTTGCGTTTAAGCGATACAGCGCCCACACCGCCTCTAATCACTCCCCACCTGGACACAACCCTACAGCAGAAGCATCACTACGCGTATCGGACATTCCGATCGGCAGAATCTGTTTTTTTTGATTTTCCTAGAGGTCAACGGGCGATTGACTTTTTGCTTCCGATGAGCACATGGATCTGAGACCACTTGGTGATCGGAGCCTCGATAAGGTGATGAATGAGGCATCCGGCGGCCAGAGCCAGGAACACGCTGCAGCCAACGCACAGCCACGGATGCAGCAAATGGAATTTCATAAAAGCGACCGGTGCCAGCGGTGCGATGAATGGATGGAAGAGATAGATAACATAGGACGCATCTGCCCCATAGAGCACAAATCCGGATATTCGGGACAGCGAGTCTTCCAGCGATGCCATGGAGTAGACGATCAAGGCTGCGGCTAATCCATTTCCCATTCCATGGAGTTGGTTCGCGGATGACCATGGGCCAATCAAACATAAAAACCCGAGACCTAGGAGCGGGAGGGCAAAGTGCCTGGGGATATTCTTGCTTGTCTGGCAGACCCTGGCTATCACCATGCCGTAGAAGAATTGAAGAAACCCTGTACTCAAATAGAATGACGCTGCGGGCCAGTCAGGCTGGCGAAAGAAACCGAAAAACGCGAGAAGGATAAGCACCACTCCCACGAATCTATAGACATTCATTCGAAAGAAAAGCGCCAGAGTAAATAGGAAATAGAAAAACATCTCGCAATTCAACGTCCAGCCAAGGTCCAGGACCGGTACGATACTGCCCTCGCTGTTACGGGAAGGCAGGAACAGATAAGAATCTATGATATTGGCGACTCTGAATTGTGAGTGGAGCCCATAGCTGGCAGTAAAGAGAAGAACGATGAGCTTGAGAGAGGTTGCAATCCAATACATTGGTACGATGCGGATGATACGACGCCGGGCAAATATCTTCCATCCGTTTGGGTCGGTCAGAAGCTTACTGGATGAGTAGACCATTACAAAGCCGCTGAGAACAAAGAAGAGATCTACGCCGGTTTGCCCAGCTCCCCAAACTCTGAAATGCTGGTCAAGGCGCTGATGCGCGTAGAGAGTCGAGTGCATGAGGAGAACCATGCTCGCCGCGGTTATTCGAAGGATCTGAAGCCCCTGGTACTTGCGAACGCCGACTGTTTTGACTGTCGGCCCGGTCACAATAGTCCAGGGTTTCATCTTTCCCGGGATTTCCATCTTTGATTTCTCGGCCCCAATACAATTGCCCCCGAGTGCCCGGCTGGCCATCTTTTCGCCGAGTCGTTACCCTGTCCGAACGGGGAGTGGGCATCCAGAATGCGGTCACCTTTTCGAGGAGGATTGTGGCTCGTATATTCGAACTGAGAAAGGTGAGGTCATTACACCGCCCTGCGTGGATACCCCTTTGGCAGGGTGCAAATATGCGACAGCGATTTGGATCAAAGATGTGATAGTTGTCACTGGGGCTGACCTGCCCCGTTTTTCTCATCCAGCCATAACTGGAGTTTCCCTGTCTTGACCCGCCCTGGAAAACTCGACCATACGGTGTTAGAAATTCCGGCCTGCGTGGTTCGGTTTGTGCCCGATTGACGGGCATGTTTGCGGTTAAGCGAAACAACGCCCATACCGTCGCTAATCACCCGCCACCTGGACACAACCCTACAGGAGAAGCATCACTACGCGGATCGGGCATTCCGATTAGCAGGATCTGGTTTTTGATTTTCTTAGAGGTCAAGTTGAAACCACATATCGACATTGAAATTCGGGGCCGTGAAAGTCTGACTCCCTGCCGTCGATGATGAAGTAATCGTGCTGATAATACTCCCGTTTGCCGTGTTCCACCACTTGCCCGTCATGCTGGCCTGCGGAACATTGAAAGTGACGGTTCCAGCAGTCACTGTGTTCGGTACGCCCGTTGTGCCATTGCCCGTATTGCTATTCAATTCCAAACGTATGTGGGAAGACGATCCGAGTGCCGCGTAAAAGCAAGCACTGCTACTGTAGTCCGCCATAAATAGAGTCGTTTATATATCGAGGGTCATCTCATAAGATGAGGGGACCTCGATATGCGTGTGGCGGCGGCGATTGCAT
>OBLU010000173.1_pt1 | contig 61012 bp, 53 predicted proteins | sample 1518681 | NCBI WGS metagenome assembly OBLU01 (sample SAMEA3539304, study PRJEB22396) | soil metagenome | biome: tundra; feature: field; material: soil | place: USA | collected 2010-05 | depth 0.15 m | reverse complement strand
CAGGCGAAGTGATGGCGACACGCATCACCACGAGTACGCCATTCAGCAGCTTGCTCTGAGGAAGTGCCGATTCGGCTGTGATGGGCGGCGGGGATTGAAAATCTGCCGCCCGCCCGGTCGTTGCAGTGCGGGGTCAAGGTGGCGACGGCGGGCGCGTCAGCGCGCGATGGCCGGGGTTTGACGATTCTGTGACATCCATGGAACCGGCCACCTCGTTTCTCCGTACGAAGATTTCATGGCACACGACTTGCGTTTTGCGCTGCGCGCAATCTTGTCACATCGTTGGTTCTCAGCGGCTGTAGTGGCCACCCTGGCGCTGGGGATCGGTCTGAACACGATGGTGTTCACCCTGATCAATGCAGTGCTCTTCAAGCCGGTGCCTTTGCCGGGCGGGGCGCGCCTGGTGTCGATCATGTGCCGTAGCCTGACGGAAAAAGATAGCCAACTTTCCGTCTCGTATCCCGACTTGCAGGATTACCGCGCACAGAGCCGGTCATACGAGTCTCTTGAGGCGACCACCGACGAGGGAGGCGTTCTGAGCGAACGCGGCAATCCCCCGCAGTCGTATCATCTTGCGCACGCCACGGCGGGAATCTTCTCGATGCTGCACACGGACGCTCTGCTTGGCCGCGGCTTCGTGCCGGCGGACCAGGTTGCCAGTGCCGACCCGGTGGTCGTGCTCGCCTATGGTGTGTGGCAGGAACGCTATTCGCGGTCGCCCGGCGTGATCGGACAGAAGGTGCGCGTCAACGGGCTGCCCGCCACAATTATCGGCGTAATGCCGAAGGGATTCCGCTTTCCCACCGGCGTCGATCTCTGGATGCCGCTTGTGCCTACGCCCGATCTCGCCAAGCGCGACAACCGCACGCTGCGTCCTTACGCGATTCTCAAGCCTGGCGTCTCACTGCGCCAGGCGCAGGCAGAAATCGACGGCATCGCCGGCCGGCTTGCGCACCAAGACGCGGACGACAAGGAAATCGGCGCGAACGTCCTGACATTTCAGCAGCGCTTCAACGGCGGCGGCATTCGGATCATCTTCCTGCTCATGCTCGGCGCGGTTGGATTTGTGTTGCTGATCGCCTGCGCGGATGTGGCCAACATGATGCTGAGCCGCACGCTCGACCGGCGGCGCGAGATTGCGATTCGGACTGCGCTGGGCGCCTCGCGCTGGCGCGTAATGCGCCAATTGCTGATGGAGAGCCTGCTGCTGAGCGTCACTGGCGGCATCCTCGGTTTGGGACTGGCGGCGCTGGGGGTCCGCTGGTTCGACCAATCCACTCTCGAGGTCCGGCCCTATTGGATCCAGTTCACCACCAATTACACGGTCCTGGGCTATTTCGCCGGGTTGTGCATTGTCAGCGCTTTGCTCTTCGGCACCATCCCTGCGCTGCAGTCGTCGCGCCCCGATCTGAACGAGGTGTTGAGCGAAGGCGGGCGCAGTGTCGGTCGCCGCCGCGGGGGATGGCTGTCGTTCGGACTCGTGGTGTTTCAATTTGCGCTGACACTGGTGCTGCTTACAGGGGCCGGCATTTTTGTGCGCAGCCTCTTCGCGGGCCTCGCGGTCAATCCCATCATTCCCGCACGCCAGCTCTGGACGGCGCGCGTGGAGCTTCCGGAAGCGCGTTACAAGGATGCCGATGCGCGGCAGCGCTTCTATGACCAGTTGTTGCCACGCTTACGAGCCTTGCCAGGCGTGACCAACGTTGCGATCACTTCGGTGCCGCCGGGCCTGGGAGCGTGGCGCCATCAGATCGAGCTCGAGCACAAACCGATTGAGCATCCAGCGCAACGTCCGTGGATTGCGCTCATCGCCAGTTCCCCGGGTTACCTTGAGACCATTCACGTTCCGTTGTTGCGCGGCCGCAATTTCAACGACGTGGACGGCACTGCGAACCATGAGACGGCAATCCTCGCGCGCGATGCGGCCCAGCAATTCTGGCCTGGGCAGGAACCGATCGGGAAGCGCTTCAGGATCTTTGACGAAAAGGGCAAAGCGGGCAATTGGGTCACCGTGGTTGGCGTATCGGCAGGCATGGTGCAGGAGATCGCCGGAAATGATCCCAAGCCGCTGTTCTTCGTGCCCTTCCGCCAGGAGGGATGGAACAATATGGCCCTGATCGTCGAGTGCTCCACCAACCCTGTTCCGTTCGTCCGCACGGTTGTCCAAGGCCTTGATCAGGATTTGCCGCTGACCGATATCTACCGCCTCGACCAGGCCGTTGACCATGAGATATGGTTTTTGCGCCTGTTCGGTGAGGTGTTCTTCGGCTTCGCGCTGATTGCGCTACTCATGGCCTCCGTGGGCATCTATGCCGTGATGGCTCACGCCGCTGCCGGCCGCACGCGCGAGATCGGGGTACGCATGGCGCTGGGCGCCAGTACACGCAGCATACTTGCTTTGGTGATGGCCCGCGGCTTGTGGCAAATCGCAGCCGGAGTCGTTCTCGGCCTCGCTGCCGGAATTCCGGTTACGCGGATTATGGCGTCGCTGCCCATCGGCGTTTCGCCGTCTGACCCGACGGTGTTCTTCACAGTCGCCTCTGTGCTGGCCGCAGTAGGAGTCTTTGCCTGTTGGATCCCCGCACGCCGCGCTGCCGCTCTCGATCCGGTGAAGGCCATACGCTACGAATAAACCTTCATTGAACGCTTTCTGCGGTTTTTGATGGCCGTGATCAGGGGGCAACGGAGCGTTTGCGTCCGCGGGATAGGTGAACCTTTCCCCGAAACCGCTAGCGCGCGGGAGGTCGGCGGCGATTTCTTCCAGATCATTCCACACGAGAGCAATGGCAGCCTACAGATGCTGACGAAAAGCCGGCTTATCGAGGATCGGCTCAGGATTTTGGCGGGCCGCCGAGCAATTTTTCCAGAACATCCCTGGACAACTGTGTCGAGGGACGCGGCTTTCCAAGCTTGACTACCTTCGATTTAGTGGCGCTCACATTGAAAGACTGCTTGAACGCGAGGTTCGAGCCCGTGGGCATTAAGCCATAAAGGCTGTTCGCGGTTTCACAGGTAATATAGCCGGATTCAGTGCATGCTGGTTCAGAGGCCAGCACGGAAAGCGATGGTTTGAGCACGTTGTAAAAGATGAATCCTGCACCAGACGAAAGCACCGCGCTTTCCCCGTTGATCGGTCCAACGAGGTTGAGCTCGAATGCGGTGATCGGGGCGAGATCCGACGAGTCTACGCCAGAGATCGATGTGAGAGTTTGGGAGACGTCAGCGATCCGGTTTCCATTGTTGTCGGTTAAGATGAAAACCGCCCCGGTAACATTGGGGTTGAAACCCGACGACGACAGCTCATTCCCCCACCCGATTATGATCTGATAGCCAGCGGGCAACACGGCACTGGGTAAGGTAGCTAGAGTCGGAAAACCGTTGTTGATTATGTTCGGTCCACTTACTGGCCAGTTATCGATCCCGTACACCACTGTGTATCCGCCGGATGAATTTTCCAGGAAAGACACAACGTACTGCTGCCAGGCGCTCTTGTAGCCCTTGGGCGAATAACAGTTCAACTGAAAAGAAAAGCCAACGGTACTCCCGCCGGAGGAAGAGACCGCGCACGGACCCGGGGGCGGACCCACTGATTTGCAGACGACGTCTTCCGTAATCTCAATGAGGACGAAGGCGTTGATCAGCGGCTTGCAGTTGCTGTAGAGAATGTAGTTCGAGTTACTCCCCAGGTTGGAATCCGCCACCGCGGACACGGTCGCTGGAAACGATCCGTCAACCACCTTCCAAAGCTGATTATCGGTACCGCTCGCCTTCATGGGATACGAGTCGAGGCCCGCTCCGGCCGCGGTGGAGGCCTTTTGAATGTCGACCACGTTCCCGTTCGCCCTGCTCATGATGAAGCAGTAATCCGAGCCGCCGGGGTCCTTCATAAACTGCCAAAGCTGGTTGTCGGTTTGCCCAACCGTTCCGCCCGGTTTCTGTGGAAAGGCATCGAGGGGCGTCCCGTCCTTCAGTCCTTCTGTGGAGTCGCCACCTTGAATGTCGATTACGTTGCCATTGAGTTTGCTCTTGATGAAGTAGTACCCCGAACCCTGGGGATCGGCGACGAACTCCCAAAGCTGGTTGTCTGTGCCAGTCGTCTTCTGCGAATACGCGTCGAGGAGAGCGCCGGCAGAGGTGGAGGCTCCCTCAATGTCGATCACGTTGCCGTTCAGCTTGCTCTTGATGAAGTAGTAGTTGCTCATCTTACTTCTCCTCGAGGCTGGAAGTGGCCGCTTTGATACGTCCATCTGATTGTCGCGGCGGGAATCCGAATCGGCGTGCGAGGCCGGCTGAAGAACGCTACTGGTGACGGATCACCAATTTGGATTGGCAATTATACCCCAACATTATGTGCAAAATATCTGGTTTCTTTCAGCCCTGGGAAACGTCCATGGAGCCAGAAATCTCGGTTGATGCCAAGTCGCTCGGGATGGAGACAGGCTATAACACAGCCCGTTCGCGCGCATTGACTGCCCGCATCGGGAGCGGGCGTCGTCCGAGGGCAATGCGGATCAAGGATATCTATTCCGCGCGCAACGCCCTTACCGGATCGATGCTTGCAGCGCGGCCGGCAGGCACCGCACTTGCTGCCAGTGCAACCACTGCCACTGCGACGACTGTCAGCAGATAGGTCATCCCATCCAGCGGCTTCACGCCGTAGAGCGACGACGTCAACGCGCGCCCCACTAGCATCGCGAGCGGAACACCCATTGCCAAACCCGCCGCTGTCAGCAACAGGCTGTCCTTCAAAACCATCCACACCACTTGCCCGCGCCGAGCGCCCACCGCCATGCGCACACCAATCTCCGCTGTCCTCATGCTGACGCGATAGGCCATGGTTCCATAGAGCCCTGTTGCCACCAGAACCACCGCCAGAAAACCAAAGAACCCGGCGAGCCGCGCAAACAGCACCTGCTGCGAGATGGTCGTATCAAATTGCGCGCGCTGGGTGATGGGCCGAATGAGAGGCAGGTTGGGATCCAACTGCTGCAGAGCTTTGCGAGCCGAGGGAATAATGGACATTGGTTCCCCATGCACACGCATCTCCACTGTCATGGACCCGACCATTGGAATCTGGGCGTACTCATACCAGGCCATGGGTATCGGCTCTTCGTCGATGCTGCGATATTTGTGGTCCTTGACCACACCGACGATGGTCATCGTGTAGCGTCCGTCGTCGGTTCCAATGCTGTGGCCCAGGGGGTTCCGATTGGGCAGAAAGCGTTGCGCGAACTGCTCATTGATGATGCCCACATGAGGTGAAGCGGCGGTATCGGAGTCGGCAAAGTCGCGGCCTGCCCGCACAGGCACGCCCAGAGTGTGGAAGAATTCCGGTCCCGCCACATTGCTGCGGACGGTTCTCGATGCACCGTTGGCGACGTCGGGCAGCCTGCCGTCCACCTGCATATCGCTGTTGTCGGACCATCCCGAACCGAGTCGCTCTTCCATGACGGTCACCGATTCTACGCCGGGGAGAACTCTGAGTTTGTCGAGCAGGTTCTGATAAAAGGCACGGCCCTCTGGAATCGACGGGATGTTGGGCCTCACACCGAAGAGGACGAGACCGTCGACATTCATTCCAAGCGGAGTGTTTTCGAGGTTACGCAGTGTGCGAATCAGCAGGCCTGCGCCCACCAGCAGCACCACGCAGAGCGTCATCTGCACCGTGACAGCGATCCTGGCAGCGCGCGACTTGCCTGCGTTTGAATTGGATGTAGCAGCGGACGTTTTCAGCGCCAGTTCCGCCTTGCCGGCAAGCGCGACGCGCAATGGGGCGAGCCCAAAAAGCAGCGCGGCAGCCACCAGCACACCAAGGGTGAATAGGAGCACCGTTTTATCCGGCGCCAGGCTCGACTCAATTAGCGCCCATCTGCCCAGCACGCGCGTCACCAACTCGGCAAAACCCCATGCCAGAGCGCCGCCCGCCATGACAAGAATAAAACTTTCAATGAGCAACTGGCGCAGCAACACGCCGCGCCCCGCACCGAGCGCCTGCCGCACTGAGAATTCGCGCTGCCGCGCCGCATTCCGTGCCATCAGCAGCATCACCACGTTCGCCAGCGCAATCAGCAGCACCGAAGCCACCATCGCCATGAGAATCCGCAGCGGATTGCCGTACGTCTCGTCATATCCCGGGAAGCTCTTGGCATCGGCCAGGCTGAGCAGCGGCGGCTTCTCGCCCTGCATGGGCGAACCCAGCCCAACGTAAGCCGCGGCCTGAAACAAAGGCTGGATCTGCGCTACCGCCCGCGTTCGACTTACGCCGGGAGCAAGACGCCCAATCAGCCGCAGGCACCACCAGGTCGGATTCGCATCGTACAGTTTCCCGTCTTCCGGAGGATTGCCCCACGCATTCAGTTCGCGGCGGTTCTGCAAGGGAATCCAGAAATTAGTTGACCTACCCGCTTCTACACCTTCAAACCCTTGCGCGGAAACACCCACAATCGTCATCGGCACGCCATTCACATAGAGCGTCTTTCCCAGCACCTCCGGATCTCGCGCAAACCGCCGCGTCCAGTAGTTGTAACTGAGTACGGCAAGGGGCGCATGACGAGTCTCATCCCCTTCGCTGAAGCCGCGTCCGAGCGGCAAATTCACACCCAGGCCGGAGAAGAATGTACCGCTCACCATGTCGCCTTCTGCCTCCTCGGGTTGCGCCCCATAGCGCACGGGGACTTTGTCACCCGAGAGGGGCACATAAGCTATGACCGGCGCAAGGCCGCGGCCTTGCTTCCGGAGTGCATCGTACACGGGATAGGAGAACGTTTGATTGGAATCAATGGTGCCCGTCCGATGAGGTGGGTTGGAGGTGCGCAAATAGACCAGGCGAGCAGGGTCGGCCACTGGCAGCGACCGCAGCAGCACGGCATTCATCACGCTGAAGACCGCTGTATTCGCGCCAATGCCCAGCGCCAGCGTCAGGATCGACGCAAGAGCAAAGCCCGGGCTCTGGCGCAACGAACGCAAACCAAATCGCAAGTCACGCAACAGCTTGTCCAGGCCTACCCACCGGCTTTTCATGTAGAACTGCTCCTGCGCCCCGCGAACGCTGCCAAACTCGCACCGCGCCTTCCATCTCGCTTGGTCCTCGCTCAAGCCCTCGCGTTCCAGATCACCCGCTTCGAGTTCAAGATGCGCTTTGATTTCTTCTGCAAAATCTTCAGCACTTCGCTTGCGTCGGAACATGCTCATGCCTCCTCGGCTTGCGGTCCCTTGCTGGAATCCAGGATCAAGCTCATCGCCCGCACGAGACGATTCCATTCGCCGGCCTTCTCCACAAGTTGCTCGCGCCCCTTCGGCGTCAGCGAATAAAACCGTGCCTTGCGATTGTTCTCGCTTACGCCCCACTTAGCTTGAATCCAATTCTTGTCTTCGAGCCTCTGCAGCGCGACATAAAGGGAGCCGTGATCGACAAGGAATACGTCTTCGGACTGACGCTGGATCAATCGCGCTACGCCCTGCCCATGGCAGGGTCCAAACACCAGCGTTTTTAAGATCAGCAGGTCCAGCGTGCCCTGCAACAAGGCAATGTGATCGTCGTTATTCTCTTGGGTAGCCATTCGACCCAAGTATCCGCTCCTTTGGGTAGAATGTCAACCCAAATGGAATCAGGCCGAAGATTAGTCGCGGGCCGCGTTGATTGATGACAGGTTCATTCGTAGCGCAGGGCAATCATCGGATCCACTTTGAGCGCTCGATGAGCCGGCACCAGGCTCGCGAGAAGAGCAACTACGATGAGGAAACACGACAAGCCCAGAAACGTCAGAGGATCGAAATAGGACACACCGTAAAGGAAGTCGCTCGATTCGGGCGAGGCAAGGGTGCTGTGCAAGATCGCGGAAATCCCTCCGCCGCCTGCGATACCGATCACCATTCCGGCAGCAACAGGCCGCAGGCCCAGCAGTGCTACGTCTTTCAAAACATGAGCCGGCGTAGCTCCCAAGGCCATCCGCACGCCGATCTCCTGCGTACGCTGACTTACGGCGTAGGCCATCACCCCATAGATTCCCGTGCCGGCAAGCGCGAGTGCGAGCAGGGCCAGAATGGCTGCGAATACTGCCAGAGCCCGCGACATTGATCTGCGCGGGTTGATGAACATCGTATCCACATTCCAGAGGGCAAGGCTGGGCAAGAGATCTTTGTCATAGTTGCCCACTGTGTTTCTAACAGCGGCGAGGGCGCTTTGCGGATCGGTCTTGACGCTCAGCACGATGGGAAGAACCTCTGCGGAGTCAGTCGCCAAGTAAACATGTGCCGGATCTGTCCTGGTCAGATTGAAGAACCGGACGTCTTTGACGATGCCGATCACCTCGAATTCAGACAGCTTGCCATCGAAATGCTCATCCAGTTGGAAATGCTTTCCGATGGGGTCTTCGCCTGGCCAGAAGCGGTGTGCCGTCGATTCGCTGATGACGGAAACGTGTGCGCCCCCGGAAGCCTCCTGCCGGGTAAAGTTCCGACCTCGAAGGAGACTGATTCCCAAAGTATGCAGGTAGGTTTCTGACGCGTAGCTTGCCAGTGTTCGCCCATGCACGGCGCCTTCCGCGGTATCGGATTTCTTAACGACGATGGGCGGCGTCCACGTTCCCATCATCGGAGCAGATCCGGTGGCGATGCTGTTCAGCTCCCGCAGGGGAGCGAGCCGATCAAACAACTGACGAGAACTGGCCGCAGCTTTTATCCGGTCATCACCGAAATCGGCTGACAACAAGTACATACCGTGAGTTTGAAATCCTGGATCGGCAGCCTCGGATCGCATTAGACCGCGCATCAAAAGGCCGGCGCTGGTGAGCAACAGCATGGATATAGCGACCTGGCCAGCAACCAGCACAGCACGCAACCGCGCGCGATTCACACGACAACCAAAGGATGTGGCTTGGTCTTTCAGCGCGGTGGTCAGGTCTTGCCGGGTGAACTGCACTGCCGGCGAAAGCCCAAATACAATTCCAGTTACGAGCGACAAGACCAGGGCATAGGCAAGCACTCTCGCATCCGGATTCAGGTTCAGACTGAAGACGAATGCATCACCGAGCACGCGCATGAGCATTTGCTGGATCGCGACCCACAGCAGTTTGCTGGCCAGCATCGCAAGTGCGACGCCCGCAATGCCGCCCGCTAGCGACAGCAGCATACTCTCCGTCAGCAGATGGCGGATCACGCGACCGCGGCTCGCTCCGAGTGCCATGCGCACGCTGATCTCTCTTTGGCGCGCTGCCCCGCGAGCCAGCAGCATGTTGGCCACGTTTGCGCACGCCGCCAACAGCACCATTCCGACGATCAACATCAAGGTGGCCACTCCGGCCTGAAATCGAACGTCGTCCGTGTTTCCGAAAAATGCCGTTCGCTGCAACGTGATCGACAGCGTGGGATCGCGCGGGTTGTACGTGGTGGAGAACTGATGGATCAGCGTGTCTGTTTCTCCTTGCGCTTCATTCAGCCCGGCCGCGGGCTTCAAGCGCGCGAGAATTTGAAACCTGTAGTCAGCAGGCTGATTGAGCCAATTCTGACCCGGGACCAGTTGTGCCTGCATCGAAATGGGAGCCCAGAAATCCGGAACCACGGGAAGCAACGCAGTCCCCGTAAACTGCTGTGGAGCAACCCCCCCAATGGTGAACGCGGTTCCGTTGATTCTTACCACGTGTCCGACAATCTGCATGTCTCCCTGGAAGGCTCGCTGCCAAAAGGCATAGCTCAGCACAATGACGGGATTTGCTCCAGGCGGCCCATCTTCGTTCGGACCAAACGTTCGACCGATTGTCGCGTTGATTCCCAGGGCGCTGAAGTAGTTCCCTGAGACGATTTGTCCGCGCAGGGTTCTCAAGGTGTTCGCGCCCTGCTGGTTGCCATCCGATATTGACGCCAGCACACGAAGCGGTCCGCTCGCCGCCACGAGATTTGAGAACGCGTCTTGATGATCGCGGCAATACACGTATTCCGGATAGGAGAACTCGTATTGCAGATCGCCGAGATAGCCGCTCTTGAGCCATCGCTCCAGGCGCACCACCCTCTTCGCATCGGAGACTGGGAGGGGTTTGAGAGCGACGGCATCGTAAGCACTGAAGATCGTCGTATTCACGCCAATACCCAGCGCGAGCGTGAGCACCGCAACCAACGTGAAGCCAGGGCTTCGTGCAAGCGCCCGGCAAGCATGCTTGAGATCCTGGACTGTCTGTTCGAGCCATAGAATGGACCGTTCGTCGCGATGCGCTTGCTTTGCTTGTTCCATGCCGCTAAAGGCCTGACGCGCCGCTATGTGCGCTTCAGCGGGAGTCATGCCGCGGCGTTGAAACTCCTCTTCGAGCAAAGCGAGATGCGAAGCTATTTCACGTGCGAGATCTCTTTCTGCGCGATCGTTTCGCAAAATGGTAAGGAGCTTTGCAAGCATTCGTCTCCAACGCCTCATGGCTATGGCTCCTCCGTCGGGAGTTTCTCGACCAGCGCCGACATTTTCCGCCGACGGTGCGCTTCCTCGCTCAGCACTCTTCACTAGACGTCCAAGTGAATCTACCGGGTTAGCGTGCCGGATCTGCACTTGAATGTCAAGTGAAAACGCGCTGTCATCCGTGCAAATGCAACAACGGCCTGCAAACCGAAGTTCGCAGGCCGTTGCCGGTGGACTGTTGGGATTGGACTGGAGGCCTTCGCGCTTCCGCGAGTGCCAGAGCCGTTGGCGGCAGACTTCCGCCGGGGTCTTATCTGGGGCTGGGGCGCAAGGGCCTCAGGCCTCAGTCACCTCACGTATGAAACAACTAGAACATTCAATCTGCATTCGCTGGATCAACCTCCTTTCCCGTGTACAGTTACGCTAAATCGGCGGGCGCAGGGAGTCAAGAGGCGACATGGTTGGCTTGTTAGCTTATTCTCCGGCCGGGCCGGGTGGCGCTTCGAGGGCGGCACGGTCCCAATGGGCGCAGTTCGCGGCTGCTTCGTAGGTGCTCTGAAGGAACTGAAGCAGGACATCGTCCGGGTTGGCCGACTGGCGCATGGCATCGTAGGGCAGCACGAATTCGCCCATTTGGGAATTGAACGAAGCCTCTGCCGGGGCAATCGGATAATCCCGGTATCCGGGCGGCTCAGGATAAGCGTAGCTGTAAAAGAATGGCTCGATGCCGGGTGCGCCGGGCCAGAATCCGCAGCTGCTGACCTCGTGCGAATAGGCGTCGCGCGTGACGCGGTCGGGCAGGCCGGGCATGCTGGGGTGCTCCGGCGCGGTGCGGCCGGAAAAGCGGGTGCAGGCCAGGTCGAGCGCTCCCCAGAAGAGGTGAATCGGGCTCACCTTGCCGATGAATCGAGATCGAAAGACCCTGAAGACCCGCTCGGTCTGCAGGAGAATTTGCCAAAAGCGTTGAACGAATTCAGGATCATACGATTTGTGAATCTCGTCCTGCTCGAAGGGGATGGGATGCTCGACTTCGGCCGGCATGTGCCAGATGCTTACCGGCGCGTCAAGGCTGTCGAGCGAGTCCATAACCTGCCGGTAGAACGCGGCCACCGTCATGGGCCGGAGGGGAATGATGCTTTGGCTGCCGTCGGCGGCTTCGATCAGGAGGCGGTGTTCGATGAAGTCGAAGTCGATTTGCAGAATGCGGGTGCCGCGCGCCATGGGCAAAGTGGTGAGGCCGCGAGCAGTCGGGTAGAGGGTCACATTCCAGCAATGGTTGATGGGTGGCGTGAGCGCGAGACGGATTTTGCCTACAATCTGCGTCCAGAGCTGCAGGGTGGCACAGGTATCGGACCACGCACTCTGGGGGAGAGGCAGCCACACGGAAGAAAGCGGGGTGGGCACGTCGATCCTGCTTGGCTGCGTGGCTTGTGACTGTGCCATGATCACCTCCAACATTCTCGTTCTCTTCCGGCTATGCGGAAGTCAGGTCACTCACGGCTTCGCAGCCAGCTGTTTCTCAGCTTCCGTAATTAGCTTCTGGAACTCTTCGACAGCAGGTACATCCGGGGAGCGAAGCGCATCTTTCGCGGAGTAGCGCCAAACCGCCGGAGAGTCGAGAGGATTGTCCCGGCCGCCGCGGTACACCACAAACATGTCCTGCGAAGATCCTATTTCTTCTTGTGGATGCGGCCCGTCAGACGGCCATGGTGGATTCGAGGGATCACCCGTAATGGTGGGGCTGGGGTTTTGAGCGCCAATCCGGCCTTCTGAAACAGTAGGTTGGTTGACCGGGCGGTTGATGACCGGAACACCGCCGATGGTCGTTTGTGCGATTTTGCCGTGGCCTTTGCGCACCGTAATGATGAGATCGGCGTCCGTCCCATCCGGGACAAGACTGAAGCGGCCCCACTTCATCAGCGCCTGCTCCACGTCATTCCGGGCGGTGGGGTTGGCGAGGGGAGCCTCAGCGACGATTCCGGCGTCTGGATCGACCACGACCAGCACAGTTCGTGCCTGAAGAATATCGGCCGGGAGCACAGTCTTCTTCTTGTTTTTCCCGAAGGCAACCAGCGATGACACGATCAATAAGGAAACTACGAGACTTTTGCGATAAGGCATGGCCCACCTCGCTATCGGAACGAGTCTAGTCCACTGGGTGAGCGAGGTCAAAACGGTTCCGCGTCTTGCAATCGAAGCGCCGACAGCGGCACCCGCCACCCAAGAAAAACCGCGAGAGCTGGCACCCCCTCAGGCAGAGACACGTTCTATCAAAACCACGTTGACGGTCTCGCCCACGTCTTTTCCGATTGAACGGCGAACCTCGGACTTTACCGGCAGCTTATGAGTGCCGTCTCCCAAGGCCATGAATGAGCTTTGGAATGGCACTCCGTCGATGGTGCCCCGCACCTTGACCAGGCCCCGGGTGCCGAAGAACTCGACGGACGGGGGCCAGACTACATACGTCCAACCGCCCTTGCTGGGACTCTTCTGTAACTTGGCGGTGAAGCGCTTGTTCAACATTGCATCAGACTCCCTGCGTTCGCCGGAATCCGCGGGCCCTGCCTCGAGATTTAGGCGAAAGCCAGATTCAGATTGTCGATGGCTTCGTCGATCTCGGCGGTGCTCTTGTAGCCGACGGTGACGCAATCCACGCCTGCATTCTTGAAGGCGAAGCGCATGGCACGCTGGCGGTCTTCATGGTTGAAAACGCCTTCGCCGATGAGCTTCATGCTGATGACGCCCATGCCCTCCTGCTTCACCTGCTTCACGTGCGCGACCACTTCGTTCACGTCCCCGATTTCGCCGCTGTCGTGATGCGGGGAGTCCATGCGAACGCCCTTGTGATTCATGCGAATCATGGCCACCTGAAGCCATTGATTGCCGGGGACCTTGCGCAACGCGGGCAGGCCATGGACAGAAGCGCCGTGACCGCGGATCGTCTTCTTCGACTCGGCTTCAAGGATTGCGTCCTGCCACTGGGCGGTATCGGTGGGCCAGGTGGGCGTGTGCTGCCAGTGAAGAAGCATGATGTCTAAATATTCGGTATTGCAGTTGCGGCGCAGTTCATCCAACTTTTGGCTGGGATTCGCGTCGGTATCGGTGGTGACCTTGGACATGAGGCGGTAGCTCTCGCGTGGCAGTCCTTTGAGGGCAACGCCAAGCATCTGCTGCGATTGGCCGTAGGATTCAGAGGTTTCAAAGAATCGGATGCCGCGATCGTAGGCGTGGCGGACCAGGCGCGTAAATCCTTCCTGGCCAAGGTCCTGCTGCACCTGGCCGCTAAAGCTGCCGGTGCCAAAGGCAAGGCGCGTGACTTTCACGTCGGTACGTCCGAGCGGAACCCAGGCCGTGGCGGGCTCGGACTCGGCGCCAAGGTTAAGGTTTCCGACACCAGCGACCGCGCCGGCGACAATTCCGGCTTTCAACAAATCCCGTCTGGAGAGGGGGGACATTTTGACCTCCGTGATTGGCCCGGGAAAGGGCCAATTGCGGGAATGGTAGCACAAAGCGGGGGGCGGCCGGGACCCCCGGAATATGTTGGAACGCTGTCTGACGATTCAATTGGGATCGCCGGACTTGCCATCGTTCACCAGCGGACCTGAATCAACTGGATCACTATCCGGGGTCAGATTGGAGTTGTCTATGGAATACATGTTGTGCCTCAATGGTGATGACGCGCACATTAGAAGCAGCTTTTCGAGACTTAGCGTTCCGGCAAACGGGGCAGTTTGTCGATTGCGGAAGTCGGGTCCATTTCAAAACAGAGCTCGGGCCAGTGGCCCTTTGATTTAGCAAAGTTTAGAAACGGGGTGGCGGAATGAAGCCATTCAATCGCTGGTTCAAGGAAGAAGAGTTGACGGTTCCCCGCCGATCTGAACGGCGACCGGCACCAGGCCTTTCTGCCTAACATCAGCTCCACGGGCCTTTATTTGCTGACCGACGAACGCTGGCCTCCCGGCACCGTGGTCTCTCTCACCTTGCAGAGAACAGGTCCTCCGGAGGAGAGTTCGGAGCGCCGGATCACGCTGCCGGCCAAAGCCGTCCGATGGGGCAACGATGGGGTAGGCCTGTCGTTTCTGCTGCCCACGGAGCTGGATCGGCAACTTTGGGAGAGTCTACTGGATTGCTCACCGGAAACAGTCGAACCGGATGATGTAGTCCGGGAGTTCCGGCTGGCCGAAGCCATCGCATTCGTGACTCGCATCTGCCCGGGCGCCGCAGAAAGGGTAAGATCCCTGCTCTTCGGAGGCATCAGCAATATCAGAGCTCTAAGCGCGGTGGAGATTGCGCTCAAGGCGGAAGAGATGCTTGCCGCGCTCCCAGACACCGGGGGGATTCGCGCCATGCCGCGTCTTGTTGTGCGCATATTGGAAGATGGTTCCTGGGCTACCGACGAATGGATACAGCACATGTGGTCAGGTCTTTTGGCCACGTCCTGCACGAACAACGGGAACGACGAGTCGACCCAGCCCCTGATTGAAGTGTTGAGCCAGCTCGCCGCAACCCATGTCCACGTGCTGGCTGCGGGATGCAACAAGGCTGAAAAAGCGGCATCGGAAAACGGATCGGTTTCCTCACTGCCGTTGGTCTGTACGAGAGAGGAAATCATCAAGACGACGGGATGGCACGATCTTGCCCGGATCGAGCGCGACCTGGAACATATGACGGAACTGGGATTGCTGGAGAGAAGTTCCAAGACCACAAGTTTCCTGGTATTGGACGAGGCTAATATCACGCCCACGCCGTTGGCTCTCGAGCTCTACGCGCGGTGCAACGGGCACCGAGGAACGGCGCAGGATTTCTATTGCGTGGCTCAGAAGGCCGGCCTTCCCACGATGAACGCGCTCTGAAACTTGATGGTAGACCGGGGAGCCTGCGCCGGGGTCTGATCCGGTGGTTCGCTGGTCCTGTGTTGTTGGTGCTCCCGTTCCCTTCCCTGCCCTCGCTCGGTGCCTCTACCAGCTATGCAGCCATTCTTCGTCGCGGCCGATGCGCACGGGGGTGTTGAAGAGCTCGCTGAGGCGGGATGCTGTGAGTAGTTGCTCGCGGGGGCCGTCGGCGACGATGCGACCGCCGCTCATAAGGATGACGCGCTCAATTTCCGGCAGGATGTCGCCGAGGTGATGGGTGACGAGGACAAGGCCCGTGCCTTCGGATGCAAGGCGTCGGAGTGTATCGCGCAATTCGCGCTGGGCCGCGAGGTCGAGGGCGTTGGAAGGTTCGTCGAGAAGAAGCTGGCGTGGCCGATGGACCAGGGCGCGGGCGATCAGAATGCGGCGCTTTTCGCCCGCTGACATTTCGCCGACAAGCTGGGCGGCAAGATGCGAGGCTTCGATTCGTTCAAGGGCTTCGGCGGCCCGTTCGCGCATTTCAGACGTGACGTGAAGATTGGGCCAGAGCGTCGAAGCCGAAAAGAATCCGGCAATCACCGCGTCAAGGCCGGTGGTGACGGCGGTGCGTTCACCGGGCAGGTCGGTGCCCAGGAGGCCCGCACCGACCACTCCGAAGTGGCGGCGCAACTGGGTCAGGTCCCACCGGTCACGGCCGAAGATGCGGACGCTCATGCCGGGCTGGACGATGGGGTAAATCTGGCAGGTCATGGCGAGGATGAGCGTGGATTTGCCGCAGCCGTTGGGGCCGAGAACGGCGACATGCTCGCCTGCGCGGATGGTGAGGTCGATGTCGTGGAGGACGACGCGCTCTCCGCGGGCCACGTTGACCTGGCGAAGTGTGAGGAACTCCGTTCCTTCGTTATCTGCAGGCCCGGCTTCGCCGGAAAGTCTTTCGTTGATCAAACTGTCCACAGGTTCCACTTTATCCGACTACAGCTCTTTCGGAATTGGTGTAGTCCGGAACCGCGCACTCAAGTGGCTTTTTCCTCAAGAAAAAGCCACCCTTCACAGCGCTCAAAAAGTCTACTTGCATTCCGAAAGTGCTCTAAAACGGGAAGGCGCGAATGCGCAACCGGGGGTCTGCGGGTGCTCAACTTTCTTGCAGACCTGTTTATTGTTCCCGATGTGAATGCGTTACCATCCCGGATGCGGAGGGCTCACTTGGCAGGAGTCAGGCAACGGCGCTGGATCTTTTTCTGGTACATCAACTGGTCGGCGCGATGAACCAGTTCTTCTGCCGTTTCGCCGGGTTGTGCCATGGATGCGCCGATGGAGATGGCGACGGAGACCCGGCGTCCATCGCCAACAGGTATGGCGGTGCGGGAGATGATTGCGGTACAGCGGTCTGCCAGGCCCTGCAGGGCCTCGATTGTGACACCTCGAACAATGGCGAGGAACTCGTCTCCGCCCCACCGGCCCACGGCGTCGGCGGGACGCAGTGAGGATGCCAATGTTCTAGCGGCCTGCTGCAAGACACGATCACCGCAGAGGTGGCCGAAGGAGTCGTTGACCTTCTTGAACTGATCGAAATCAATGACCAGGATGCCGAAAGGGTCGTTGTGCGTCTGGAATTCGTTGAGCGTTGTCTGCAGAGCCATCTCCATAAAACGGCGATTCGGGAGCTGGGTGAGATGATCGAGAAACGCCATGCGCCTCATGGCCTCGGTCCTGCGCCGGGCGTCATTCTGAGCGGTATCGTCGCTGAAAATCTCAAGAGCGCCCGTAATTAACCCGTCGGCGTCGCGAATGGGCTGGACCCGTACCGATACGGGAACCCGACGCCCCAGCTTGTGGCGCAGATAAACTTTGGCTTCGCGCGGGCTGCCGTCTTCCATGCAAGCCGAGAGGGGGCAGGCTTCATGGCAGAGCCGGTTGCCGTCGTAGTCGAGATGGCAAAGGATTTCATCGTGGCATAGGCGGCCGATGAGCTCTTCGGCCTTATAGCCGGTGAGACGATGGGCGCCTTCGTTCCAATAAAGAATCCGCCGGTTCCGGTCGACGAGGTACACGCCGTCACTCATGTGGTCAAGCAGATCCTTATAAAAGTCTGGATCCGTGGGAATCATAGAAAGTTGGATGCGTCTTGGGAGGCTTGCGGAGCCTTCCATTTTGTTCAGATTGATAACTTCAGTCATTTTGGCTACCACGTCATTTCACGGGATCTCAGCTGTGACTTCGCAAACGAGTACGGGACTTTGCAAATTGGCCCAGACGTGGAACCGCACTGGGGTGTTGGCGTTTCAGGCCTTCGGCCCTTTACCTGCTAGATTTAGATGAGTTAAACCGATCATCCCCGTGATGACGACCCATCGCCGGGTACCCTGAAAGTACACTCCAACGACAAAAACCCGTTGTGGGGACCGAGAGTAAATGAACGACATTTCATCATTTGTCATTCCCAAGGGCTTCCGCTTTGGTGCGGCCAAGGCAGGGCTGAAGCAAAGCGGTCGCACGGATTTTGCGTTGATCGTGGCAGACGAGCCGGCGTGCGCCGCTGCTGCCTTTACCGCCAATCGCGTCATTGCGGCTCCCCTCATCGTGGACAAGGAACATCTGCACGCGACCGGCGGAAAGGTGCGTGTGGTCGCGATCAACGCCGGGAACGCCAACTGTGCCGCTGGGCAGGCCGGGCTGGATGCGGCTCGCGCTACCTGTGCGGCGGCTGCACGGACATTTGACTGCCAACCGGAAGAGGTCTTCCCTTCTTCTACGGGAATCATCGGGGTGCCCCTGCCGGCAGAGAAGCTGATTGCAGTGCTGCCGGAGCTGGCTGCGAAACTGGGGACGGAAGCCGCTCATTTTCAGCAGGTGACACAGGCGATCATGACCACGGACAAGGCGGAAAAGACGGCATTTCTGCATCTTGCACTTGAAGATGAAGACGGCCACAACAAAGAAGTCCGGATCGCCGCGGTGGCCAAAGGCTCAGGGATGATTCACCCGCAGCTCGTGCCGCACGCGACAATGCTGGTCTACATTCTGACTGACGCGGCCATCGAGCCAGCGATGCTGAACCGGTATTTGCGGGAGGCCAGTGAGATCAGCTTCAACCGAATTTCGGTGGACGGGGATACATCGACGAACGATACCGTTCTGCTGCTGGCTTCGGGTGCAGGCGGCGTGAATCTGGGCGGGAGCTACAATCCGCCCTTCGCCGAAGCGCTGAGGCAAGTTTGCAAGTCGCTCGCGCGCCAGATCGTGGCCGATGGCGAGGGCATTACGCACGTGGTGGAGCTGCGCATGGAGGGGGCAGCGACCGATGCCGACGCATTGAAGGCGGCCAAGGCGATCGCGCATTCGCCGCTGGTGAAGACGGCGTGGGCGGGCTGCGATCCCAACTGGGGACGCCTGATGGCAGCGATCGGCTACTCTGGCGCGGCGGTTGAGCCGGAGCGGATCGATATCTGGTTTGGCGATTTGCGCATTTGCCGCGACGGAGGGCGGGCCGTCGAGTTCGACGAAGCCGCGGCCCATGTCTACCTGCAACAGCGGGAATTTTCAATCAGAATTCAGCTTAACCAGGGAGAAGGCTCGTGCATCTTCTGGACTACCGATCTGACGCACGAGTACATCCACATCAATGCGGACTATTCGACGTAGGCGAGCAATTTATTTCGCACGCCAGTTCGGGCGGTCGCGTTTTGCGGCGCATGGAACGGAGAGAGAACCACCGACGCATAACACGAAGCAGAATTTTTGCGTCCTACTACAATCGGAACGCAGGAATCGGAGTGCAGGGAGGCCAGTGACGATGACCGCGAAGGGTGCGAGGCAAAAACCCGCCAAACCTACAGCATCAGGGGGCCAGAACGGCTTCTCGCTGATTTCGAGCGGGAAGCTGATTGAACTTTATGCCGCGATGGTGAAAAGCCGCATGGTTGTGGAACGCGCCGGACTTTTGAAGCAGAAAGGCGTTCTTGCAAGCGACCTGGATGCCAGCCGAGGGCGTGAAGCGGCCATCGCCGGAGTGGGTGTCGACCTTTTGCCGGAAGATATCCTGAGCCCTTCACAATGCGATCTGGCATCGACCGTGATCAAGGGTATGGCGCTCGACCGGATGTTCTTGCGCCTGGCGGGCACCGGAAACGGAAAAGCGCGTCCCAAGACCAAGCTCCGATTCGATGCAAAAGCAAACGTGATTGCGCCAAACCTGGATTTGCCTGCTCGCCTCGACGCAGCATGCAGCTCTGCCGCGGCCCACAAGGCTGCGAAGAATTGCAGAATTGTCGTGGTCACTTGCGGGGATGGGGCGACCTCGCTTGGGTCCTGGCGCGCGGCGCTTATGTATGCGGGCCTTCACGCGCTGCCGATCATCTTTGTCTGGCATAACGACGCTTTAGACGCGCGAGAAGGCCCGCATGACGGCGTCGGAGGTGCCTCACCGACGACACCGGACCGAAACGTGCCGGCGATCACGGTAGATGGAGGAGATGCGGTGGCTGTCTACCGGGTGGCGAGCGAGTCCATAGACCGCGCCCGCAGGCTCCGCGGGCCGACGGTAATCGAGAGCATACATGCCGGGAGCAACGCGTTGGCGAAGGCCCCGAATGGCAGGAAAAATGTAGGCAGCGACCCGATCGGTGCGATGGAAACCTATCTCATTGGCAAAGGACTGTTCAGCCCGAAAATGAAGCGGAACATCGCTGCAGCATTCACCCGGGAATTAGATGCAGCTACCAGATTCTTGGACCGTTAGTCCAAATCGTAGCGCAGGGTCCCGCTCCGAGCGCATCCAAGCAAGGAAGGCCGTCGCGCGAATCAACGGCCCCCAAAAACCGAATGATAAAGTGAGGATTATGAAGGTGACCAGATGGTGGGCCTTGACACCCGCCGCAGGGTTCGCAACTTTGTTGGCCGGAATCCTGAGTGTGACTGCAGGGCCCGTCGTGGCCGAGATGCCTGGAGGGCCGAACGGCGGCAGCCAGGTGGGAAGGGACACTACCCGACCCGAGCCTGTTTGCGAACCCTCCTTGATGGATTCACCCTATATCCCGGTTGATAACTGGATTTATCCGGCGGTGCTGCGACTTTACTCGTTGGGATTCATCGACAATGTGTTTCTCGGCATGCGTCCATGGACGCGAGCCAGTGTGAGCCACATGCTTGAGCAGGCGGGAGCACGCATCGACGATGCGGACCCAGGACCGGCCACCGACGAGGCACAAGGCATTTATGAGACGCTGAATGAAGAACTGACAGGGGACACGCAGGGCCCATGCGGACCGCACCGCGGCACCACTCGGTTGGAGTCCGTCTACACGGTCGCGCGTGCGATGAGCGGCACTCCTTTGCAGGACAGTTTCCATCTTGGACAAACGGTCGTGAACGATTACGGCCGACCCTATGAGAACGGCTTCAATAATTACACGGGAGCAAGCGGCTATGCAGGAGCGGGCAGGTTCCTGATTTATGCGCGCGGCGAGTTTCAAGGAGCTCCCTCGGCGCCCGGGTACTCTCCCACGCTGGCTGCAGAGCTTGCCGCGCTGGACGGCACGACATACTATTTCAACTCCACCGTACCGATCCCCTTGAACGAGCTGGCCACGATTCCCGCGGGGCCCATTGCAGCGGCCACCAGGGGGCGGGTGATTGAGGCGTATGTGTCGGGCCATTTTCTCAACCACGAAATCTCGTTCGGAAAACAAGACGAGTGGCTGGGGCCTGGACTCGGCGGAGGCATGGCCTATTCCAACAACGCCGAAAATGTCTACTCGTTCCGAATCAACAGAATCGAACCGCTGCACGTTCCGGGCCTTTCGTATATTACAGGCCCCTTCCGCTATGACTTTCTGATTGGACCTCTGACCGGCCATGCCTATCCGATCAACCCCTGGGTACATGTTGAGAAGATCAGCTTCAGGCCGACCGAGAACCTGGAATTTGGATTCGAACGCAGCGTGATCTGGGGCGGCAGGGACCACGAGCCCGTCAATTTGCACACCTTCCTGAAGAGCTTTTTCAGCCTGTCGTCCCCTGCCGCGTCCGTGAAGCTTTCGCGCGACGATCCCGGGGCCCGTTTTGGCGCCTTCGACTTCTCCTACAGGCTTCCCTTCGTTCGAAAATGGCTGACCCTCTATTCCGACTCGGAGGTGCATGATGATGTCTCTCCGATCGATGCACCCCGGCGCGCGGCGTGGCGGCCCGGAATTTACCTCTCGCATTTTCCCAGCGCCCCCAAACTGGATATGCGGGTGGAAGCTGTGTCGACCGATCCGCCGATCGCAACCAGCCAGCATGGTCAGTTCATGTATTACGAAGCGATCCAGAGACAGGGATACACCAATGGCGGCCAGATATTTGGAGACTGGATTGGACGCGAGGCCAAGGGCGGGCAGGGATGGATTACCTATCACCTGAGCGGGAATGAATGGATCCAGGTGAGCGCACGCAATCAAAAGGTGGCGAAGGACTTTGTTCCCGGCGGCACGACGCTCAATGACATCAAATTCCAGGTGGTCAAGCGCATCGGTAAGGATTTCGAGATCAACGGCAACTTTGCCTTCGAACATTGGAAGGCCCCGGACTACCCTGCGGGCGTGCCGTTGTATCCAGCGAGCCAGAACACGGTGACGAACACGACCATCCAGCTGACGTGGTTTCCGCAGCGAAGGACCAGCTTCTAAGGGATGCGCCGATGCAGAGCGGCGGCTCAGCGCGCGCGTGGATGGGTGCGGTCGTAGACCTGCGTCAGCTGCGTGGTGGTGAGCTGGGTATAGCGCTGCGTTGTGGAAAGGCGCTCATGGCCAAGCAACTCCTGTATCGCGCGCAGGTCAGCGCCCTCTTCGAGTAAATGAGTACCGAAGGCGTGGCGCAACGTGTGCGGGTGCACGTCAGAAGACAGACCACCGAGAATGGCAATGCGCTTGACGATACGGCCTACGCTGCGCGTGGTGAGCCGCGCCTGGCCGCCGGGTTTGGCGAGTCCGCGCAATTGCAGATTGAGGAAAAGCGCCGGGGTCACAGGACCCTGGCCGTTTGCGGCCGCAGCAAGGCGAGCTGAGCGCTCGGCAAGGTAAACGCGCAGGGCTATTGCGGCAGCATCGCCGAGGGGTACATAGCGCTCCTTCTGGCCTTTGCCGCGAATGAGGATCGCTTCATTGGCCCAGTGGATGTCATCGAGGTTCAGGCCCGTAAGTTCCGCATTGCGGATGCCGCAGCCGTAGAGCAGTTCCATGATGGCCTTATCGCGCGTGGGCCAACTTGCCGCGTTTTCCTTTACCGTGTCGACCATGCGGTTCATCTGCTCGATGGAGGGCACACGCGGAAGATGCTTGGGGAGGCGGGGGGTCGAGACAAGCGAGGCGACATTCTGCTCGACGCGGCCGGTGCGCGCCAGCCATTTGAACCAACTCCGCAATGCAGCAAGCGCCCGGGCAGCGGAGGCCTTTGAGAGATTGCGCTCATAGAGTGTGCCGAGATAGGCACGAATATGGGTGTGTTCGATGGCATCGGGTTGCTGATTCTTGTTTCTCTGTGCAATGTAGGTTGTGAATCCGTGCAACTCGCGGGCGTAGGCACGCAGAGTATGCACGGAAGCACCGCGCTCGTTGGCAAGCATGCGCAGAAACTCGGCCACTAGTGGGTCCAGCACGGAGATTTCAGATTCGGCTGACGTCGCGTTCATCGCTTGTCCTCATTCGTCTTCGAACGTGTGGGAACGAGTTGAAGCCCGTGCTTCCCTTTCCTTTCCTGTTGAACAGGATCTGATTGCAAGATCTCTGCAGTCCGTTGCGCCGATGGAGATCGCCCATTTTGTGTATCCGTCGCGGGGTCTGCTTGCGCCGGCCTTGTGTTTGCGCGCGGATGATGCCGGCGGTGAATCGCTTTGAGGCGGCCGAGGGCAAGGTAGGTATAAATCTGCGTGGTGGAAATGTCGGCGTGGCCGAGAAGAAGCTGCACGCTGCGCAGATCGGCGCCATGTTCGACCATGTGGGTGGCGCAGCTGTGACGCAAGCGGTGCGGACTGGCGGCGCGATTTGCGGCTTTGACGAGGTGCCAGATCCATTGCCGGGTCAGCGGCATTCCGCGCAGGGAGAGGAAGAGACGCGCTGCGTTGGGCTGTGAAGAATCGGGCCGGGGCGCGTTTGCCTTGCGTGCATTGCCGATACGCGCGAGATGGGGGCGCCCTTCGCGTAGATACACTTCCAGCGCCGAGAGGGCTGTGCGGCCAAGGGGCACAATGCGCTCCTTGTCGCCCTTGCCTCTGACGTGGACGCGCCCGGCATCAAGTGCCAGGTCGCCGGTGGAAAGCGAAGCGACTTCAGAGACACGAAGGCCGCCGGCGTAGAGCAGTTCCAGAATTGCACTGTCGCGCAAAGCCGTAGCCCGGGCCTGGGGATGCGAGGCAGCCATCGCCGCACGCTCGAGCATTTCAGTCACTTCAGGCTCGGCCAGCGACTTGGGCAACACCTTCCACGACTTGGGCGATTCGATATTGACGGTGGGATCGTGGTGGATGCGGCGATCGAGCAGAAGCCATTTGTAAAAGCCACGGAGACAGCTTAATTTACGGGCCGAGGACCGCGATTGAATGCTGTGCGTGCGCAGATGCTCGAGGAAAGCCGCGACGTCCTGCTGCGTCGCCGTCAACAGCACGCCGTGCCGCGTCTCGATGAATTCGGCGAAAGTGTTAAGGTCGCCGAGATACGCCTGGCAAGTGAGCGGGCGCAGCCCTTTCTCCACGCGCAAATAGGCCTGATAGTCCTTCAGAAGCGGCAGATTTCCTTGAACATCCACACTTTTGATTATCTGCGCGTTGCGAGTAGCGCCGCCGATAGTGAAAAATTGCCGAACCACGTTCATCAAGGAATCAAATCCGGCAACAACATGGAGCTTGAATTTATTTCCTGAGAAGTGTGCATCGCCATGACGCGGGCATCTTCCTCTATGGTTGGGCGAGCAGCGCTTTAAACCTGTTCTTCAATGCGGGCAAATCGGCTTCGCCTTTGAGACGAGCGTCGACCCGGCCATTGCGGTCGATGAGGAATGTGATGGGAAGGCCGAGAACACCCCCGTACCGGGTTCCCAGCTTTGCATCGCCCATGATGATGGGATAATCAGGCTCCAGTTTGCGGACGATAGCGCGGACGGGGTTCGGAGTGTCGTCCATCGACACGGCGATGACTTGCAGGCCTTCGGGGCCAAATTGCTTTTGCCACTCGGCGAATCGGGGCAGCTCCTGCCGGCACGGAACGCACCAGGTGGCCCAGAAGTTGAGAAGGATCACCTTTCCCCGGTAGGCTCGGAGGCTCACGCGATTGCCGTTCAAATCACTGCGAATGAAAGAAGGCGCTGGCTTGTGGAGAAGAGAAAGAGGTGCCGGTGCGGCCTGGAGCGAAGGTGCGATCAATACAAGAAAAAGGAAGAACCCCATTCTTCGAGCAGCTCGTTGATTGGCATTCGAACCAACTCGAGGATTTTCTTCCGGAACTGAGGCCCACGGGGTCATGTCTCTTATGAGACGCTTTGCGCCGCACCCCTTGGATGCACGGCTACTCGCCCTGTTCAACGCGATAACCCTTGTAGGCCCAATCGTCGCCAAAATTGTTGGCGAGATAAAGGACTTTGACGTTGGTGAAGCCGAGGTCGTGCAGCCGCTTGTAAGCAGGTCCCACGTTGGGACAACGATTCCACGGGCAGCAACCGCAGTAGAGAACGATGAACTTGCTTTTCGGAGTCTTGGCGACGATGCTCTCCAACAATCTCAATCCGTCGGACTGCGAGCCCGGGCCGGCATAGCGTGAGCCTGGGATGTGCGCCTGGCTATACATGACATGCGAGCCCACCTGCAGCACCAGGGGCTGGTCAGCTCCGCCCGGTTGCAGCATGCGGTTCAAAGCGTCGGGCTGAATAAGTTGGGACTGCGGAATCGAAAGCGCACTCGTCGGTGAGATCGCATTGCCCGAAGACTGAGCCTGGCATTGCGGCACAGCAAGAGTGATTGCAAAGAGAGCAAGTACTGCAAGCGAAACTTGTCGGGCGGTTCTTTCAGGCCCCATCCGAATATCTCCGTTGGAATGATGATCTCATCCCAACGGAGGTATAGCAGGGTAGAGCGGTCGGATGCAAACGTCGCAGGGCGCAGGATTTGTTGCCAGGGATAGACAGTCAGGTTGTCCATGTGACCCGCTTCCGCCGAGCCCATCTACCTGGAAGTTGGTCAACAGCACCGGGCTCCATCCAAGCGCGAAGGCTGAGGGAGACAACTGACAGAGGCAGTGCAGCAGTTCGCGAGGTGTAGTGGAATGCAGTTACATAAGTCGGTCTGCTATCGAACGTTCACGTGCAAAACGGGGGCGGTTCGAAGAGAATAGAGAAGAGACATCATCAAGCAGAATTGAGGAACGATTGAAATCTACGCAGGCTTCAATCCGCAAGTGGACGGCACAGGAATTTGAAGAGATCGTTGTAAGTGGTCATCCGAAGAACGCTGTGTTCGATTGCGATGGAACATTATGGAGCGGCGACTCAGGGTATGGCTTCATGGTCTGGTCACTTGAACAGGGGCTGGTTTCGCGCTCCACGAGTGACTGGATCGATACGCGCTATCGCGCTTACCTGGCGGGCGGCGTAAGCGAGGCGCAAATCTGCGGCGAGATGGTGCAGATGTACGCCGGACTGCGCGAGCAGGAGCTGCGCGCCGCAGCGGCACATTACTACAGCGAGTTTGTGAAGCAACGTGTTTTTCCCGAAATGGCCGCTCTTGTGAGCGTGTTGCGCAAGGCTGGAGTAGAGCTGTGGGCTGTGAGTTCGACCAACAAGTGGGTAGTGGCTGAGGGCGTACGCGATTTCGGCATTTCTGAAGAGCATGTATTGGCTGCGGAGGTGAAGGTCGCGGACAACCACATCACCAGCGAGCTGCTGGACGTGCCCACCGACGAAGCTAAAGCGACGGCTCTTGTGCGCTCAGGGCTCGTTCGTCCCGATGCTGTTTTCGGTAATTCCATTCATGACCTGGCGATGCTGGAGATTGCGGCGAATGCGTTCCCCGTGAACCCTTCGCCGGCCCTGCTTGAAGCGGCCGCAAAGAAGGGCTGGGGACATTTTCGGCCCCAGGCCGCCGAGGGGATCGAAGCGGCTGTAGCAGGCGAATAGGCCCGGCATTCCAGACTGAGAAGAGTGCGTCCGTCGCAGATCTCACCTAACGAGATCAGTCGGAATTACTTGTAAGGTTTGCACCCCTTTCAGGGCGATTACACTGGAGGGGTGGAAGACGAACAACCGAACTCCAATTCCAGGCCCGCCGGTCCCGCCCTGCGATTTGTTGCGGCGGCGCTGATCGTCCGCGGCGGTGAAGTGCTGATCTGCCAGCGGCGCCCGGACCAGCCAATGGGGCTGCAATGGGAATTTCCGGGCGGCAAAATTGAGCAGGGAGAAAGCCCGGAGCAAGCCTTGGCCCGCGAACTGGACGAAGAGCTCGGGATCAAGGCCAGCGTTGGCGCGCGCGTCACCCACATCCGCCACAACTATCGTCATGGCGGTGCAGTCGACCTGCAGTTCTTTGCCGTACACGAGTTCACCGGCGAGTTGGAAAACCGGATCTTTCAGCAGTTCCGCTGGGTGCGGCTTGAAGATCTTCCCCAATATGACTTTCTGACTGCGGATCGTGGACTGATTCGCGACCTGGCCGCCGGGAAGCTGCTGTGAGCGCACCCTTCGCTAAATTCAGGTGAAGCTCAAATTCAGGCAGATCACCAAGGCTCGTTTTTTCGTCACTTTGTTCCTGATTTGGCTCGAATGAGCGGCGCTCCCGCAATTTTGAGACGCACCCGATAAATGCTGCTGCTGGCCACGATGTAGAGGGTTTTACGATCCGATCCGGCCCAGTTCAAATTGGCGACCTTCTCCGCGAAGAGGATGGTCGCCAGAGGCTTTCCGTCGGGCGAGAATATCCAGACACCCCCGGGGCCGGCGCTGTAGATGTTTCCCTCCTCATCGGCCTTCATGCCGTCCGGCGCGCCGGGACGGGTATCCGCGGTTGCATCGAAGAGCAGCTTTGCGTCGGTCAAACTGCCATCGGGCTGAACGCGGTAGCGCATCCAAATCTTTTTGGGCTCGGAATTATTGACATAGAGATATTTCTCGTCGGGAGAGAAGGCGATCCCGTTGGGACGGGTGAGATCGCTGACCAGCAGTTTCAGCCCGGATCGGTCAGGGGCAACGCCGGGCTTCTGCTCGAGGGCATGTGGGAGTCGATAAACTCCGTTAACCTTGAGCTGCTTTTCGGGGTCATTGTCTTTCTGCGACCGCAATCCATAGGGCGGATCGGTGAAGTAAAGCGAACCGTCGGACTTGTAAACGAGATCGTTGGGGCTGTTGAGCCTCTTGCCCTGGTAGGAGTCGGCAAGGATGGTTATCGTCGCAGTGGGATTCAAAGACTCGAACCTGTAGACGTCGCGCTGCGCATGCCCCGCAACCGTCAGGCGACCTCGCGCGTCGAGAGTCATGCCGTTCGAGCCCGGCTCAGGGCCCCCATAGGGAGCAGACCCCTTGTAGCCGCTCGGCTGGAGGAACGTGCTCACGCCCGCGCCGGGGGTCCACTTGCAGATGCGATTGCCGGGAATGTCGGCGAAGTAAAGGCTGTGGTCGGCCCATATCGGGCCTTCGAGCCATTTAAATCCAGTGGCTACGCGCTCGATCGTGGCGCCCGACGGTACGATTCGATCGATCGACGGATCCAGGCGATCCATCTTGATGGGCGTCACGTTTTTCGCGCCGGCGTCATCGACCGCAGAGGGGCTTGGCGCGGCTGCGGAAACTGGCTTATACATCGTCACCGCAGAAAAGATCACGATCGCCATCAGCGTAAAAATCGGGAAGAGCCTGTTCCGCTTCATTCTGTTTTCCTTTGAGAGCGATGAGCACGAACCGTTGCGTGTCTCTGGTCCATAATGCGCGCTCGATCGACAGAGTTTTGAAATTCCGACGACCTCCATCAGTATTCGTTGGGCTCTGGTCTGTCAAGGGAAAGAGTGTCGCAACACCTGCCGCATTGAGATGCTTGTGTGATACATTTCCGCCATGCTGAAGCGTCTGGTGTTGCTCGATCTGTGCCTAGCCGCGATGCTGACAGCGACCCGCACGCCAATCCAGGCGGTTGTCTTCGCGCCTCCGGAGTGCGCGAAGGCTCATCTTAATCTCCATAGCCGTGGCGATTATCGCGCCGTCGCGCAGGCCCTGTCGTTCATCCAGGAACCGGAACAAACCCCAGCGTCCGGTCAAGAGCACTCGGTTAGACTCGGCAGCCCGGCGCCCTCAGCGGACAACGGGAGAAGCAGAACACCATGGGACCATCTTCTGATTTGGGGACCATGGGCATTCGCGTTCATTACGGCCATTGCAGCCGGGTTGCAAATATGGCTGCTGCTTCGCACATGGGAAACCATCAAGCGCTTGACGGATCTGTTTGAGCGCCAGAACGATGCTGCCGCAAGAGCCACTGCAGCTTATATCAACAAAGAGCGCCCGAAGCTATTCATCATCACTGAGATTACACCTGAATTCCACGCGGCTTTTTATGCGGTAAACCGAGGTCTGTCTCCGGCTCGAATCACCTATGAATTCGTCCATTGCGAAATCTACGGTCCAGATGAACACTTTCCGCAAGTTCCCGATTACGCCAGGGGCGGGAAGCCGGGCGATTATGTCACCGATAAATGGGTCGTGCCAAAGAATTCCGACATGGTTGGCTCCCAGGATGCCGGTTCCATTTGGGACAAGAATCCCGAATTGTTCAAGGCCGTGATGGGCAGAGCAGTTACCGCCTGGTTTTATGGGGTTGTCCGGTGGGTGGATAGCGTTTCAGAAGACGAGCATGAACTTCGATTCTGTTATGAGTGCTGGGTAAGGGAGGACGGGAAACCCTCTCTCTTCGCAAGTGGACCCGCATCTTATCGCCTGGAAAAGTAAAACGGCTAGTACAGCATGTCCAGTTGTAGATTCGATGAATTAAGGTGGACGGGAGCGGAACCGGTCATCCAGTGAGGTCACGCCAGGAGCACAACGACTCGGCGTACGCGGCACTGCCGTCGCGCAACCAGGCGTCGAGTTGGGCAGGCTCCTTCAACTGCTGCCCACGCACGCGCGGCACCTCAATAAAGCGGCAAGCCAACTCAGGGAGTGCGGTCATATCGCCCCAGAGCTTCTCAAACTGAGCCACGGGGAAGATATCTTCCTGCCCTTTGCCCCAGCGCTTCTTTACATCTTTAAGAGTGATGTAGGTCGGCATGCGCGCGGCCACAGTGCGAACCGCCTCGTCGACGCGTGCCACGTTGGAAAGACTGACGCGGGTGAGGCCGAAGGCGGCGATCAAACGGTCGATATCGATCCAGTAGGTCGCGCTGTTGTAGTAGCTGAGGCGGCTTTCCAGTTCTTCGCTGGGCAGCGCCAGGCCTTCGATCAGCCGCACACGGCCATCGACGCGGGCCAGGCCCCCGCCGCGATCTTCAAGATGGCGAGCGATCACCTCCGTCGTCAGCGCGGCGCCGCCTTGGATGTGGAAGCCGAGAACGGCCGGGTCGGCATCGGCGGCCACGGTATCGATGTTATGCACCATCAGGTAATTCAATTGGGGGCGCTGTTCGATGAGGGATTGGAGCGTGCCGTTGCGCAGCAGATTGGCTACTTCATACCAGTGGCCGACGGGGTGCAGGCATTGCATGGGGACATTGCCCGTGTAGTCGGATCCTTCGCCTGCGCTTTGCGCCCACTGAATCAGCGCGGCGTGCAAGCCTTCGCGCACCTTTTGTGCCTGCGCGTCGAGCATTTGCTGCGGCACCTCCTCCCAGGCAAAGCGGAGATCGCGCACCATGGGAACCATGCGCAAGCCGATGGCGCGTCCAGGGGAAAGCAGCAGCGGGCCCGGATAACCATAGTTGTTTTCTGATTCGAGGTGGGCCGCGATCGCTTCGTGCGTGAGGTAGCTCGTCGTGATGACGTGGGGAAGGGGCGTGCCGCAATCCTGACTGACCCGACGACTCTTGGCCAGGTGGACTTCAATGAAGTTGCGATATTGACCGCCGAGTTTGCAAAAAGGATTCAGGGCCTTCACGACACCGGCGCCACGCGTCCACCGCGTACCCACGCCACCCGCCAGAGAAACCACGGCGACGCGCCCCGCGGCAAGGGCTTCGAGACCGTCGGCGCGGTGACGATCATCCACGTGATCCGCCGCTGCATCCTCAATGAGGCTGGTGGTGGGCAGGCGATTCTGCGCCAAACCGATGCGGCCTGAACGAAGATCCTGGCGGACCTGTTCTTGCTGCAGGCGGTCAAAGCCGTACTGGTCGAGGAGGGTCTGCAGGGTTCGCGCCTGGGCTCCTTCGGCATCCTGGGCAGCGGGCAGCATGTGATCAAACAAGGTTTGAATCATGCCTGCGTAATCCGCCTTGGAGCGGCATGCGGCGGTGAAGCGCTCCAGCTCAGCACGCCGTACCGGGGACAGACGGGGAATCTCGGTTCGGACGAGCGCGGGAACCTGCTGGGTGTAATAGCCCGCGGGCATCAGGGCGTCGTCAGCGGAATACAACGCAGCTTGAGTTCCCTTTTCATTGATCGCAAAATCGTAGACCACGGGCTCCATGGCAAACGGCACGCTGCGTTCCATGCTTCGTTTGGTCTCAGTCATGATCGTCTGCATGCGTTGCTGGGCCTGCTGCTTTTTCTCAGGGCTGAACAGGAATCCCATGCCACCGCCGCTCATGCCGCCGAGCATCCAGAAGCCCCAGAAATCGGCGCCGAATTCCTTGCGGGCGCGATCGATCAGCGTGTTGGTGTAAAGATTAGCGGCCCACGGGATGATGGTCTGCAGCGGCCCTTCGAAGTTCTGCTGCAACGAGCGGCCCAGTGCGCGGATGTCACCCCGCTCGAGATGGCCGGTAATCTGCTCGAGAATTCCAATTGCCTGGCGGCGGCCGAGCCACTCAGTTTCGCTGCGAAGCAGATATTTCTCGGTGACCATTTCAAGAATGGGACCGACATCCTGCGCCATGCCGCCATGCACCAGGACGAGGCTCTGTTGGAGTTTCTCGCGAGCCTCGCGGGGAATTTCGTTCGTGGAAAAAATCTTGTGATCGGGAAGCAGGCGTCCGCGGCTGATGCCGAATTCTGGGTCGCCTTCTGTTGCGCAAACGCCGTGGATGAGCTTGATGCCCGGCCAGACGCCACCGGAATCCTGCCAGCCGCCACCGCTGCCGCCCAGCCACTCGCCGAGAATGGCGCGCGCGGCGACCAGCCGGCGGTCCTGCTCATCCATCTCTCCCGTGAGTGCCCGGATCTGGCTGGTTGCCCGCATGCACACGGCAATGATGCAGGCCAGAAGGCTGGTGGAGACAGCCAGCCGTGAGCCTTTCGGAATTCCGTTCACACTGCTGACGATCTCGATGCCATGCGCGGGTCTTCCCGTTAAGCGCTCGAGCAGGGCGGCCAGGGGCTGCGTTGCCCCCTCGATGCCTGGAGGAACAATGCCACTGGCAATGACACCCGCCTTGAGCAATCCCAGATAGTCGCGGGGAAAGTCAAAAACCTCGGCAATGGAAGTGACATCGTTGGAGGCGTGGAGGTCCACGCTGGTCAGGCGGATGACTGGCTCATCGATGACCCGGAACCACGCCTCAACGGGCGGCCTGGGCTGAACGGCGTTCTCGGGCGCCGCGTTGACCGCGGGATCGCTCGCTGCGTGAACGGCAAGATCGATCGACACATTGATAACCCGCGCGCCTTCGGGATAATCCATGCCGAGGAAGAAAATATCGCTCCAGCCGTTGTGGGTGAGGTCCATGCGAACAGGAGTCGCCTCGCGCAGAATCGGAAAAACCGGATCGCCGGCAAGAATCTCAGGACGGAGGCGGAGCGGATAGTCATCCGTGTGGCCGGCGCGAAACATCCACTGATTGCCGCGGACACTGCGCACGCTGCGGCGCACCTGGTCGGCAAGCGTCTGAAAGCCGAGAGCCCGATAACTAGCGGCGAGAGCACTGGAGATGGCGGCGCTGGGACCTTGTTCGTCTTGCGCAGCAAGAAAGACCTCGATGGCTTCTTCGAATCGTCGCTGCAGCAGGTTTTCAAAGCCGGCAAAGGGGATGCTAGCCGGCGAAGCGGTCGCAGGCAGGTTGGGAACGTGAAAACGATGAATGGCGTAAAGGAAGAAGAGCGCCCGTACACGTTCGTACAGGTTATCGCAGTCGCGCCGGAATTTTTCAAGCGCCTGACATTCGTCGAGCAACTGATCGATGGTGAGGCCCCGGCACAAGGCATCCAGCGACACGTCGCGCTGGTCGCTGCTGCCTGTGATGACGGCGGTAAAACGGCTCACGAGGATGAGCCTCCGCCGATGCCGGCCAATTCGCGGTCGGCGAGAAGTTCAACCATCTGCGACAGCACCTCGACGCGGTCACGGCCGTTAAGCGCCAGTGCAAGCTGTGCGATCAGCAGTCCGTAGGAGGCGCCGAGATCGTAGCGCCTGCCCTCATCTTCGACGGCAAGATATTGCTCGTGCCGAGCAAGTTCTGAGAGTGCGTCAACCAGCATGACCGGCTTGCCAGAGGATTTCGCCAGCAGGCGGTCGAGGATCTCCATTACCGTGGCGGTAAAGACGTGAATCCCAAAAAAACAGAGATAGTGTCCGGCGCGGATGCCCGGGATGAGCAAACGCTGTTCCGCCTCGGTAGGCGTGGGCTTTTCAATAACCGTCTCGACGCGATACAGGTCACTGCGTGGCGGAACCCGTCGGCCGCCGACAGTGCCATAGCGCAGCAGCAGACTCTCGCGAGTGGGTTGGACACCGCTCACCGAGCAGCGTTCCTTTTGGGCCAGTTCCACGAGGCGCTGCGCGGAAGGCTTGGGGGTGCTGCTGACATAAAGGTGGTCGCCCACCATGTGCAGAAACGGGTCGCCACTGGTGAAAGTGCGGGCGCAATGGATGGCGTGGCCGTAGCCGCGCGGCTCCGATTGAGGGATAAAACGGACCGACGAAGCGTGGAGCCCTGCAGCTTGTGCATAGGACGATTGATCGCCGGGCCAGACAATGACCGCAATCTCTTCCACGCCGGCCGCGAGCGACTGTTCGATGAGGATAGAGAGAAGGGACTTCTTGTTGCCTTCGCCGTCGATCAAGGTCTGCAGAGGCAACTCGCGCTGCGACTGCGCAGCGGCTGTAATAACGGCTTTCTTAACTAACAAGGGCGCTCCTGACGGCACTTTATCACGGATGGCCGGGCAAGCCGTCGAGCCACCGGACAAGCGCATTCATGTAGTCCGTCTGCTCTTCAGCGCCAGTGGCCGGAAGCCATACCAGCATTCTGGTCGCTGTCACCGCTTTGAAATCCTTAGCCTCATCAGATGCATTGGCGCCTTCCTGCTGAAACCACAAAGATGGAATGAGCAGCTCCGCCGCGGCGGCGGAAGAGTCCCAGCGATCTTTAACCAGGGCGTGGGCAGGGACGAGATGGGTTCGCGGGTCGCTGAAGATGGCGTTGGCGGGCGCCTGGAGCGGCTGATCGAGCACTACGCCGGCCAGATCGGGATGGGCGGCGGCAACTTCAAGGGCGAGGTTCGCGCCGAGGCCGCTGCCTACCAGCACGATGACATTGGGGGCGACGTGGCGCGTATCGGTGAGGTACCGGATCGCCGATTCGGCATCCTCTCGCCAACGCGCTTCACTGGGGTGGACGAACTGGCTCTGCCCGTATCCGCGATAGTCGAAAGCCAGCACATTGAGCCCCGCGCTGTGCAGCCGGGAGAGTGCGTCAACGGAGTTGCCCAGATTTCCGTTTGCGCCGTGCAGGTAGATCGCGGTGTATCGGCTGTTTCGCGCGTCAGCGGCGGCCGGAATCCACCAGCCTTGCAGCCGGGGCAAGCCGGCTTCGCTGGCGGCGAATCCGAGGTCATTGAAGGCGATTCCAACGCTGACCGGCGTGCGGGTTAGGGCTGCGGAAGGGTGATACAGCAATTGCCAGCTTCCCTGCCAGACGACCAGGCAGAGAACGCCCCAGGCGCACGATGCGGCCGCAACGAGAACCACGGCGATGGCGGCGGCAAGCCAGCGTGCTGATACAGTCGGCGGCTGAGAGGACGAACTGCCCGCCTTCGGGCGATGTGCGGACGCGGCGGAGCGGGTCGGATTGACTTGGGTCTTCCTGCCTGGCATTCAATGACTCGGTTGCGCGCACTTCTGCGCGTGGGCACGCACTCCTTTATGCTAATTGCACGATCGCAACCGGGCGAAGGAGACGGGTTCGCCTCAAGGAGAATGCAAGATGTCAGAATTTGTGCGCATCTGTTCGCAATCCGAGCTGCCTGCGTCGGGCGAAGCTCGCGAGTTCACCGCAGCGGGGCGGGCTTTTTGCGTGGCGAATGTCGATGGGAAGATCAGCGTACTCGACGGCGTCTGCCCGCACGAGGGTGGGCCGCTTGGAGAAGGAATCGTCGAAGAGGGCCGCATCACGTGCCCCTGGCATAACTACTCCTTCGACCTGCGCACCGGCGTGGCGGAGGGGGATCCGGATCTGAAAGCCGAGGTGTTCGAGGCGACGGTGGAGGACGGCGAACTGCGGGCTAAGGTGTAGGTTCCCTATCCCTGGCGTAGGGCCGGACGGGCTCGCTACACGACGCGGCGCACGCCGGGCAGGCGGACGAAAGGATCGGCGGCAAGCCACGTAGCAATGCAGGTCAATGATCCGACGACGGCGAATTTGACCAGTGCAGGCGCGGCCCAGCCGTGAAGCAGCAAGGCAATGCCAATCAGCACCGGCGGATGAATGATGTAGACCGCGTAGGCGCGGCGGCTGAGCCAACTCCAAAGTTGCGACGGCTTATTCATCCGCGCTCGGCCGAAGAGCAGCCACCCGGCAATAAGCCCCCAGGCGACGAAGGGTTCCCAGAAAGCGTAGACAATTGCGGGCCAGGAAAGGCCGCCGGCGAAGTTCGACTTGCCCGGACCGTTCAGCTTGATAGCGGCGATGATGGCCAAGGGCATGATGGGCCAGGTGACCACAAGGCCGATGACCCATGGCCGGGCGGTTTTCCAGTTCAGTTGGCGGAGCCAGTCGTGGCGCCATGCGGCGATCCCCACACCAAAGAGAAACGTGTAGGCCGCGAAGTAGCCGAGTTGCAGGCCGATTACACCTTTGCCGGTCGGCACGAACTGGCGGATGGCCAGGGCAGCGGCGCCGACGGCGAGCGCGCTGATCAACCACCAGCGAAATGCAGGTACAGACTTGGAGTCGCGCTCTGACCGTCTGAGCGGCGCGCCAAGCCAAGCACGCCAGAGACAGTAGGCCAGGCTGAAGAGGAGCAGTGCCTGCGCAAACCAGAGCGGGCCGTTGCCGAACACCTTGTGGTTCCAAAGCCATACGAAGGTGGACCAGAAGCCACGGCCTTCGGCGGCGTTGACCATCGCTTCGGTCAGCGGTCCCAGAACAAACCCGAACACGAGCAGCGGCAGGCCGAGGCGCAAGAAGCGGTCGCCAATGAATTGCGCATAGCCCTTTCGTTCGAGCGATGCGGGTGTGAAGTAGCCCGCCAGCAAAAAGAAAAGCCCCATGAAATAGGCCTGGTTGGTCGCGACAAACAAGGTCAGCAGTAGGCTGGAGGGGCTGCCGGAGGGATGCAACTCGTTCCAGAACCATCCGCCGGGCGCGCCGTAAGTAATGGCGGTGTGGTGCAGCAGGACAAAAGCGGTCATGACCACGCGGAGGCGGTCGATGTAGAGGTCACGCGACGGAGCCACGCGCGTTCGCGCTGCCGGGTGCTCAGCTGATTCGACGGGTGCGGCGTTCGTGCTTCCGGGCATGAGCCATGATACGTTGAACCGGAAGAAATGGTTCACCATGCGCGTGGTCTCCCAAGGTCCCATCCGCCGCGGCGGACGGGAACTTGGGCACCCAGAATTGTTGCGATCCGCAAGAGTCGTCAGGATCAGTACTTGACGATGGCGGTGAAGGAGTCGGGCTTGAGGCTGGCGCCGCCAACAAGGGCGCCGTCAATCTCTTCCTGGCTCATGAGGGCGGTGGCATTGTCGGGCTTGACGCTGCCTCCGTAAAGGATGCGCATTTTGGCGGCGACCGAGGGGCCGAGCAGCTTCGCCACTTCAGCACGGATGATCTTGTGCGCGTCGGCGGCCATCTCGGGCGTGGCGGTCTTGCCAGTGCCAATGGCCCATACGGGCTCATAGGCGATGACGATGGGCGCGGCGGCTTCAGGCGTGATGCCGACGAATGCACCGCTAACCTGGGTCTTGAGCACCGACTCCGTCTTGCCGGCTTCGCGCTCGGCGAGGACTTCGCCGATGCAAACGATGGGAATGATGCTGTGCTTGAGCGCGGTGTGGAGTTTCTTGTTCACGATTTCATCGGTCTCGGCGAAATATTGGCGGCGCTCAGAGTGGCCGATGAGGGTGTGCGTTCCGCCCACGGCGATGAGTTGGCCCACGGAGGTTTCGCCGGTATAGGCGCCCTCTTCGGCGAAATGGATGTTCTGCGCGCCAACGGCAACGTTTGAGCCCTTGGCGGCCGGAATCACGGTGGGCAGCAGTACCGGGGACGGAAACAGGGCGATTTCGTCGCGCGTGTGGCCGGCGATGAGGGGCAAAAATGCATCGACAAAGGCCTGCGCCTCGGCAGGAGTCTTGTACATCTTCCAATTGGCGGCAATGAGTTTCTTGCGTGACATGTTTTGGGGTTCCTCAACTCGATTTTAGAGGAAGGGTTTGTGACGGTCGGGTGATGGGAGGCACAGGGGACAAGGGAAAGTGTTCAGTGGTCAGGGGTCAGGGGTCAGTTGTTAGTTGCCAGTGAAAAGTGAAGAACTCGTCGTCAAGACGTCCCGCCGCAGAATCCCCGCAAACCCGTGAAAACAAACACACGAAGTTTCGCCGTGGTCTGCAGAGTATTTTCCGCCCGCGCGCACAATAGAAGACATGATGAGAGAGCCTTCCTTACATCGGAGAATCTACTCGCCCCGCGCCTCGTACCAGAAAAAAAAGGGTCAAATCTCTTTCGCTTTGTTTTCGCCTATAAAGTTGATAACTAGAATAAAATTAATGACATACAAGCCGACAAATCTGTTCTCTATTCATTCGCCTTTCGCTGAATAAGACCCGCGCCCGTATGCCCGGATTGATTAGCCGGATACGCGAACGGCGGTGAGGTCGTCGGGCACCTCGCCGTTGAGGAAGGCGGCGCGGTGATCGGGGTCGCCGAGGTCCATTTTGAAGTGGTACCAGGTGCCGTCCTGCAGGATGCCCATGTTCCACGGGCCTGAAACCGAATCGGAGAACTGCCAGACGATGTGAAAGCCTTCTTCGTTGGTGAATCCTTCGTTATCGGCCTGCAGAATTGAGTCTCCGCGCTCCCAGAGATGCGAGCGCAGGGCGTGGAGGACGTTGCCGCCTTCCTCTGTGTCGGCGCCCTGCAGGTGCTGGAAGGCGTAGATGGTTTTCACGGAAGCGAGGTATTTCTTGAGCCAGGCGACCCCGGTCTCAGGCTTGCAATCGTCGATCTCCTCGACGAATTCCTCATCCTGACAATCAAACACGGGTATGCGCTCGAGCAGCGCGACCTCGACTTCGTCGCTGCCAGAGAGGAGAAGTGATTCCCATTCTTCTTCGGTGCCTTCTTCCAGGGTGAGCTTGTAGCCGGGATGCTCGGTGCGGACCCACTGCGCGAGTTCGTCGAAGGGCGCGAACTCTTCGTCTTTCGAAAGGACTCGCGAGTAGTAGGGCACGGTCTTCTCCGGCTGGAACGCTGGGGTGTTCCGGTCTTTGAGTTTAATCCTCTGAGGGTAGAGCGGCGTGGTCAGTGGCGCGTCGAGGGTTCGTTGTTTCCCACCCATGGCGCGATGGGACAGCGCCATGAATGGAGCACTCGGCGGTCACTTGTCGTGAATGTTGTCATCCCATTGAACATTCTCAATCGTCTGCTTCTGAGTGTTCACATAGACAAGCACCTCACGATACCCAACATAGATACCGCCACCCCAAACAGGGACATGGTATACGCGCTGTTCTCCCCTCAGGTCGGAATTAGTGTGATCTGGCTGACCCACCCCGCATTGATCGAGAGATGTGACAGGATCATCGATCTTGAGGTGATTTAAACAGGTATACTGAGCGCTCGACTCCCGGTCCTTCATCTGACCGAAGTGCTGCTGCAGCTTCACTGATTCATCCATCTATGCGCTCGCTGTGGTGGGCTTCCACTCATTGTCGTAGACGGACAGACGGCCAACGAATGAATCATGCAATGCCGATGACGGTATCAGACTCACATTCATCTCGATCCATCCCATATCGCCGAACCCGATTGCGATGCTCGGCGTCCCTTTGTGATCCTTGAGAGCATAGGGGTAATCCTTTGTCGCGGAGCAAAATGGTGAGGCAAATACCTGCGTGCACTTCATCTGTAGGCCCAGCAGTTCCATTCGTGCGGTCAGGCAGGGAAGCTGATTGCAAGAGGCGAATGGGGAATTTGAGGGCTGGAGAATGAAAACGTTGTTGTCAGGGCCATTGAGGTAGAAGTAGAGCACTGGGTCTGAGCGGTTGGCATTGAACTCGGCATAGATCATCGTGCCGGTCTTCGTGTCTTGTTTTTTGCCGTATGCGTAGACGGATGACAAGAGAACCGGCAGGAGAAGGAGTAAGGAGAACCTTGGAAAACCTTTCATTGGAAATCCTCCGTTTGGAACCGACGTCGAAGAGGGCGATGAAGACAAACTCGGTTCAAACCATCTGAAGTCATTCGAAATTGCTGCAAATCTGCAAAAGTCGCTTCAGTTCTGAACCATCTCATCCACACAACCAGTCGTGTCCACCTGCAAAACTCGTGGACACGACCAGTCAATCCGGAGAACACTTCCATCGCCTCCGGCGTCCGTTGCCGGATGCGATTTCGACTGATCACTGACCACTGATCTGATCACGGTTTCTCCGTCAGTGCCTCGACGCCAGGGAGCTTTTTGCCCTCTAAAAATTCGAGGCTGGCGCCGCCGCCGGTGGAGATGTGGGTGACCTGGTCGGCATAGCCGGCCTTGTTGATAGCGGAAACCGAGTCGCCGCCGCCGATGATGGAGATGGCGGCCTTGTTGGCTGCGACGGCCTTGGCGATGGCGTTGGTGCCGACGGCAAAGCGTGGAAACTCGAAGACGCCGGCGGGGCCGTTCCACACGATGGTGCGGGCGGTGGAGACGACTTCTTCAATGGCCGCGACGGACTTGGGACCGATGTCGAGGCCCTGCCAGTCGGCGGGGAAATTGACGGAGGTATCCCACGGCTGCGTCTTGGCGTCGGGCGCGAAGTTGTCGGCGAGAACGTTGTCGACGGGCAGCAGCAGGTTGACGCCGTTGGCTTTTGCCTTGTCGATTGCCGCTTTGGCCATGTCGATCTTGTCTTCTTCGACGAGTGACTTGCCGGTGGTGACGCCGAGTGCGCGTTGGAAGGTGTAGGCCATGCCGCCCACGATGACGAGGGTGTCGACCTTGTCGAGCAGGTTATCGATGACGTCGATTTTGCCGGAGATCTTGGAGCCGCCGATGATGGCCACGAAGGGCTTCTCTGGCGATTCAAGGGCCTTGCCGAGGTAGGTAATTTCCTTCTCCATCAACAGGCCGGCGACGGCAGGCTTGAGGAAGTGCGTAATGCCTTCCGTGGAGGCGTGGGCGCGGTGCGCAGAGCCGAATGCGTCGTTGACATAGACATCGGCCAGTGAGGCGAGGGCCTTGGAGAAGGCGGGATCGTTGGCTTCTTCTTCGGCGTGGTAGCGCAGATTCTCAAGCAGCAGGACCTGGCCTGATTCGAGCTGACGGGACATTTCGCTGGCGATTTCGCCGATGCAATCGGGCGCGAAGGCGACGTTCACGGATTCTCCGAGTTGTTTATCGAGGAGGGCGCGCAGGCGCACGACAACGGGGCGCAGCGAATATTTTGGATTGGGCTTGCCCTTGGGGCGGCCGAGGTGGGAGGCGAGAATGACCTTGGCGTGGTGGCGCAGGGCGTATTCGATGGTGGGCAGCGTGGCAATGATGCGGGTGTCGTCGGTGATGGTGGCGCCGTCTTCGGTGAGCGGCACGTTGAAATCGACGCGGATGAAGACCCGCTTGTTGGCCAGATCGATGTCGCGAATGGAGAGCTTGGGCATGGTGTCTTCCTTCAGAGAACAGGGGTCAGGGTTCAGAAATCAGGGAACAGGAGTCACGGCTCATTTGTCCTCTGCAGTCTTTGTGGGGGTGGACGAGGCGTCGATGATGGCGTCCATTTCGATTTCGATACGCCAGGCGGGGTTGAGCAGTTGCGCCACAACCACCATGGTAGCGGCGGGACGGACGCTCGAGAAAAATTCGCCACGGACGCGGCCGACGGTTTCCCAGTCTTCTACGCGGGTGAGATATATGCGGGTGCGGACTACGTCGTTGAAAGATGAACCGGCTTCGGCGAGGGCTTTCTGGGCGATAGCGAAGATGCGGCGGGTCTGCCCTTCGGCGTCTTCCTGCTCCGCGCCGACAGGACCGGTTCCGGCGACGTGAACGGAGTTCCCCACGCGCACGGCGCGGGAGAAGCCGATGATGGGCTCGAAGGGAGAACCGCCGCTGATGTTCTGGCGCATAACAGTGGACTGTGGTCAGTGGACTGTGGTCAGTGGTCAGGGTCAGTGAACAGTTGTCAGTGGGCAGTGAACAGTGAAGGAACACTGTCCACTGGTCACTGATCACTGCTTTATAGGCCCTTCTTGGTCAGGAAGCCGATGAGGTCGACGACGCGGTTGGAGTAGCCCCACTCGTTGTCGTACCAGCTGAGCACCTTGACGCATTGGCCGACGGTCTTGGTGAGAGGACCATCGACGATGGAGCTGCGCTTGTCGCCCTTGAAGTCGGAGCTGACCAGCAGGTTTTCGTCGTAGCCCAGGATGCCCTTCAATTCGCCCTCGGAAGCTGCCTTGAGAGCGGCGTTGACGGCCTTGGCGTCAGTCGTCTTCTCGCTGATGAAGGTGAGGTCAACGATCGAGACGTTCGGAGTTGGCACGCGGATCGCAAAGCCGTCGAGCTTGCCGGCGGTCTCAGGAATGACGAGCTTGAGGGCCTTGGCGGCGCCGGTGGAGCTGGGAATCATGTTGATGGCAGCGGCGCGGGCGCGGCGGAGGTCCTTGTGCGGAAAGTCGAGAATGACCTGGTCATTGGTGTAGCTATGAATGGTAGTCATGATGCCGCTGACGATGCCGCAATGGGCAAGCAATACCTTCACAACGGGCGCCAAACAATTGGTTGTGCAGCTGGCGTTGGAGATGATGTTGTGCTTGGCGGCGTCGTACTTATCCTGATTGACGCCGAGCACCAGTGTGATGTCTTCATTGGTGGCCGGCGCGGAGATGATGACCTTCTTGACGGTCTTGCCGAGGTGGGCCTTGGCCTTGGTGGCATCGGTGAAATGGCCGGTTGACTCGATGACGATCTGCGCTCCAACTTCAGCCCAGGGCAGCTTGGCGGGGTCACGCTCGGCCCACACCTTGATCTTCTTGCCATCGACAGTGATGAAGTCGTCGCCGGCGGTGATTTCGTTGGGCAGATTGCCGAGGATCGAGTCGTACTTGAGCAGATGCGCCAATGTTGCCGGACTGGTCAAATCGTTGACGGCGACAAAATCAATTTCCTTATTGCCGAGCGCGGCGCGCAAAACGTTGCGGCCAATCCGGCCGAAGCCGTTGATGCCAACCTTAACTGCCATGTGTGTTCTCCTTCGTAGTGGATGTGGCTGAGGTTTTTATGTTGTGGCGTTCTTCGGCTGAAAAATCGCTTCAGCACGCGATTCCACCAAACTCTTGATCGTAACACTGCAGGCAACGGGCCGAAGTGAAAACTCATGTATTTGCGCTTCGAACCGGAGCCTCGTCATCGATATTGTGCCGTTTGAGATGGGCGGCAGTATGTGACGGAGTGCACAACATTTGCGGCACCCAGCGGAAGTATGGTATCCCGGTAATACAACGCAGGTGTTGAAAGCCGCATGAGAAGACGTTCAAGACGCGCCCCCAATACTTCGGAATCCACAGGCAAAATTGGCCAGGAACTCCCATCAAATCAGCCGCGACCGCTGGTGCCGCTCTATCCGGACGATTCTCCATCGCCGCAGACGCAGACGCGCGAGCCGCGGGTGCAACAAGCGGCCCGACTCGTCGAGCCCGAACGCGCGGTCCGCCAGGAGCGCCCTGCGAGGCCGGATCGGCCGGTAAAGCAGGAGTGGAACGAGCCTGCGCATACGGGCCGGCTGGAGATGGAAACGCAGCCGGAGCTGCCATCTGTGCCTCCTCCGGAGGCTGAACCGGCGGATCGCTCGCCTCAGGCGCCCAAGGGCTACGTCGTGTTGGCCATCGGACTGCCGGGATCGGGAAAGACGACGTGGTTTCGCCGCCGCGGCGTGACGCCGCTGTCGAGCGATCTGTTGCGCAATATTCTTTTCGACGATGTGGAGGAACAGCGCTACCAGGGGCTGGTGTTTTCGACGTTGCGGTCGCTGTTGCGGGCGCGCCTGATTGCGCGGATGCCGTGGAATTACGTGGACGCGACGAATTTGTCGGTGCATGAGCGCCGGCAGTGGATCAAGATGGCCAAGAGCTTCGGGTACGAGGTGCAGGCGGTGTTTTTTGACGTGCCGCTGGAGGTATGCCTGGATCGCAACCGGCAGCGCGACCGCTCAGTGAGCGAAGACGTGATGCGGAAGATGGCCGACAAGCTGAAGGCGCCGCTGTTTGAAGAGGGCTTTGCGAAGATCACGGTAGTCAGGGTGAAGAGCGCGGGTTGAAACTCTATTGGGTTGCAAAATGTTCGACCCTTTGCGGTACTTGTCGGGCGAAGAAATTCGAAGCGGTGATCGTGTGCGGTTCCATGGGCACCAAGCTGTGATCGAATTTGCGGCAGCCGAATTGGACGATCCTGAAAACGGCTGGTTTGTTCGGCAATATGGCGGCGGAGTCATGGTGAACGATCCTGCAGTTTCAGGACTTACGTTCATCCCGGTAGATCAACTGAAGAACTACGAAGATCTGAAGTTCGTTGCCCGCGGTAACCAGGAGACTTCCCCATGAGCACTTCCCCTGCGCACACACCTTATGTTGAACCCTGGCTCCGCGGAACCTACTCTGACGTTCCGGCGGTGGGACGCGCTGTGCTGCACGCCCTTGACCTGGCGCTGGATGACCTGACCAAGTGGACTTCGGGATTGACGGACGAGGAAGTGCGTTCTCAACCGCTGGGGCTGACTTCCGTGGCTTTTCATCTGCGGCATATTGCGCGCGCAACCGACCGCATTCTGACGTATGCGGAGGGTGGGCAGCTTTCGGCGGAGCAACTGGCGGCGCTGAAGGCGGAGCAGAGCGGTGAGGAGACTTTAGCCGAACTGCTGGGCGAGGTCGAAGCGTCGTTTTCGAATGCAGCGGGGCGGGTGCGCACGTTGGCAGGCGCCGACTTCAATATCTTTCGCGGAGTGGGGCGCAAGCAGTTGCCGACCTCGATCGGCGGAGCGCTCATCCACGTGGCCGACCACACGCAGCGGCACGTGGGCCAGGTGGTGACGACTGCCAAGGTGTTGAAGGCGCTGCGAGGCTGAAGCGCAGAGCCCACTTAAAGATTAGAGACCTGATCGCGATTGTTCTATATAAATGAGCCACTTGCATCTTTGTTCTCGAAGACGCACTGGCAAGAGTCCCGGCTTTAAGCCCCCTCTGATTGTTCCCTCCCGCCACGACCGGGCCTGCTCAAGGGGTGATGCCTATCACTGCCATGCCCCTCCAGCAAAGAGCACCATACTTCGGGCCAATGGGGAAGATTTCGTAGTGCCCAGGAAGGCGCGATTTTCGATGAACAATGCAGGGCTGAGACGCCGGCAATTCGGAATTGGCGAAGGCGAAGGATCAATGACAAATGCCGGGGAAAGACAGATGAGCAGAGGTGGGCGGCCATGACATGGGTCGAAGAGTATCGTGCCAAGCGCATGAGCGCCGCACAGGCGCTGGCCGCGGTGCGGTCGGGCGATCGGGTATGGATCCAGTCAGGGTGCGGCACGCCCTCGACGCTGGTGAAAGCGCTGGTGGCGAAGTCTGAGGATGTGCTGGATGTCGAGATCGTTCACATGATGACCCTGGGCAGCGCGGACTATACGAACCCGGAGTATGCGGGGCATTTTCGGCATCGCGGGCTTTTTCTGGGTGCGAACACACGCGAAGCCGTGGCCGAGGGCCACGCCGACTATACGCCCATCTTCCTGAGCGAGATTGAAAGTTTGTTTGAGAGCGGCGCAATGACGCTGGACGTGGTGCTGATGCAGGTTTCGCCGCCGGACGCACATGGGTTCGTGAGCCTGGGAACAACGGTGGACAGCACGCTGACGGCGGCACGTTACGCCAAGGTGGTGATTGCCGAGGTGAACGAGCGGATGCCGCGCACGCATGGCGACACGTGCATTCATGTGAGCCGGATCTCCTCGATTGTGGAGACGTCGAGGCCGCTGTTGGAACTATGTGCGGAGCCGGTGACGGCGTTGCATTTGGAAGTAGCGCGCAACGTGGCGTCTTTGATTCCGGATGGAGCCACGCTGCAGACGGGCATCGGCGGGATCTCGGACGCAGTGCTGAAGTGCCTTGAAGATAAGCGCGATTTGGGAATTCACACCGAGATGTGCCCGGACGGGGTAATCGAGCTGATGGAGTCGGGCGTGATCAATGGAGAACGCAAGTCGCTGCACCGCGGCAAAGTGGTGGCGGCCTTCGCACTGGGAACGCAGCGCTTGTTCGATTTCATCGATGAGAATCCAAGCTTCGAGTTCCGGTCGATCTCGTATACCAACGATCCCTTCGTGGTGGCGCAGAACGAAAAGATGGTGGCTATCAATTCGGCGCTGCAGGTGGATTTGACGGGCCAGGTTTGTGCGGACTCGCTGGGAACGAAGCCCTACAGCGGGTTTGGCGGACAACTGGATTTCATTCGGGGAGCGGCGCGCTCGAAGGGCGGCGTGCCGATTATCGCGCTGCCGTCAACGGCTCAGCACGGGCGCCTTTCGCGCATTGTGCCGGTACTGGATGCGGGAGCGGGCGTGGTGACGTCGCGAGCGGATGTGCATTACGTGGTGACCGAATACGGCATCGCTTACCTGCACGGAAAGACGCTGCGGGAGCGGGCCGAGGCGCTGATCGGGATTGCGGATCCACAGTTCCAGGCAGAGCTTGAAAACTTTGCGGTGCGGGCGCATTACATGGAACGCAAGGGGGCGGCCGCCGAGTATGCCTGAGGGGCAGCGGCCGGCGGGAGAGGAACACGAGATGGACGCGCAGAAGCAAGACCGAGGGTTGTTGCGGGTGGATGTGAACGAGTGCAAGGGGTGCGGCCTGTGCGTGGAGGCCTGCCCGCCGAAGGTGATCGGGATGAGCGAGGGGCTGAATCACTACGGCTATCGCACGGCAATGTACGCGGGAAAAGGCTGCACGGGATGCGGAATCTGCTTCATGGTGTGTCCCGAACCGGGAGCGATCACGGTTCTGCACGCGATGAATCGCGTGGCCAAGGTGAGCGCAGTTGGAATCGAGACGGCTTGAACGCGAACATTCAAACAGGCATTGCGGGGGGAACGATCCGATGCGCAAGCAATTAATCAAAGGGAACGAAGCAATCGTGAAAAGCGCAATTCTGGCCGGATGCCGCGCGTTTTATGGATATCCCATCACGCCGGCCAGCGAGATTGCAGAGGCAGCGGCGCTTTATCTTCCGCAGGTGGGCGGGGTGTTTCTGCAGGCGGAGAGTGAGGTCGCGGCCATGAACATGCTCTATGGCGCGTCGTCCGCGGGCGTGCGGTGCATGACGGCTTCGAGCGGGCCGGGCATCAGCCTGATGCAGGAAGGCATCAGCTACATGGCTGGAGCCGAGTTGCCCTGCGTGATCGCGGATATTACGCGCGGCGGGCCGGGGCTGGGGAACATCGCATCGGAACAGAGCGATTATCACCAGGTAGTAAAGGGCGGCGGCAACGGCAACTATCGCACCATCGTGCTGGCGCCACACTCCGCGCAGGAGATGGGAGATCTGACGGCGCTGGCGTTTGAACTGGCGGACCGCTATCGGAATCCGGTTGTGATTCTCGCCGATGGATTTGTGGGGCAGATGATGGAGCCGGTAGAGTTTGCGCAGGCCGCGGCGGAGCCGGAGTTTCCCGAGTGGGCCGTGAGAGGCACGGCCGAGTCGCGCGGAAACCTGATTACGTCGCTGCACATGGATATCAATGATCTGGAGGCGCATAATCGCAAGCTCGAAGCGAAGTATCGCCACGCCCAAGAGCATGAAGCGCGGTCCGAAGACTGGAACGCGGATGGCGCGGAAATTGTGCTGGTCGGCTATGGCATTGTGGGGCGCATTCTGAAGGCTGTGACCGCAGAGGCGCGCGCTGACGGAATCAATGTTGGCCTGCTGCGGCCCATTACTCTGTTTCCATTTCCAACGTTGGATTTCCAGCGCCTCGTTCCCCACGCGCGCGTCTTCGTGGTGGTGGAGATGAGCAACGGCCAGTTGATTGAAGATGTGCGGCTGGCACTGAACGGAGCGCGGCCGGTGGAGTTGCTGAACCGCATGGGCGGCAATGTACCGTCGCACGAAGAGGTGCTGGAATTTGTGCGCGGATTGGCCCACCACGGCGGGCAGGCGCGACGGACTAAGGCAGCGATGCAGCCGCAAGAGGAGCAGATGGCTCATGTCTAGCGAATTGATTTCTGAATACGAGGTGGTGCACGCCAAGCCGAAGGCGTTCTACGAAACATATGAGCGCAAGGACGAACTGCAGCACCAGACGCACTATTGCCCCGGCTGCGGGCACGGGACGATTCACAAGATGCTGGCGCGGGCGATTGATGAGCTGGGCATTCAGGACAGGACCATCCTGGTGAGCCCGGTGGGCTGCTCGGTGTTTGCGTACTACTACTTCGATGTGGGCAACGTGCAGGCAGCGCACGGGCGTGCGCCGGCGGTGGCGACCGGCTTGAAGCGCAGCAGGCCGGGAAGCATTGTGATTGGCTACCAGGGCGATGGGGACTTGTCGGCGATCGGGTCGGCGGAGATTTTGCATGCAGCCAATCGCGGCGAAAACATCACCGTGATTTTTGTGAACAACGCCATTTACAGCATGACGGGCGGCCAGTATGCGCCGACGACGCTGCTGGGTCAGAAGAGCACGACGACTCCGAATGGCCGGAATGCATTGAACGAAGGCTACCCGCTACACGTGAGCGAATTGCTGGCGACGCTCGAGGCGCCGGTGTATATCGAGCGAGTGGGGCTTGGAGACAACAAGCAGATTGCGCATGCTACGCGGGCGGTACGGCGGGCGGTGGAGAACCAGGTGCGCGGGCTGGGGTTCTCGCTGATCGAGGTGCTGTCGCCCTGCCCGACGATCTGGAAGCTGTCGCCGGTGGAGTCGCAGCACTGGGTGCGCGATGTGATGGAGAAGACGTTTCCGCTGGGTATTTTCAAGGACCGCACGAAGGAAGCGCAGGCGAGGCCAATGCCGGAACCGGCGCCGGCGCTCGAGAGCATTCCGCAGATTCTTGGTGTTTCCGTTGAAGATTTGCCCCAAGGCAATGCGGCGGAACATGCGAACGGTGGAGACGTGGATCTGCACGTGCGGGTTGCGGGTTTTGGCGGGCAGGGCGTTTTGCTGCTGGGCGAGGTGCTGGCGGAGGCAGGCCTGGATGCAGGGCTTGAGGTGTCGTGGCTTCCGTCATATGGGCCGGAGATGCGCTCGGGCACTTCGAACTGCCACGTGCGGCTCTCGCGTGGGCCCATCGATTCGCCGCTGGTGACGGTGCCCAATGTGCTGGTTGCGATGAACGAGCCGTCGTTGAAAAAGTTTGACTTGAGCGTGAAGGCGGGCGGATGGGTCATCTATAACGGCGAGACATTTCCCGAAGAATGTGCGCGGGAAGATGTGCATGTGCTGGCGCTTCCCTTCACGCGGATTGCCGATGAGCTCGGCGATGCGCGGGCGGCCAACATGGTGATGCTGGGCGCGCTGCTGGAGATTGCAGGGGCGCTTCCGCAAGCGAGTATCGACGCTGCGCTCAGGCGGCTGGTAAAAAATCCGCGATGGATCGAGCTGGACGAGCGGGCATTGGCACGGGGGCGAGAGCTTTATCGGGAGTCGGTCAAAAGAATTAGCGAGGTGTGTCATGAAGGCTGATGCGGATCCGAACCTGATTGTGTACTTCGGCCGGCGGTACATGCCGCTTGGCGAGGCGCGGGTGGGAATTCTGACGCACGCGCTTCACTATGGGACCGGCGTATTTGAGGGGATTCGCGCGCATTGGGACGAGGCTACGCAGGAGTTGTTTGTGCTGCGACCGATGGAGCACTACGAGCGCTGGAAGCAGAACTGCGGGATTCTACGCATCAATGTGCCGTTGTCGCCCGAGGAGCTTTGCGCCATCACGATCGAACTGATGCGGCGCAATCGGTTCGAGACCAACGTCTATGTCCGTCCCCTGGCCTACAAGAGCGCGGAGCGCGTGGGCGTGAGTTGCGATGACCAGGATGCCTTTGCGGTGATTGCGTTGCCGTTTGGTGAGTATCTGCACGCTGAAAAGGGGCTCCACGCTGGCGTGAGCTCTTGGCGGCGGATCGAGGATAACGCGATTCCGGCGCGAGCCAAGATTTGCGGGGCATACGTCAATAGCGCGCTGGCCAGCGACGAGGCGCGGCAGAGCGGATTCGATGAGGCCATCCTGCTGAATGAGAGCGGGCATGTTGCCGAAGGCGCGACATGCAACATCTTCATGGTCCGCAAAGGAACGCTGATCACGCCGCCGGTGCATGAGAACGTGCTGGAGGGGATCACGCGCGACTCGGTGATGCAACTCGCCGAGCGGGAACTCGGGCTGCTGATTGTGGAAAGACCCATTGACCGCAGCGAACTGTACGTCTGCGATGAGTTGTTTTTCACAGGGACAGCCGTAGGCATCGCGCCGGTGGTGCGAGTGGATCATCGGGCGGTGAGAAATGGGGTCATCGGCGCGATTACGCACGAGGTACAGCAGTTGTACTTCCATGCAACGCGAGGACACATGGAGAAGTACCGGAAGTGGCTGCTTCCGATTTACGAATCGCGGCAGGAACCGAAGGCGGATGAAGTTTCTCTGGCAGGAGCGCACGCAGACTGAGCGGACGACAACACGCGGGTGGCCCACCCTAACCTCGCCCCAAATCTGGGTGCCCCGTCCTAGCTCCGCTAGGGCGGGATAGATCCGACTCCCCGCAAAAAATCGTCTCCAGACGTTGCAGATTATTTCCCCCAAGAGTGCACAATCGACTGAGAGCGCCTGGAAAACGACCCTGTGCTCCGGCTCAGGACGTGCGCGCTTATGCACGCATCGCGCCCTGATCAAACTGCGGAGAAGCCGTGCCTTCGAAGAAGCACCAAAACGCCATCAAATGTCGCTTAAAGTGCGCTAAAAGCCACTCAAATGACACCAAATTGCCCCTTCCAGAAAGCCTAAGTTGCATTTTTCAAAGGAGATGACGAGGCGCTTCTGTTCAGAACGCGTTTTCCGCTGTGAAGCTGTGATGCTGTGCCGGGTGTGCCCCTCGCTTTTGGGGCGGGTCAAGGGCGGGGCACCCGGCGGTTGCTCAAGCGGGTTGAGCGGACGACAATGCCTGTTGAGTTATAACTTCGCGCAAGCCGAGTTATAGCGGGATATCCCGATGCAAAGCTTTGACCTTGTAACCGGCCTTGCGGAGCCGGCGGGTCATCTCCTCGGCCATCATCACGCTGCGGTGCTGGCCGCCGGTGCATCCGAAGGCCACCGTCAGATAACTCTTTCCCTCCTCAACATAGTGCGGAAGCAGATACAGCATAAGTTCGGTGACCTTGCCAAGAAACTCCTCGGTCTGCGGGAAACCGCGCACAAAGGCGGCTACTTTAGGGTCCTTGCCCGTTTTCTTACGGAAGGCGGGGACGAAGTGGGGGTTGGGAAGAAAACGCACATCAAATACCAGATCCGCATCGAGCGGCACGCCATTTTTGAACCCGAAACTCAGGCACGACACAAGCAGTTTCTTGGTCTGATCCTCATGGCCGAATCGGGATTGAATCTGCGCGCGCAGTTCGTGCACGTTGTAGTTTGAGGTGTCGATTAGCGTGTCGGCCACGTTGCGGATAGGGTCAAGCAATTGCCGCTCCTCCACAATGGAACGCTCGACTGTTTCGGAACGGCGCAGGGGATGCGGACGCCGGGTTTCGGAGTAGCGCCGAACCAGTACCGCGTCTTGCGCGTCGAGAAAAACGACGCGGGTCGGCAGCACTTGCTTGACCTGGGTGAGGATGTCAGGAAGGCGATCCAGCGTTTGTCCTTCGCGGATATCGACCACGATGACGGCGCGCTCAATCTCCTGGGACTTGCCCACCAGGCCCGCAAACTCGGTCAAGAGCTCGAGGGGCAGGTTATCGACCGCGTGGTAACCCAGGTCCTCAAATGCCTTCAGGGCCGAGGCCTTCCCTGCACCGGAGATTCCCGTCACAATGACGAGTTCCTTCTCGGGCTTTTTGATTGCCTTGGAGGATCTGGCGGCCGGTCGCCGGGTGGGCTTACGGGCCGCCGGATTTGATGCGGTCATGCGCCCATCGTACACCGGATTGCAGCGGACGAGTGTGAGACGCGAGGAGGGCTTCAAGAAAAAACAGAGACACGCATGCGGAGAGATTGTCCCGGCACGTTAGTTTCCCGTGCCGGGACAGAACTCAAGACAAGCGCTCTCCGAAAGAGTAGCTAGGGTATTTCCACCAGTTCCATCTGGCCGTCGCGGCGGCGATGCAGCACATACAAGTCCCCCGCATGATTGCGGAAGATCAGAAGGTCCCGGTCGCGGAACTCTGCATCCTTCACAGCTTCTTCCATGGTCATGGGCTTCATGGCGATGGCTTCGCCGCTCTTGAGAACGTGAGGCTCAACCACCGCGGTGCGCATGGGAAATGAGTGGACTGCAATGGAGGCGTGCGCTTTGGCCCGAGCCGGTTTTCCATTGCCGGACGCGTCTTCAGGGTGCGAAGCACGCGTCTTGGGCCTTGCAACGGGCGGCGCGGTGAGTACCTTCTCCTCTTTGGGAAGGCGTTTGCGTTCGTAGTTGCGGTCGCGGTAACGCTGGGCCTGCAGCTCGGCGTGGGCGAGTGCCTGGCGCAGGGCCGATTCAAGAGTGGCGGCCTCGCCAGCGGCAACAATGGTTTGCAGCCGTGCTTTGACGGTGAGTTCCGCGATCTGTACATGCCTTTGGGCGCGGAACGTAATGCTGGCGTGAGCGGTTTTGCCCAAAATGCGGGCGATGCGCTCCATGCCTTCTTCGGCCTGAGCGCGCAACGACTTGGGAACATTTACTTGTCTGGCGGTGAACTCGACATCCATTTAAGCCTCCGCTCTTCGTTCGACCAACAGGTGACTCGGTTGGAGAAGTTTGGATTCTATAGCATTTCGCCGCCGGTGGAACATTTTCCGGAGATACGAGATAACCGCAGTTCTATCCTTCGCGCCGGCGGCGCTGGTGGGTCGAAGGTATGTTCATGTCTTCGCGATACTTGGCCACGGTGCGGCGGGTGAGCTGGATGCCCTGGGCCTGCAACATCGCAGTAAGCTGGTCGTCTGTAAGCGGGTGGCGTGCATCCTCCTCCTCAATAAACTTGCGGACTTTGCGCTTCAGCACCAGCAGCGGCGTGTCCGCGCCCTCGGGGCCGTTCGATCCCTCTGAGAAGAAAAAGCGCAGTTCAATGACGCCCTGCGGCGTGTGAGCGTACTTATTGGCCACTGCGCGACTGACCGTGGAGGGATGGACCCCGATCTCCTCGGCGACTTCCTTGATCATCATGGGACGCAGAGCTTCAATGCCGAATTCGAGAAAGTCATGCTGGCGGCGAACGATCACTTCGCAGGTGCGCAGGATCGTGCTTTTTCGCTGTGCGATGTTGCGCATCAGCTGCATCGCCGAGCGGAAGCGCTCCTTGACGTACTCCTTGACCTCTTTGTCTGTTCCCTCTGCCGAGAGCATGCGGCGATAGCTCTGGCTGAGACGGAGGCTGGGCAGATCTTCCTCGTTCATCGAGACGACCCATTCGCCGCCGCGCTTGGTAAACACCACGTCGGGCTCAATCAGCCGCGTCGTTTCACGGTTATAGAGGCGCCCGGGCCGAGGGTCCAGGGTGCGAATAAACTCGACTCCGGTCTGGGCCTCAACGGGAGTGACCTGGGCTGCCCGCGCGAGGTCTTTCATGTCGCGCTTCTGCACCATATGCAAATGGCGATCGACGATCAGCGCGGCAATCTCAATGCTGCGCCGCCGCTCCTCGAGCTTGGCCTCGGCTTCGGCGCGGAAGCCCCGATTGGGATCTTCTTCTTCCGCCGTTTCGGTGGTCCGTCGGGCGTAAACCTGGGCAAACTCGTGCTGCTGGGCGGCGATCTGGATCATCAGGCACTCGCGCAGATCCCGCGCAGCCACGCCTGCAGGATCAAGGTGCTGTACCATCTCAATTCCGCGTTTCACCAGATCAAGAGCGGTTTCCTTGTCGAGTTGCCGCCCTTGGGGGAATTGCGCGAAGGACTCAGCCAATTCCTCATCGCCGACGGTGAGATAACCATCCTCGTCCAGGTTGCCGATGACGAACTCGGCCGCCTCACGCAGTCCGTTTTCGAACTTCAATGACCCAAGCTGCCACTCCAGGTGATCGGTGAGAGTGGTCGGCTGGGAAAGGAAATTCTCGAAGGAGGGCTTGTCACTCTCTTCAAATTCGGGCTGGGTGCGGAAGCCGGGATCGAGGTATTCCTGGAAGTAGGAACCGAAATCAACCTCATTAAACGGGTCCTTGGGCGGGGTATCCGGTTCCGCTTTTACGGTTTCATGGAGGTCGAGCCGTTCTTCCCGCTCCTGCCGCTCGACGCGCCCTGCCACCTCGTCGAGCATCGGAACTGATTCGTCGATCTCCTCCAGGATGGGATTCTCGACCATCTCCGCGTCGATCATCTCTTTCAATTCGAGCTTGTTAAGCGCAAGGACGCTCACCATCTGCATCAGGCCCGGAGTCAGGACCTGGCGTTGCGAGACCTTCAAGCTCAATTTGGGCTGCAACAGCGCCATAACAGCGGCTCGATTCCCGTTCGGACTACGGTTTTGTATCAGTTCAAGTGTAATCGGATGGGAAAAACGATACAGAGCAAAGTGTGCCTCCCTCGGGTACTATTGTCCCGGATTGGGCGGCTTTCCATCCAGAGTTTATGTCCGAAACGGCATTCGCGGCCTTCAACCTTTGAGGGATTGACCGGACGGGAACCTTGAATTCTTCTGAGAGAGTACTTGCCCCCGAGTCCCACCTCAGCCCAGTGAAAATCCTTCTCCCAGATAGATCCTCCGAACCTCCACGTCGTTGCCAAGCTCCTGCGGAGTTCCGGCTCTGAATATCCGTCCTTCTGCAATGATATACGCCCGATCCGTGACGCTGAGGGTCTCGCGGACATTGTGGTCGGTAATCAGCACACCGATGCCGCTGGCCTTGAGGTCGAAGATGATCTTTTGCAGTTCCAGGACAGCGATGGGGTCGATGCCGCTGAAGGGCTCGTCGAGAAGGATGAAGTTGGGCTGGATGCAAAGAGCGCGGGCGATCTCGACGCGCCGCCTTTCGCCGCCAGAGAGCGCGTAGCCGCGCGTGGTTCGGATGTGAGCGAGGTTGAGCTGGCTGATGAGCCGGTCGGCCCGGGTGCGGCGCTCGCGGTTGTTGAGTGGCTGAGCCTCAAGGACGGCGAGGATGTTCTCCTCAACCGTGAGCTTGCGGAATACCGAAGGCTCCTGGGGCAGATAGCTGATGCCGTAGGTGCGGGCCCGCAAATACATTGGCACGCGCGTGATGTCGGTGTCGTCGACGAGGACGCGGCCGGTCTCGGGCATCACGAGACCCACGATGATATAGAAACTGGTGGTTTTGCCGGCGCCGTTCGGCCCCAACAGCCCCACAACCTCGCCGCGGGAGATGTTCAGGTTGACTCCGCGGACAACTTGCCGGCCCTTGTAGGTCTTGCCAATTCCCTCAGCGATCAGTTTTTCCATCTAGCCTTCATGAGCGTTTGCCAGCCCGCTTCCGCCGTCATTTCGGCGCAGTCGTCTCTGTTGTGGTCTTGCGTCCGCTGCCTTCGATACTGACGCTATCATCGCGGCTATTGAAAATCAAAGCATCGCCGGTTACGGTTCCCCGCGAAGGATCGGTCAGTCGCGGAGGATTCGCGGCCGTTCCGGTGAGCACGTACTGGCCTGTTTCGCCGGAGTAGACAAGCTGCTCTCCGATTCCCCGGCGTTCCTGCGCGCTAACCACCACATGGCCGCGGGCCGTCATGCGGTCCACCTGGGCGGCGGCGCCGTCTTTGCCGGCGTGATTGCCGGGTGGGAGAAGAATCAGGTCCACTTCGCTGGATACCGTAGTGGCGTCTGCTGTTTCGGCGGTCACGTTGCCCACAGCGCCGCCTTGCAAGGCCACCTTGCGCTCGGCGGCAGAGTATTTAAGGTCGCCTCCGCGGACCCGGATCACGCTGGGGGCGGCAGACCGGGCGGTCTTTTCCGGGGTCACGCCGGCGACGCTCACCAGCACAACCCGTACCGGCTCGGCCGGGGTGGTCGCGCGCGCTATGAGGGTTTGCTTCGAACGGTCAAGGACAATGATCGGAGCGGCAATGGAGTTGGCCTGCTGCCAGAGTCGCGCCTGGCCTCGAAAGGTGGCCTCGCCGGTGGCCTGGCGCAACTGCGCCTCGTTTGCGATGGCGTGCGCCGGGCCGTCCCCACCCAGGGTTGCGGTCGGCCGGCTGTTGGCGGCCGGGTTCTGTTTGGCCGGGTCGGGGTTTCCGTTACCGAACCAGGTGGCCTTGACATTTCCATGCGCAAAGGCATCGCCGGAAGCTTGTGAGACATCGATTTTATCCGCCGCAAGCTGCAAACCGCCGTCGTCGACGTGCGGACTGCCGGAGAGGTGCAGCCACTCCCCTTTGCCTTCATAGGATGCCTGCACGGCCGTGGCGCGCAAAGTCGCGGGCGCGGGGGCTCCGGGCTGAACAGCGGGCTGCTGCAACAGCACGACATTTCCCTCGACGGTAGCCGACTGGATCTGCGCGGACACAGCTGGCCCGTTTTGTTTCTGACTGTTGACCTGGTTCTGGCCTCCGTTTTGCTTCTGATCCTTGACGGCGACTTTGGTGTCTGCGGCCGGGGCGGCGGCGAAGTGTGCAACAAACCGGTCGCCGCTGGTGCTCTGCCGGGTGCCTGACGGCGTGGTCTGCTCGATGCCGGCATGACCCACGCCGGTCAATTCAGTCAGCGCCGAGTCTGCTCCGAAGGTGCCGGTTACGTCGTCGGCGGTCATGCGGGAGGGCGCGACGGACCCATTGGCGCGTTGCTCTTCTTCCGTTACCAGGACTCGGCCCGTGCCATGGATCGAGGCAAGCTCCAATTGCTCGTGGCCAGAGGTTCGAAACGCTACGTCTGCCAATTGCGATTCCCACGTACGGTGGGTATGCGCTATGCCGCGGGATGAGCCGGTCTGCTCGTCGCTGGCGATGGTGACTCCGCGCTCGAGATGTGCACTGCGCAGCACGCCGGCAGAGGTAAATTCCATATTCATGGTGGGCGCGGCGCCGTGCACATTTCGGCCCTGGTTAACGGAGTCGATGGTGACGCCACCCTCAAGGCGACCGTGACGGGGCTGGTTGCGCTCGTCGAACCGGAGCGTTCCGGTGGGTGCAGCCAGGCGGCCGCCTCTCGGGGTTGTCAGCGTGAATCCATTGACCGCGTCGAGCTGCGATGCCGATCCATCGTCGCGAAACTGGATTGTGGCCGCGGTCGCCCGAGCCTCGCCGCCGGGATAGCTGGCCACGGCCGAGGTCAGGCGGCAAAGCTGGTCATCCCGCTCCAACTCCGCATGCGCGGCCTGCAACCGGACCGCCTCAGCGCCCCGATGGGTGTCCAATTGCACGGCATGATCGAGCACCAGCCGCCCCTTTTGCGAGTCAAATGTGGCTCCCATGGAACTGCCGGTTCCCTGCACCATGGAAAAATCAACGTGCTGCTCGGTCGTCGCCAGTCCGCTCTTCCAGTCGAACGTGAGCCCTCTGGTTTCAACGTGAATCTCGCCGGATGCGGCGGTCGCGGCGCCTGCGCCTAGGGGCTGCACCTTGATCTTGTTCTCCAGCGACTGCCCCTGCATCTTTTTAGGGGCGATGGCAGGTGCCACCCCCGGTCGCGTCACCGTAATCTCGACCGCTCCCGGAGCCTTGGCTAGTCCGGCCTTGGCGTCGTATTCAAACTCGCTGCCGGCGATGCGGTCCACGCTCTTGCCGTCGGCGCCATAGAGCTCGATTTGCACGTCGTGCAGGAGAGCATTGCCCTGCTTCAACTGAACGACTTTTGAGGCGTGAATCTTGAAGAGGGTATGCCCGCCGTGGGCCTGCGTGTAGGTGACGCCGTTGGACTCCTCCTGGATCTCGATGCCGAGACGCTTGGGGATATCGCGTCGGTTGAAAGGATTTCTGAATTTGCCGATGGTGAGAAACAGGGCCAGAACCAGTACGAGCAACACTCCTGCCGCGAGAACCAGGGTGCGCATCCGCTCGATGGTGAGGATCACGCTTCAGTTCCCCTTGCCGAGCCGGGCCGCGAGGCGCTGGGCCAGGCTTTCGCCCAGTTCGCTCCACAACAGGCGCGCAGTGGCTCCTGAGGCTTTCTCGATGGCTGCCGTGAGTTCGACGAGCTGGCGCACGTTTTCTTCGACATGCCGGGCGGCTACGGAGTCCAGTTCAAGGTCCTCTTCGAGGAAGGGCGCGTCCGAGCCGAAGTCGATGCGGATGTGGCCTTCCTGCTGGTAGGAGTCTTCGTCAAAGAGCGGCCCAAAGCCGGTGACACGCACCAGGCGTGGCTCGCGCACCCAGCGTGGATCGAGGCCCGCGGGGGTCTCGAGTTCCCATAATGTCCAACCAATTTGAAACTCGTAGGCATAGTCGTCGTGGAGGATTTCGAGGGCCTCTTCGACGGCTTGGCGCGGCTCTGCACCGCGCTCCCCACGGCCATAGAGCCGCTGAAAAATGGGCGTCTCACTCCAGTTCATCGGCCAGACCGTGGCTGCATAGACCCGTGGTTCGCCACCGTGCGCGGCAAACTCGCCCAGCACGGCCACAAGCTTGTCAGGGATGGCGGCAACGCGCAGGTTTGGGTACCACATGCTCAAATAGAGGGTGTCGGCCATCTGTCTAGATTGTAGACGCGTGAACGGATGCGAAGATGCGGGGAATGCCGCATCTGCTCAGGAACTTCGGGCCGTTTTACCCGGTGACGATCTCGCTGAAATCGGCGATGCCGGAGAAGCCGCGCAACACTCCGTCGATCAGCCCCAGATGGGCGCCGCGCAGGTTCGGGTCGGGGTCGAGCACCATGACCTTGTCGAAGAAGGTGTCGACGGCGGGGCGGAGGGTGGCAATCACGGCCAGCGCTTCGCTGTAGACCCGCTGTTGGCGCAGCTTTGCCACCTCCGGTGCAAGTGCGGAGGCGGCGTCCGCAAGCTGTTGGGCCTCAGGCGCGAGCGGCGCTGAGGTGGCTGCCTGGATGGCAAATCCCTTTTCCTCGGCCTGGCGCAGGATGTTCTTGATGCGCTTGAAAGCTGCGGAGATAGCGGCGAAGTCAGCGGATTCGCGGGCTGCTGAGAGGGCCGCGGCACGGGCAATGGCATCGCGCACATCGTCAGCGCCGGCGGCCAGCACTGCATTCACGACGTCGTAGGCTAGGCCGCGAACATCTTTGAGATAGAAGTGGAGGCGCTCGCGCAGGAAGGCGGAGACCTGGTCCTTCTGAATGTCGTCGGCGCCGCCTGCATCGACCATACCGGCGAGCGTGAGCGGCAACCCCGACTCGGCCAGGATTTTTATGATGGCGTTGGCAGCGCGGCGAAGGGCAAACGGGTCTTTGGAGCCAGTGGGCGCCGCACCAACGCTGAACATGGCCGTGATGGTCTGAATGCGGTCGGCGAGTCCCAACAGCTGGCCCTCGATGGAGGGCGGGATTTCGTCCTCGGTCGAGGCCGGTGTGTACTGCTCGTAGATGGCGATGGCGACTCGCTCACCGAGTCCCTGAGCGCGCGCGTAAAGTCCACCAATGATGCCCTGCAATTCGGTGAACTCTTTCACGAGCTCGGCGGTGAGGTCGGTCTTGGCCAGCTCGACGGCTTTGAGCAGAGCGTGCTCGTCAAATGGAACGCCCGCGGCTTTCACGACAGAAGAGAGTGCTCGCGCAACGGCAAGATTTGCTTCGGTCTTCCAGTAATAGCTGCCCAGTTCTTTCTGGAAGGTGACGGACTTGAGGCTCTCGACGCGGTCGACGAGCAGCGTCTTCTGATCGAAGTCCCAGAAGAAGCGCGCATCCTTGAAGCGCGCCGTGAGCACGCGCGCATTACCATGGCGGATGATCGCCGCGCCCTCATCGTCAACCTGCGTGTTGAGCACTGCGAGAAAATGCGGTGCCAGTTTGCCGTTAGCGTCCTCGACGGCAAAGTACTTCTGATGATCGCGCATGACCGTGACGAGCACTTCTTCGGGAAGGGCAAGATATTCGCGATCGAAGTCGCCGAGGATGACGGTGGGCCACTCGGTGAGATGGACCACGGTCTCGACCAGCGGCTCATCTTCGCGCCAGCACGCCAAGGGAACGGTGCGTGTGGCCGCGTCAAGCGCCTTGCGAATTGTGTGACGACGCTCCGCCACATCGACCATGACGGATGCGGCGCGTAATGTTTCCTTGTAGTCCTTTGCCTTCTGCAGGAGCACGGGCGCGGGGCCATGGAGCACGCGATGGCCGCGGCTCGCATTGCGGGCGGCGATCCCGGCGATTTCGAGGGGAACGATGGCGGAGTCGAGAAGGGCGACGACCCAGCGGACGGGACGAACGAAGCGCTCCGGCTTGCCTGCGCGCCAATACATATTCTTCGCCCAATAAATGCCGGTCACTTCCTTGGGCAGCTCCGCCGCGAGCACCTGCGGTGCGGCGATTCCCTTGCGCTTGGTGGACGCTCCTACATATTCGCCTTTGGCGGTAGTCACTTTTTCGAGCGCGGCGACGGATACACCTGCCTTTTTGGCGAAGGCCTCGGCCGCTGCCGTGGGCGCGCCGTCTTTGAATGCCACTTTCCACGAAGGGCCCGTAAGCTGTTCCTCGGTATCGGCCTGCGCCGCGAGAACGCCCTCAACCAGCACAGCCAGTCGACGCGGCGTGGAATAGGTGGTGAGTTTGGCATCCGCCGCAAGCAGCCGCTCGCGCGTGAGGAGGTCGTTGATGCGGCGGCTCAGTTCCGCTTCAGCACCGGCAATCATGCGTGCCGGAATCTCTTCAAGCCCAATCTCTAACAGAAAATCAGCCATTATCGTTTTGCTTTCTCGCTCTGTTAACGCCAGTGAGGTCGTTGCATAGAGCTTTGCAATTCCCTCAGGGGCTAAAGCCTGATTGCTCTTTGGGCTTTATTCGGCACGGCTAAAGCCGTGCCCTTTCACATCGTTTGTCTTAGCTCGTCGCTACGTTTTGGCTCTCATGCTGCCTGTTGCAGCGCATAGGCTTTGGCCACGCCCACGGCCAAGGTTCGAATGCGTCCGATGATGCCTACGCGCTCGGTGACGCTGATAGCTCCGCGCGCATCGAGGATGTTGAACAGGTTGGAGCACTTGAGAGCAAGTTCGTAAGTCGGCAACAGGGGAAAGCGCCGCCTCTCCACCGCGCTGGCTCCTTCATCCGACATCAATGCGTTGGCTCGCGAAAGCAGGGACTGCGCTTCAGATTCGTAGAGGCCAAAGTGCTCCCAAAGCTTGGCGACATCGGCGGTCTCGAAGTTATAGACCGAGAACTGCAGCTCCTCGGCCAATCTCACTTCGCCGTAGGTGACCGGGGCGCCGGTTTCCGGATCTACGGCCCACACGATGTCGTAGATCGAGTCCTTATCCTGCAAAAACGCAGCGATGCGCTCCATGCCATAGGTGAGCTCCGCACAGATGGGATCGAGGTCCATGCCGCCGCATTGCTGAAAGTAGGTAAACTGCGTGATTTCGAGTCCGTCGAGCATCACCTGCCAGCCAACGCCCCACGCGCCGCCGGCGGGCCACTCCCAGTTGTCTTCTTCGAACTTGAGGTCGTGCTTGCTGAGGTCGATGCCGATGGCTTGGAGCGACTGCAGATAAAGCTCCTGCACGTTGACCGGCGGTGGCTTGAGGATCAGCTGGAACTGGGTGTGGCGGAAGAGCCGATTGGGATTTTCTCCGTAACGGCCATCGGCGGGGCGCCTCGAGGGCTGTGCGTAGCCGACCTTATAAGGCTTGGGACCCTGCACGCGCAGGAACGTTTCGGGGGCCATGGTTCCGGCACCTACCTCGACGTCGAAGGGCTGCTGCAGGACGCATCCGCGCTCCGCCCAGAAGCCTTGCAGGCGGAAGAGCACCTCTTGAAAGGTGAGGGCGGTGGGTTTCACGGAGGATGCTGGCGAAGATGCTGATTGCGTTGAGGCCACGGATACTCTCTCTCGACAGAACTGAGAGAATTTTAGCAGCAAGGCCGGAAAGCCCTATCGATATTCAGGACAGGGTGAGCAGATTGGCTGCGTAGGCCTCGCCGGCCAGGGCTTGAATCTGTTTGTCGAGGGTGACGAGAATGGCGTTGTTGCGGATGGCGAGACCGAGCAGGAGGGCGT
>OBLU010000172.1_pt1 | contig 61281 bp, 47 predicted proteins | sample 1518681 | NCBI WGS metagenome assembly OBLU01 (sample SAMEA3539304, study PRJEB22396) | soil metagenome | biome: tundra; feature: field; material: soil | place: USA | collected 2010-05 | depth 0.15 m | reverse complement strand
GGCTATGCTGGGGATCGCTTCCAAAGGCTTCTTTTCGCGAACTTTCACGTTGACGATGACCTGCGGGAAGACCTTCAAATCCGCGGTCAGTTCCTCGATGGTTTTTCCTGTGCGGGCGATCAGGTCGAGGACGACAAGCGCAGTAAGCAGACCATCGCCTGTGGTGGCCAGGTGTGGGAACAGGATATGGCCGGACTGTTCGCCGCCCAGTGCCGCCTTGTGCTCTCTCATCATCTCGAGCACGTAGCGGTCGCCCACGGGTGCACGCAGCATGCGGATCCCGGAGCGCCGGAGAGCGGCCTCAAGGCCCATATTCGACATGGTGGTTGCCACGACGAGATCGCCCCTGAGCAGCCCCCGCGTCTTGAGGTCGCGCGCGGCGATCAGCAGTATCGCGTCGCCGTTGATGACGTTATCGTGTGCGCCGGTCAACATGCAGCGGTCTGCGTCGCCGTCGAACGTAAGTCCCAGGCTTGCTCCGCGCTTTTTGGTTTCCGCGGCGACATAGGCAGGATGGAGCGCGCCGCAGCCGTCATTGATGTTCCGGCCATCGGGCTTGATGTTCAGTAGAGTCACATCGCCGCCAAGCCTCGCAAACAGTCGCGGTGCCACCGCCGCAGCCGCGCCATTCGCACAGTCGGCCACAATACGCAGGCTGTCGAGTCTCAGCCCGGGAACAGTGTCACTGAGGAATTGGATGTAGTCGTCTTGCAGGCCAACGTTATCTTCGACTGCGGGCTGTACAGCTGTATCCTGTGCGCCAACCGAGACTGCATGATGAAGAATCTCGTCCTCCATCGCCAGTTCGAGCGCATCAGGCAGTTTGAACCCATCGCCGCCAAACAACTTGATGCCATTATCGAGCCAGGGATTGTGCGAGGCGGAGATGACCACACCGGCGTGAAACCCATGAGTGCGCGCCAGAAAAGCGACGGCGGGAGTGGGAACGATGCCCGCGCTCTCTACGCACGTTCCGGCCCGGCGCAGGCCCGCAGCCAGTGTGGCCGCGATCCACGGGCTTGATTCGCGCGTGTCGCGGCCCAGAATGACTCTCGGCTTCGAGGCTGCGTTTCGCAGCGAATGGCCTAGTGCCAGGCCGGCGGCGAAGATCGTAGTGGGGTCGAGCGGGGCTTGGCCCGCGATGCCGCGAATGCCGTCGGTGCCGAAGAGTTTGCGTACAGATGTTGTGCTCATCGTCTCACTTCTTGGGGATTTTGTTTCTGTTTCGTGCCTTGGGTTGTGCCGTTTCTTCCACACGGCTGTCAAAGGAGCCGTCACTGAGCCGGGTCGTTACGCGGTCACCGGCTGCAACCTGGGTGACTGACCGGATCAGCACTCCGTCTGCGCTTTGAACGAGAGCGTACCCTCGATCGAGAACAGCAAGGGGCGAGAGCGCATGCAGGCGCGCGTCTACCGCATGAATGCGCGTGACCGCGACCTGGTGCGTGCGTTCCAGCGAGCGATCGAGGCGCGTTCGACAAGCGGCCATGCGCTCGCGGGCAGCCCCAAGCCGTTGGCGCGGATCGTGGCACAAAACGGCTGCCGCAAGCTCTGTCACGTCGCGCTGTTGCCCGCGGAGAGAACCTACGACGGCGGTTTCCATACGGAAGACAAAGTCGTCGAGACGTTGATTGAGCCGATGCAGCAACGACGTGATGCGCCCTTCGGTGCGGTCCAACGGGAGACTGTCAAATTGCCCGCGAGCCTGCAACAGCCGGTAGCGCGCCGCGCGCTCTAGCCGGGTCGTCTGGCTGTCAACGCGATCGGCGATTTTGTGCTGAGCTTCCGTGATGAGTTCCGCCGCGGCAGAGGGCGTGGGCGCGCGTAGATCAGCGGCAAAGTCGGCGATGGTGAAGTCGGTTTCGTGTCCGATGGCCGAGACCACCGGCAGGGTGGACGCGACAATGGCGCGGGCAACGCTCTCGCTGTTGAAGGCGGCCAGGTCTTCGAGCGAACCGCCTCCGCGGGCTAGAACGATCACGTCGACGAGCCCCGAGGCGTTCAACTCCATGAGTGCAGTCACGATCTCTGCGGCAGCGGAATCGCCCTGCACCGGGACGGGGAAAAGAAGCACGTTGAGACCGGAATGACGGCGGCCCACGATGTTGAGGAAGTCGCGAATGACGGCGCCCGTAGGCGAGGTAACAACGCCGACGGTGCGCGGAAAGGCCGGTAGCGGGCGCTTGCGATCGGTGTCGAAGAGACCCTCGGCCTTGAGCCGCTCCCGCAATTGTTCAAAAGCAAGCTGCAGCGAACCGGCCCCGACCGGCTCCATGGCTTCGCCGACAAGTTGTAGCTGGCCGCGCTGTTCGTACACGCTGACCCGGCCACGCACCAGCACATGAAGTCCATCGGCGGGACGAAAACGAAGCAGCAGCGCCTGGCGCCGGAAAAGCACTACAGGCAGTTGAGCCTCCGCGTCTTTCAGGGTGAAATAAAGGTGGCCGGAGGGCGCGGGCCGTAAATTGGAGATCTCTCCCTCGACCCATACGTCGCTGTGCCGTTGCTCGACCAGTTCCCGAACCCGCTCGACCAGATCACGTACCGGCCAGACACGCCGCGCAGACTGCGGCTCCTCAAAGGTGAAATCGAGCTGGCGCGCAGATGGATTTTGCAAAGTCACCAATGATAAGTGTACTTGTTGATGGCCTGCAGTGTTACCGCCTCGCAGAGAACATGGCCTGAAGCTGCAGCGGGATCTGTGCAAGTCGCTCACACGCACGTCGATCCGCCTCCGTCCCGCTCGAATAGAAACTTTCGGCCTCGCGAGCCAGGTTGGTACCCTCGTCCAGGCCGAACGTCCCCAACACGCCTGCGAGCTTGTGGGCCGCAGAACTTGCCTCCTCACGCTGTTCAACGGTGAGACTGCCCTCAGCCACAGCCGCGGCCGCACTCTCAAGAACCCTCACCCGTTCCTCAAGTTGCGGCAGAAACTGCACCCACAGCCGCTTCATGGCTGCGGCAACTGCGGACTGTTGATTGGTTTCCATGAAACCGCTGCCTCAGTCCCAGCCCAGCACGGAGGCGATCTGGGTGGAGAGCGACATCGGATCGAAGGGCTTGACGAGCACAGCCAGAATGCCGAGATCGGCAAACCGCCGCCGATCGGTAGCCTGCACTTTGGCGGTGAGAAACAGCACCGGTATACGGGCCGTGGCGGGATTGTTACGCAGTTCCCGAAACGTGGTGGGCCCGTCCATACCGGGCATCATCACGTCCAGCAGAATCGCATCGGGCTGGTATTGGGCCGCCCGGACAAGCCCTTGCGCCCCGGAGTTGGCCACCATCACTTCCCAACCGGCTACGGTCTCGAGGCTCATGGCTGCTACTTCGCGGATATCATCTTCGTCATCAATGATGAGGATGCGGTGCTGCATCGCCGAAATCTCCATGGCCTGCCCGGAACGGCGGCGGCTCTTCTTTCGGCCGAGCCAGGAAAACTCCGTCTGGCATGGGGCCCTTGATACCACGGGCACGGGATTGGCGCGCCTGATATACGGATCACACTCTTAAACTGCATGAGTCAGGATCGCCTGACCCTTGTTACCTGACACTCGAAACATCGGGTTGATCTTCTTCAATCTGACGCGCACCGCGCAGCATAGTCAAGAGCAGCAGCTCCAGCTGCTCCGGCATGACGCGGGCCAATGCGAGCAAACTTGCGGATTGCATCGTCAACTTCGCCCTGCCGGACGCAGACAGATTGCGCCCCGAGTAGACCACAAGCGGGATACGAGGCAGGCTTCCCTGCTCTCGCAACCAGTCCACCAGGCTCAGTCCTTCGTTCTCCGGGAGGCTCATGTTCAGCACCAGCAGGTGCGGTTGGAAGTTTACATACTCTTCCTCCGCCTTTTCGCGTGTGTGGGCCATCCTCACGGTCGAGTTTCCCCGTGAATACATCTCCTCCACCGTGAGCGCAAGGTCAACGTCGTCCTCCACCACAAGAATCCGTGCCCGCTCTTCCGGTCCCCCGAGCCCGCGGACGAGCTCGCTGATCTGCGCTACTTCATTTGCACCTTTGAACTGCCCATTCGCCACGGATTTCGATGAGCCCACCTGGGTATCGAGATTCAGCAGGACGACCGGGGTGTGGGCTTCAGGACTTGCGCGCCGCAGCCGGGGCAGGATGTCCCAGGCATTGACGCCATTCGAACCTGTGTCCAGCACGATGGCTTCGACGCCATCGTGCGCCGCCGCGAGGGTCTGTTCCATGGTGGCGGTTTCCACGATGTGGTAGCCGTGATCCGCCAGTTGCGCCCCGATGAGGGGCCGCGAAGCTTCATTGTCGCTGGCCAGCAGCACGACTCCCTCGCCGGGCATCTCCGGGGTCCCCCTCTTGGGTTTGGTGGCAGCGGGTGGCCGGTACGGAAGGAAGACGCGGAAAGTGGAGCCGCGCATCGGATTACGCTCTGCCCAGATGCGGCCGTTGTGTTGCATCACGATCGCCCTGCAGATGGCGAGGCCCAATCCGCTGCCGCCCTTCTGCCGCGAATCGGAAGCGTCAACCTGCTGGAATCGCCCAAAGATCACTTCCAGTTTGTCGGCCGGAATGCCTCGGCCCTGGTCAATTACGGAGAGCGTTACGCCGCTGGAGCCGGGGCGCAGCATCACCGATACGGCCGAGTTGGGCGGCGAAAATTTGACCGCGTTCGAAAGCAGGTTGGTGAGCACCTGCAACAGGCGGTCGGCATCGGCAGTAATCTCAATCTGCGTCTTGTCGTGAATCAGCAGTACGCCGGCGTCTTCTGCCACCAGTTGCATCCCATCCATGGCCTGACGAACGAGATCGGCCATCTGGACGGGACGGAAGACAAGCGGCTCGCGTCCGCTCTGGGCACGCTCCAGGTCGAGAATATCGTTGATCAGCCTTACCAGACGGTCGGAGTTGCTCAGTGCAATGCGCAGCAGGTTCGCAGCCTTGTCGTTGATTTCTCCAAGAATGCCCGACGAAAGCAGGCCAAGGGCGCCGCGAATCGAAGTAAGAGGCGTGCGCAGTTCATGACTGACGGTGGAAACAAATTCGTCCTTGAGCCGGTCGAGCGCAAAGCGCTGGCTGATATCGCGGAAGCTCAGCACCGAGCCCGAAAACCGCCCCTGATCAAGGATCGGATTGAGGAAGTACTCGGCAGGAAATCCTGCACCGTTTGCGCGGAAGATCGTATTCTCACCGGTCGATGGCACATGGTCCGTCAAGGCGCGCCGCAATGGGCAATCGTCACCGCATTTCTGGTTGGCCGGCGCAGCGCCGTGCACCAGGTCATGTACCGGCTTGCCGATAAGGCTCGTGACGGGCGCGCCAAGCAGCCGCGTGGCTGCAGGGTTGGCAAAGCGAACCAGCCCGTTCCGGTCTGCGCCGAAGATTCCGTCCGCGACTGAATGCAGCAGAATTTTTTGCTGCCTGCTCAATTCCTCGGCGCGTTCCCGCTCGCGCGTTCGCGCCAGCATCTGGCCAAGCGAGGCCGCTACAGTTTCCATGGCTGCAGTCGTCTCGCGGTCTTCGTGCAGTTTCAGGTGACAGTAGAACTCCAGGACGGCCAGGACGTTGTTCTCCACCTGCACCGGCGCGGCCCAGCCAGAGACCATCTTGTGTCGCAGGGCGCTCGCGATGCGTGGATCCTCTGAGGTCTTTGCCAGGTCGGTAACCCACACCAGGCGTCCGTCGGTCCAGGCTCGTCCCGGCAGGCTGCGGCCCGGCTCCAGGTTCATCCCAATGCTCTCCTGGATCAATGACTCGGCATCCTTGCCCGGAACGCCCCACGCCGTGCTGAACTCCAGGCGGTTCTCCTCAGTGTTGACCTCCCATTTCACCGCCACGTCCCAGCCCTGCGAAACGCACAACGCCTCAAGGACGCGCATTGCCGCCATCTCGGACGAGACGTTCTCTCCGACGATCTGGGTGACCAGCAACTGCAAGGCCAGGCGGTGTTCACGCTGCTTCTGTTGGGTCACGTCGCGCACCAGGCATTGAACCGCCATCGGCTTGCCCGCCCTTCGCCGCTGGTGCAAGCTCAGTTCGAGTTCCTGCAACTGGCCATCTTCGGTTTCATTGCGCATCGGCGCACGATCGATGGTCTCGCCGTCCAGCACCCTTCGCAGCAGCGCTGCGGCCTCGGCGCGCCCGTCACGGCCAAACGCCTCCTCAAAGAACTCGCGCTCGACCGGCACGCCGTCTTCCTGGCCGAAGCACCGTCTCCACGCGGGGTTCACATACAGGAATCGCCCCGTGAGATCGAGTGTGGCAATCATTTCGCTGGAGTTCTCAAACACGTCGCGGTAGCGTTCCCGCGATTCGCGCTTCCACTGTTCCTTGCGGGTCGTTGCGCTTTGATCCAGTGCCACCGCGACCAGGCCAATAGCCTCGCCATCCCGGTTGCGCAACGCCGAAACATGCAGTCGAACCGGGAAAAGCGCTCCATCCTTGCGGCGCAGATGGGTTTCCAGGGTGGGTACAAGACTTGGCGGCAGCGAGCGGACGACCTCCGCGAAGGCAGACCGGTGCACGGACGAATCCGGCTCAGGCAATCCGTCAATCCCGCACAGCTTTTGCAATTCGGCCAGCAGGCGCGGAGCCTCGCCGGGCGCGAGCAGTTCCGTGGCGCGCTCGCTGTTCACAAGTTCGGTGGCGTGATAGCCCAGCAGCCTTTCTGCGGATGTGTTGACAAAAGTGGGACGGCCCTCAAGATCGATAGACACGATCACGGGTCCCGCCGAATCCAGCAAATCTCTCAGGGGGTCGCCAGGGTACCGTCCCGCCGCTTCGCGTTCAGCGGCGTTGTCGGCCAGCAGCCGCATGGCCACAGCCCCAGTCAGCCCCATCGCAGTCATCAGCAGCAACCAGTCGTACCGCGGGCCCGCTTCCAGCCGCGCAGTGATGCCGCCCGCGGCCATGGCCAGCGCAAGTACGGCCAGCGCAGACCATGTCGAAGGGGAGGGACTGCGAGCCGGTTCCTTCTGGTGCTGGGGTCCGCCTGTTTCCATTCCTTTGCCGCTCTCCTGCATTCGCGTTCCGGCGCTCCTGCTTCTCATCCCTCGCTATCGAGGACCACGCCCAGGATGCCTCGCAAAGTTCGCTGGGTACGTTACGGATTTTTCAAACTCGTTAAGCGGTCAACACGCGAAAATGGAACAGGCGAGCGACCTTTAAAGTCCGCACTGGCTCAAGCAAGATTCATCCGGCGCGGCCCACATGGCTTCACCCTCCAACTGAATCTCCCGCAGTTGGAGGTGCAGACAGAATGATTGGGCGTAAGCACCGTTCAATAAATTTACGCCTGTTTTACATGTATGTTACTCAAAAAACGCTCTATTGAACACCGAAGTGCACCATCGCGTCTCCCACATAAGAGTGATTGCGAGACGTCCGGGTCTTGGATACCGGCCGGTCGACCTTGCCAGCATGGACGACCCTGTGCCCAATCGTATACTGGCGGCATGTTTCGCCCCCATTTAACCTCTCGCCTCCCCGCATGGCTTATTGTCTCCCTGATATGCATGATTGCGCATCCCCCATTTGCGCGCGCATGGGGAAACGAGGGTCATCGCATGATCAATCGGCTGGCCGCCGCTACGCTTCCCGCCGATGTGCCGGCATTTCTGCGCACGGAGACTGCGCTCAGCGAGATCGAGTACCTGGGACCCGAACCGGATCGCTGGCGGTCTCCCGCCGAACCCGAGCTGAGCGCTGCCCAAGCCCCTGAGCATTTCATCGACCTGGAGCCGGCCGACGCGCTCGGTTCCCTGCCCCATCGCCGGCTCGATTTCGAAGCCAAGGTCTTTGCCGCCGGAGAACGGCCGGAGAAGATCGGCCTGCAGCCATGGGAGACCACTGAAGTCTGGGAACGGCTCAAGGCCGCGATGCGCGAGTACCGTCACTTGGCCGCTTCCGGACAAGATACACGTCCGGTAGAGCAGGCTATTCTCTTCTACGCCGGTTGGCTCGGCCATTACGTCGGCGACGGGTCTCAACCCCTGCACACCACCGTCCAATACAACGGCTGGGTTGGACTCAACCCAAATGGTTACAGCACCTTGCACCAGATTCACTGGCAGTTCGAGGGGCCATTTGTGGCGGCTAACCTGCATGCGCCCCAGGTAGAAGCGCTGATGACCCCGCCGCAGGCACTTGAGGGCGACATGTTCGACGACTATGTGGCCTACCTGCGCCACACCGCCACCTTTGTAGAAAAGGTCTATCAGTTGGAAAAGGTCGGCGGGTTCACCGGCGCAGGAACGCCCGAGTCGAGGGATTTTACGGCAGCGCGGCTGGCTGCCGGGGCAAGCATGTTGCGCGACATGATCTATACCGCATGGCTCGAAAGCGCTGCCATCGTGCCGGACCCGTATGCTTCAAAATGAGCGTTTGCATGGCGCCACGCCGCTGCCGTTGGCCCGTTCAGTGCCGCTGAGGGGTGGCCGCCCCACAAGCAGTCTCGTCTGAAAAGGTTTGGACCTCGAGGTCGATGCTGGCGATCTCCGTGCCGCAATCCCGCGGATGAAGGCGGGTGCACTGGCAGAGCTCAGTGAACCGGGTATGGCCGTTTTGGCTGAGTTCCAGACCTGCGGCAATCAGAACGCTGTAGATATCCACGCAGGTCTGGCGTTCGAACTCAAACAGCATGTTCACTCCGCCGGTGTCGTTGGCGCCTCTGCTCAGGACCCAGCCGCCGCAGCCCAGAATCGCGCCCGTCAATGTCTGCACCAGCCGGTTCGGTTCTTCGCCAGAAATCGCCCTCATTTGCATGGCCCAGGGCACGGTGACCGGCTGCGGAATATCGCGAAGTGGAATCGCCTGTCTCACGGCATGGTTATCGGAAACCCGCCGGGGACCTTGACCGATGTGCGAGAGTGAGACGGAGCATGACCCGCTTTGGCACAGCGAATGCGGTCCAGACAGAATTGTCGGCGCTCCTGGGACCTCCACAAGCAGTATGCATCCGCCATCCGGTCCGTCTCTGTCCTGGCTGGAATGCATGCATCGGCAGGGCGCAAACGCCACAAAATGTTGTAGCTTGGTAGTCAGCATGATCGTCGGCAGCGGTATCGACCTGGTGGAAATTGCGCGCATCCAACACACAGTGGAGCGCTACGGACAACGGTTTCTTGACCGCGTGTATACCGCCGCGGAGCAGGCTTATTGCCTGCGCAAGCGCAATGCCGCCGAAAGCCTGGCGGCGCGCTTCGCAGCGAAGGAAGCCGGCGCCAAGGCACTGGGAACCGGGATCACGCGCGGCGTGAATTGGCTGGAGATCGAAGTGGTGCGCGAGCCGGGCGGCAGGCCGACACTGCGCTTTCACGGGCGTGCCGCCGAGATTGCCTCTGGCCTGAGAGTGGCCCGGTCAGCGCTCTCCATCACTCATACATCCGAGTTGGCCATGGCCAGCGCCCTGCTTGAGGACGGGCAATAAACCCGCACCTTCTGCTATCCTCAAGGCGTCGAATTAGATAGCAACCAGCTCGTTTCAGCTTAAGGGGAATGCCGTGCCAAGCCGCAAGGAGATTCGCTGGTCAGAGCTAAAAGTCGGCGCTTTGGTCCTCTCGGCCTTGGCCGTGCTGGTGTTACTGATCATTCTGATGTCCAGTTCCTCGGGTGGCCTGTTTGCGCGCAAGCTCGGAATGCGTTCCTATTTTGCGAATGCCGCGGGACTCAAGAGCGGCGCGCCTGTCACGCTGGAGGGCGTCACCATCGGCAACGTGACCCGCATCCGCGTGGTGCCGGCCCGCAATCCCACGCCCGTGGAAGTGGACATGCAAGTGGGCGCTGAGTACGCTTCGGACCTGCACGTGGATTCCACGACCTCGATCGCCCAGGCCGGCGTTCTGGGCGATAGCTTTGTCGACATCGACTCGACCCGGGCCTCGGGCCCCCCGCCCGCCAACAATGCGGAATTGAAGGCCACCCAATCTCCGACCATCCAGTCCGTGATCAGTTCCAGCCAGGTGTCAATCGAACAGGTGAACAACCTCCTGGGCAAGCTCTCGGTCCTGGTTGACTCTCTGAATTCCAAAAAAGGCACTGTGGGCGCACTGATCAACGATCCCGCCTTTTATGCGCGGATATCTCACATCACCGGCAACCTTGAGAAGATTACCGCCGCCATCAGCCAGGGGAACGGCACGATCGGCAAGCTGGTGAACGACGACACGCTTTATGCGAACGCTAACTCAGCCATCGGCAAGTTAAACAACATCGCCACGGCTCTCGACGAAGGCAAGGGCAGCGCGGGCAAGCTGCTCCATGACGAGGCCCTTTATAACAATTTGAACTCGGCTGTGGCCAATGCAAATCAGTTGATGGCGGAGATCAATGCGGGCAAGGGCTCCATCGGCAAGCTGGCCAAAGACCCCGCCTTCGCACAGAAACTGGACGACACCGTGACGCGGCTCGACAACATCCTGAGCAGCGTGGATCAGGGCAATGGGACTCTGGGACAATTGGTGAAGAACCGGTCGCTCTATGACCACGTCGATCAAACCATGGACCAGGCGCAACAACTTGTAAAAGGCATGCGGGAAAATCCTAAGAAATACCTGGTGATTCAACTCAAGTTGTTTTAATGCCGCCGTTCCAACGGAACGGCAATCGGCTGCCAGTGGGAACTTTTCTCCCCTTACCTGCGTTTGTTTCCTTGTACCCGGAGGTCCTCGTGTTCCCAAAAACCTTGATTTCGGCAGGAGCCGTGTGCCTGCTGCTTGATGTTGCTTTCGCTGCCATCTCAGCACTTCACCGCGCCGACCCGGTCGAGGCCGCAGGCACCGCCGCGCCCGCCTATGCCGGTAATGGAGACCTGCTGCCGCCCACAAACTACCGGGAATGGATCTACCTCACCTCGGGTATCGACATGAGCTATACACCCAAGAGCGCCGATATGCAGGGTCATTCGATGTTTGATAATGTCTTCGTCAATCCCGAGGCTTATCACAGCTTCCTTGCAACAGGCACATGGCCGGACAAGACCGTGATGGTTCTGGAAGTGAGGGAGGCACGGAGCAAGGGCTCCATCAATCAGCGCGGACATTATCAGGGCACCGATGTGATGGACTTTGAGGTTCACGTGAAAGACCAAGCGCGCTTCCCCGGCAACTGGGCCTTTTTCTCGTTCGACTCGGCGACTTCAAACGGCACCCTGATCCCGCAGGGGGCGCCGTGCTACACCTGCCATGCGGCTCATGCGGCGGTGGACACCACCTTTGTGCAGTTCTATCCGACGCTTCTGCCCCTAGCGCAGAAGAAAGGCACGCTGAGCGAGGCGTTTCTCAAGGATGAGGCAGCCGGCGCCGGAAAATAGGCGGTGTCTGGGATACGGGGCTACCAATCGATTTTCTGTTCGGTCGTTTACCTGTCAACTTGCCTCAACTTGGCGACTCGCTGATTTTCTGACCGCGAAACGTGTGCCAGAACTCGATGAAGCTCTTGAGCCGCACCACCTGGAAGTAATCGCTGCCAACCAGATAGAAGACCGTGGACGCTGCTGCGACCGCGTGCAGCGCATCCGGGCCGAGTTCATCGCTGAAGGGCAGCGGCGCGGCGGAGAACACCATCGCCAGCACGATCAGCATCAACGTCACAATCCCCATCACCAGGTTGATTTCCATCAGCTTCCCGGTAAACGCCCTGCCCAGTTTGAAGCTCTCGACGAGGGCCGCCGCGGGCGATCGGCCCTCAAGCAGCATCAGCATCGGCGCAATGCTGACCGGCCAACTGACCAGAGCCCAGAGGGAGAAAAATCCCAGAGAGAGAAAAATGGCCCAGATGGAATAGCCAACCAGATCGGCGTCGCCGTCGGGAGAGATGTGAGTGGCCGCATCCCATTGGATGGACCGAAACCAGAACCAGAAAATCGCCGCCAGCAAAACGAGCCACACCGCCTGGAGCAGAATCATCGCGAGAGCGCGGAAGCGCACCCCGGGCTCCAGGCGCTTGAAGACGATGCTGCGTCCCAGACCGGAGACACTCACCCAAACCACCGCCGCTGCGGGCGCCAGCCACTGCAGGACGGCGGCGACGTGCGGCTGGTAATGCGTCCACACGTTGGCGAGCTGCACCACGGCGATCCACGGATTCTGCGTATCGATGCTGTTCAGTCCGGCGGTCTGCGGTGGGACGGCGGTCACAATTCGCTGGAATTGCTGCCAGCAAATCAACAGGAACGGAACGCCGAAGACCCAGCGCCAGGCCATCTCAAGGCCGGTAAGCAGGGGGCGGCTGAAGACCCAGCCCATCTGGTCCACCAGCGTCTGAGTGCCGCGTACCGGCTGCGCCATGGTTCGGCCTTCCGTCACCTCACTACCAGATTGACCAGTTTGCCGGGGACCACGATCACCTTGACAATGGTCTTGCCGGCGATGCGCGACGGGACCTTTTCGCCGGCCAAGGCCGCGGCCTCAATCGCCTTCACATCCGCATCGGCCGCCACCCGCACGACGGTCACGAGTTTGCCGTTAATCTGCACCGGGATCTCGAGCTCGTCCTCTTTCGTCAACTCGGGATCACTTACCGGCCAGGGAGCCCTGAGCACCGCAGACTTTTCCCCCAGTTCCTCCCATAATTCAGCGGAAAGATGAGGCGCAAACGGCGCGAGCAGCAAGACAAGTGACCGCAATAATTCGCGGATCACCGGCGCTGAAACTTCGCCCGCTGCAAGCTGCGCATCAGCGGCCTGCAATTCGTTCATCAGTTCCATAATCGCCGCGACACAGGTGTTGAAGTGCCAGCGGCCTTCAAAATCCAACGTGATCTTAGCGATGGTCCGATGCAGCTTGCGCAGCAATCTCAATTCGGTTGCATTGCGCGTGTCAGGGGTGGCGTCGTCCGAACTTCGCGCAACCCGCGCGTACTTCATCGCCAGGCGGTAGACCCTCGCCAGGAAACGACTCACGCCGGCAACACCGTCTTCCTGCCAGTCGAGATCGCGGTCGGGGGGCGCGGCAAACAGGGAGTACATACGAGCGGAATCGGCGCCATAGCGGGCCACCATGTCGTCGGGCGATACCACGTTGCCCTTCGACTTCGACATCTTCGCGCCATCTTTGATGACCATGCCCTGCGTGAAGAGCCGGCGGACCGGCTCATCATTCTCGATCAGGCCGAGGTCGCGCATCACCTTGGTCCAGAAGCGCGAATAAATCAGGTGCAGAATGGCATGCTCCACGCCGCCAATGTACTGGTCGATGGGAAACCAGTACTTCACCACGGCGGGGTCGAATGGCTCACTGTTGTTCTTCGCATCGGTGTAGCGATAGAAATACCAGCTCGAATCGACGAAGGTGTCCATCGTGTCGGTCTCACGCTTGGCCGGTCCGCCGCATTTGGGACATGTGACGTTCACGAAGTCAGGCACGCGGGCCAAAGGCGAGCCACCCTGCTGCGTAATCTCGATCTGCGGTGGCAACACTACGGGCAAGTGTTCATACGGCACAGGCACCAGGCCATCGCGCTCGCAATGAATCATGGGAATAGGCGTGCCCCAGTAGCGCTGCCGGCTCACCCCCCAATCCTTCAGGCGAAATGTGACTGTAGCCTTGCCGAACCCCCTTGCAGCGGCAACGTCCGTGAGCTTTTTCTGCGCCTCGACGCAGGTCAGTCCATTGAATTCGCCCGAATTGATCAATACGCCGTCCTCGGTCGTGAATGGGAACGCAGGTTCCTCGGCGGCGAGATCTGCCGGAGCAATCACGCGACGAATCGGAATAGCGTACTTTTTTGCAAATTCAAAGTCGCGCTCGTCATGCGCGGGTACGCTCATGATTGCGCCCGTGCCGTAATCCATCAGCACGTAATTGGCAACCCACACCGGCACACGCTCGCCGTTATAGGGGTTGATGGCGAAGTATCCCGTGGGTATCCCGTGCTTCTCAATCGCCCCCATATCGCCGGACTCTTTTGCTTTCTTCTGCTCGTCCATCAAGCCGGCAACCTGGGCTTTCAGCCCAGAGTCAGCTTCGGCGAGAGCAGTAACCAGAGGATGCTCGGGCGCCAATTGGACACTGGTTGCGCCAAAAATAGTGTCGATTCGAGTGGTGAAGACGCGAATCTTCTCCCGTTCTCTTCGATCCGTTGGCGTGCTGATTCCGAGGTTCTCGTCCCGTATCTCCTTCACGCTGCGCTCAAAGGTAAAATCAACCTCCGCGCCTTCGCTGCGGCCGATCCAGTTGCGCTGCATGGTGCGTACTTTTTCCGGCCAGCCGTCGAGCTTGTCGAGATCGTCAAGCAACTCCTGCGCATAGGCCGTAATGCGGAGAAACCATTGCACCAGGTCGCGCTGCTCAACGATGGTGTCTTCATGCCGCCAGCAGCGGCCGTCGATGACCTGCTCGTTGGCTAGCACCGTGGCGCACTCGGGGCACCAGTTCACCTTGCTCTTTTTGCGGTAGGCCAGCCCCTTCTCATACATGCGCAGAAAAAACCACTGGTTCCAGCGATAGTAGTCGGGCAGGCACGTCGTGACTTCCGTTGCCCAGTCGAAGCCCATGCCGAGGCGCTCAAACTGGCGCTTCATTCCTGCGATATTTGCAAGCGTCCACTCGCGCGGAGGCGTGTGGTTTTTAAGTGCGGCATTCTCGGCGGGCAGCCCGAATGCGTCCCACCCCATGGGGTGCAGCACGTTGTAGCCGCGCATCCACATGTGGCGCGCCAGCGCGTCCCCGATTGAATAGTTGCGCACGTGCCCCATGTGCAATTGCCCGCTCGGATAGGGCAGCATTTCAAGCACGTAGTATTTGGGCTTACCGCTCGATGCAGGCTCGGCAGCGTACAATTTGGGGTCCGCGGCCCATCGCTGCTGCCATTTCGGCTCAATCGCCGCCGGGTCGTATCGCAGTTCTTTTTCTTCCGCCATCACCCTTCAGTGTAAACGGGCAAGGCAATCCCGGCGGTGCGGCAGGCTTCTGGTTTGCAATCGAATTGTTTCGTCCGTGCCCTGCTTCACTTCTTGGGGCGCGACTCCGGCGGCACCAGACCTGCCACGCGGTAATACACTACGAGCTGCCCGTAATGTTCGCCTGAGTGCTCGATAAAGCCCCACGCCCCGTCGGAGAAGCGCGTTTGCTGGTTCGAGAAGGGATCGACCCACAGGTCGTTCAGCCCGGAGTCGCCCTTCTCCTTAATCAGCGCAGCGCCGTCCGCAAACGACTTTCGGACAAACTCGGCCACCTGAGCCCTGGTCTTGTACTCGGTGCGTTTGGGATCGCCGGTAGGAGGCTTGAGGCCTTTCACCGGGTTGATGAAGAAGTAGTTTGCGCCGGCTGCGTGCAAGAGTTGTTCGGCAAATGATCGTTGGGCCGGATTGGGCTTGAAATCGTATTTGTCCTCGGGGAAGTCCTCGGCCATGGCCGTCAGCTTGCGGCCAATGTCGTTCCAACTGTCCAGCAAGCTCTGCGACGGGCTCACAGGCGGTTTGGGGGCGGTTTCTTTACCTGGCGCGGCTTGCGTATGCGCCAACGGGGCAAGCAGCGCAACCACCAGGATCAGGGCGAAATTCCTGCGTAGCATTCTCACGTGACCTCCTTGCAAATTCTCGATGAACTATGACAATAGCGCTTTTCAAGAGTGCAAAACCATCGGATTCTTCGCTGGATGGGCCACTTCGCTTCCGGAGTACACCCTGGCGGTCCGGCGAATTCACTTCGACTCAACGAGGCTCTTCAGCACCCGCACATTGCGTTCCTCATCTCCCGGCTCATCCACCGGAGTTTCGGCGATAAAAGCGCAATGGGCAAACCGCTTGTCATTCAGCAGCCGCCGAAAGGGCTCGACCCCGATCTTCCCCTGGCCGATGTGCTCATGACGATCGAGCTTCGACCCGCGCTCCGCCTTCGCGTCATTGCAGTGCCACACGCGCACCGCCTCAAACCCCACCGTCGCGGCAACCTGCTTCATGGTCTCCTTGTACCCCTCGTCGGTCACAATGTCGTATCCCGCTACATGGGTGTGGCAGGTATCGAGGCACACGCCTACTGGCGCATGCGCCCTAAGAAGCGCCACCAGTTCCGCCACCTGGTCAAAGCTGCCGCCCAGCGAGCACTCCGCACCCGCCGTGTTCTCAATCAGGATGTGAAACCCGGTTCCCTGCCACGGCAGTCCGTCGATCGCGCGCTCAATCGACTCCGCCGCCAACTTGAGTCCTTCGTCGCGTGTCAGACCTTTCCAAGAGCCGGGATGCAGCACCAGGTACTCCGCTCCAAACGCGAGCGCCCGCTCCATCTCGCCGCGAAACGCCGCCACGCTCTTCTCGCGAAAATCCGCGGTCTGGCTGCACACATTCACCAGGTAGCTGGTATGGATGACCAGCGGACCTACGTCAAGCTTCGCGCGCAGTGCCTTCATGCGCTCGGCCTGCTTCGGATCCACCTTGGGCGCGCGCCACATCCGCGGGCTCGACGAGAACATCTGAAAGGTGTTGGCGCCAATCTCGCGCGCGTTCTCGACGGCGTTCGACGCGCCGCCCGCCGTGCCCAGATGCACCCCAATGCGCTTGTTCATGCGAACCGTCCAGTCCGGCCCATCAAAGAATCTTCATCGCATCTGGGTCCCACTTGGTCACTTCGGCCTTTTCATAGCTCAGATTGCTCAACAGCGCGGCCCCCGCGGCGCGATAGCCGAACACCGCATCCTCCACGACCGGCTGGCGCGAGCGCACTGACGCAAAGAAATTCTTGAAGTGGTCGTAGCTGTCGCTGTAGCCTTGCGGTGCCTCGTACTTCTCCACTCCGCCCAGCGAATCGTTCCCCGAGTGCGGCGGATACTTCTCTTCGTAGGCCTTGATGATCTGGTTTTGCATGGCCTTTGGAAAGCTGTCGATCATATAGCCCGGGGCTGTCTCGCGCGGAACCCGGCTCACCGTCACCGCGTTGCCGCCTATCTCCATTGTGCCTTCAGAGCCGGTGAAAATCAGCCCTTCGCTCTCTTCGCCGCCGTCAACAAAATTTACGCGCAGGCTCAGGTTGAATCCCTCGCGGTAGTCAAATAATCCCAGCATCACGTCGGGCACATCGCGGCCATCGTTCCAGAACCGCAGACCGCCCGTAGCCATGGCGCGCGTAGGCCCGTGCGAGCCGGTAATGAAATGTGTGCCGCTGAAAAGATGCACAAACAGATCGCCCGCGACACCGCTGCCGTACGCTTTCCATTTACGCCATTGAAAGAATTGTTCTGCATTGAATGGAATCTTCGGTGCGGTTCCCTCAAAGCGCGGCCAGTCGCAGGTTTCCGGCGAAGCATCGGGCGGAACGGTGTAACTCCAAGCGCCCATCGCCGAGTTGCGATCCCATCGCGCTGTCACCATGTTGAGCTTGCCGATCGCGCCCGCGGCCAGCAGTTCCTTGGCCTTGAGATAAATAATCGAGCTCACACGCTGGCTGCCGACCTGGAGGATGCGGTTGGTTGCGTGCGCCGCCTCAATCATCGCCGGCCCATCGCTGTAGAGATGGATCATCGGCTTTTCGCAATACACATCCTTGCCGGCTTTCATCGCGTCCACCGAGGCCTGCTTGTGCCAATGATCGGGCGTGCCGATGATCACGGCGTCGATGTCCTTGCGCGCCAGAATCTCGTTGTAGTCGCGCGTGGTGAACACGTCGTTGCCCCAGAGTTCCTTGCAGTGGGCCAACCGGCCGTCGTAGCAATCGGCCGCAGCCACCAGTTTCACGCCCGGCACTTGCACAGCAGCCTTCGTATCGTACTGGCCCTGGCCGCCCGCGCCGATCAGCGCAATCTGAATATGATCGTTGGCTGCAATCGGTTTGGCCGGTTCCTCCTGGATTGCCGCCAGCGCGTGGACCCTGGTTCCAATCAACGACGAGGCCGATGCCGCTCCGGCCACCTTGATAAAACTCCTGCGATTCAAACCCTGCACACGTCCCTCCGGCACGAAGATTTCCACCGCATATAACCATACACGCGCAGGGCTGGTTCATTGCTCTGCCGTGCGTTGAAGCGCACCCAAATCGACTGCCTCAATCATCGTCGTCACGGCGAGCTCTCTTTTTGTGCTGAGTCAGCGCGGAAGGAACCGGCGTGTCGCCCATCGCATCCTTCCACAGAATCACATTCAGTTTCTGCGCCGGCGCACGATCAGCGTGGCGGAAGTCCATCTTCATGCTCTCCTCGGTGCCAGGGGCTTTCTTCTCGTTCGCGGTGTAGATCAGGTTGTTGTCGCGGTTGGAGTAGTCGGCCGCGTAAGCGGGTTGATCGCCCGGCCCGGTAAACAGCGAAGAGATCAGCGAGCTGAAGGCGTCGTTGTTGTTCATCGGCGGCAGGCCGAGGAGCGATTCCATAGTCCGCACCACACTGACCGTCGAGTAGAAGCGGCTGTCAACGAAGGCCGACCCACCGGCGTCGTGTGGCGCATATTTGCTGATCACCAGTGCATAGCTGCGATGCGCGTCCACGTGGTCGGCGCCATCCTGCGCATCGTCTTCAAGGATGAAGAACGCCGTGTCGTCCCAGAAGGAGGAGTGCGAAATCGCATCCACTGCGCGGCCGATGGCCAGGTCATTATCTGCCACCGATGATTTCGGGGTGGGTCCCCCGGGCCGCGTGCCGGCGGTGTGGTCATTGCCCAGCCGCAGCATGACGAAGTTGGGCATAGTGTCTCTGCCTTGCTCCTTGTCTGCTACCCAGCCCTTCAAGTGCCGCATGAAAATATTCACGCGTACCTGGTCCGGAACAAACAAGTTGAAGTCCGGCGCCTCCGTTGCAAAGTGGCCCACCAGTTCCGGTTTGGTTGCCGTGTTCGCGGCCATCAGCGGAATCGGCCATGGCCATTTGTTCACGCCGCCACCCCAATCCGCCGGCATCGCCTCTCCCGGAGCAATCGCCTTATGCTCACAGCTACGTCCGCCAAGCATCGGCCCCAGTTGCGGATCAGTCGCCGCCGGCTCATCACAAAAAATTGTCGAAATGAATTCGCCAAAGTGATAGTAGCTCTTGCCGTGCGCCGCCAGATCGCCCCACAAATAGCCGCTGGTCGGCTCATTGACGTCGGGAACCTTCTGCAGCAGCGGATACCCGTCGGCCACAACGCCTTCGAAATCGTAGGTCCGCTGCTCGCCGCGATACGACTGCTGCCACGTTTTCTCCAGGTAATCCGACCCGATGGCGGCGGTCGACCACACATGCCCGTCGCCCGACACCTCGCCCGAATCGAAGAAGTTGTCGAGCACGCCGAACTGCAGCGCCAGTTTGTGAATGTTCGGCGTGATCGCCGCACCGTACATCGTGAGGCTCGGATCGCCGTTGCCCACGTGCTTTCCATCCTGTTCCAGGTCGCCGAGAACCTGATCGTAGGTTCGGTTCTCCTTGATGATGTAGATCACGTGCTTGATCGGATTCTTCGCTTCACCGGCAAAGGGAATCTTTTCTGCGGCTGCTTTCATCCGATTCGAATCCAACACAACCTGGGTCCATTGCGGCAGGTTCTTCTCGATCTCCGCCGCGTCAATGGTTGCCAGCGAACCATAGAGCAGCGTCCCAATGTAGGTGCGATCCGCCTTATAATGCCTCTCCCTTGTCGCTGCGGTCTCCCGCTGCGGAAAGTTATTCGGCCCCGTTCCCTGCCCCTTCGCGGTCGCGACGTAAAGCTTCCCGCCATTGGATGAGGGAAGAAAGACCATCGAAAAAGGTAGCCAGTCCGTGGGGACGAATCCGTCCGGCTCGACCATCCCCGTCCGCGCGGCTTTCCCAGTCAATTTGCGCGTGTCGATCACGGCCACGGCATCGCTCGCCATATTCGCGACGTAGAGGCGGCGGCCGCTGTCGTTGAGTGCCACCGCGAGAGGCTCCGCGCCAAAATAGCTCTGTCCCGGCAGGCGTGTATCGAAGTAGCCCTTCACTGCAAACTGGCCGGGTCCCACATTCACCGCCGCCACCGCATCGCGGTTCGCCAGCGCGACGTACAGCGTCTTGCCGTCGGCCGATAGTGCAAAAGCGCATGGGTGTGTACTGGGCGCGACAGCATTGGTTGGCTTGAGCAAAGCCAGCTTGCGGCCGATCGTATTGTTCGCCAGATCGAGTTCAACAATCTCCGACGCATTCCACAGCGCAACATACGCGCGGTGGCCGTCTTTCGAGAGCACCAGCGCTCCGGGATAGGTGGATGGCACCGCGTCGCTCTCGGACAGATCGAATCGATGCTCGATAGCCCCTGTTGCCGGATCGATCAGCAAAACATCATCAGAAAGATTGTCTGCGACCAGCAGCTTTTCCGCGCCGTCCTTTTCCACCACCGCGATTGCCGCTGGAAAGGGCACGCCCTTGTCGCCCTCCTTTTCGCCGATGAGGCGAGTCGTGCGTTCCGGCGCCAGTTGCTGCAGAGGCAGATGGATGAAGCGCTCCGGCTCAATCTTTCCTTCAGCAAAGCGATAGACCACAATGCCGCTGCCGGTATCGTCCTTCTCCTTGCCGAGCGGATCGGTGACGGACCCCATGCTCGCATAAAGGTGGCTGCCGTCGCGACTGAAGGCCAAACCGGAAAATAGCGTCTGTTTCGCCACCCGCGCCAGCGTGCGGTCATCGGGAAAATCAGCCAGCGCGCCGGATTGCGTGTCGAGCACCGCAAGCGACTGTTCGTATTGGGACTCGTAGGTGCCATAGCCCGCATTCACTGTGACCACATAGCGCCCATCCGGCGAGACGGCCATTGTCATGGGCAGGCTATTCAGCCGCTGCGGCTGGCCGGGCATTGGCCCCATCCACTGCTTGCTCGTGGGAAGATCGTGCGTTTGTGCGGCGAGCGGCCCAGCAGCGAGAGAGAGGACCATGGAGGCGACCGACAACAGACTCCTCATATTCATGGTCAAAACGATAACAAAGCCAGCCCGCGTCCCGCGTTACATTGCAATGACAAAAGCCGGCCGCGCCAAGTTCCTTTGTCGGAGATTTTCAGGTGCCCTGCGCGCGACCCTCAGGCCCTGCAATAATCTACGCTATGTCTACAGTGATCACAGCAGAGCGGCTCTGGGACGGCAGCCACCTGGTCGACCACCCGCTCGTCATGATCGATGACGGCCGGATCGACTCCATCTCCACCCGCGAATCGTCTGATCTGCCCGACGGCACACACGTGCTGGATTTCCCGGGGGCAACGCTTGCTCCTGCGTTCTTCGACGTGCATTTTCACGGAGCCGCCGGTCACGATGTGATGGAAGCCACGCCCCAGGCACTCGGAGCCATCAGCGAATTTCTCGCCTCGCGTGGAACAGGCAGCTTTCTCGCGACCACCGTGACTGCGCCACTGGATGCAACGCTGCGCGCCGTCGAGGGACTCGCGAAACGCATCGCGGAACCGGCCGTCGCTGGTCGCGCCCAACCGCTCGGCATCCATCTCGAAGGGCCGTTTCTGTCGCACGCCAAGCGGGGCGTGCAGCCCGCCGCGCACCTGCTGGCCCCGGACATCGCCGTCTTTGATCGGCTGTTTGACGCCGCCGGGGGTCACGTCCGACTCATGACGCTTGCCCCCGAGCTACCCGGTGCCGTCGAACTCACCGCCCACGCCACCCGTCGAGGAGTACGCGTGTCGCTGGGCCACTCCGACGCCACCGCCGCCCAAACGCGCGCAGCGATCGGAGCGGGCGCCATCAGCGCAACGCACACCTTCAACGCCATGCGCCCGCTGGACCATCGCGAACCGGGGATTCTGGGCACCGTTCTCAGCAACGATGCGCTCTATGCCGAGTTAATCTGCGACGGCATTCATAATGAGCCTGAGATCGTGCGGCTCTGGTGGCGCGCCAAGGGGCCGGAGCGGGCCATCCTGGTGACGGACGCCATGAGCGCCACGGGCATGCCCCCCGGCACATATCAACTTGGCGGTTTTGCCGTGCAAGTGGCTGACGGCCGCGCCATGGCCGACGGTGTGCTTGCCGGGAGCGTGCTTACACTCGACCGCGCCCTCTCCAACTTCATTGGATTCACAGGCGCGTCGATTGAGCAGGCAGTACGACTGATGACCGCGAATCCAGCCGCCATGACGGGCCTCGCCGACAAAGCAGGTTCATTCGCCCCGGGAATGCCGGCCAACCTCGTCGCCGTCAATGCGGCCGGACGCCTTGCAGGTTCGTTCGTCGGCGGAGAAAGAGTTCACTGAGCGGTCTTTTGTGAGGCTTCCGCCAGCCGCTGCGCGCGCCACACTGCACCATCGATTCCGGCCACTTCCGTTTCGCGCACGGGCATCGCAGGCGCTGCTGCATGGAGGCTTGCGAAAAATGGCTCCCGCACCAGACGCGCTTTGCCCACCACGCTCCCGATCCAGGCGACCGGAACTTCATTCGTGAGATTGTGCCTGCGCCGCAGCTTATCCCGCACCAGCAGAACATTCTCCGCCAGATCGGCCGCCGCCTGCTGCAGGACTCCTGCCGCCACGTGGTCGCCTTCCTCCGCAAGCTCGCTGATGGCCGGCGCGAGCGCGGCAAAATCCGGGCCGGGCGTGCTATCTCCCAGGTTCACCAGTTCATCGAGAGTCGGCGTTCCCCAGATTCGGCCCACTGTTTCGAGGACGCGCGTCAACTCACCGCGGTCATAAGCCTTCAGCGCGCGCCGCAAAGCATGCAGGCCGATCCAGTAGCCCGAGCCCTCGTCGCCCAGCCGCGAACTCCATCCCCCCGCCGTCTCGCGCCCTCCGTCCGGCGCGCGCCCAATGGTATTCGAGCCCGTTCCGGCGATTTGCAAAATACCCGGGCCGCCCTTGAACGCCGCATCCAGCGCGATGACTTCGTCGCCCACGACCTCCGACCGCGCGACGCCGAAATCATCCAGCACCGCCGTGATCCACTCCGTCACTCCGGGCATGGTGGCGCTGGCCACACCCACCGTAGCCGCGCCCACGCCCGTGATCGCGGCCTGCCTGTAGACCTCGCCCAGGAGTGCTCTCAGGTTCTCCTCGGCTGCTTGCGCACCTACGCGCAAGCGCTTGATAGAGCCGCTCTCGGCAAAAGCTAGAACCTTTTCGTCTGCAACGATGGAGGCTCGGGTACGCGTTCCTCCGCCGTCGATCCCTAAAACTGCGTTCATCGTTCCTGAACTCCCTACTTCGCTGTCTGGCCCGCGGCCCGGTCCGGCTCCGCTCCATCATCGCGCAGCGTGCCTGCCAAAATATTCAGGCTGCCGTCCGTCTTGGGGGCGTTAAGGCCGAGCATGTGAGCAAGCCATGGATACAGATTCACGTTCTCGAAAGGCAATACCGTGCGGCCCGCTACAATGTCTGGCCCGGCGGCAAAGAAGCTGGCCTTCATCTCGGGCATTCTGCGGGGGTCCAGGCCGTGCATCCCGGCCACAGGCGCGCGGTCTGGCCTCCCATCTGTGGGTGCATGCGCGCGGATGGCATAGGGGCCGGTTGCGATCACCACCGGATCGCCTTCGCGTGCATTCTGGCTGTAATTCAGCGCGGCCGGGACGTTCTTGCGCCGAAACACCATGAATTGCGACGAAGCCCTCTTCAGCTGGTTGTAGACGCGCACGCGGTCTTCCTCGGTCTTCCCGTACAGCAAAGCCCCGTCTGTCTCGAAGCCCGTCAGGTCGGCAAACTGGTCGAGCGTGATCCACGCGCCCTGTTCTTTCACCATGCCATGATCGCTCACCACAACCAGGTCGATGGGCAGCCCTGTCGCGTCGAGACCGTCTTCCAGTTTGCCAACCAGAGCATCCACCTTCAGCACAGCGGCCTTTGTCTCCGGCGCATCAGGACCGAACTCGTGCCCCTCGTGATCCGGCTCGTTGTAGTAGAGCGTTATAAAGTGGGGACGCTCCTCCGCGGGCAGCCGCAGCCACGCAAGCACCTGCTCGATTCGCGCCGTGTCGTCGATCTTGTTATCGAAGTGGAGATAATACGTCGGCAGGTAGCCGGCAATTTTCGCCTCCGACCCGGGCCAGAAAAAGCAGGCTGCGCGCATGCCCTGGCTTTCTGCGAGGCTCCACAGCGGCACGCCGGCATACCAGCTTCCGTCGGTTACGGCCTTGGCATCGCTGATCGCGTAGCGTGCCTGCCTGGTCTCGTCATAGAAGCTGTTTGCTACCAGCCCGTTATGCTCGGGATATAGTCCGGTCACGATGGTGAAATGGTTGGGAAACGTGAACGACGGATAGCTGGGAATCATCCCCTGGGGAGCCCAGACGCCCTTTTTGCCCAGCGCCAGCAGATGGGTCGCGCCATCCCGCTTTGCATAGTCCCAGCGAAAACCGTCCAGCGACACCAGCACCACGTAATGCGCGCTCTGCGCCGCGGTTGAATTCGGGCCGTTGTCGACGTAAATGACCGGCAGTGCCGGGTCCGCGCCCTTCCCTTGACCCGCTGCTTGCCGTGGAACAACCACCAAAGCCAGCGCAATGCCGGCCAGAACCACACGGCTCCAAGCGCGAAATCGCATCCAGTACACCTCCGCATCAGGTTATCGCACGTGAGGGTTAGACGGTTTATCCGGTGCCCAGTGCCCAATTTTGAGTGTTTGCTCTCGCCCGAGCGCATGGTATCTTCCAGGCCAGGATGAAGAACCGCTCCGTGCCGGCGGAAACCGTGCTTCCCCACATCGTTTACAAGGACCTGCCTGCGGCGATCGCATGGCTGACCGGAGCTTTCGGCTTCATTGAGCATTATCGCTACGGCGACCCTTTATCCGGCGCTCAAGTGCGCCTTGGCGATGCCTGGATGATGCTCAACGCTGCTAAACCGGGTTACCGCAGCCCGTCGGACCTCGGCTATGGAACCCAGTGCCTGACTGTATTTGTTGATGATGTGGAGGCCCACTTTGCGCGCGCCAAGGCAGCAGGCGCCAGGATTGTCGAGGATCTACACGAAACCGCCTACGGCGAACTGCAATACGGTGTGGACGACTCGGAGGGCCACCACTGGCTCTTCTCCCGTCACGCACATGATGTGAGCCCCGATGCGTGGGGAGCCGTAGTTACCAACCCGCAATAACTCACCAGGTTTCTGAGATCGGACCTGGGATGCCTCGCCTGCTACTGATTCGGCGTGGGGGCTGCGTCGGCAACCGGCGCAACAGGAGCAGCCGGGGCCGCCGCAGGCTGATCCTTCGACATGCTGCGGATATAGAGGATGATGTTCCGGACTTCTTCATCCTTTGCCCGGCCTGCGTCTTCAGCGGGCATCTTGCCTTTGCCATTTCGGATGATACTGAACAGTTCCTGGTCGAGTCTGTCCGACAAAGTCTTGGGATCGGTCCAGTCCACCATGATCAGGCTCATATCCTTGGCGATATCGGTCTTGCCATTTCCATTTTCGCCATGGCACAGAGCGCAATCCATCTTGTACAGGGCCTTCGCTTTCTCCTGTGCTTGGTGATTCGCTGAGCCCTTTGCGGCCGGCTGTTGCGCCGGAACAGTCAGCGGAGCGACGAGAACCATAGCCAATGCGGAAATGAGCAAAAACGGCTTCAACATGACACTTCTCCTCAGTTGCAGGTGTCGGGGAAAGGCATCTGGCAGCTGTTAAATTGATTCGACCGCATTATAGGCCTAAATGTTAGTGAGTTGCATCACTGCAGGTGGCCGTCCGACCCCCCCTGCAATCGCGAGCCAGATTCAAGGCACGCGACAGCCGATTGTGATATACGTTCTCCCATGTTCCAGGCCCGTTCAATATTTGCGCTATCTCTTGCAGTCGCTTCATTTGCCGCTCCATTGGCCGCCGCCGAGAAGCTGGCTCCCACCCCGCCCATGGGATGGAATAGCTGGGACGCCTACGGACTCACCATCAACGAATCCGACTACCGCGCCAACACAACCATTCTTTCCGGGCTCAGGCAATATGGCTGGCAATACTCCGTCATCGACGAAGGCTGGTATATGCGGGACCCGTTTGCTGATACCGTCGCTGCTCGCAAGTACGTGTGGGACGCAAACGGAATCCTTATCCCAGCGGTCGACCGCTTCCCCTCCGCCGTCAACGGTGAAGGATTCAAGCCGCTGGCCGACTGGGTTCATGGGCAGGGGCTCAAGTTCGGCATCCACATCGTCCGGGGAATTCCCCGCCAGGTCGTCAAGGAGAATCTACCCATCGCCGGTTCCAGCTTTCACGCGCAGGACGCCGCCGACACCGAGGCTGTCTGCCCATGGGACGAGGGCAATTATGGCGTGAGCGATAGTCCCGCCGGACAGGCCTACTACGACTCCATGATGAAGCTCTATGCCGAGTGGGGCCTTGACTTCATCAAGGTTGATTGCATCTCCGATCATCCTTACCGGCCCACCGAGATTCGCCAGATCGCCGAGGCCATTCGCAAGACCCACCGCCCCATTGTGCTGAGCCTTTCGCCCGGCCCAACGCAGCTTGACCACGCCGCGGAGGTCGCCAAATACGCGCAGATGTGGCGCATTACCGACGATCATTGGGATGTGTGGAGCGCCGAGCACAAGCCCGGCGCCGGCGAATTCCCCTTCGGCATTCGCGATGCCTTCGACCGGCTCGCCGAGTGGGCGCCTTACGTCAAGCCGGGCAACTGGCCCGACGACGATATGCTGCCCTGGGGATGGCTCGGCCCGCACCCCGGCTGGGGCGATCCGCGCCAGTCGCGTGAAAGCCACGACGAACAGCAAACCGAGTTCACCCTGTGGGCCATCTCGCGCTCCCCGCTGATTCTGGGCGCGAATCTCACCAAACTCGACGACTTTACCCGCTCCCTCATCAGCAACAAGGAAGTACTCGACATCGACCAGAAGGCCATCGAGAGCGGCCCCGGCCTGATGCCCATTCGGAATGCCAACAGCGACTCGTTTCCTCAGCGCTACTGGTACGCGCGCACTGGCGGATCGCACCCCAAACGCTATCTTGCGGTCTTCAACCTCGCGGACCAGCCTTCAAAATCCGACCTGCCGTGGATGGTCTTCCATCTCACCGACAAGCCGCACGCGGTCTACGACGTCTGGAACCAGAAGCGCGTCCCCAGCTCAAAAACTCTCCACGTCGAGCTGCCGGCCCATGGCTGCGCCCTCTTTCGCCTGGAGTGATTCAGCAGCCGGCCGAGCCGGCCCCTGCTCAATCTGAATGAGATGCCAGTGCGTCTCAGCTCTCACTGCAGCGCAGCCCTCAGTTGCGGTTCAACCTCGCCGGCCGGCCCGTGCCCATGCCAAAGAACCTTCCCCTCCGCATCGATCAGCACCACATACGGATCTTTGTCGTCACTTACGTCGAAGTAACTCTGCCATAACTTCTCATCCTGCGTCAGTACGACAGCGTTATCCTGCTCCGCAGCAGACAGCCCCTTCCGCATTCCGCTTTTGATCATGCCGCGTATAAACCCCGGCGCCTTTTCCAGCATCGCTACCTGGTACACGGCGACCCCGGCAAGCGCGGGATCGGCTTTCACCGCCTTCAGCCATGCGCCTGTGCCCATCCCTCCCTCGTGGCTGAAGCCGGCCACAAGAACAGCGGTGTGGCCATGCGTCGCGTCGGCAAGCACGATGTGCTTTCCGCTCAGAGTCTCGCCCTCGGTTGTGGGCAGCGACTGGCACAGGCAACTCGCGCTCATCACCAGCATCAGGCTAGCCGGCGCGACTCCACGCAGAATTCGATTCATAGCAAAAACCTCCAGAGCGAGGAAGGAGAAACCCGCTTCGTACATCGTTCGATGCCAGCTCGCTTTCGATACGTATTGAGCCGGCGTGCTGTTCCAGCGCGGGAGTGGCCGTCTCTCATGTGCGAAACTAATGTTTCCGGCCAACAAGCCGCAAGACTCTGGCTTTTTGCCGGCAGGATCTCGATGGCCGTTCTGCGCTCCGCCTTCATCGCACTCTCCCGCAATCGCCCCCTTCGTCGCTTCTGCGAGCACTCCCGCATCGGCAACCAACTCAGTTCCCGGTTTGTGGCCGGGCTCGAAATCGAAGATGCTCTGCGCGTGGCGGAGGCTGTCAACAAGCAAGGCATGCTCGTAACCCTCGACTCGCTCGGCGAGAGCGTCGGCACCGAAGCCGAAGCGCATGCCGCTGCCGACATCTACCATCGCCTGCTCGACTCCATCGCCGAGCGCAAGCTGAACTCCAATATCAGCGTCAAGCTCACCCAGATGGGTCTCGCGCTCGATCCGCAACTGGCTGAGAACATCGCAGCGAGCCTCGTTGCCCACGCCCAGGCCACCGGCAATTTCGTCCGCATCGACATGGAAGACTCGGCCCTGACCGACGTGACCCTCGACATCGTCCAGCGCCTGCACGCGCGCCCCGAATTGCACGGCGCCATCGGCACGGTCATTCAGTCGTACCTCTACCGCTCGCAGTCCGATGTCGAACAGCTCGTGGCCAACGGCATCCGCATACGCCTTTGCAAAGGCGCCTACAAAGAGCCCACCGAAGTGGCGTACCCTCGCAAAGCTGACGTCGACGCAAATTACATCCGACTCAGCCAGATGCTGCTCAAGAGTCCCGTCTACCATGGGCTTGCCACCCACGACGAAGCCATGATCGCCGCTGCAAAATCATTCGCAGTTCAACACGGCATCGCGTCCGCCCGCTTCGAGTTTCAAATGCTTTTTGGAGTGCGCCGCGACCTGCAGCGCAAGCTTGTCGCCGAAGGGTACAACGTGCGCGTCTATATTCCCTTTGGGCGCGAATGGTATCCGTATTTCATGCGCAGACTGGCAGAGCGGCCCGCCAACGTGCTCTTCATTGCGAAGAACCTGCTGCGCCGATAATCGGCTTGCGTCCCAAAATTATTTTGTGCGTTTCGATCTGCGCCTGCCACGTTTGTTGAGGAGCTGCTTCTTCCAGCAACTCGAACATTCCCACGGATAATAGCCCAACAATGGAAAAATAAATCTCTGCAGGAAGCCGGTGCGAGCCCTCCTTCGCAGATGCCCGTTCCGACACTCGGAGCACGCTAAACCGGAAACTGCCGGAGCAAAAGTTGAGGCGGTGACTTGTGACACTGGGGGAGCCCTCTCATGTCTTGCTGAGATTTGATAGTCATTTTAGAACATTTCCCTATGAAGAGTCCCGATCGCTACGAATTCCCGCCCAGGAAAGCAAGCCGCGCAAGTCCTTGACGCGCCAGGTCGGCCACTGCTTTGGCCAATGTTTTCGATGCGTTTAGAGATTCCGGACGCTCCAGCCGCATCCCAAGCTTTTCCGCATAGCCGCGAAAAAGAATATCCACGTCGTAGAGAATTTCCACATGGTCGCACAGAAAGCCGACCGGCTGCAGGATCAAAGTCTTCACTCCCGATGCGGCAATCGCATCCAGCGTCTTCTCGACGGAAGGGCCAATCCATGGACCTCCGCTTGCGCCCTGGCTTTGGAAAGCGAACCACCACCGCGGAATGCCGTCGACCCGCGCCGCAACCAGCTCCGCCGTATGCTTGGCTTCCTCAGCGTAAGGGTCTGCTCCCTCCCCCGGCCATAGGCGAGGCTGCCCTTCGCTGGCTGCGGGAGCCTGTACCGTGCGGCTCGGCACGCTGTGCGCCGTGAAGAGAACCGGAACCGGCGCACCAGTCTCCGCAGTCAGTTTCGCCATCGCCGCACGCAACCGCTCCGCGAAAGCCTCAGCGAGCAGCGGATGCTGCGCCCACCCATCCGTAAAGTCGATGCGCAACGCACCTGCTTCCGCCTGCACTGCGCGGCGATACAGCCCCACGCTGGTCCGCGAATTCTGCGGCGCAAGGCAGATCACCGCCGCCTCTTCCACCCCGTCCGCAAGCATCTGCCGCACAACGTCGGGGATGTAGGGGCGCCAGTTGCGCATGCCCACGTACACCGGCACACGCTCGCCCTGCGCAGCCAGTTCCGCTTCCACCAGTCTTCCCTGTTCCTGCGTGATCTCTGTCAGCGGGCTGCGGCCGATCAGCGAATAGCGATGTTGGATCTCGTCAATCACCTGTAGCGGCAGCGGCCGTCCGCTCACCACGTTGCGCAGGTATTCGGGAACCTGCTCGACTGTCTCCGGTGTTCCATGCGCCAGCAGGAGCACGGCCTGCTTACCCATTTGTTTCCTCCAGCCGAAACGCCCGCACCATCCGCACCACTGCCTGCACATTCTCCACCGGCGTCCCCGGAACAATGCCGTGCCCCAGGTTGAAAATATGTCCCGGCCGCCCGCCTGCAGCGCGCAAAATCTCTTTCACCCGCAGTTCCAGCACCTCAATGGGCGCAAATAGCGTGATGGGGTCCAGGTTGCCCTGCACGGCATGGTCCGGACCCACCGCGCGCCAGCCCTCGTCGAGCGGCTCGCGCCAGTCAAGCCCGATCACGTCGGCGCCGGTCGATGCCATCTCCGTCAGCAGGCCCGCCGTCTCCACGCCGAAATAAATCACTGGCACACCCATCTGCTGCACCGCGCGAATCAGCCGCTGCGACGCCTCAAATGCGTAATCGCGATAATCGGCCAGGCCCAGCGAACCTACCCAGCTATCAAAGATCTGGATGACGTCCGCGCCAGCCTGCACCTGCAGCCGGCAATACTCCGTCAGCACCACGACCAGCTTGTCCAACAGACTGCGCCATGCAAGGGTGTCGCCATACATCATCTTTTTTGTGTGGATGTAATTCCGCGAGCCGCCTCCTTCGATCATGTAGCTAGCCAGCGTGTAAGGCGCACCGCAGAACCCGATAATGCCGAGACGGTCGCGGAAATGGGCCGCCACCTTCTGAATTGCTCGAGCTACGTACGCCAGGTCGTCGGCGCGGTCGGTGCGCAGCGCGCGCACATCATCGGCGGTGCGCACCGGGTGGTGCACCACCGGTCCTTCGCCCGCTTGAAACTCAAACGGCAGGCCCATCGGCTCCAGCGGGAGCAGCAGATCGGCAAAGATAATTGCCGCATCCACTCCCAGTTTTTCCGCGGCGGTGATGGTTACTTCGGCGGCCAGGTCAGGCTGTTTGCAGATCTCCACCAGTGTGTGGTGCTTGCGGACATCACGGTACTCTTGCATGTACCGCCCGGCCTGGCGTAGAAACCAAACAGGCGTACGGTCCACCGGTCGCCGCAAACACGCGCGCACAAACCGGCTGCCTTCCAGCACCGTGTCCAAAATCGTCTCCGGTGCGGCGGCGGGGTTCTCGTTCTTCTTCTCCATATAGGCTGATTCTACCGGGCAGAGCCTTAATCGTAAGGCAAATCCTGCCGCCGACCCGTCTATTCGCGCAATGTGCAGATAAGAAGGGAAGCTTCAAATTTGCTCGTGGTGATCCGAAAGAGTCGCGACACCCTCATTTATCGCTGCAGCACCGGCTGCAAGGTCGATGCAACATTGCCGGCCCACGCACGAATCGCTACCCAGTCCCGGACGTCGCCTGCCGGTATCTTGTTTCGCAGCGCTGGAATCAGATTCAAGGGAAAGCCAAGCTTCATCGGATCAAACCTGCCCCCGACAATCTCCCTGGCAACCGGTGAGAGCCACGGGAACTTCGCCAGTTCCTTTTCCATCTGCGTTCGTGCTCCCGTCCAATCTTTCTCGTCTTTCTGAACTGGGCCAGGCACGAAAAGAGCTATCGGTATCTTCATCAGGGCAGCCCGATTTGCCGACAGGAACCGCCGAGCATCCTTGTGAAATTTGGTCATATAGAGAGGAGCTCCCAGCACAACCGCACAATACCGTTCCAGGGAATGAACGCATCGGATGGGTTGGGATTCCACGGCCAGGCCACTCGTGCGCAACGCATCTGCGACCACAAGAGCAGTCTCTTCGGTAGATCCATAGCGGGTTGCATAGGTCACAAGCACAACCGTTTCCATACTTCCCTCCTCTCGAGAGCACGAGGCCCACAATCTGAATCACTCTCTCCGGCCAACATCTAAGCTCGCATCCGCCTGAAGCGAACAGACACCGGCCATTTGCAGGAAGCGTACAGCGACAGCACAGTTTCCGATGTGATGGACGGAACACGGAGATGTTCTTCGTCGGCGGGTCACACATCCGGGATCGCCGGATACCTCATGTTTTGAATTTGACAATTGCGAAAAACAAATCGCGTGGTGCCGCGCCAGCGTCATTTCAGGCGGCGTAGAGAGCAGGAATGAATTCCCGGCCTTGCAGCCGATACAGGCCTTAGTCTAGGACTTGTTTCTGGGTCGTTTGGCTGAAGCGCTGGGCACTGGCGACACATAGTGGAAACGGACCAGGTAGATATTCTCGCCCCGACCGTGCTTCGCCACTTTGAGCAGGTCGAGCACCCCCAGAAATCCCGACTCACGCGCCAACTCCGGCGTGATATCCGGGAAACCGATCAGCTCGATGGTATCCACCTCGATCTCGCCTTCGTCCATCCGATATCGAGCGCCAACTCTCACATGCGGGCGCGTCCAAATCCGAACGCTGCACGTGATTTCTCCTCGGCGAACTCCCTCACGAAGACGCTTGGCGAACATCATGCCGAAGAGTCTACCCGGTCATTCAATGCGGGTCGAATCCAGACAAAAAACGGCCCCCGCTTTCGGCGGGGGCCAAGTTGCCTTGGTTCTCTCGTGTTGCGAGAGCTTTTTTGGCGGCCAGACGGCCGGGGAGCCGTCGGGGCGGAAAGAGCCTCAGGGGGTGGCTGCGCGGCTTTACGGCCGCTCCGCACCCGTCAAGGAAGCCACACCATGGGGAGATGCGGAATCCTGGGCCGCCAAACTGTTTTCCATCAACCTGATGTGCACGCTGGCGGTTTTCACTCGCTCTGGCTTGGCGGTATCATCGCCTGGAGTTGCCAGCGGAGCGTTGCCCAGAGCCACATAATGCATCCGGTAGACGGGAATCTGATGTTCGGTCACAAGGTAGCGCTCAACTGCCGCGGCAAGCCGTTGAGAATTCTGGATACCCACTGCCCCTGCGCCAGGAGAATGCGCTTCAATCTCAATGATGTAACCCGCATGGCCGGCAAGGCTGGAGGCCATGGTGTCCAGCTGCCCGCGCGCATCCTTCGATAGCACGCTGCTGCCTCTATGGAACGGAACGTCGACATCGCTGATCTGGTGATACTGGTCCAGACCCTTCACAGTCGTGTCCAATTTATCGACATGCCCGGACGCTGTCTGCGCGATTCCGCTGGCGTTCTGGGCCCGGTTGCCGGCCTCGGTGGCCGTCTGGTTGGCTGCATCGGCAGTCGACTGAGCCTGATGAATGCCTGCCTGTGCCCGGGCATCCACGTCCTTGATCTGCTGGGAGTTCTTTGCGTTTACTTCATCGAGTTCGGTCAAGCGATCGTTAATCGGATCAAGCCGTTTCTTGACCCACTTTTTCCGAGCCATGGGGTTAATCCGACCCCAAAACCCTTCTCTCTCATCAGCGTTCGCCGAAGACGTCGACGGGGAGGTTGGCTGTACCGCGGCAGGAGGAGCACTCTGAGGCTCACTGGCGGACTGCGCTTGCTGAGCCATCGCCGGAACCGAAATTGCGGACGCGAGCAGAAGCGCCGCGAATTGGCTGGGGAACAACGTCCGTACCACAGTCGTGTTTTTCATATTAGTTTGGGCCTCTTCTTTGTCGGCAACCGCAGGAATCTGCGGCGAGAAACATTTGCCGTCTCCCATTACAAGTGCAATGCCCGTGCCAAAGTGAGCGAACTAGCATCCATTCCGCTATCTCACTGATAGAGCTCATATTAGATCTGCGGACTTAAGATGGGCATGCAGCGAAATCGGTGCATTCTGAAAAGGCGGGTCGTGTAGTTTTTACAGGTCTGAGTAGTTTCTACCAAGTAAAGAGTGGCGGAGGAGCCAGCTCTTATTCTGCGTCGACGTGAACGATGCGGATCTGGGGATAGGCTCCATCCCAGTCCGGAGACACGGCGTCAAAAATCAGCCGAAAATCGCGCTGGTCTCCCGGCTTGAGCGGAGCGGCCGAGACGGGCTCGACATCCACGTAAGGGTCGCGGGTGCGGATCAATTTGAGTGGATGGGTCTCGTTCTGCGTCACCTCTTTCGCCGCATCGCGAAAGAGCACTTGCACGGTAATGCCGGTGATGGTCTTGTTGCCTCCGTTGGCGATATGGCCGTCAATGTACGTCACTTTACCGCCCGCGAGGTTAGTGGACTCACTCATGGCCAGTCCGGAGATGGGAAGGCTGCCCGCGTAGGAGTCGAGAGGCGCCGTGATCGGCGTGACGGTTGCCGGCGCGCGGCCGTGTTCGTATATCAGGACCACCACCGCCGCCACGATGAGCACAAGCGATGCGGCGATCACCAGCGGCAGCCAGTTTCGACCCTGCGTGCTGGTTGAAGGAACAAGATCGATATCGTGACCAGTGCTCACGAGCGGATTTTAACATCCGTTACGAAAGGAATACTCCCGGCTTCAACGTTTATTGATTCATACGCACGGATAGACCAAGCTGGATGATAACAAGGAAAGAGTATCGGGAAATAGCACCACATTCGTCACGCCGTCTACAGCTTTTGTTTGATTTCTTTCGCGACCATTTGACATCTAAATGGAGACAAGCGCGGGAACCTGGGCCGATCGCCGGGCGTGATAACTTCCTTGAGCCATGAAGGTGGATCAACATGCAATCCTCCACTCAAACCGCATCTTCTCCTCTGCCGCCAACCGGCACCCGGTCGAAGCAGTCATGCCGCAACGAAGATATCGTGTACCAGGCGGTCACGATCGCATCCATTCTGCTGGTCTTGGTGAGTGCCTGGGTGTTCTAAAAGGCCGCGGGAAGGTTCTCCGGGGCATTTCGCAGCAAACTCCTGATTTGTGAGTAGCGTCTGCCAGCCAAATTCCTCTTCCTCCTAACTCATTCAGCGAACCTGTTTCTGCGGGCCGCTGTCCGCGGTTGCTGCTCGGATTACCGCTACGATGTGGCAGCCCATGGTGACAAAAATCACGACGAGAAAGCCCGGCACCAGCGACACAGGCAGTCGGCCATCGCCGCTGCGTGCAGCGTGAATCATCCACCATTGCAGCATGGCAAACAAGCAGGCCAGCTCTGTCTTGAGCCAGATCACCATATCGAGCGTCAGATCCTGAACCCGAGGCAGGTTTACCGGCGCCACCGGTACCGGGCAGTGAAATGCCATAGGGAAACGGGATGTCACGGTTATGGCCAGATACAGTCCCGCGGCAATCACCGGCAACAGAAGCAGCATGGCCGGTGAGCCCCAGCCATTGGCATTGCCTGCCATATCGAAGTGGGTGGGAATGCGATCCGGCAGCCGCTCTGCCCCCGCGAGCGCCTGGTAAGTGATCCACACCAATACAGCCAAAGCAATCAGTCCAATAGCTTCGAGCGATTTGCGCATGGATGTCTTCTTTTCCGAGTAGCAACGAAAGAATAAACTGCGCCCGGCGCTTTGCGCACTCTCACCCGAATTTCGCGCGCTGAACCTCGGTCTGGCGAAAGTCCTTGCCGCTCATCTCGACGCGCACGCACATTTCTGCAAGGCGGGAACGCATGCGCTCGCCGATCCTGTCGCCCAGCGTCTGTTCGCGCGCAGCGCGCTCGGCGTCGCTGCCGCCGCCTCCTGCGGGCAGGTCAGGGTAGTTGGTCGTGATGATGGTCGATTGTTTGTCGTTGTACCGGGTATTCAGGATCAGAGCTACCGTATCCCACACCCACTCGTTCGGCTTTTGCGCGCCGAGATCGTCGATTACCAGCACCTCTGCCGCAAAAATGGGCTTCAGCAACTCCAGCTCGGTGGTGTGCACCTGGGGGTTATAGCTGTTCTGGATGTTCTTGAGCAGTTCACGGTAATCGCAAAACAGGCCCCGAACCCCGCGTTCCTGGACAAGGCGGCGCAGCACGCCGACCGCCAGATGCGTCTTCCCGACGCCAATGGAGCCGGTAAAGAGCAGGCCTTTGCCCGCAGTGTCCACGGGATACGCTTCAACAAACTTGCGGGCGGTTTGAAGGGCACGACTCAGCGAACGATCCGCCTCGTGGTAAATCTCGTAGGCATCCAGGGTCAGTTCCCGGTACCGCTGAGGAATGTGCGCCGCGATTAGCCGGCGCTCCTCACGCTCGGCTTCCTGGCACTCACAGGGGCGGGAAATCCACTGGCCGGTAAGGGAAACCACTTGGGCCAGTCCGGTCCCACCGCAGATTGGACATTCGCTCATGACTCTTCAAAGCCTAGCGCATGGGGCGCAAATAGGGGGCGGTGCGAATTGGGGCGCTTCTTGTGGAAAAGCGACGAGCGGACCGAGTTCGTGCCTGGAGCCGGTCCTATAATCGGAGCGCACGGGAAAATCGATCGCTCCAATCCTTTGAAAAGGAAGAATCCGCCGTGAATCAAATCGCCTTGCGTTCTGCTTTTAGCTCCATGGTCATGGTCTTGCTGCTCGCGCCCGCCGTTTTATTGGCGCAGGAGCAGCCGGGAAACGTCCCGGAAACGAAAGCTCCGCCCCCTTCCCAGACGGCACCAGTGGCACCTCAAGCCGCCCCCGCGACGCACCCCGATAACGAATATTGGCGGAAGCATGATCAGCAGTTGCTGACAGATTTTCCCTGGCTGGCGCGATTTAAGGAAGCAGACGCCACTCTCGGTGTGCCGGCGCCGGGTGAAGACCGCGTCGTGTTTATGGGCGACTCGATCACGGAAGGCTGGCATCTCGACGAGTCGTTTCCGGGCAAGCCCTATATCAACCGGGGCATCAGCGGCCAAACCACGCCCCAGATGCTGGTGCGTTTTCGGCAGGACGTGATTCACCTGGGACCCAAAGTGGTGGTCATCATGGCCGGCACCAATGATATTGCCGGGAACACCGGTCCGGAAACCCTGGAGCAGATCGAGGATAACCTCGCGTCGATGGCCGAACTGGCTGCGGCCAATCACATTCAGGTTGTGCTCTGCTCTATCACCCCGGCATTCGATTACCCCTGGCGGCCCGGCCTGACGCCGGCGCCGAAGATCGACACCATCAACGCCTGGATTAAAGGCTTAGCCACAGACAAGGGATTCATTTATGTCGACTACCACTCGGCGATGAAAGACGCACAGGATGGACTGCCACCCTCCCTGAGCAAGGACGGCGTGCATCCATTGGCGGCTGGGTATGCCATCATGGCGCCGCTGGCCGAGGCGGGCATCGAGAGAGCGCTGGCGAAGTAGAACTGCGGTCAGGGAATAGATATCAGAGACCAAAAAAGCAAAGCGATGTGGCTGATCTTCGATCACTGACCGCTCCTCACCTGGCCTCTGATATCCGTGTTACGGCGTTTGCCTTCCACCCCGAATCCCCCTACAATAGAAGGATTGCAGGAAAGGTTTGCCTTCAGAGATGCCCAAGGAAAAGATTCATCCCAACTATGGCGCGGTGCGGGTGCTGTGCGCATGCGGAAACAATTTTGAGACTCGTTCGACCCATAAGGGCGATATTCACGTGGAAATCTGCTCGGTGTGTCACCCGTTTTTCACGGGCAAGCAAAGGCTGGTCGACACGGCGGGCCGCGTGGAGCGGTTCCGGCGGAAATATGCCAAGGCCGGCGAGACGGCGCCTGCCAAGTAAGGGCGCCCAGGTTGCTGATTCAAGTGGGCCTCCGCCACGGCGGAGGCCCACGTTCGTTCGAGGGACAGGCGGGAGTTGTGGCTGGCAAAGGCTTCACGGTAAAGAAGAACTGGGATAACCCCTTGGAGCACGCGATGCCCGCGAAAACGCGGGTCCCTCCCGCGGTGCGCCTGGGTCCGGTGATTGTGGCTCCGGCGACAGTTCTGGCGCCCATGGCCGGGGTCACAGACACCGTGTTCCGGCGGTTCATTCGCCACGCCAGTTTGTTTTCCGCCTCTCCCGATCCTTGCGATACGGCAGTTGAAAGTCCGGTGACCAATGCGCAGTCCGGCTGTGGATTGCTGATGACGGAGTTCACTTCGGCCGATGGGCTGGCCCGTATGCGTGAAGCAAAGCGGCGGCGCTACCTGACGTTTTACGACGACGAGCATCCGATCGGGGCGCAATTGTTCGGCTCCAACCCACAGACACTGGCCGAAGCGGCCCGGATTGTGGAAGATACAGGTTTCGACCTGGTGGACCTGAACCTCGGCTGCCCGGCAAAGCGGGTGGTGGGCTCAAACGGCGGCTCGGGCCTGCTGCGAGATCTGCCGCGGATCGGCGAGATCTTTCAGGCCGTAAGAAAATCGGTGACAATTCCGTTCACCGTAAAGTTTCGCATGGGCTGGAACGAGGCTCAGATCGTGTGCGTCGAGTTAGCGCGGATGGCGGAGGCTGAAGGACTGAACGCCGTTGCCTTGCACGCGCGAACCCGAGAGCAGGGATACAGCGGCCAGGCGCAGTGGAAGTGGATTAGCGCGGTCAAGCAGGCCGTGGGGATTCCAGTGATCGGGAACGGAGATATTCGCACCCCCGAAGACGCAGCGGCGATGGTGGCCGAAACAGGCTGCGATGCCGTGATGATCGGAAGGGCAGCACCCGCTAACCCCTGGGTTTTCAGGCAGATTGCGCAGTACACCGCGAGCGGGAAATATGAGCAGCCCACCGTGGAGGACCGCTATCGCATGATTCGTGCCTATTTCCAGATGCTGCTGGATGAGGCCGAGGCTACGAAGGATCTGCCGCGCGACGCCCAGATGGGCGAAACCGCGGGAAAGATGAAGCAATTCGCCACCTGGTTTACGCATGGCGTGCCGGGTGGAGCGAAACTCCGCAAGGCGATTTACGAGGCGCGCACCGGGGCTGCCGTTCTGGCGGAGGTGGATCGCTTTTTTGCGGCGCAGCTGGCGGGCGAGGCAGACGACAACGCGTCGCCAGAGTGCGCTGACGAGCCGGCTTTTCCTGAAGCTGCTCTGATCTGCGATTGACGGCCTGCGCCATTTCCGACCGATCGTTTACTATTCTTACAATAATCCCCTTTTTGCGGTATCACCCTGTGCGGAGGAGCTATCCGGAACAGGCACTTTGGTTTATCGATTGACCTTATGTGTTATGGCCGAGGATTTACAAAACCGTTATAGTCTGAACAAATTTACGCATCCAGTCGGGCATTTTCGAACGAAGTCGAGAGCGAACTTCCAGCCACAATTCGCACAAGGGCGAAAACAGACGCTCTGGACCCCAGTTCGAATGCCCAAGCACGTAGAGGGACCCGGCATTGCGGAGCATTGCACCTAAACGCGAAAGCACCCTCAGGTCGCTGGTCAGCGCTCTGGCCGTGCTTTGCCTTGCGTCGCTGAGTTGCGCGGCACAACGCTACAGTTTCCGCGAGTACATTCAGGGTCTAGGCAATCTGAATATCGCCTGCCTTGCACAGGACCGCACAGGGTACCTCTGGGTCGGTACACAGAACGGCCTTTACCGCTACGACGGAAGCCAGTTTCAGAGATATGGAGCAACCGAAGGGCTGCCCGAGCGCATGATCCAAAACCTTTACGTGGGAACTGACGGCACTCTCTGGGTGGCAACCACTACGAGCATTTTCTTCGAGCAGAAAAACGGAAAGTTTGCAGAAGTGCGCGCGCCTGCAAATTTGAACCAGATTTTGCAGCGCACGGGCACAGTCTTCACGTCAGACAGACCCGACCAGGTAGTGGCGGCAACCCGCGAGGGAGCGATTCTGCTGCGACGTGTAGATGCCGACGGTTGGATCGCCGAACCGATGAGCCTGAAGAGCGGTGACGTCTTTGGCGTGCTCTACGGACCGGATGGCGCGTTGTGGTACGGATGCGGGCAGGACTTGTGCCGCCTTGTCGACGGAAAGACGACGCAACTGCGTTCGTCGCTCGGGCTTCCGGAAGATCAGTGGTCAAGTCTGATAGTGTCGCGGGATGGACACATCTGGATTCGGGGCAACAAGCACGTTGGCGAACTGCTGCCGAATGAAGGCCGCTTCCAACTCCACGACCTGCCGGGACCTTCCTTCTTAGAGCCCTATCCGCAGCTGGTCGAAGATCCTCAAGGGCGCATTCTAACCTCGCAAGGAGCTTCGCTGGGTTTGTGGGATAAGGGCGTATGGCGCATGGTGACGGAGCGCAACGGCCTTTCACGATTCGAAATCCAGGAACTGTTTGTGGACCGGGAAGGCTCGGTCTGGCTCGGCGAGGTGGGTCACGGACTCAAGCGGTGGGTTGGACAGGACCGATGGGAGGGGTACACGGTTGCCGACGGGTTGAGCGACGATCTGATATGGGATACGGCGCGAGACAAGAAGGGTAGATTATGGATTGCCACCGAGTCGGGATTGAACTGGATTCCCGCCGGCGGGGTTAATCCAAAAGTTTGGCAGCAACCGGGCATCCAGACGGCTCGCGCAGGCGCGTTGGAAATTGCAGCGGACGGCGCCATCTGGCTCGGTACCACGGCAGGCAGTCTGGTTCACATCGATCCGAACTCTCTGGCCGGGACTCAGTGGAAGCTTCCCGAAGTGCTTGTGCTGCAAGCTGACAACAAGAACCGGATATGGGCTGCCACCAGCGAGGGTCTCTATGAGACGGACACCGCCGGGGCTGATCGGCAACCGCACCTCGTGCAGGATGCAGCATTCATCAATTCGCGCGGACGCTTTACAGACGTGAGTTTGGACCCGCAGGGGCGTCTTTGGGTCGCTGCGGAGCAGGGAATCTTCAGGCTGGACGACCATGGATGGCGGCGAATCGATCCAGGAGACTCCGGGGCCAAACCAGACCTGATCGCGCTCGATCATCAGGGTTATCTTTGGGCGGCGGGACCCTCTCAGGACTTGATGCGGCTGCGCGTGAGCGGCGACCGGGTTGTTGAGACGAAGCATATTGGCCGTCCACGCGTCCTCTCACAGCAGGTGGTTTCGCTGGTGGTGGACCGTCGCGGCTGGTTGTGGCTGGGCCAGGATGCGGGCCTGACCGTTTACGACGGCCAGACGTGGCACAGCTTTACGCAGGACGATGGCCTCATCTGGAACGACACAGACAGTTATGGCTTGGAGGAAGATACGGACGGCAGCATGTGGATCGGCACCTCGGGAGGCCTGAGCCATCTGATCGATCCACAGAGCGCGCCCACCGGCTCTCCCGCGCCTCCAGCTTTTTCGGAGGTGACCTACGGGACGGACGCGCTGGATGACGGCGGCTCGGCCAGGTGGAGCTCCAGTCCGTTGGCGATCTCAATGGTGCTGCTCTCATTCAAGGGAACGCAGGACTTGGGCATCCGTTATCGGCTGATCGGCGGACAGGGATCGGAGTGGGAAGTCGCGCACGACCTCGAAGTGCGCTACAGGCACCTGGCTCCCGGCAATTACCGGTTCGAGGTGGCGGCGGCAGATCAGGCGGGGAATGCGGTTTCGCCGGTGGCAACCTTCTCGTTCCGCATCACACCGCTTTGGTGGCAGAACCGTAGCCTGCAGATTTTCCTGGGGCTGGTGGTGATCATTCTTCTGGTTGTGGTCTGGCGACGGCGGGTCGGAGTCCTGATTCGTCAGAAGCGACAACTGGAGTCCTCGGTCACCCTGCGGACCCAGGACCTGGAGCGGGAAAAGGCCGAACTGGTACGCACGCGCGAGCAGATGCGCCATTTTGCTGAGCACGACGACTTGTCCGGACTCTGGAATCATCGCATCATCGTCGACCGGCTGCGCGGGGAGGTGGACCGATCCCGACGCGAAGGCTTGCCGCTGAGCATCATTCTGGCTGACCTGGACTTCTTCAAGCGGATCAACGACACGTATGGTCACCCGGCAGGTGACGAAGTGCTAAAGGTGGCGAGCCAAATCTTCCAGCGCATGGTGCGCAGCTACGACTGGGTCGGCCGCTATGGCGGCGAGGAGTTTCTGCTGATTCTCCCCGGATCGGGGTTCATGCATGCACGCGAGCGCTCCGAGGAACTGAGAGTTGCTATCGCAGAAGCACGAGTCGTCCACGGTGACACGACCATTTCATTAACAGCCAGTTTTGGCGTTGCCTCGGGCTTCCCGGCCAGCCATGAAGAACTGATTCGCGAGGCGGATGCAGCGCTCTATCGAGCCAAAAGCAACGGGCGCAATTGTATCGTGGCCACAGAGATCGGCGCAGGCAAGGAAGCGGCGACGAACGCACGTTCATCTTTTTAGATTTAGGCCAGAGGCAATCGAACAATGGCGCGAGCACCCTCGCCGTCATCGCGATTGACGAGGCGGATTTCGCCGCCATGGGCGCGTGCGATTTGCTGCGCGAGCGCGAGTCCTACGCCACTGCCGGTTGGCTTGGTCGTGTAGAACGGCACAAAAAGATTCTCAGTGTTGGCGATGCCAAGACCACGATCTTCGATGGATACCACAAGACTTGAATCCGCCAGCCGCCAGCCGATGCGCACGGGCTGCGCCCCATTGGCCAGCGATGCGTCAACAGCGTTGGCCAGCAAGTTGATCAACATCTGCTCGAGTTGGTCGGGATCGGCATGGAGCGTTGCGGAGGGACCGAGGTCGACCTGCACCGGCACTCGCTGCTCGAGCAGAGCTACGCGCTCCAGCAGAGGCGCTACCTGGATCTGTTTCAGCTGCGGCGGAGGCAATTGGGCCAAAACACGGTAGGATTGCACGAACCGGTGCAGAGAGTCAGCGCGGCTCTCGACCACGCCGAGACCACGGCGAAAATCGCGCACCGTCAACTCATCGCCTCTCATCTGGTCTACCCGCGCGAGAAGGCTGCCGGCAATGGACTTGATGGGGGCAAGGGAGTTGGAAAGTTCGTGGCCCAGGACACGAATGAGGCGCTTCCATGCGGCTTGCTCCTCTTCGCGCAGTGGCTGGCTCACGTCGGCCAGCAGAAGCAGGGTGTGCGGCGCGCCGTCCTGGCGAAATGCGGCCTTGCGCAACAACCAGCGATTGGGCTTGGTGCCGAACGAGTGGATGCTCTGATCGGGCGCCGCGAGCAGGTATTCGAGGCTCAGTTCGTGGGCGGTCCGTCCAAAGCAGCGGGCGTGCGGCACGCCGAGCAACTGCACGCCGGCATCGTTGACAAGCTGAAGGACGTTATCGCGGTCAAAGGCAAAGATGGGTGAGTGCATGACCTCGAGAATGCGCGCCAGTAAGGCGGTGGCTTCAAGAGAGCGCACGCGCTGTTTTTGCAGCAGATCGGCGAGCGCGTTGATCTCGGCAGCCAACTCGCCAAGAGCGTCCGATGAGGTGGCGCCGCGGGCGCGGAAGGAGTAGTCGCCTTCTCGCAGGGACGACACGACGTTCGAGAGGGTTTGCAACGGGCGGACGAGGCCTTCGATCAGTGATGCGCATACCAGGACAAGGTAGAGCAGAAGACAGCCGGTCAGCAGGATTGCGGGCGCCGCGGTGATGTGGTGCTGATCGATGAGAATAGCGAAGAAAGCGAGCGCGGGCAAGGTAAGCCAAAAACAATAGAGCCATGCCCGGCGAACCGCCGAGCGGTGGCGTCTGCGCACGTGCCGCGCGAACCTCTCGCTCTCATAAACCATATTTTTGGATGCGGCGATACAGGGCGGCGCGGCTGAGGCCAAGGGCTTCTGCGGCTTGCGAGATGTTTCCGTCGCAGCGCCGCAGCACTTTGCGGATGAGCAGAGATTCGACTTCGTCGATACTCATATTTTCAAAGGATTGGGTGGTGCCGCGCGCGGAAGCAACAGCGAGGTTAGCCGGTTCAATCTCTTCGCCGCGGCAGAGCAGCACGGCGCGTTCCACGGCGTGCTCCAATTCCCGCACATTTCCCGGCCACTGATATTGCAACATCTGCTGCATGGCAGCGGGAGAAAAGCCATGGACCTGCTTGCGATAGCGGGAGCGGTTACGGTCAAGAAAGTGCGCGGCCAGCACGGGGATGTCTTCGCGCCGATCGCGCAAAGCAGGCAAATGAATCTCGACGGTATTGATGCGGAAGAGGAGATCTTCGCGGAAGTTTCCTGCCTTGGCCTCGGCTTGCAGGTCGGCGTTGGTGGCAGAGAGAACGCGCACATCGACACGCCGGGTTTGCGACGAGCCAACACGCTCCAGCTCGCCGGTTTCAAGCACGCGGAGCAGCTTGGCCTGCTGTCGGAGGGGGACATTGGCGATTTCGTCCAGAAAAAGCGTTCCGCCGCTTGCGAGTTCAAAGCGGCCGACACGGTCAGTGCGCGCATCGGTGAATGCGCCTTTGACGTGGCCGAAGATTTCGCTTTCGAAGGTGCCCTCGGGCAGGCCGCCGGCATTGACAGCCACAAGCGCCATGCGGCTGCGCGGCGACGCTGAGTGAAGCAACTTGGCCACGATTTCCTTACCGGTGCCGTGCTCGCCCGTGATGAGCACGTTGGCGTCAGAGGGGCCGACCTGCCCGATGAGTTCGAGAACCGGCTGCATCGAAGGGGCTCCGGCGATGAACTCCGGCATGCCTTCGGCGCGAAGCAGTCGGTTTTCCAGCTCCAGATGGCGCGCCCGGCGCAATGCCTGGTGCAGCTCGGCATGCACCCGGATGAGACTGACAAGGCGCTCGTTCTCCCACGGTTTCTGAATAAAGTCGCGCGCGCCGCGCTTGATGGATTCAACCGCGAGGTCGATATTGCCCCAGGCCGTCATCACGATAACGGGCAGGCGCGGATCGATCTCATGAAGGCGCGCAAGCAGATCGAGACCTTCACGGCCGGAGGTTGTGTCGCGAGTGTAATTGAGGTCGATGAGCAGCACATCGTAGTCGCATTGGCCCAGCGCCTCCAGCAGCAATTGCGGCGAGCGTACGCAATCCACCTGAATGCCTTGCGGCTGGAGCAGCAGCTCGACGGCTTCAAGGATGTGCGGCTGATCGTCGGCGACGAGAACCCGGATTCGTTCATTCTTGCGAGGGTCTGTCATCTATTCTCCGGTGCTTTGCCTCAGGATTGCTCGCCTCCACGACGCCGGTTCTGGCGTCGGCGATCGAGATGCCATAGTCTTCGAAAACAGTCCTCTGCGCCGGGTTACGCGCCTCACGCGCGATGGCGGCATTCGAGATGGTTTGTGTTGCGGTAGACATGGACCCTTCCAGTGATTCTACGGCGCATGCGTAACTACGCCCAACTTTGCATCGTCGATTGAGACCCCGGTCCGCTCCAGTGTTGCCCCGGTGGCACGATCGATGTCCACCTTCGCTTTTTCATACGACGCCTGTGCGGCCACGAAGGTGGATTCGGCAATAGCCAGATCGTGCTGTGCGACCAGCGTATCGTAGCTGGACTTGGCGCCGAGTTTCTGCTCCTGCTGCGTGATGTCGAACGTATGCTGCGCCAGGTCGCGGGCCTTCTGCGCGGCATCGACTCGTGCCTGCGCCTGCTGCAGCGCGAATTGCGTGTTGCGCACGTCGAAGCGGATGTACTTCTTCTGCTCCTCGAATGTGATCTGTTTCCGCCGGAATTCCAGCACCGCTCGAAACTGGTCGGCCTTGCCGACACGGTTACGAAGGTTGATCTGCAAATTCATCCCGAACTGATATTCCGGCGACGAGTAGTTAAAGGTGTTTTGGAACATGGCGCCAAAGCCCGTGGGGAGATCCGACGCGCATTCAGCCGGGGACAAGTCGCAGCCCGGATTCTTCGGTCCGGCAATGCCAGCTCCCTCGTAGAAGCCATAGACATTCAGCGTGGGCAACAGTTCGCTTCGGATGGATTTTAGACTTTCCTCCGCCACTTGCATCGCGATCTCGTCCTGGGCGACGTCGGGGCGGTTCTTTTCGGCTTCGGCAATCAGATCGTCGATCGATTTCGTGGCGTTGGGATCGGCCGGGACTTTGTTATCGAGAGGGATAACCGGCATTTCGTCAATGGCCGGGTCGTCGGTCTTGGTGATGGCGTTTTTAATGAGGAGCTCGTTCAAACGGAGAGTGGCGCGCGAAACGGTGAGGTCGCCTTCGCTGGTGGCCACGTCCGACTCGTCCTTGGTGACCTGCATGGCCGGAATTGCGTTCAGCTCAAGCTGCTTCTGATCATCCTGAAGAGTCTTCTGCGCAAAGGAGAGGGAACGCTCCTTGACCTGTTCATCCTGATAGGCATTCACAAGATCCCAATAGATATTCTCGACCTGGGTGACGGTGGCAATCACCTGGGCGCGAAAGGCGAGGTCGTTGATCTGGATATTCTTCTTGGCGATATGCATGTAGCGCTCGTTGGTGGCGATACCGAAACCGGCGAGCAACTGCTGCGTAAGAATCACCTGAAAACTTGCGTTGAGCGTGGGATTGATGGCTTCATAGGGGCTGTTATTGGCGAAACGCTGGCCCTGGTAGTTGATTTGCAGGCCCGTTCCCATCGGAAAGTTCTGCGAGAAACTTGCAAGGGCCTGGATGGTGTTCTCTTTAAATGTGAGCACGCCGGTTTGGAAGGCATTGCCCTCCTGGAGGACCGTGTGATCAACGTAGCCTTTGAAGTTAAGAAATGGATCGAAGGAAGGGACCGAGGTCCCGGCGCCGAGCGTGGAGGTCACGATGCCGCCAGCACCCGCAGCGGCCGACCCGGAACTGGCTCCTGCGCCGCCGGCATTGCCGCCGCTGAAGCCGCCCTGCGTGGAGGACTGCACAATCCCAGTGTCGACGCCATTCACTTGGCCGCCCGCTTTTGTGCGCGCGTAGTCGGTTTGCGCAATGGGGAAGTTATAGCGGAAGTAGGCAAGATCGAGGTTGTTCTCGATAGCGAGGGCGATGGCATCGTGCAACGAAAGGTACAGCTTTCCATCGCGCATGAGGTTTTGCAGGCGTGGTGAGTTGTTGAGATCGAGAGGAGGTACATTGCTGGGTCGATAGGCCGAGAATGGCTTGTGCGAGTGCGGCAGCTCCACGTGAAATGGCTGTTGCGGGGCGCTCGCTTGCCGCTGTTCCTGCTGCATCTGTTGCGCCAGCGAAATTGGCGCTGCCGCTGGTTGCGTGGTCGCGGGTATGGGAGCCTCCGGCGCGGGCAAAGTTGCTTGCGGATTGTCGGGCACAGCTTTTGGTGACGGCGGCTCCACGGCGAGAGCCATGTTCGCCTGCAACAGGAGGATCGCGACGAAAGCCTGAATACGAGTGCAAATACGAACGTTCGAATTAGTCATGGAGGAGTTCACTGTGCGCCAACCTCCGTGGAAGCGGCCTGCAGAGTTTCGTCGCGTGTGAGCCAGCCATCGCGCAGCTCGAGGATGCGCTTGCCGTAATGGGCGTTTTCTTCAGAGTGCGTGACCTGCACAATCGTGGTTCCCTGGCGATTGAGTTCACGGAAAAGTTCCATGATTTCGCGGGCCTGCGTGGAGTGGAGGTTGCCAGTGGGTTCGTCGGCCAGCAGAAGCGCGGGGGCGTGTACCACGGCGCGCGCGATGCCTACCAACTGCTGCTGTCCTCCCGAGAGCTGGTTGGGAAACAGATCTTTCTTGGCGACGATCTGGAAGCGGTCAAGAATGTCGGCCACCATGCCGGCTCGGTCTTTCGAGGGCATGTTCTTGTAGGAGAGAGGCAGATCGATGTTCTCTGCAACGGTGAGATCGTCGAGCAGGTGATAACTCTGGAAGACCATGCCGATGCGTTGACGCGCGAGGTCCGCGCGCTGCTTGCGGTTCAGCTTGTGCGCAGCTGTCTCGCCGAACCAGTACTCGCCCAGCCACCCGTCATCGAGCAGCGCAAGCACGTTGAGAAGCGATGACTTCCCTGCCCCCGACGGTCCCATAACTGTGACGAATTCACCTTCTTTAATGGTGAGCCCGATGCGGCGCAGCACCCAGGTTTCGGTGTGGCCGGTTCTGTAACTTCGCTCGATGTTCTTCAGTTCGATCATGTAACTACTCCGATCTCAAGGTTCAGCTGCGCCAGGGGTTATTCGATTCTCAAAGCTTTCATGGGTTCGACGGCGGCGGCACGGCGGGCCGGAAAATAGCACGCCACCAGCGCTGAAGCAAGCAATAGCACGCTAACAGCGCAGAATGCCGACAGATCGATGGTGCCCACGCCGTAAAGTGTGCTGCGCATGGCGCGGCCCACGAAATACGCGCCGCCCAGTCCCAGCACCAATCCTGCGCTGGCCATCGTTGCGCCTTCGCGCAGAATCATGCGCACGACGCGGTCGCGGCTTGCGCCCAACGCCATGCGGATTCCGATTTCATGCTTGCGCTGGCCAACCGCAAACGCCATGACGCCGTAGATACCGACTGCCGCCAACAACAGTGCAATGGCAGCGAAAGAGACATAGAGCAGGAGCGTGAATCGATCGCCCGCGAGCGCTTCATCGCGAATTTGATTCAGCGTCTCAACGTGCGCTACGGCCACAGTTGGATCGACAGCATGCACTGCGGCGGAAACCGTCTTCGTCATGGCTGCTGGATCGCCTGAGGTCAACACTCCAATGCTTGCGCCGGGCCAAGGTATCTGAAAGAAGGGAATGTCGATCTCTTCTCGCTGATCGTTGAACGCGCCACCGCGCACGTCGTGGAAGACGCCGACGATCTCCCAGGACTGCGGCGGACCGAGCTTGGTGACGCCGGGAACCAACTGCTCCACCATGAGGTGCTGGCCCAGGGGATTCTTGCCGGGAAAGAAATGGTTGGCAAACTTTTCATTGACCATCGCGACACGCACGGTCGCAGCCGTGTCCTGGTCAGTAAATGCGCGTCCTTTGACGATATGGATGCCGAAAGTCTTGAAATAATCGGGCGTGACCATCTGGAATCCGGCAGCGGGCCGTTGCGATGGATCGGCGAAGGCTGGCTGGCCGGCAATTGTGAAGGGCATGCCAAATCCCGTGCCCTGGAGCGGCATGCCGGTGACCGCGGCGGCGCTCTGCACACCGGTCGCCGACTCCACGCTGCGCAGTATCTGCTGATAGTAGCCGATGAGTTGCTCCGGCTGCGTGAGTTTGCCCTCAGCTATTGGTAGTTCGAAGGTCAGCACGTGATCGGTCTGGACGCCGAGATCGACGTGGGCCAGGTTCCAGAAGCTGTGCATTGCCAATCCGGCGCCAGCGAGCAAAGCCAGAGCCAGTGCGAACTCGCCCACTACCAGCAGTTGCCGCAAACGATTGCGCAATCTGCCGGCGCCGGCGCGGCCTCCCTCTTTGAGAGACTCTGCCGGGTCGATGCGCGATGCGTACCACGCGGGGGCGGTGCCGAAAAGCAATCCTGCAAAAGTTGTGGCCGCCAAAGTGACGAGCAACACGGGCAGATTCAGGTGAAGATCCGCTTCGCTGGGGAGTGTGTCGCGAGGCATGACCGCGATGAGGCCTCGCAGCATGGCGTAGCCCAGACCAACGCCCACCACGCCGCCGATGCCCCCAAGAATCAGGCTCTCGGTGACGAATTGAATGAAGACATCGCGTCGCGAAGCTCCCAATGCGGAGCGGATCGCAATTTCTTTTTGCCTGGTGGTGCCTTTGGCCAGCAGCAGATTGGCAACATTGACGCAGGCGATCAGCAGCACGAATCCTACTGCGCCGAGCAGCAGCCACAGAGTGAGCTTGACGTTGTCTCCGAGGAAGTCGTTCTTAAGCGGCTCAACGGTCGCGCCCCAACCTTTATTCGATCGAGGATTTGCTTGCGCGATGTGCGTGGTCACGGCATTCATGTCCGCCTGGGCCTGTTGGAGCGTGACGCCCGGCTTGAGCCGTCCCATCACGAGGAGCCAGTGGAAGTCGTGGTTCAACTGCTCGGGCTTGAAGACGAGCGGAACGACGAGCTCTTCTTGAAGGCGATCGGCCTGGCCCGGAGCAAATACGCCCACTACGGTATATGGTTTCTGATCGAGGGTGATTTGCTTGCCGATGATATGCGGATCGGCCCCGAGCCGTCTCCACAATTTGTTCATCAGGATCACGACCTGGTCCTTACCGTCCACGCCCTCTTCGGGCAGAAAATCGCGACCAAGCTGCAAAGGGTTGCCCATCATCCGGTACATGCCCGGAGTGGTCTTTCGGCCATTCACCATCTCCGGCGCTTCCTTGCCCGCGAGGTTAAAGTCTGCGCCAGTGAACGCGTTCAAATCCTGAAACGTGCCGCTCTGTTGCTGCCAGTCGGTAAAGTCGCCTGCCGAAACGCTGTTGCGGAAAGTCTGAATTTTCGACCACACCATGACGAGCTGGTCGGGATTTGGATAGGGCATGGGAGCCAGCAAGGTCGCGTAGACCACCGTGTAGATGGCCGTAGTGGCGCCGATGCCGAGAGCCAGGGTAATAACCACCGTTGCCGTGAGGCCAAGGCTCTTGCGCAACATGCGCAAACTGAAGCGGAGATTTTGAAGTACGTTCTTCATAGGGCCTCTCTTTCAGTTGACGGCACTTCACTCCGTGCGCAGTGCTTGCATGGGTTCAATCGACGAAGCGCGACGGGCGGGGATGAAGCTTGCCGCAACGGCGCAAAGGGCTAGCAGGAGGGTCGCACCCGCCAGGGCCAATGGATCATATCCGCTCACTTTATAGAGCAGCGAATAGGCGTTGACTGAAGTATCCGTTTGGGTCGCCATCAAATGTCCCGCAATGAGCGCAGCGGGGATGCCCAGAGCAAGTCCGATAAAGACCTGGGCTAATGCGCCGCGCATCACCATGGACACGACGCTCGTTCGAGTTGCACCCAGCGCCATGCGAATTCCGATCTCGCTGGTGCGGCGGGCGACAAAATACGACATGACGCCGTAGAGCCCGACTGAAGCGAGGATGAGCGAAAGGATGCCGAACAGGCTTGTGAGCTGCGCGACGAGCCTGTCCTCATTGAAGTTGCCTGCGACCTGCTCATCGAGCGTGTGCAAGTCCATGACAGTCAGATTCGGGTCGATGCCGGCCAGTGTGTTGCGGATCAGAGCATCGGCATCCTGCTGTGGACGATTGAAGTTGACCAAGATGGAATCGATGAACATGGATTGCGTTTCCCCGGAGATCATCCCGGGTTCCTTGTAGCCGGTGAACTGCTGTGAAAGTGGGCGCAGGAAAACGGGGTGAACTTCTTCGCGCGGGTTGTTGAGCTTGAAGTCGCGAAAGACGCCGACAATCTCGAAGCTGCCTGAGTATTGCGGCATGTCGATACCGAAGTGTTGTCCGACGGGATTCTGATTGGGGAAGAATCTCCTGGCGAAGGTCTCGTTGACCACGGCAACTTGCGGAGAAGTAGCCGTGTCCTGAGGAGTGAAATCGCGGCCGCGGACTATCGGCACGCCAATGGTATTGAGGAAATGAGTGCTCACGCGATCCCAGGTGGATCCGCAATGGGAGTTTGGCCCGGGGGCGGGATGGCCTTGTTGAATGACGCACTCTCCCCAGTTGTCGCCCTCAAGGGGGCTATAGAGGGCCATCCCCACATTGGCGACGCCGGGCAAGGCGGCGAAGCGGTCCTCGAGCTCACGGTATAGTCCGGGCAACCGATCAACCGTGTATCCGGCGCCGGAGGGATCGAGGTGAAGCACGAAGCGGTTGGTTGTGGCGATGCCGAAGTCCTGGTGCTCGAGATTGGCAAGCGACTTGGTCATCAGGATGGCTCCGGCAAGCAGAACCAGCGACAACGCGGCCTGAAAGACAACCAGCGCTTTCTGGGGCAGAGAGGAGCGGTCGCGGGTGGAGCGGTTGACGCCGCGCAGCGCTTCGGCTGGTTGAGCATGCGACGACATCCAGGCGGGCGCAATCCCAAAGAGGATGCCCGTGATGAGCGAAACGAGAAATGCAAAGCTAAGCACAGCGAGGGAGGGGTGGGCATTGATGGGGAGATTGTGTGCGTCAGGAAATGCCAGGGCGAGAATGGTGCGCGACCCGGCGTAGGCGACGCCCAGTCCGGCGAGTCCGCCAACGCAACTTAGCAACACGCTTTCTGTAATGATCTGGCGAATGACGCGGCTGCGTCCCGCACCGAGGGCCATGCGTACCGCGATGTCCGAACGCCGGGCCATGCCTTGCGCCATGAGCAGGTTGGCAATGTTGGCACAGGCGATGAGGAGCACAACGCTCGAAAGAATCATGAGCATGTTGAGGCCTTCGCCTGTCTCCTGCTGCAGGCTCTGGATTCCCCCGCCGCCCACAGAAAGAATCACATGCTCCTTGGGGATGATGGTCTTGCCACCGTTAGATGTGTAGGTCGAACGACTGGAGAGCCACTGACGGAGCAGTATCGAGATTTTGACCTGCAATGCGCGGATATTCGTTCCCGGACGAACTCTGCCGATGGGATAGAGCCAGTGCGAATCCTCGTGATGGAGGATGGCCATGGGTCCGCGAACGTACGGTTCAGTCTGAAGAGGCAGCCAGAAATCGGGCGGACTGTCGGTCTCGCGATCGCCGAAGAAACCGGGCGGCGCCACGCCGATGACAGTGAAAGGACGGGCTTGAATGTATATGGTGGAGCCCACGATCGACGGGTCGGCTGCAAATTCGCCCTGCCACGCCTTGTAGCTGATCACTGTGGACGGAGCCGCGGCGGGCGTATCGTCATTCGCACTGAGCACACGCCCGTTATAGGCGCCGAGTCCGAGAGTCGAGAAATAATTGCCTGAGACAAATTCCGCGCGCATCGGCTTGGACAAGCCATTACCACGGCGCACGCTCCACGTCCATTGCCCCGCCTGGATCGCAGCGAGTTGTTCGAACTCCGGCGTTGCGGCTTTCAGATTTTGATACAGGTCGAAAGAGAAGATGCTGAAGTCGCCGGTATCGCCTGCGTTGCCCGGGAATCCTCCTTCAACGCAACAATCGTCGTTATCGCCGATGCGATAGAGCTGCGATGGATTGACAACGGGCAGCGAGCGCAGCAGGATACCCTGCACCAATGTGAAGATGGCGGTGTTGGCGCCAATGCCCAGCGCAAGCGTCACGATTGCCGTGAGCGTGAAACCCGGCGATTTGCGCAACTGCCGCACTGCGTAGCGGAGGTCTTGTAAGAGCTGATTCATCGCGTTGATTCTCCGTTGCGTTTGTCGTGTCGCCTACTATTCCGTTCTGAGCGCCTGCATGGGTTCGATGGAAGCCGCGCGGCGCGCCGGCAGCCAACTTGCCGCCACCGCGGCGCAAAGTATCGCAAAAGCAGTTATGGCAGCAGCCAGCGTACCGTTCATCACAATGTTCGTCGCGCCGCTGGAAGTATCGACACCCGAGTCGATCAACAGATGGCCCAGTACCGGGTGCATTAGCCAGCTTGAAATCAGGCCCAGCGTAATGCCCGACGATGCGACCGCGAGACCACGCCCCAGAAAAACCCGCAGAATGACAGAGCGATCTGCGCCAAGGGCCATGCGCACGCCAATCTCGCGTGTTCTCTGCGTCACCTGATAGCTGAGCAATCCGAAGAGACCGATGACCGTGAGGACCAGCGCGAAACCAGAGAAGCCGCTTGCCACTAATGAGAAGAAGCGCGGCTCCTGAATAGTCGAGTTAATGACTGCCTGCATGGTGCTGAGGCGTGCAACGGGAATCTCGGGATCGGCGTGCTCGACGGCCTGCTGCGCAACTGCAGTCAGATTGACGTTGGCGGCTGTACGAATCGCAAAGCTGGTTGGGAACCATCCGTTGATGACCGCCGTCGAGTCGTTGGGAAGCTGAGCAATTGGAATATAGAAGACATTGCCCTGGCTTTCGACGAGCGAATGCATCTGGACATCCGCCACCACGCCAACAATGCGGGAATGCTCTGTGCCGCCGAGTTGGATGGTCTCTCCGATCGGCGAACGGCCAGGCCACCACCGTCTCGCGGCGGTCTCGCCAATCAGGGCTACGGGTTCGCCCCCGGCTCGGTCGCTGCCGGCAATGTCACGGCCTGCGAGCACAGGAATTCCCATCGTCCGAAAGTATCCAGCGGTAACGAAACGGACCTCGACGGTACGACGTAGGTTTGGCCGGTCTGCCGGGTTTCCGGCCTCGTTGAGGCCGCGATCGAGGGGCAAGCCGTTCACTGCCGCAACGCGATCCACACCGGGCGCATGGCGCAGGCTGTCGAGCACAGTGGTGATGAACTGAACGGTTTGGCGCGTGTTCGCATAGCGATCACCTTTGAGCGCGACTTGAAAGACGGTGAGTTGTTTGGGTTCAATGCCGGAGGGCAAATCGCGCAGACGGACAAAAGTTCCAAGGAGTACTGATGCCATGGAGACGAGTACGGTAGCCAGGGCAATCTGCATCACCAAGAGGGTGCGGGAGAGGAGCGCATGGGAGACAGTCTCACCGAGCGACGGGCCGCCCAAGCGCATCTCGCGACTCTTGTTGCGGAGAACGACCCAGGCAGGGAGCATGGAGAAGATGGCAGAGCCAGCGAGTGCAAATCCGAGAACCACCATACTTAGGAGCCACGGACTGGGGCCGCCGTTCAAATGGGGAATGGCGAGTGGCGCGGCACGTAGCAGCAAGTCGGTCGACGCGCGCGCCACCAGTACGCCGAGCAAACCGCCGCCCAGGGCCAGCAGAAATCCTTCGCAGGCCATCAGCTGTACTAACTGCGCATTGGAGGCGCCCAATGCGGAGCGCAATGCGATCTCGCGCGAACGGCGCATGGCACGCGCCATCATGAGCCCAGCTAGATTCAAGCACGCAACAAGAAGCACGGCCAGCACAGCGCCCATCACGGTAAGCAGGCTGCGACGCACGTTGCTGACCATCACATCCTGCAGCTTCCACACGCGGAACTGGTGAAGGTCATTGCTGCGGCTGGTCCAGGTCTTGTATTCCGGATGCTGATGATAGAAGACGGAATTGAGCGCATTCAATTGCGATTGAACCTGCGGAATGGTCGCGCCATCCCGCAAACGCCCGATCATCTCAAAGTTATCGCCTTCGTATCCGGGAGTCGCAGGGCTTAGTTGGAGCGGCTGCCAGAGATCCGGCGTGCCCATCACGCCCGGCGCGGTCTCTGCGGTCACTGCGAACCCAGCGGGCATCACGCCCACCACCGTAAAGGTGTCTTCGTTGATGCGAACGGCACGGCCGACAATGTTGGGATCCCGGCCAAAAGCGTGTTTCCAGAGGCCATCGCTCAATATGGTGGATCTCCCGCTACCAGGCCGGTCTTCGTCTGGTAAAAAGCCCCGTCCCAACGCGGGCGCCACGCCCAACGTGCGGAAGTAGCCCTCAGAGACGCGCAGCGCGTTGACTTGCACCGCATGGCCACCGTTGGCCGAGAGATTGACCGCGGCGCCGGAGTCATCCAGAACGGCGAGATAGGAAAACTCCTGGTTGTGTTCGCGAAGAAAATCCGCAGCGGTGCCGACTTGCTCGGCGTTCGGTTTTTCCTGTGGGAAAGTAAAGGCTACGCCCACTAAACGGTCGGATCCGGGGTAAGGCAGCGGCTCCAACAGAACAGTTTGAATCACGCTATATACGGCCGCGGTGACGCCGATGCCGAGGGCCAGTGTAAGCACCGCCGTCAAAGTGAAGCCCGGTGACTTGCGCAACTGGCGGAACGCGTATCGAAGGTCCTGAATTAGAGATCGCATCGGTTCGCCTCCTTATTCACTGCGCAGCGCCTGCATGGGTTCGATGGAAGCCGCGCGGCGCGCCGGTGCCATCCCGGAGGCAAACACGGTGAACAGCAAGAACGCTGCTGCCACACAGTAGCTGACCGGATCGGAAGGCGTTACTCCAAACAGCATGGCTCTCAACAGGCGCACCGCGGCAACGGAGCCGAGCGTGCCGCTGATCAACCCGATCGCCGCGGTCACTCCAATGCCGCTCAAGACAAGCTGGAAGATTCCCGCGCGCGACGAGCCAAGGGCGATCCGCAAAGCGAACTCGCGATGACGCTCGATCACGGAATAGGCCATCACCGCGTACAAGCCAGGCATTGCCACCAGCACGCTCGACAAGGCGTACACGCCAAGCAGTTCGGCCGGAACTCGCCATAATTGATCACGTGTGCCCACGACCGCGTCAAGAGTCTCTAGATTTTCGAGCGGGAGCTTGCTGTCCAATTCCCCAACTGCCCGACGCAGGAGCATTACCGCCGCAGACTCCGGGATGCGGGTGCGGATCGCGACAAAGATGAGGCTCGAATACTCCTGGGCAAGGGGCAGAAAGAGAACCGGATCCTGAACAGTCGTTTGCGGGTTGTAATAGGTGTAGTCGTGCACAACGCCCACGATCTGCCTTGCCTTATCGCCTACCATTACGCTGTGGCCGATGGCATCGCCTTTGGGCCAATAGCGGCGGGCCATGCTCTCGTTGATGACCGCGACGTTAGGTGACGCAGCATTGTCATGCACATTGAACTCGCGGCCTTGCTGCAGCGGGATGCGCATCGTGTGAAAGAAATCGGGCCCCTCCAAGTCTGTTACCACCGCCATCTCCTCACCCTTCGCCGGTACATACCCTGGAATGCTGAAGTCCCGTGTATTTCCAGAGCCCATATCACCCATGGGCAGGTGCGAAGTGAGTGTGGCGCCAATGACGCCGGGCCCGTTGCGGAGCCGATCAAGGAGAGCCGCCTGAAATGCCAGGCCGCGCTCGCTCTTATATCCCGAGCGTGAAAGATCGAAGCTCGCGGTCACACAGTCAGCTCGGTTGAAACCGGTATCGAGCGTGACGATTTTGAACGCCGTGCGCGTGAGGAGCCCACAGCAAACCAGCACGACAAAGCAAATGCCCAGTTGCAGGCCGAGGAGGATGCGTTGTCCTAGCCTGTTACGCGAGCCGCCGGCAACCGCCGCTCCCCCTTCGTGCAGCGCCTCATTCTGCGAGACTCGCAGGGATTGACGCACCGGGTACATGCCGCAGGCCAGTGTGACCACAGAAGCAATACCAATAACAAAAAGCAGAATGCGCGCGTCGCTGTGCAGGTTGAATGCCATGGAGAATCCAAAGTTGGGCAGCAGCACATAAAGCGCTTTTGATAGTCCGGTGCTGGCGCCCCATCCTGCTAATGCGCCCATCGCGGCCAAGAGCCCGGTCTCAGTCAGGACTTGCGCAGCAATGTTGGTTGGCGAGGCTCCAAGAGTAGTTCTGATGGCAACTTCCCGCCGCCGGCGTGCCGCATGTTGTCCCAATAGCGACGCGATGTTGATGCAAACCAGCACCATGAGAAGAACGGACGCTCCGAAGAGCACGGGCAACTGCTCGCCAATGATGCCAAAGAGTCCTCGCTGAAAATGCGCGGAGTCTCCCAGGTTCAGATCCCATCCGTTGTATTTGCTGTCGTGCTGCTGGCTCGCAAAGGTGCGGGCAAGCGTGTGCACTTCGGCCGCCGCAACTGAATCCTGGACACCGGGACGAAGACGAACAACTACTTGCAGACCGTAATGAAGAAGCGGATCGGGCGGTGAATCAGCGGAGAGATCGCGCAAGCTTGAGAGCGGCAGCCATGCCGACTCCGCAATGCCGCCAAAGATTCCTGCGAACTCTTCGGGTGCTACGCCCACGATCATGAATGCATGGCCATTGATTGAAATAGAGCGCCCCGCAACATTGGGGCCGGCACCAAATCGCTCGCGCCAAAGAGCATTGGAAAGCACGACCTCATTGCTTGCGCCATAGGATCGGTCGTTGACGCCAGGAAGAAAGAATCGGCCAATCCGCGGCTTCAAACCAAGTAGTTGGAAATAGCTCGACGAAACGATTCCCGCGGAAATGGCCTGGGGCTGCATGCCGGCTGAGGTCAGATTCACGAGGTCGATGGAAAAGGCGGCCGCATTTTCAATGGAGCGGCCCTGTTCGCGCAGGTAGCGATATTGATCGTAATGCACCGAATAGCCATTGCTGCCGAGCACCGTTGCATCGACAAAACGAAGCGAGCGCGGCGACACCACATGCGGCCAGGGATCGTAAAGGACCGCCTTCGTCCATGTGGCCACTGTGGTCAAAGCGGCGATGCCCAAAGCCAGCGTAAGCACTGCCGTCACCGTGAATCCCGTCGACTTGTGTAACTGGCGAAGCGCGAAACGGAGGTTCCGAGCCGAGTTTTCGAGCATCTTGTTCATCGTGTTTCTCTCGTGGCCTTAAAAGACTTCACTCATTCGATTCGCGCGGTTCGAACCTGACGGCTATTCGTCTCGCAACGCCTGCATCGGTTCAATTGACGCGGCGCGGCGCGCAGGTATGACGGATGCCGTGAGCGCGAGCGCGAAGATGGAGACCGCAGCCAACACAAGCACGTACGGATCAAGAGGGTTGACCTGGAACAGGAGCGAGCGCATCAGGCGCGTGGCAAACACGGCCGCCACGGCTCCAATGGCGCAGCCTGCAATACCGAGTTTGGCGCCGGATGCGACCACAATCCCAACGATGGTGGATCGCTGCGAGCCGAGAGCGAGGCGAATCGCCATTTCCTGCGTGCGCAAGGCCGCGGAAAAGGCAATGACACTATAGATGCCGAGCAGAGCCAGCAGCACGGCCGCCGTGGCAAAGCTGGAGATGAGCACGGTATTAAAGCGGCGCGACGCTTCGCCTTCTTCGATCACCTTGTCCATGGACTCGACGTGGGTGAGCGCAAGCTGCGGATCGATGGAGCGCACGGTAGAGATCAAGGCGCTCGCCATTTGCTCGGGGGGCAGCATGGTACGCAGCACAATGACGCCGCCATTGCCATCGAGCGTCCCCGGAGGCACCAACGAGCCAAAAGAACTACTACCCTGACTGACTGGCTGGTAGATTTGCTCACGGGTCGGTGCGTCGGCTCCGTTCTGCTTGATGTCGCTGATCTCCCCCACGACGGTCATCCACGGCGTAGGCGATTCAGGCAGGCCCCAGCGCACGCGTTTGCCGATCGGGTCCTGACCAGGCCAGTAGTGTTGGGCCATTGTGTGATTCACAATGATTACCAGTGGCGATCGAGTCTGGTCCGCAGTAGTAAATTCGCGCCCCCGCAGCAATGGAATGCCCGCTGCCTCAAAATAATTGCCGAGCAGATAGGACGGCCACGCGAGACTTAGATCCGCGCCCTTGGGCGGAACATAACCCTCCACAACGAATACAGTGCTCGAATTATTCCCGCCCGAAGGCAGTTGTGAGGTAACGCCAACTGATTTGATGCCAGGCAAACTCTGCAGCTTGTCGAGAAGCGTGTTGTTGAACGAGTCCACTGACGCCTGCGTGGAATATTGGCGTTGGGGCAGGTTGTACGAGGCAGTCAATGTGTGATCTGTGCGGAAGCCCAGGTCGACGGAGCGCAGCTTGTCAAAACTCCGCAGGAGTAATCCCGCCGATGTGAGCAAAACGAGGGCAACCGCGATCTCTGCAATTACCAGGATCGAGCGCAGGCGTGCGTGGCCGGCGCCGGCGGTGCCAGTGCGTCCACCCTCTTTCAAGGCGTCATTGACGCCGGTGCGCGCAGCAGACCAGGCCGGGAGCAGTCCGCACAAAAATCCCGTGATCACGGCAAGCAGGAGAGCGAACGCCATGACTTTCCAATCGAGCCCGATCGAGCTGACTCGCGGAAGCGTCTCCGGCAGAAAGCTGACACCCACGCGCAGCGCGACGGCCGCAAGGCTAAGCCCCAGCAGTCCGCCTGCAATGCTGAGAGCAAGAGCTTCGATCAGGTTCTGGCGAATTACTGCCATTGAATTTGCGCCCAGCGCGAGACGCACAGCGATTTCGCGGCGGCGGCGAATGACCCTCACGAGCAACAAGCTGGCGAGATTGACGCATGCAATGAACAGTACGACGGCGACGGCCAGGAAAAGCGTGCGCACCAGCGGGCGGGCCTGTTCGACAGTGTATTCCTGCAGAGACTTCACCACCGGCTGGATACGCAGGCTGGACATGAATCCGGGAAACGCGCGCATGATCTCCTGCGCGACGGGCACCGCGTCCTGCTGTGCCTGTGCGGCAGTCACTCCAGGCTTGAGCCGCCCCACCATCTGAAAATTCCACGAGCCAGCGCCCTCTTGCGGCGTGAGGCTCAAGGGAACCCAGAGGTCGCTGCGGTTCAGTTGGCCGGGAACCAGCGGAAACTCGAAATCACGCGGCATAACGCCAATGATTTCGTAGGGCTTGCGATCGAGGAGTATTTTCTGCCCAAGAATGTTGTCCGCGCCGTGAAAGCGGCTGTGCCACATCTGATAACTGATGACGGCTACCTGTTGGCTGGTTTCGTCTTCTCTCTGCGTGAATCCGCGACCCATCAACGGCGCAACGCCAAGCACCGGGAAGATGCTCCCGGTAAGTCGGGACCCATTGATCTGCGCGGGCTCGCCTACGCCAGAGAGTTCATACCCGCTTTGCTGATACGCGCCCAAAGCGGCGAATCCACGCGTATCCTGCATGTAGGTACGGATCTCCGGGGCTGTCACGCCAGAGATTCCGCCGTTGTCGCTGCCTGTGCCTTCGACGACGTCGCCGAGCGTGACCAGCCTATCCTGCTGTGGAAACGGCAGGGGGCGGAGGAGCACGCCTTCAACGATAGAGAAAATGGCAGTCGTGGCGCCGATGCCGAAGGCCAGCGTAAGCACCGCCGTCAGGGTAAACCCCGGCGTCTTGCGCAGTTGGCGCAATGCAAAGCGAAGATCCTGAAGCATGGTTACGCCTCCACTTCTTCAGTAAGCTTCTTGAGCTCGTCCTCCGAGACTACCTTTCCGTCGAACAGGTGCACTTCGCGCTCGGCATGCTTGGCAAAGCGCGGATCGTGCGTCACCATGCAGATGGTGGAACCCTCGCGGTGCAGGTCGGCGAGCAGGTGCATCACAGCTTCGCCGTTCTTTGAGTCGAGGTTGCCGGTAGGCTCGTCGGCCAGGAGGATGGAGGGAGAGCCAGCCAACGCACGTGCGACCGCCACGCGCTGCTGTTGACCGCCGGAGAGTTGCGCCGGATAGTGCCGCATGCGATGCGCCATGTTGACGCGTTCCAATGCTTCCTTAACGCGCTTCTTGCGCTCCGCCGAAGGCATGCCGGCACGGTAGGTGAGCGGCAGCTCGACGTTCTCCTCAACAGTGAGATCGCCGATGAGATTGAAGCTCTGAAAGATGAAGCCGATCTCCTGGTTGCGGATGCGAGAGCGCTCGCTGAAGCTGAGGTTCTCGACCGGCTGGTTGTTCAGCAGGTAGCGGCCGCCCGTGGGCGTGTCAAGCAAGCCCAGGATGGACAGTAGCGTGGATTTGCCGCAGCCCGACGGCCCGGACATGGCCAGGTATTCGCCCCGCGAAATGGTGAGGTGAATGCCCGAGAGCGCATGGGTCTCCACTTCGTCGGTGTAGAAGACCTTGGTCAGGTCTTCGATTTCAATCAGCTTGCCGTTGGATGCCATCCTGTCCCCCTTTTCCTGTTGTCAGTGTTCAGTTGTCAGTAACCACCAAGAATCTCTTTGGCTGTCACACGGTGCCTACTCCAACCGGACGCGATCGACGCTGTCGTAACGCGACATGTCGGAGAGAATCACTGTGTCGCTTTCCTTGAGCCCTTCGAGCACCTGGATCTCATTAACCGATGCGCGGCCCACTTTTACTGGAACGCGCGTTGCACCTTTGCCATCAGGATCGACCTTGAAAAGACTCAGCGTGGAGTTCTCGTTGCCAAGCGCCGGCCGGCCCACGCGGAGCACGTCCGTCATTCGTTCGAGGTCGATGGTCCCCTCGACGCTCAGGTCGGGCCGAGCACCCTGCGGCAAAGGCCCTAATAGCTCTACGTCAACGGTGACCGTTCCGTTCTGTACTGCGGGATCAATTG
>OBLU010000171.1_pt1 | contig 61964 bp, 31 predicted proteins | sample 1518681 | NCBI WGS metagenome assembly OBLU01 (sample SAMEA3539304, study PRJEB22396) | soil metagenome | biome: tundra; feature: field; material: soil | place: USA | collected 2010-05 | depth 0.15 m | reverse complement strand
TTGCCGCGATATCGTTGAAGCAAAAGATCGCGGTGAAGTCCTGCGTCCTCTTCAAGAGGTCACGCACAATCGGGTATCCAAGCTCGGGCGACCAGGAATTCTTCTCCAGATACATGCACAACTCGGGGAGGATTATGATCCCCATCTTTCGCGCAATCGCGGAGATACTCTCCCAACGCGTGTCCGAGTCCAGGGCATGGCGCTGGCCCTTCATGAACGCGATCCTCCGATGTCCCAGATCGTACAGATGCTTCAATGCGAGGGTTGCGGAGCGGTCATGGTCCAGGACCACGTTGGTCACGCCGGACATGCGGCGATGCCCGGAAATCGATACCACTGGCTGGTTCACCGGCTCGTTCAAAGAAGTATTCACCAGCAGGAACCCATCGACAGAACGCTTGAGTAACAGCCTCGGATACTCATCGATAAGGTCCGCCCTGCCTTGATGGCAGACCACAAAATGCAGGTAGCCCGACTGCAGCAGAGACTGCTCCACGCCGTTCATCACCATGGTGAAGTAGCCCTCGCTGAACTCCGGCACGATCACACCGATGGTAAAGGTCTGCCGGGTTCGCAGGGAGCGGGCAATTGGGTTCGGCCGGTAGTCAAGTTTCTTGGCAGCCGCCAGCACGCGTTCGCGCGTGGCCGGCGTAATCGATTTAGCTCCGGGGGCGTCATTCATGACCAGCGACACCGTCGCCGGCGAGAGACCGAGATACTCTGCCAGCGCCTTCAAGTTAACCGGTTTGTCATCGATCCGCTCAGTCTTCGGTGTCATCGCGTCAGAATCAGTTGTACCACCCTTGCGATGCCCTGGAACAGGCGAACGAAGCACGGGCAACCCCGATGTTACCCGTATTGCTCGTTGTCGCTCCAATCGGCCCCGCGCGGTGTCCCGTCATGGCCATCACTTCAATTGACTTTTGAGACGACAATATTGGTCAGCGTGTACGCCGGCACCGTCAGGCTGGTTGTGAATCGTTAGATCAGGCAGAAGGACGCGGCACAACCGCCTTGGTGGCGATTCGCAGCGTCGTCGACGACAACTTCGGCCCCGGCCACTCCTCTGTGTACGCCTCCACCACAATCGTTCCCGGATTTTTGGTCGCCTGCACAATCACCTGCGCCAGCCCATTGAAGAGGCTGCGCTTCGGCTCCTTGTCCGATTCCTGGCAATTCGGATCGCCATTGCCCACGCCGATCAACGCGCCCTCGCCGCTGATTTTGAAACTGATCTGATTGTCCGCCGTGGGCACGCTTCGCCCGGCGGCGTCCAGCACCTCGACACGCAGTACGGCCACGTCTTCTCCGTCGGCGTCGATCTCCGCACGGTCGACCGTCAGCTTGATCGTCGCCGCCTTGCCGGTGGTCTCGCGTCTCTCAGTCAGCAGCACCTTGCCACCCTTGCTCCCGCGCGCCTCGATCACACCGGCCTCATACCGCACCTTCCACTCCAGATGCCCCAGTGGCGACACCTTCTGGCTGCCCAGACTCTTGCCGTTCAGGAACAGCTCCACCTCGTCCAGATTCGAGTGCACCCACACCGGAACGATCTCGCCGATGCGGTCTTCCCAGTTCCAGTGCGGAAATAGATGCAGCACGGGCTCGGTACCCCACCAAGCCTTGTAGTAGAAGTAATTGTCCTTGGGGAATCCGCACATGTCCACAATGCCAAACTGCGAATTGATCGACGGCCAACCGTAAGGAGTCGGTTCTCCGCGGTAGTCGAATCCGGTCCACGCGAAACCGCCAGCCAGCCACGGGCGCGCCGCATAGAAAGACCACCAGTCCTCCGCGATTTCGGACCATTCCGTATGGTTCAGGTCGTACGCACTCACCCAGTTGCGCAGCTTGTCGGTCGTATAGATGCCCCGGGTTGACACGGTGCTCGCCGTCTCGGTTCCGATCGCCGGCTGGTGCGGATGCGCCGTGTGGTAGGCATCGATATCCTTCAGCGTGTAGTTGAATCCCTCGACATCGAGCGACTTGGCAACGCTGTTGGCGAATGGCGCGGTCGTCGCGGCCGTGCACAGCCGCGTCGGGTCAAGGGCGTGCGAGCGCGCCACCATCGTAGCCACCACATGCTCGCCGTGCTCGGTGGACTGCAGCGGCCACTCTTCGTTGCCCATCGACCAAAGGATGATCGCCGGAGAGTTGCGGTAGCGCTTGATCATCAGCTCCAGTTGCGCCAGCCCTTCAGGATTGGAATCCATCATGCGCGTCTCACACAGCATCATCATGCCCATGCGATCGCAGGCTTCCACCCACTCCGGGGTGGGCATGTTGTGCGAGGTCCGCACCGCATTCGATCCCATCTCCTTCAACACCGCGAGACGGAACCACTGCAGCCGGTCTGGCAGCGCGGCGCCAACCCCGGCGTGGTCCTGGTGATTGCAGGTTCCCTTCACCTTCACTGATTTCCCATTGAGGAAGAAGCCTTTGTCCACATCGAAGGAGATGCTGCGCACACCGAACCGCACCTGCTCAGCATCGCGCGCTTTGCCGCTCGTCTCAACCGTCACGATAGCCGAGTAGAGGGTGGGCGTCTCCAACGACCACAACGCTGGATTGGCAAACGTCGCAGTCGCCGTAAAGTTGGCTGCGCCGCCTCCCGCAACGGTCTGCAGCGCTGTATCCGCTGTGGCGACCTGCTTGCCGGCCGCATCCAGAATTTGCCAGCGGACACGGCAAACTTCAGCTTGCCTGCCTTCGTTCTGCACGATCGTGCCCAGGCCTAGAGTTGCTGAATTGTCCTTGCCTGCTGCGTGAACGATTTCCGTGCGGACGTAGCTCTCCCATCGCCCCAGGTGCAGGGAATCGGTTTTGGTGAGCCACACATGGCGGTAGATACCGGCGCCTTCGTAGAACCAGCCGTCGCCGAAGCTCGCGTCCAGGCGAACAACCAGAACGTTCTTGGCGCCGGGGTTGATCAAGTCCGTCAGATCGAAGCTGAAAGGGGCGTATCCATTGTCGTTTCTGCCAATGAAGAATCCATTCAGAAACACCAGCGCATCGCGGAACGCTCCGTCGAACTCGACGGTCACGCGTCGTCCCCGGTCGCTCTCTGGGATATCAATCAGGCGGCGATACCAGCCCACGCTGGTCTCCGGATAGCGGCGGCCCAGCGGCTTATAGCCATGCCCCTCCTGCGCTTCGTCGTGCACGAACGGCAGTTCCACCGCCCAGTCATGCGGCAGATTCAGCGAGCGCCACTTCGAGTCGTCGAACTTCTCGGTTGCGAAGTCGAAGCTGCCAGACTTGGCGAAGTCCCCCTGGCCCGCACCAAATCCAAGATCGCGGGAGGGATCGCTGCTATGGCCCTGAAAGAACTTCCAACCAAAGTCGAGCAACAACCGCTCCCGCGGAGCGACAGACGCTGCAGCAGAACCTACATCAGCCAGCCCTGCGGCGCGCGCAATCGCGCTCCCGGAAAGAAAGGTGGACGCAAGAGTCGCGGCCCCGGAGCCCAGCAACGTACGGCGAGTCAAAGATGGCATTCGAGCTATATCTCCCAATGAACGCATTTAGTGAAGAGTAATGGCGAGTTGCTTCCCGGCGTACGCCGCGGTGGCTGAAACAACAGGTGACAGAGAAGACGCGGCCACCGACGAGCACGGCGAATCCCATTGGACACAACCGCTGTCGATATGCTCTTATGGTTTCGAGAAAATAGCAAGAATCGCACATATAAATCGATTCAGGTGAAGGTGTACAGAAGACAAGAAACTGTCGCCGCAACTTGTACACGCCCACCAACAGCCGGCGCAATCGTGGATCGATCCGTTGCTTCCCGCTGAACAGCGCGGACATTTGGTGGTGCAAGCCATGACCCTCGAAGTAGAACGGCAACTGCTGCACATGGAGTTTGCCGGGGAGTGTTGCGCGAGGGTGACCCAATCGGTCCGCGCACGAGAGCGATCGGATCGGCCAGGCCACGCGGGACTCCATGGCCGCTTTGGCGTCCCAATACCTGCGGCAGCCACGTCCACTTATCCCGACGGGAGCAGTAAACCTTATGAACCGACGTAAATTCCTCCAGACCACCGGCCTCGCTCTCGGCGCCGTCCGCCTCTCCGGCGTGCTACCCACCGCGTTCGCCGCTCCAGTCGCGGCCGCGGCCGCTCACCCCGACTGCTTTCCCAAGAATTTCCTCTGGGGCGGTGCTGTTGCGTCCTACCAGGTCGAAGGCGCCGTCCACGAAGGTGGCCGCGGAGTCTCCGTCTGGGACACCTTCTCCCACATTGCGGGCAATACCGCGAACGGCGATACCGGAGACGTCTCCGCCGACTTCTACCACCTCTACCCCCGCGACATCGGCCTCATGAAGGATCTCGGCATCCGGGCACTCCGTCTCTCGATCGCCTGGCCGCGCATCTTCCCCGCCGGCAAAGGGAAGCCCAACCAGCATGGCGTTGACTTCTACAACCGGCTGGTCGACGCACTCCTCGCCGCCGGCATCCAGCCCTATTGCACGCTTTTCCACTGGGACCTGCCGCAGCCGCTCCAGGACGACCGCGGCGGCTGGGAAAATCCCGATATCCCCAAAGTCTTCGCCGACTACGCTGGCTTCACAGCGGGCTTCCTCTCCGACCGCGTCCAGCACTTCATGACCATGAACGAGATCCGCACGTTCGTCGAGCTCGGGTATCAGCAGGGAACCCACGCCCCCGGCCTCAAACTCAGCGCGAAACGTGTCGCGCAGCTCAATCACTACGCCGTCCTCGCCCACGGCATGGCGGTGCAATCCATCCGCGCCCACGCCCGCCCCGGGACCAAGGTCGGGATTGCCGACAACGTCGAAGCTGCCACCCCCGCGGTCGAAACTCCCGAGCATATCGCCGCCGCCCACACGGCGATGCGCGAGCAGAACGCCCAGTATCTCACCGTCATCCAGGAAGGCCGCTACACCGACCTCTATCTCAAAGGCCTCGGCGCCGACGCCCCCCGATTCACCGCCGAAGAGATGAACATCATCGGGACACCGATGGACTTCGTCGGCCTCAACATTTACCAGCCCACCTACGTACGGGCGGACGACTCGGAGAAGGGTTATGCCGTCGTCAATCCGCCTGCATCTTTCCCGCACATGTACAGCAACTGGCTCTACGTCGGCCCCGAGGCCCTCTACTGGGCGCCCCGTATCGTCAGCGATCTCTGGAAGCCGAAGCAGCTCTACATCACCGAGAACGGCGCCTCCTCCACGGACACGCTCGCACCCGATGGCCACGTCTACGATAGCGACCGCATCATGTACCTGCGCAACTATCTCCGCCAGCTCCACCGCGCCGTCACGGAGGGCGTCCCGGTCCAAGGCTACTTCGTGTGGAGCCTGCTGGATAACTACGAGTGGGCCGATGGATATAACAAGCGCTTCGGCATCGTCTACGTCGACTTCAAAACTCAGAAGCGGACGCCCAAACTCAGCGCCGGCTTCTACCAGGAGGTCATCCGCCAGAACCGCGTCGTCTGAGCATCCCGCGTCGCCAGCCGCTATGCCCTGTGTCAGCAGACACATCCTGGAGGCAGCTTAACCGGTATCGTTTGTGTAATTTGCGGAGGTCTCAAAGATGCCGGCGTCAATGGATCGATTCTCTGGCTCATTTACTCTCACCGCCCTCGCGGCGCTACTGATGTATTCCCCGAGCCATCCGGCGTTCAGTCAGGCAGCGGCTGCTGCCAGCCCCGCCGAGGCGCTGCTTGCGCAGGCTGCGCCTCTGAGGACTGACGTTCGGCGCGTTGCTGTGGATGTTGTTGTCACCGACTCGCAGGGACGTCCAGTAACCGGACTCACGCGGGACGACTTTAAAGTCGAGGAAGACAAGGAACCTCAGAAGCTGCGCTTCTTCGACGTACACGATGTTCACACCGTCGCGCCTGACGCCAACTTTGTCGTTCCCAATATCCCTGCCCTTCCTCCGAACACCTTTCTCAATCTTGCGAAGGCTCCTGAGTCGGGCACGCCGACCGTTATTCTGTACGACGCTCTGAACACACAGATCGGCGATCAGTTCCATGGTCATCGGGAGCTCCTCGACCTGCTCCGGCATCGCCGTCCGGGGACACAGATCGCGGTCTTCGTCCTCATCGATAAGCTGCACCTGCTTCAGGGTTTCACGGAGGATACGGGCCTGCTCAGCGCGGCGCTGGCCTCGAAGAAGGGAACCCCGCAGACCACAACCTTGCTAGCTCCCAGCAGCGGTCTTGCGGGGACGCCGGCGTCTGACAATCCCATGATCGGTGCAACCTATTCAGATCCGGGATACGACCCAGATCAAGCATTCTTCGATTTCATGACCGTAGCCCGCCATTTCGACACCCTGGATCAGGATCAGCTTCAGGACCAGCGCGTGGAGCTCACTCTGAACGCGCTCACCGACATTGGCCGTTTCCTTGCTTCGATGCCCGGCCGCAAGGACCTCATCTGGCTTTCGTCGGTCTTCCCGCTGGGCAGCCTCCCCGGTGAGCAGCAGGGGCACGGTGAGTCCCTTCGCGATTACTCCGGACAGATTAAGCAAGCTGCCGACCTGCTCAATCGAAGCCACGTATCGGTCTATCCCGTCGATATCCGCGGCGTCCGCGCCAACTCAGACCTCAATGCGGCAGCAAACGCGGCCTATGGACCCAACCCCACTACCGGTCAAAACAGGATGACCACCTCTACCAATCTAAAGCTTTCACAACAGAAGTTCATCGCCGGAGACTTGGCCACGCGCACGACCATGGACCTGATCGCCGATGACACCGGCGGCCATGCCTTCTATGGGACCAACGGCCTGCAGGAGGCCGTGAACAGCGCGATGACTAGTGGCTCGACCTACTACTCGCTGACGTACGAGCCGATGAACCCGAAGTATGACGGCAGCCTGCGCCACATCAAGGTGACGCTGAAGCGGCCCGGATACAATCTCGCCTATCGCAGGACCTACTATGCCGACGATCTCGAGGCGGCCGCGCAGAAGGTGGCCGACGCGCCTCAGAATCCCTTGACGCCATCGCTCGAACGCGGCACTCCGCTCGCCCACGACCTCTTTATCGAGGCGCATCTCGACGCTGACGGCGCGCCAACTCCCGCGACGCCGGAACAGATGCAGGTGCTGTCGCAGTTCGGCGACGCGCAGACGAAGAAGGACAAGGCGAAGGCAGCAGCGCCCGTCCTGATGCAGCAGTACCTCATCTCCTACGGCCTTGCGGCGCGACAGCTTGACATGCCCGTGGATGACTCGGGTGCACACCGGGCCTCGCTCGAACTCGGCTTGATCTCCTACGACGAGGACGGCCGCAAACTGAACGGCGTGGACACCCACATCGACGACCCCGTCCCCGCGGCCAACTACGCCAGACTCCTGAGCGACGGCTACCACGTTGTGCAGTCCGTGGCCGTGCCGGTGACGGCGGCGTCGATCCGCGTCGCAGTCCGCGATATCCGCGGCAACCGCATCGGCTCCCTCGAAGTTACGCTGCCGCTCGCCAAAACCGTCGCAGCCAAAACACCGGACCTGAAGCCGCCCGCGAAGTGACCGCTTACTTTGTTGAAAGAGTTCTAAGGATGACTACGTCAATGGATCGATTCTCTATCACTCGTTCTGGCCCTTTTACCCTCGCCGCCCTCGCTGTGCTTCTGCTGGCTGCCACAAGCCATCCCGCGCCCTGCCAGGCGGCCGCAGCCGCCAACGCCGCAGAGATGCCGTCTTCGCAGATCACGGTCCTGAAGACCGACGTTCGCCGCGTGGCCATCGATGTTGTCGTTACCGATGCGCAGGGCCGTCCGGTAACCGGGCTTACGCAGGAAGATTTTAAGGTTCTGGAGGACAACGCACCTCAGAAGCTGCTCTTTTTCGATGTTCACAGCGTCGCCCCCGCAGCGGGCTTCGTAGCGCCCAAAATCCCTCCACTTCCTCCGAACACCTTTCTGAATCTCGCGAAGGCTGCTGAGTCGGGCACTCCGACCGTGATTCTGTACGACGCGTTGAACACGCCGCTCACCGAGCAGGATTACGGTCACAAGCAGATACTCGAGTTCATCCGGCATCGCCGTCCGGGCACGCAGATCGCCATCTTTATCCTGACCGGCAAGCTCCACCTTCTACAAGGCTTCACGGAGGACACCGATCTGCTGGCCGCGGCGCTGGCCTCGAAGAAGGGCGGCCCGCAGGCGACGACCTTGCTCGCTCCGGGCAGCGGCCTTGCTTCGACGGCGACGACTGATAATCCTGAGATCACCATTCAGATCCAGGGTCCTCCAACCACTGGCGGCGCGACGTCCGGAGGCACGATTCAAGCCGGAAACCCTGATCAGGTATTCCTTGATTTCCTCGGCAAAGCTCGCGAAATGGACGTCCTGGATCAGGATCAGCTTCAGGACCAGCGCGTGGAGCTGACTCTGAATGCGCTCACTGACATTGGCCGCTTCCTTGCCTCGTTGCCCGGCCGCAAGGACCTCATCTGGCTCTCGTCGGGCTTCCCGGTGGGGATACTTCCCGATCCGTCCATGACCATTCGCGATCCGAAGGCGGCCAACTCCGGCGTCGAGGTGCACGACCGGGACTTGCGTGATTACTCCGGGCGGATCAAACAAGCTGCCGACCTGCTGAATCTCAGCCACGTGTCGGTCTATCCGGTGGATATCCGCGGCCTCCGCATCAACTCAGACCTCACTGCCTCGTCCAGTGCGGCCTTCGGCAGCAACCCCGCGTTCGGCGGAGCCGCGGCCAGCTTGCAACAAACCCGGAACACGAACATGGCAAACACCTCGAACAGTCTGAACCTCTCGCAGCGGACGTTCATCGTGGGAGACGAGGCTACGCGAGCGACCATGGATTCGATTGCCGACAACACCGGAGGCCATGCCTTCTACGGGACCAACGGACTGCAGGAGGCCGTGAATAGCGCCATGACCAGCGGGTCGACCTACTATTCGCTCACCTACGCGCCGACCAACCCGAAATACGACGGCAGCCTGCGCCACATCAAGGTCTCGCTCAAGAAGTCAAGCTACAACCTCTCCTACCGCAAGACGTACTACGCCGACGATCTCGACGCGGCCGCGCGGAAGGTGGCCGACGCGCCGCAGAGCCCCTTGACGCCGTCGCTGGAACGCGGCACTCCGCTTTCGCATGACCTCTTCGTTGAGGCTCATCTCGAAGCATCCGGCGCGCCAACCCCCGCGACGCCGGAACAGATGCAGGTGCTGGCGCAGTTCGGCGACGCGCAGACGAAGAAGACGAAAGCGAAGACAGCGTCGGTCCTGATGCAGCAGTACGTGATCTCCTACGGCCTGGTCGCACGCCAGCTTAAGATGCCTGCGGACGATAGCGGCGTGCACGAGGTGTCGCTTGAGTTCGGCCTGATCTCCTACGACGAGGATGGCCGCAAACTGAACGGGCTGGACGCCCACTTCGACGATCCCATTCCCGCGGCCAACTACGCCAGGCTCCTGAGCGACGGCTACCACGTCGTGCAGTCGGTGGCCGTGCCGGTGACGGCGTCGTCAATTCGCTTCGCCGTCCGCGACATCCGCGGCAACCGCGTCGGTTCGCTCGAAGTTACGCTGCCGCTGGCCAAGACTGCCGCAGCCAAAACACCGGACCTGAAGCCGCTCGCGAAGTAGCCCGCTGGTTGTGTTGAAAGAGGCCTATAAGATGACCGCGTCAATGGCTCCGCTCTCGATCTCCCGCTCTGGCGTCTTCAGGCTTGCGGCGGTCGCGGCGCTTCTGCTCGCTGCCATAAGCCATCCCGCGCTCGGCCAGGTAACTGTTGTCCCCGACGCCACCACCGCGTCGTCTTCGCAGATAGAGACGCTCAAGACCACCGTTCGGCGTGTCGCCTTGGACGTCGTTGTCACCGATTCTGAGGGCTTTCCCGTCGCTGGCCTTACGCAAGAAGACTTCAAGGTCGAAGAAGACAAGGTACCCCAGCTTGTGCGTAGCTTCGACGCGCACACGGCCACGGCCGCCGGCTCCTTTACAGCGCTAAAGATTTCTGCGCTGGCTCCGAATACGTTCTTCAATCTCCAAACCGCTCCTGAAGTGGGAACTCCGACCGTCATTCTCTACGACGCGCTGAATACGTCCCTCGCCGAGCAGAGCTATGCTCGACAGCAGCTGCTCCAGTTCATTAGGCATCGCCGCCCGGGGACACAAATTGCGATCTTCGTTCTCGGCACAAGACTGCGCCTGCTCCAGGGATTTACTGATGACATCGACCTGCTCAGTGCGGCTCTCGCATCGAAGAGAGCCGGCACCCATGCTATGGCACTGCAGGGCGGCGGCAGCGTACTTATGCCAACCGCAGGAGGGATGGACGGCGATCCGGTATTTGACAAAATGCTGATGGACTTCGCTCTTATGGACAGGTTGGACCAAGCGCGATTGGCTAGTGGGCGCAGAGACATCACCTTCAAGGCGCTGGCCGAGCTTGGCCGCTTCCTCACCACTGTGCCGGGCCGCAAGAATCTTGTGTGGGTCTCGTCTGCCTTCCAGGTAAACAGGGAGGCTATGGATGTCCTCAATCTCAGCGATACGGCGGTGTACACGGTCGACGTCAAGGGTGTCCGCGCCAATCCTGCTTTTAGCGCAGCCACCACTGCCGCCTACGGGTTCGACGGTATTAAGTTCGGCTTCACCCCGAAGACGCAAGCGATGCAGGAGAGTGGAGCGCGGGTATGGATGGATTGGATTGCGGATGCGACCGGAGGCCATGCCTTCTATGGGACGAACGACCTCCAAGGTGCTGTGGATCGCGCGATGACCGACGGGTCGACGTACTATTCGCTGACGTACGAGCCGACGAATCCGAAGTATGACGGCAGCCTGCGCCACATCAAGGTGACGCTGAAGCGGCCCGGATACAACCTCGCCTACCGCAGGACTTACTACGCCGACGATCTGGAGGCCGCGGCGCGGAAGGTGGCCGACGCGCCGCAGAATCCGTTGACGCCGTCGCTGGAACGCGGGACGCCGCTGGCCCACGACCTCTTTATCGAGGCGCATCTCGACGCCGACGGCGCGCCAACTCCCGCGACGCCGGAACAGATGCAGGTGCTGGCGCAGTTCGGCGACGCGGAGACGAAGAAGGCCAAGGCGAAGCCCGCAGCGCCCGTCCTGATGCAGCAGTACCTCATCTCCTACGGCCTGGTCGCGCGCCAGTTGGAGATGCCTGTGGATGACAAGGGCGCACGCGAGGTTTCGCTCGAACTCGGCCTGATCTCCTACGACGAAGACGGCCGCAAACTGAACGGCGTGGACACCCATATCGACGATCCCATTCCCGCGGCCAACTACGCCAAGCTCCTGAGCGACGGCTACCAGGTCGTGCAATCGATCGCCGTGCCGGTGACCGCGGCGTCAATTCGATTCGCCGTCCGTGACATCCGCGGCAACCGCGTCGGCTCGCTCGAAGTTACGCTGCCGCTGGCCAAGACCGCCGAAGCCAGAACAGCGGACAAGATGCTAGCGAAGTAGCTGCACCCTGGGGTTCACCCAACATTGCGGCAATGGGTTGGAAGAATGGTTGCCTGGGGCGCCGGCTCGGACCTGCGGGTTGACGTTCGGTGCGCCGTGGTCCAAAGATTGGATCTTATTTTTTCGCTGTCGCCGTAACGACGATGTTTTTGGGGACGGAAAGGGGAAGCGGAATCTCCATCGTTCCGATGCGTTTGCCAATCTCATCACTGACAGCCAAGCGCAACGAAACAGCCTCTTCGGGAACCACGAAGATCATGGATGCGTGGTATCCCTCCGATTCAATCTTCCGGTACTGGGCTTGCGGAATCTCGTTCTTGATGCTGACCTCCATGCCATTCAACAACTCACCATCCTGCGTATATGCCGCTAGACCAAACCGCATATTGGTGGCGTAAGCTCCGTTTTGCGTGGGCGGCATATTGAGCAGTTTTCCGATGATGGCGAAGTTGATGTCGTAGTGCTGAACCTTTTGCGGGCCATTCGCAACCTTCGTGCGCAGGCCTTTGGCTTTTGTCTGAAGGAACGTGTTGAGCGTCTCGACTTCGTCCGTTGAGGCCGTCATCGCACCGCCCACGGGGTTCACCTTCGCTTTGAAGAACAACTCCGAGGAGTTGGGCGCACCGTGTTGCATGTTCATGTCGAGCGCGAGCGGCTGCGGCGGGCTCGGGTGCCCGGCATCGTCAGCGAGATAACCTCTACGGTAGAACAATTGGTAGTTGGGATCTTTCAGCACGACCTTGATCTTCCGCTCGGCGCCGTCCGCTTTGTTATTGCTCGGCGCGTAGGTGAGCGTGTAGTACTCCGAGCCTTGGCGCACAGCGGCATCCATGGCTTCCTGCAGACCATTTGTGTTGTAGAAGGCTCGTCCACCTGTGCTGTCGGCGACTGCCTCCATGGTGGCGTGCTCAGCCGCCTGTTGGACGCCGAAGCTGTTTGGCTTCGGCGGTGCCGTGTACCGGGTGGCGGCACTGAATTGTGGGTCGGTCTGGAGACCGCGAACGTCCACCGGGTAAACTGCCACGCGGCTCTCTTTGAGCACCTCCTGCGCTACTCGCACATCCGCTTCAAGATAGACCGCATTGTTGAATTCATTCTGCGCCCCAGTGGACTGCGTGCTGTCGGGAAAGACCTGCGAGGGGAAGGAACCGGACATCCAGATGAGGTTCTTGCGTCCAGGCAGCGCCGACACGAACCGTGCGATGTCGGAAAAGGCAGCAACCGTGATCTCGAGGCGCTGCTGCAGCAAGAATGCACTTTCCTGGGCCTCGGCGTTGCTCAACTGCGCGAGGACGGCATCCGCGCCAACGGATATGTCTCCGGCGCTGACCGGCATCTGTTGGGCCAATGCGGTTGCGGCTGGGTCTGCGGCAAGCAGAGACGCCGCGTCCTCGCCGGTGTCCGCGACGCGCAATTGCGAAACTGAAGACCTTATTTTTTTAGAATCGACGGCTTCCATCAGCCGGGTCTCGTCGTCGGTGAAGCCCTGCAACATGTGTAGGCGGTCGGTCAGCGCGAAGATCGCAATCCTGGTTGAGCTTTTCTGGTCTTTGATGAACTTCACCAAGGCCTGATGGGCGACAGGCAGTGCCGCCTGCGGCGTATTCAGCATGTCGTACAGCAAGATGGTCACCGGCTTGTCCGGCGGGGCCAAGGTGAGGTTGGAGAAGGTGTCCGGAGGCAAATGGAGATCGAGTGCTGGTTGAGTTGAGCCCGCGGGTGCGCCAGTGTGCACATCAAAGAAACGAAGCGGTTCGACCGCGCCGTCCTCGAACACTTTGAAGTCGTCCTGCTTCAGGCCTTCGACGGGCTTGCCCTTGGTGTCCGTCACGACGACATCCAGGACGACGCGACGGACCTTGACCTTGAGTTGGTATCCGGGCGATTGTGTTCCTGGGCTGTCTGAAGCCTTGGAGGGCGTTTGCGGAGCCTGCGCACTGAGAGTGCCAATCAAAGAGAAAAGGCACAGCGCGGAAGAGATGAATCGATTGATTTCCGTCATGGTTCGCTTCTCGAGTTACGTTGCATCGCCTGGCAGCCTCTCCATCGATAGTGTATGCGCTGGCGTCGAATCTCCGCTGAGGCAGATGCTGTTCCCAAGACGCCGCCTCGTATATGTCGGGAACCCGCGCTTCGCTGCGATTCCCAAACGGTAGCAATCCCGTGTCGGATCGCAGATACAAATAAGCCCGGCTTGACCGAATGCGGCATAATTTCAGGTATTTACGAACGTTCAGTATGGCCGCATTTCGGCCCGGCAACATCGGCAAAAAGTAGTCTGCAAAAAAGTGTTTGACAGCCGCCTCATCATTCTAGTACAAGAGTCGCGCTGCCTTTCTTGCCTTGTTACGGTTTTCTACTAAATCGATTCAGTAACAGGAAACAAGACGTGGCCCGATTTCCTGGAGGACCATTTGTTCAAGATCATTTTCACCTGTTCCACGCGGCCGATCGCGGCTTCTCTCTTCCGGGGAATGCTGCCCAATGTGGTACTTGAATCTCGTCGTCCGTTGCCTGGCATTGGAAATACGTCAAAGGTTGTTGCGCATTCTTCCGACAGATTCGTGCTGCTTCGGGGGGGCATGGTTTTGCTCGCGATAGCATGCGTGATGCTGTCCTGCCTTCCGGCCCGCGCCCAGACCTCGAAGTACGTGCCTCCTGTGGTCGTCTCTTCAGTCAGCCCGGTGCCCACAACCACCTACGCATCGCCCACTGGCTCCGAGGCCAACGTCCTTGCGCCTAACGAGGTGACGTTGGATGCGTGTGGAAACATCTATACGCGGGATACGGGCTCCGGCGGAAATGGGAATATCATCGAGGTGCCTGCAGGCGGGGGATCGGCAACCGTGGTAACCAGCGCCAATGGTCCCTACCTGGGGCAGGATGAATCCCACAACGCCCTGCTGGTGGTTAATCAGTGGAACACGGGTGTTCAGGTGTATCCGCTGCTCAACTGCGTGGTGCAGCTTGGGCAGAATCACGGTTCTGGCGGGGGCAATGGGGCACTTTGGTATTGGTTCGATCCCGGTTACGCGACCGCAGACTTCACCGGTAACGTCTACCTCAGCACGTTATACACCTGCTGCGTTACAGGTAGTAACTACCTCATCGACGAGGTCAACGGCGAGACCAACGGCAACGGCAGCGTCCTTCTGAGCAATACTGCGAATCCAATCGTGTCGCTGGCCATCGACAAACTCGAGAACCTGTATTTCATCGAATCGAGTGTTGTCTATGAACTGCCATATTCCGCGGCGGGGCAGTATGCGGCGGCGCCCATTCCTTTCGGGCAATACATTAATCCGGTCGGCCTCAGCGTGGACTTTGCGGGAAATTTGTATGTTGCGGATTCAAGCGCCGGAGCCATCTACGAGGTTCCGAATGAATCGGCAGGTCTGAACCTTGCGGATCAATTCGTGGTAGCCAGCGGCGTCCAGATCAATGTTGCGGTCGCGGTCAATCAGCGCGGAGACATGTATTACAGTGCCTCTGGCGCATCGAGTATCTCGAAGTTGACCCTTGGCAACGCAAACTTCAACTCCGTGACCCCAGGCCAGAGTGCGACGAGGGTCATAAACTTCCAGTTCAACGGTGCGGCAACGCTGACGAGCATCCAGCCTCCGGCGGGCGCCTTCACGATTCTGTCCCCTGCCGCGGGAACTACTAATTGCGCTACCGGAACATCTTATGGACCGACAAAGACCCAGAGCTGCCAGATTACCGTTGGATTCAATCCGACGACTGTGGGTAAGCAGACCAGCGGAGTTGTCCTCACTTATACCTCCGGCACCGCTACCCAAACCGCGACCGCTTTTCTAGAAGGCATAGGCCAGGGAGCGTTGCTCACGCTCGATCCGGGCACTGTGGCTTCGGTCGGCAGCGGCCTCAAGTCTCCTGCGGGAGTCGCCGTGGACGGCGCCGGTGACGTCTTCATCGCCGACACCAGCAATAACGCTGTTACGGAATTTCCCGCAGGCGGTGGGGCAGCAGTTACGGTGGCGATTGGGGCCATACAGCCCCCTCTCTCGGCGCCTGCGGGCGTTGCGGTTGACGGTGCAGGCGACGTCTTCATCGCCGATACCGGAAACAACCGCGTGGTGGAGGTGCCGTTTGTGAATAGCGCCCTGAGCCCAGCGGGGAGCATGATCGTCGCGAGCGGGTTGAAGAATCCCGCTTCCGTCTTCGTTCATACGAATGGGGACCTTTATGTGGCCGACACGGGGGATAATACGATTCTGGTCTACCCGGCCTATGACGGGACCTCGAACAATGGCGCCGCCTTTGGTGCGCCAAGCAAGCTTGGTGTCGGCCTGTCCAGTCCTCTCGCGGTCACGGTAGACGGTCCTGGGAATGTCTATATCGCTGACTCGGGCAACAACCAGATTGTGGAATATCCTCTCGGCGCCGAGCAGGAGATAGTCGCCGCCGATATCCTCACTCCGTCCGCGCTTGCGACGGACAGCTCAGGCTCGCTCTTTGTAGTGGATCAGGGCAACTACCGCGTTCTGCGAATTCCTTCAGTGCAAGGCACGCTCAATCCCAATAGCGTGGCGGAGGTTGGGCTGGGGGTCGCAAGCCCCTACGGTCTCGCGATCGACGCCTCGTCCAATCTGGTGGTAACCGACAGAGCCAATGCCGCGGCCTATACGATCGCGCGCTCCCAGATCGGGCTTGCTTTTGGAGACCTGGCCGTGGCGACGCCGAGCACCGCGCTTCCACTTACGGTAGAGAGCGCCGGCAATCAACCGCTGGTCTTCAGCTCGCCGTACTTCACGGAGACGGGCAATGCGGGCGACTTCGCGATGACCTCCCCGACGGGCGCGTGTGCGAACAGTCTCACGCTGGCTACGGGCAACAACTGCGACCTGGCGACCACATTCACGCCAACGGTGGCGGGTTCCCGGTCGGCGACCATAGCGTTTGTCAGCAATGCCTTGAACAGTCCGCAGGTAACGCTGACCGGAACGGGCGTAACCCCCAGCCCAACGACCACGACGCTGGCCCTCATCACGTCTGTGGCAGGGGCACCCTTCTACGGGGAGCCACTGTCCTTCACGGCAACCATCGCACCGACTACTGGCACAGGATCTCCGACCGGGGTCGTGTCCTTTGTTTTGGACGGCACGCAGATCGCATTGCTGCCCGTCGTCAAAGGAGTGGCAACGCTCCAACTCAATAGCGGCCTGAGCGGTGGAGTGCATAGCATCTACGCCGCATACAAAGGAGACACTGCCGACAACGCAAGCTCCTCCGTCGTGATGCCCGTCACCATCTCCAGGGCGCCGACCACTCCCACCTTGACCATCACGAACATTCAATACAATAATCCGTACAATCTGCGGCACTCCAATACTGGAAGCTGCAGCGTTACAACCACCGGTGGCGCTACCACTAATTTTTACGCTATTCCGAACGATCCCATAGCCTTCACGGCCACGGTTACTTCTCCGGGTGTCGGTGTGCCTAGTGGAACCTTTACCTTCTACAGCGACGGCAAGCTGATCAACGGCACGAGCGATCCACAGACAGGTAAGGATCCAAAAACTGGTCTGGCAGCTCCTACCAGCTCTACCCCGGTGCTCCCGATCGCCGGCGGGGGCTTTGCGGGCAATATGACCTCAGACGCCAATACCATGGAACTACAGGGTGCCAGCGCCACCCTGGGCGAAAACAACGTCCTAGTAGGGCCTCACCTCATCACCGTGGTTTACAGCGGAGACCAGAACTATCTGCCATCTACATCCGTTATCACCACGGTCGCCGTAGTCGATGTGAGTCCCACGACGCCGGTAACCTTGCCGGCATCGGTCGCGGGCGCAGCACCCTACTGTATCGCCAGCTCGTCAATCACGGGTTCGCGACCGTCCGATCCTTCCACTTACTCGGTTACTACATCCGCTACCACCATCAACGCGTCTGCCAGCACACCGGGCACGACTAACCTGACCTTCAGTTCCCTTGGCGGTTGGAAGGGGGCCATCGAATTCTCCTGTCCCGATCTGCCTCAATACGCCACGTGTACCACCAATCCGGGCCAGGTCAACCTTAAGTCCAGTTCTCCGGGACAATCATTGCTGCCAACCCAGGTGGTCCTGACGGTTACCACTAACGTTCCTCCCTATGTTCCCACCGCAGCGCAGAGCGGGTTCTTCTGGCTGGCATCTGTCCTTTTGGGATTCCTGACTATCTTCAGCCGCCGCCGCTTCCGGAAAGCCGCGGGCGGTCTGACCATCGCCGGGCTCGCACTCCTCTTAGTTGGTGGGATCGTAGGCTCTTCGGGCTGCAGCTCGAGCACCACCAGCACCTCGGTGGTCACCCCCCCGGGAAGTTATGCCTTTCATCTTGTAATGACTGGCGCACAGACCAACGGAAGCAGCTCCTTCCTTTCCGACGTGCCCTATCAGATGGCATTCACCCTCACCGTCAAGTAATGACCTCGATCAAGTACTCAAGAGCGCGGAGTAAACCTGCTTATTTGTTCTCTCCCTTTGTTCATTCGGAGGCTATTGTGGTTCGAAATAACGATCTTTCCCGGTTCCAAGGCTTACTGACACGCATCAACTTGAAGCGCTCTCTGTGCGGTCTCGCTTTGGCGCTCATGCTGTTCGGTCCATACCATCTTTTCGCCCAGACGACCGCCACCCTGACCGGTGTGGTCAAAGACAACACGGGCGCAATTGTTCCGGGCGCCAAGGTGACGCTGGTGAACAGGGACGACAAGTCGGTGCGCTCGACCTCGACCAGCAACTCTGCCTTCTTCTCGTTTGCAGCGGTACAGCCAGGCACCTACAACCTGAATGTGACCGCCAAGGGCTTTGAGACCTACGTCATTACGGGTATCGAGATGCATCCGGGTGACAGCAAAAATATCGAAAACATCCCGCTCAAGATCGGCACGGTTGAAGAGTCGGTCACAGTGACCTCAAATGTGGCCGGAGTCGAGCTTGATTCGCCGGAGAAGAGTTATCTCATCACGGCGGAAGACATCAAGCGTCTCTCCACCGTAGGGCGTGATGCAACCGAGCTGGTTCGTATTCTGCCTGGCTTTGCGGTCGCTTCGGGCGGATCCAGTCCGAGCCTCAACAACGATTCCACCAACAACGGCAGCCAGGTCGCTGGATTCTCCGGCAGTTCGATCGGCAGCTTTGCGGCCAATGGCGCCGCTCCCGGCGCGGGTGCGGTCGCGGTCGTCTCCGACGGCGCCAGCACCACCGACCCGGCCGACGCCACCAGTTCAATGAGTAACGTGAATATGGAGATGGTCGCCGAGGTGAAGGTCCAGACCTCGAACTTCGGTGCCGACAGCGCCAATGGACCGGTGGTCATCAATGCCGTCACTAAGTCTGGTGGATCGAACTATCACGGTGCCATCTACGGGAATGCGCGTAACAACGCCCTCAACTCCAACGACTGGATCGACAATTACTTCCATAATGCGCGTGCGAGCACCTACAACTACTTCCCCGGTGCCAATATTAGCGGTCCAGTCAAGATTCCCGGCACTGACTTCAATCGCACCAAAAAGATGACCTTCTTCACCGGCGCAGAAGTCTATGACCAGAGAAACCTGTCTGGTAATACGGCAACCCTTAGTTTCATCCCCACCGCGCGCATGTTGAGCGGCGATCTCAGCACCGATTCCATCGAGAGAGCGCTCAATGTTCCAACTGGGTCCTCCGTTGCCATGTGCGGCACCGCATACGGCTGCACCGGCCTCAACGGCTTCGGCGGCGGTTATTCTCCTACCAGCAACACGGTGGACGTCCAGGGGCACTTTACCGTCAATGGGCAGATTCCGGTTGCGGACATTGATCCCAATGTGCCTGCGTACACGCGGTTCTATCCAAAGATCAATCGAGTGCCGCAGCCTCAAGGGAACCCGCCGGACTGCAGCAACGCCGCAGCGCTGGTTGATCAAGTCACGGGAATATCCAAACTGGGCCCCGGCCAGTTTTGCTCCGACAACATCAACTATGACGTCAATATCTTTGCCCAGCACAATGGCTTCCAGTATCACGCCCGGGTAGACGAGAACTTTACCGACGCCACCAAGCTCTATGTGACCTATGACTACGAACTTGTGAGCGATCAGGTGCCTGTCAGCGCCGGCTACGCCGGCGCGGACGTCATCCCCTCACCCACGGGGGAACTGACACATGCGTACTCGCACCGCCTGAGCGTCAACAACACCCACACATTTGGCCCTACTCTCACCAACGAGCTCGTGTTCGCCGGCGTCTACTTCTTCTCTCCCGCGCAACTCCAGGACACCAAGCTGTTAACGGACGCGAGCACGGGATTCGTGGGTCCCCGCTATTACCAGAATGGGGATTTGCAACTGCCTCAGATTATCAATTGGCAAGTGGGCGTTCCCGACTTTGCCATGGGCTACTTCGACCCCAACCGGGGCGCTCCCAAGCGCAAGTATTCGGTCAACGGCGCGGACAACCTGACGAAGCAGCTTCAGAGGCACTCGATCAAGGTGGGCTTCTATGCGGAACAGGCCGCCAACAATGAGTATCTGTCGGGGTATAACGATCCGCAGGGCCAGCTTAGCTACCAACAGTACAACGGTTGCAATGTCGAAAGTTTCACCAGCCCGAGTAACTCCAAAACTACCATTCTGGGTAACAGTATCGGCAACTTCCTGAACGGTTGCGGCGGCTTTAGCCAGGTGAATAAGTTCCAGAGCGGCGACATGAGGTACACGACGATAGACAGCTACGCCACGGATGACTGGCAGGCTACCAAGAAGCTCACCTTGACTTTTGGCATCCGTTTCGATCATCTTGGCCCGTGGGTAGATTCCCATGGCCAGGGCCTGGCGGTCTGGGAACCTGAAAAGATCCAACAAAACGTGTTCTACAATTTGAACCCCGCCGACCCCACCACCTGGCCCGGCATTGCCTGGCACAACGGAAAAGGCTCATCGCTGGACGCCAGCCTCCCTCTTTCAGGAAGCCCCAGCAGGGCGTTGTTCTACTCCCCGCGCGCCGGCCTTGCGTACGATATGTATGGGAACGGCAAGACTACTCTTCGAGGAGGCTGGGGCGCTTATCGCTTTCACGATGCCTATTACACCTCGGATGGCCCGCTGCTGACTTCGCTCGGTGTCTCGACCTATAGCATTCCCTCTGGCGGCTGCACACTCGCTCAAATCGGCAACTCGGGGCGCGTCGCGGTCGGCCAGCCCGCGGTAACTCTCGGGCCTGGTCCGTTTGTGAATTCGCTCGGCCAAACCTGTGGCGGTTCCTCTGGCTACAGCGCGTTCTCAATCCACGCAGCGGACAAGCACGACGACCAACAGCCGGTGACTTATAACTATAACTTCACGGTAGACCAGCGTCTGGGCCATGGCAGTCTGCTCGAAATGAGCTATGTCGGCAACCAAACCCAGCACAGTTTGACGGGGGGAGATGGAGCCGACCACGACCTTTCAAACCAGGATGCGATTCCGCTAGGCGGACTCTACAAGCCGGATCCCAACACCTCCTCCCCGAATTACGGTATCGTCGCCCCCGTCAACTTCATAGACGTGCAGTTCTACGACCGGGATGATTGGCGGCCATATCCCAACTACACGGGAGTTATTGTTGAAAATCACATCTCTTATTCGAACTACAACGCTATGCAGCTGAGCCTGAACAAGCAGAGTGGAGCGTTGACCTATAACTTGAACTACACATGGAGCAAGGCGCTCGGCATCCACGGCACAAATGGCGGATCTGTAGCCGATTCGTTTAATATGCGCAACAACTACGGTATGCTCCCCTTCAACCGCAAGCAGGCCGTCAACATTACCTTTTCCTACCAGGAAGGAACGAAGTATCGCGGCAACAGGATTGTGGGTGGCTTCTTGAATCAGTGGGAGGTCTCTGGCATCACCGCGATTCAGAGTGGTCCAGATGTTGCAGCATTCAACTCCAACTTTGGCCTGGGTGGGGGATACGAATACCAGCCAACTGGAACCAATACCCCCATCGCCGTGAACTTCGATTCAATCACGCAGTTGGGAACGCCCAGTATATCGGTTCAACCTGTGCTTACCTGCGACCCCAAGAACAATCTCCACGGTATTCAGAATGGCGCGAAGACCTTCATCAATGGAAACTGTTTCACTCTGCCGGCCCCCGGCACAAATGGTTCGTTCCAGCTGCCGGACATTCATGGCCCGATGTACTTCAATTCGGACCTTACCCTCAAGAAGAATGTCCATATCAACGAAAAGCAGAGCCTGCAGTTCAGTTTGGCGGCGTTCAATTTCCTGAACCATCCCAACTGGCAACTCTATGGTGGCCCGGCTGCGGGACTCGGCCTGGGATTCGGACAAAACCTGCTAAAGGACAAGAGTGGCAACACTATTTATCCGACGTCCGATACCGCCGCGCGCGCAAGTCTAGTGCAGACCAGCAACAATTTTGGCTCGACGCCGTACAAGTCCAGTTTGCGTATTGTTGAGGTGGGCTTCAAGTATGCCTTCTAGTCCAATGCTTATCAACACTCGTTGCTGCGTGGGGCAGCAACGAATAGACAACAATGCTCCATTGCAGTTGAAGTTCTACAAGGTGATTCAATTATGCTCATGACAGCTTTCCCCCACCGCCTCTCATCAACGGTTTGGGTTCTTGCATCGTTCGTTTCCCTCAGTCTTGCCGGCTGTGCTGTGGAGTACAACAACAAAGCGGGCATTACGCCGCAGCCCGCCCAGATATTGTGGAATACCAACGGACCGGCACAGGCCTTTGTTCCCCCGCCTGCCCCCACCGACTCGAATCCCGATCCAGTGCCCCCCGTAGCGCCTGCCCCGACGGTCTTTGGCACCCTGATCAGCACCACACCGCTGGGTTCGGCAGAGCTTAACGCAACTGCGAACACTCCCGGCACGTTCGTCTATAGCCCGGCTGAGGGCGCATTCCTCAGTGCCGGCACGCAGACGCTGTCCGTGACGTTTACCCCGAACGATACGACGCATTATGCAGTCACCAAAGATTCTGTACAGATCATAGTGAGTGATCCCACTTCCGCCGCCGGTCAGGCCGCGTTGGTTCCAGAGTCGGTGCAAATTGTTGGTGGCGGTTATGTAGATGGTGTCTTCTTTCACCCCAAGCAGCAGAATTTGCGCTATGTCCGCACCGATGTGGGCGGAGCGTACCGATGGACGCAGCTAGGCACCTCGGGAACCTCGCCCACCTGCCCGGGATATTTCAAGGCGGATGGGACGGCAACTGCGGCCCGAGGCAACAATAACGAGTTTTTGCAATGCGGCTACTGGGTGCCCCTGCTGGACTTCCTGGGACGCGCGAATGCCGGCGACATGGGAGTGGAGTCGCTTGGCCTGGATCCAAGTGATCCGATGCGACTCTATCTCAGCACCGGGCTGAACTACAACAACGATCTAACCCAGCCGAACCACTTTTACCTCTCCGACGACCAGGGCGCCACGTTTACTCAGGTGAAAGCCCCCTTTCCCATCAACGGCAACGATAACGGGCGTGACGCGGGCGAACGCTTTGCCGTAGATCCAAATCTTGGAACTACCATCTATTACGGGTCCCGCACTGCGGGTCTATGGAAGAGCCTGGATCGCGGCATGAGCTGGAATCAGGTCACAACCTTCCCTGTGACAAGCAAGACGGCAGGAGCCGGCGTGGTGTTCATTACCTTCGTCCCGAGCAGTGGAGTGTCGGGAACGGCAACGCCGGTTATCTACGCGGGAGTGTCGGACTATAACTACTACAATGCCAACGGAAGCAATAACGGAACACCCGTTTACTCGAGCCTGTACCGCAGCGTAGACTCCGGGGCAACGTGGCAAGCGGTCCCAGGTCAGCCTACCTCCATATCCAGTGGGGGCTCGAGTCCGGCAAACTATAACCTGACTCCCATCCATGCAGTCTTTGGGCCAGACGGCGTCACCAGTAGCCAGGGCTCACTCTACATCACCTATTTCAGCGACCAGGGGCCTACCGACACCAATGCAGGTGCCGGAGCTGTCTACGAATACACGCCCACTGCAGGTACGCCGAGTGGGCCGGGAACTTGGACGAACATCACCCCCAGCTCCGTCCGCTCCAGCGGAGACACCGGCGGATATAGCGGCATTACGCTGGACGCCGAACGTCCTGGGGTCATCATGGTGTCCACCATCGGCGACAACAACGGCGACGCCATCTATCGCAGCCTGAACTACGGCCAGACCTGGGTGGTTGTAGACCAGAATCTAGGCGCAGCTAAGAATGACGTGGCGTTTTCACCGTGGCTCAGCCCCGGAGCACAGTCATTGACGGTAGGAACAGGGAAGTGGCCCTCCGCCCTGGCGATCGATCCCTTCAATTCCGACCACGCGGTCTTTGGTTCGAACCAGACGCTTTGGGACACGCAGGATCTTCTGGCCACCGACGTCCCTCAGGAGTCTATTTTCAGCGTAGGAGCCTACGGTTCGGCTCCATCCGGGGTCAAGCAGGTGTTCGGCGGCAGCAGTATTGAAGAGAGCGTTGTTAACGCCCTCTCCAGTCCGCCGACCGGGGCGCCGCTCCTCAGCGCAATCGCAAATCTGGGTACCTTTGTTCATACGTCGCTTGACAAGTCACCTGTGCTGGGCGCGGATTCCAGTCCAGTCTTCACGTCCGGCACGAGCGTAGACTTTGCCCAGAACGCGGCACTGACGGTAGTCCGGGTTGGCATGGGTTCCAATGCTAACGCCGCCAACACTCCGTCCTATGATTCAAGCGGTACGCTTTGCACCGCGCAGACAGCACAAGGAGTCACATGTACGCAGGTACAGGTACCGATGCTTCTGGCCACCAGCATTACCCAGGGCTCCCAAAATGCGTGGACACAGTATCCTACCCTCTATGCCGCGCCTAATCTGCAGAGCGTAACCCCCACAACTCAACTGAGCGCAGGCGGCGGCACGGTGGCCATTTCGGCCGACGCCACGACGATTGTCTGGGCCACGGTGGATTTCCCGCCAGCCTGCACAGGAGACGGCGGTAATACATGGACGCCTGCTGTCAACGGAATCATCGGTGCCCAGGTTGTCTCCGATCGTGTCACTCCCGGCCAGTATTATATGTACGATCCCACCTCAGGTAAGTTGTTGATGGGGGTCGCGACCGTAAGCCTCGTGACAAGTTCCAATGTCTTCCAATGCAGCCTGACCTTCAACACACAGGCGACCTTGCCTGCCAACTCCCCGGGGCAGCTGACCGCCTCGTTTGGAGGGTCAGGCGACATCTGGCTCGCCGTCAACGGGTCAAGTGTTGCTTCCGCTAATGGCTTGTATCATTCAACTAACGCCGGAAAGACGCTGACGCAAGCCGGGTCGTTCACCCAGGCGTACGCTGTCGGCGTGGGCGCCGCGGCAACCAGCAGTGCGACCTCTGCCTACTCCAAGCCGGCGGCCTATACCGTGGCAATTGGCGCTTCAGGGTATGGTTTCTATCGCTCGATAGATAACGGCGTTACATGGGTGAATGTCAGCAATCCGGCCCACTTATTGGGTACCGTCAACCAGATTGTCGGCGACGCACGGACCTTCGGCAGATACTACATCGGAACCGGGGGACGAGGCATAGCCTACGTTGATAGCAAGTAAACCAATTGAAGCTTTACGCAGGTGGCCGTCTCCGAGCGTCCTTGTAACCCGGGCGCTCTGCGGCGGTTACCGGCCTTCTCGCCTCAAGGGATCGTGTAACTGGACCCGAAGGGCAGTCAGGTGCGCGACAAGAATCTCAGATGGGAAGAACCCGCGTGATTCGGAATCAGCTGGGATTTCGGGGATGCACAACGACATGCTCGATGGTCTTCTTGATGTGAGACCAACGATGTCCGCCCCGGGGCACGGACAACGCAATTGTTCCTGGCTCTACCGATCCAGGGACGGCAGTTCGACTTGGCTGCACGTCAGGACGCGGTCTTCAATACGGCGGATTTATCGCAGTCTGCGGAGATATGGAAGCTTCGGAACTGTCTACCCGCGACAGGTGGCGGAAGGGGAACTCTCCGTGGAACCAGTGCGAACGAGAGTTCTCGGCCTGCGGGACGCCGATCAGGATGGAGTTGCTAAAGCTGATCTAAGACGGGTCTTCAATCTCGTCAGTCAAATTTCTTGAAGAAAGTGCGGGTCCATGTCTAGTTCAATTCTGCGGCGACCTTCAATCCTTGCCGCCGGTTTCCTTGGGGCGTCATGCGCCTTGTCTCTTGCGGCTCAATCTCAACAGGTTTCACCGCGAACCATTGTCGTGGACATTAAGGACACGACGGGGCCGGTGGATCGCTTCTTCGATCTGTCGGTTGGGTCGGATTATCCAGGCACACTGATTCGCGATGACAGCCAGGCGCAACTCAAGACAACTGTCGATGAGCTGGGTTTTCGTTACATACGATTCCACGCCATCTTTCACGATGTGTTGGGAACAGTGCGAATCGAAAACGGGAAGACTGTCTACGACTGGACCAAGATCGACCAACTTTATGACGATTTGCTGAGCCGGCACATCAAGCCGTTTGTCGAACTCGGTTTTACGCCGAAGGCGCTGGCCACGTCGCAAAACAGTATTTTCTATTGGAACGGCAACACATCTCATCCGCAACCGGAAGGCTGGCGCAATCTCATCGATGCATTCGTCCGGCACATCGAAGCTCGGTACGGAAGAGACGAAGTGCATACCTGGTTCTTCGAAGTATGGAACGAACCGAATCTTTCCGGATTCTGGGAAGGTGGCGACCAGAAGGCATACTTCGAACTCTACGATCTGACCTCGAAGACGATCAAGGCCGTCGATCCCGCTTTGCGGGTCGGAGGGCCCGCGACCGCCGGGGCTGCCTGGGTCCCCGAATTTCTGGCGCACGTCAAGCAAAGCGGTGCCGGCGTCGACTTCGTGACCACGCATACTTACGGCGTTCAAGGGGGCTTTCTGGATGAAGAAGGGAAAGGTGACAACAAGCTCGATCCATCGCCCAATGCCATCATCGGCGACGTGCGACGAGTTCGTGAGCAGATTTCGGCCTCACCGTTTCCGGGGCTTCCTCTGTATTTCTCCGAGTGGAGCATCAGCTACTCGCCGCGCGACGCGGCGCATGATTCGTACATCAGCGCGCCCTACATCCTGACCAAGCTAAAAGCCAGCCAGGGATTGGCCCAGGGCATGAGCTACTGGACGTACACGGATCTGTTTGAAGAACCAGGACCTCCGACAGCGCCGTTTCAAGGAGGATTCGGACTCCTAAACCCCCAAGGCATTCGCAAGCCGGCATACTTCGCCTACAAGTATCTTCACGCGCTTGAGGGAAGCAGTCTTGGCACGAGCGATCCTCAGGCGATGCTGTCTACTAAGGAAGGGAACATCGCGGCTGTGATCTGGGATTTCGAAACGCCGGACCAGAAGGTGAGCAACCGGCCTTTTTTTACCAAGGTCATTCCCGCGCATCCAGCAACCCCTGTTCAACTTCGGGTTACGCATCTTGCTCCAAACGCCGCTTACCGGCTGGAGGTGTATCGGACCGGGTTTCATGCGAACGATGCCTATACGGCTTACCTGGAGATGGGCTCTCCCAAGGAACTGACCACGTCACAAATTGCGCAATTGAACAAATTGACGCGCGATCTTCCGGAGACCGACAAGGCCGTCAGAAGCGCCTCCAATGGCACGATTGAGTTTTTGATCCCTACGAACAGCAACGACATTGTGCTCGTGAAGCTGTTGCGCAATTAGGGAATCAACTGACAAAGGGCTTATGAGGCAGAGCGGCCGGCAACGTCGGTGGACGCCAATCAGGAAGTTCGCGCTGCTTCGCGGCCTCACGGGCGTCTTGACCCCGGGGCTGGCTGTCTAACCGCAAACTGCGGAAGTGGGCAACCCAAGCGAGCCGGCAGGCCAAGACTTGGGTGATTCTATAGATGAGGTCTCATGACCACAGACCGGGGCCGTATCTAAACCGATTCGTGATAGCTGAGCGCTATTCGGGGCGACGATCTCTTCAGCGAAGCTCTGAGCCTCATCCAGTGAGACTGCTCAATGGCGATGACCTTCGAGTAACGAAAGACGGTCTCAAGATATATGAGCACGATAATGGTGGCAAGAGGAGAAGAGGAGCGATGAGCAACAGCAAGCAGATCTACGTTGCGTGGATCGCAGCGCTGGGGCTGGCATGCGGTAATCTGCAGGCGCAGACACCGACGTTGCCAGCGATTTCAAGCGTGCCTCCCTCGGTACCGTACCGGTGGGACAATGTTGTCATCCGGGCGGGCGGATTTGTGAGCGGGCTGGAATTCAGCCCGACGGTGAAGGGATTGGTGTATGCGCGCACGGACGTGGGAGGCGCTTATCGCAGCGAGGACGCAGGCGAGCATTGGACTCCGTTGAACGACCGCTTCGGGCCGGACGAAGCGACGTATCTGGGAATCGAGGGGATCGGCCTCGATCCGGAGGACGGGAACAAGCTGTATTTGGCCGAGGGGATGTATACCGGGGAGTGGGGCGGCCCTTCGGCGATCTTCCGCTCGATTGATCGGGGCAGGACATTCGAGAAGACGGCAATGCCGTTCAAGATGGGGGGCAATGACGATGGGCGTGGGGTGGGACCTCGGCTCTCGGTGGATCCGAACCTGGGGTCTGTGCTGTACTTTGGTTCGCGCAAAGCGGGGCTGTGGAAGAGCGAGGACGGAGCGGTGACCTGGAAGCATGTGGATTCGTTCCCGGTGCCGGATAAACTAACCGGGGTTGGAGAACTCGCGGGGATTACGTTTGTGGCGTTCGACGGCAGCACAGGAGTGAAGGGAAGTGGGACGCAGACGATCTATGCGGGAGTGGCGCAGACGGGCAACGGCTTGTATCGCAGCCGGGACGCTGGGAAGACGTGGGAGTCGGTGCCCGGCGCTCCGAAGGAGATGTTCCCGAATCATGGGGTGTTCCAGTCCGGCGGAGCGATCTACTTCAGCTACGCCGACAACATTGGGCCGAACGGGATCAGGAATGGGGCGATCTGGAAATATTCGCCGGCGGACGGGAAATGGAAGGACATTACGCCATTGAAGCCGAACTCCCCCGGCGTGGGGGCCTTTGGATATGCCAGTCTTGGAATCGACGCGGAGCACCCGCAGACGTTGATGGCGGGAACGATTGACCGGTGGGGACCCGGAGATAAAATCTTCCGCACTACCGACGGCGGTAATACGTGGAAGGACATGGAGCCGCTGTCGGTGTACGCGGCGCCGGAGACTCCGTGGACATACTGGCACAGGCCCACGACCGGCGGCCATGGATGGATGAGCGACATCTTGATCGACCCGTTCGACTCCGGCCGGGTACTGTATACGACAGGCGAAGGGATATGGGGAAGCGCGGACGTTACCGCCGCCGATGCAGGCAAGAAGACGCACTGGAGCTTCCCCGATGTGGGGCTGGAGGAGACGGTGCCCCTGGCCATCGTCAGTCCGCCGGAGGGCGCGCACTTGATCAGTGCGGTGGGCGACATCGGCGGCTTCCGTCATGAAGACCTCACTCAGTCCCCGAAGGATGGATTCTTTACCAACCCCCAGATGAACACGAACAGAGGGCTCGATTTTGCCGCGCTGGCGCCCGCGATCGTGGTGCGGGTGGGGGACGGCGAGGACGGCAGGGTGGTTCGGGGCGGCTACTCTCTGGACAACGGCGTGACCTGGAAGCCGTTCGGCAAAGAGCCACCGGGCAGTCAGCATGGAGGCGGATCGGTGGCGATCTCAGCAGACGGGAAGGTCGTGGTGTGGAGTCCGGACAGGGGCCTGCCGTACTCGACGACGGATTGGGGAAACAGCTGGTTGCCTTGCCGCGGCCTGACTGAAAGAATGCGCGTGGTGAGCGACCGCGTGAACTCCGCTAAGTTTTACAGTTACGACACCGCGACGGGGCAGTTGCTGGAGAGCCTCAATGGGGCGCAGAACTTTGCGCCGCTGCGCACCGAGCCGGTGAGTACCGGGCAGGTGAGCACAAGGGGAGACTATGCCGCAATTGCAGCCACTCCAGGGATAGAGGGGGACATCTGGCTGGCGACGCGGGAGAAGGTGTATCACAGCACGGACTCTGGATTGACCTTCGTCCAACTGGAGGGGATGAAGCAAGCGCGCATCGGATTCGGCATGGCGGCGCCCGGTAAGAAGACCCCGGCGATCTACATTAGCGGCCGGGCGGCCGGGACGGAGGGAACTTTCCGCTCCGATGACGGCGGCGCGAGCTGGGTGCGGATAGACGACCCGGAGCACCAGTTTGGGTCAAAGAACGAGGTCATTGGCGATCCTCGGGTGTATGGGCGCGTGTACCTGGCCACCGGCGGTCGGGGGATCGTCTACGGTGAGCCTGTGGGGAGTGCGGGCGGGATGGCCGGTCAGTGAGAGCGAGATTCCCGCTCATTGCCGTGTCGCAGGCCGACTCTGTTCTTGCTGCAACACTTCAGCGCGCAGGATTGTTGAGGTTTGGTGCAGTGACCCCCATTAGCGATTCAATGAGAGCTCGCCAGAATAATTGAGCCGGTTGAGGCCGTTCAGCGCGGCGACCTTGTAGCACTCGGCCAATGTAGGGTAGTTAAAAACCGTGTTTACAAAGGTATCGATCGAGCCCTCGAAACCTATAACGGCCTGTCCGATGTGAATGAGTTCGGTTGCCCCCTCACCAACGATATGGACTCCCAGCAATTGGTGCGTTTCCCTGTGAAACAAGATCTTCAGGAGCCCGGTCGTGTCATTTAGTATCTGGCCTCGCGCTATTTCGCGGTAGTGTGCGATACCAATCTCGTACGAGACACCGGCTTCGGTCAGCTGTTCTTCTGTTTTGCCAACGAACGAAATCTCCGGAATTGAGTAGATCCCGTAGGGAAATAGCTCAGGGACCGACACAACTGGCATACCGAAAGCATGGCATGCGGCCACGCGACCCTGCTCCATCGAAATGGACGATAGACTCGGGAAACCAATTACATCGCCCGCGGCGTAGATGTGCGGTTGCGAGGTCTGGAAGTTTGCATTTACCTGGATCCGTCCGCGCGCGTCGGCAACGAGGCCACACGCTGCAAGATTCAACAAATCTGTGTTGGCCTGCCTCCCTACAGCGTAAAGCAGAGCATCCGACCAGATTTGCTTGCCGCTCTTCAGCTTCGCGCCGACTTTTCCCTCGGAGGATTTCGTGACTTCCTCGACCTCCTCGCCCAGACGAAAGCTGACGCCCTGGCTGCGCATGTGGTAACTCAGCGCTTCAGCAATCTCATGGTCGACGAAATCGAGTATGCGAGGTCGGCGTTCGATCACGGTCACCGGAATATCCAGAGCGGCGGCAATACAGGCATATTCGATACCGATCACCCCACCCCCGACGATGGTCAACACATGGTGCTCTGTTCTTAACCGGCGAATCGCGTCCGTATCGATGATGGAGATACCGTCCACGGGAATGGCGTCGTCATGAGCCGGTCGCTAGCCCGTAGCGATCAATACGTAGTCCGCGTCGTAGAACTGCTCTCCTTCCTGGTTTGCAACCCGGATCGTGTGGGGTCCTGAAAAGAGGGAGGCAGTGCCAATCAATACATCGATATCATTGCGGCGAAACTGACTCTCAAATACCCGAACTTCGTTGGACGCGACTTCCTCGATTCTCTGTGCCAGGTCTGAGACCGAGATCCGGTGATCCGCGTGCCCTGATCGGGTAGAACGCAGGACAGCCTCCCGAAGTGTCTTGCTCGGAATCGTGCCGGTATTGATATTGGCTCCCCCAAGAGCCATAGAGCGTTCGACCACCGCGACCTTTTTGCCGAGCTTGGCGGCCTGAATTGCCCCGTGATGTCCGGCAGCGCCCGAGCCGATCACCACCATGTCATAATGCTTTGTCGAATTATGAGTTCCGTTCATCTAACCTATCCTCCTGCAGAAGAGACCTGGTAACTCGCGTTTCCGATACAGACCATCGGAGCTGGATTTGTTGAGTAAAACGCTGGAGACACCGTCCCGTTCTGCTTGTTCGTTGTGGGTGGCGGGAATGCACGCAAAGACACCATCGCGAGGTTCTGAGAACCTGATGTGAAATTGGGCTTTCTTCATGAGGCACCTTGCCTTTCTAGGAGTTGGCACAAGCGAGAAGCCATAAGATGCCCGGGCAGGATGTCATCGATGCCGCATTCGAGCGCGTCCCACCAGAGTTCCGCCGTACTGGAAGAAGTCACAAGTACAATGGGAGCAAAGATATCAGTGCACCTGACCCGTTCGACGAGATCTCTCCAATTGCCATCGGGCAGGGCGAGCTCGGTGACAATCACGGTTTTTTCGCGCGACGAGGTGAGCAAATCAACTGCCACTCTGATGTTGCATGCCCACTGCATAACCAGTCCGTGCGCTTCGATGTCCTGCGCGACGGTGGCTTCCGGGCTCCTGTGGGACACGAAAATTACTGTTCCTGCTGGCCTGAAGGTCTGCATCGATTCCCTAACGCCGCCTGACTCCACGCTAAGCTCTCTGGCGTTCGATTGGCCGTAAGCTGCCGTAAGCTCGCCGCATTGCATAATGAACTTGGGAGAGAAGGAAGTGCCAACGCCGCCCTTGTCGTCCGGAAGATCCCTCGGCAACTCTGCAGTCGACCCCGTGCCAGCGACAGCGGTCCGCGACCAACTGGCGCGCGTGGTGAATAGCCCTGGGTTCGTTTCGTCAGTCCGGCTATGCCGTTTTTTGACGCACATCGTGAATCGGACGATCGATGGAGATATCGATAGCCTCAAGGAGTTTTCCATTGCAATGGAGGTGTTCGACCGCACCTCGGAGTACGATCCGAACATCGATGCGCTTGTTCGGGTCGAGGCTCGCCGTCTCAGAGCGAAGTTGAAGGCCTATTACGAGGAAGGGCACGGTAAGGGTGATCCGGTTCTGATTGGATTGCGGCCGGGCAGTTATGTCCCAGTCTTCCGATGGCTTGACGCGCAGCCGGCAAAGCATCGCGAGGAGATTGGGGCCGCACTGCCACCAGGCGGTACATGCGTCGCCGTGTTGCCGTTCGTAAACATGAGTCCGGAGCCAGAGCAGGACTATTTCTGCGACGGGATCACGGAAGAGATCACGAACTCGCTTACTCGGGTGTCGGGGTTGAAGGTGATCGCGCGGACTTCGGCCTTTCACTTCAAGGGCGCCAACATCGATATCCGGGAAGTAGCGCAGCGTCTCGGCGCGAATCTTGTCATCGAAGGAAGCGTCAGGAAGGCCGGCGAACAGCTGAGGATTACTGCCCAGGCGATTCAGGCCGAATCAGGTCATCACCTATGGTCGGAGACGTTCCGCCGCGAACTTAAGGACGTGTTTGCGATACAGGAAGAGATCGCGCAATCTGTTGCGGACTTACTCCGGCTTCATATGCCGGAAGTTGAAGGGGCAGTGCCGCCCACCGCTCCTGATCTTGACGCGTATACAAGGTACCTGCGAGCCCGATTTCTGATTCACCAACAGTCCCCTGAAACACTGCACGCCGCCCTGGAGCAGCTACGAAGGCTTACTGAGACCTATCCCGACTACGCTCTTGCTTACAGTGGCTTAGCTGAAGCGAACGGCCTTCTTGCCGTGTTCGGGGTGGTCTCGGGCAGTGATGTGTATCCAGACGTGAAGGCCAACGCGGAGCGCGGTTATGCACTCGATCCTGAATCCGGAGACACCTGCACGGTGCTGGGTGCGCTTCGCGCCTGGTTTGAGCATCGTTGGGATGAAGCGGACAAAATGTATGACCGCGCGCTAAAGCTACAACCCAGTCACGCGCCGGCTCACATGTTTCGTGCTATGGCTCTGTTGTGCCAGGGAGACATCAAGGCGGCAGAGTCTGGACTTCGCCGCTCGACGGAACTGGACCCGCTCTCGGCCAGCGATTGCGCGCGGATGGCTTATCTTCATTACGTCAAGGGAGCCTATCCATCAGCCGAAGAGCATCTCCGAAAGTCTTTCGAACTGGATCGCGACTATCCTGAAGCTCGATTGTATGAAGGACTCCTACATTTCCAGCAGCAGCGTTATGACGCGGTGATACAGTGTCTCTCGCCGTCTGCCTCACCGTTGGATATCGGTCTGCTTGCCGCAGCCCACGCCCAGGAAGGCAGCTTATCGCGAGCCGAAGAATGTATCGAGAGACTTCATCAACTCGCGGAGCGGCAATACGTCACTCCCCTCGCAGAAGGTTTCGCTGCCGTCGGGATGGGAGATTTCGATCTGGCTATCCAGTGCCTGGAGGAAGCGATCAACCACAAAACAAACTTCGTGAATCTGCTGGCGGTCGAGCCGTTTTTTTCTCCCCTTCACGCTGACCGCAGGTTCGCCGGGCTTCTGCAAAGGCTCAACTTGTCGCCCTACCCGGGGCCGTAAACAGTACCGTAAGCTTACGAAGGGCTTACGAGGCATTACTCCCCCCGCTTCCGCGTCCGAGGCACTATTGCCTCATGAAACGACGCACTCGAACAGCCTGTTTGGCCTTCGCCGTGGGGACGCTAGTGCTGCTGGCGCGAGGCCAAGATCTCGCACCCCTATCCCCTGCGCCCACTGTTGAACAGGCGGCGGAACCACAGTCATCCCTCCCTGAACTAACCCTCGACGAGGCGGTTGAACAAGCTGTTGCCAACAACAGCAGTTTGAAGATAGCCAGCCTTGAAACACGCCGGGCCGCAGACGATCTGGCTGCGAACCGAACGAGGCGATTTGCGAATACGCAGGTCACGGCGCTCGGCGCCCAACTGGTTACGAAGCCATCGGTCACGTTCCCGGCAGGCTCTCTCGGCGTATACAGCGCGACCGGCCCGATCCCGGCGACGAATCAGAAGATCGAGATTGGCGAAAACCCATCGGTACAGTGAATGTCTCGGTTGCCCAGCCGCTGTCGACGCAATACCAACTCCATTTGCAATTGAAAGCTCTTGATCTAATGCTGGAAGGTACGCGCCAGGACCGGGAGAAAACGCGTCTGGAGGTGGCCGACCAGGTTCGACGTGCTTACTACTCGGTTGTCGAAGCACAGAGCGCTTTGGATAGCCTTCAGGCGTCGCTGCCTTACTACCAGGAATCGCATCGTCTGGCGTTAGAGAACCGCGGTAAGGAGACGATTCTCGAATCGGATCTGCTGAACGCCGATGCGCAGCTTTTGAAGATACAGAACGCTATCAGCGATGCGAGCGACAGGGTGTCGTCGGCGTGCGAACAATTGAACGATCTGATGGGCCGGGACATACATACGCAGTTCCGGGTTGCGGCGATCCGCGATGTCGATACCGATCTCACTACGACCGAAGCCATGGAGGCCCGCGCCCTTCAAAACCGGCCGGACGTGAAGAAGGCGAAGCTTCAGGTGCAGCAAGCCGATTACGATGCGCGGGCGAAGAAGGCGGAATATATTCCCGACGTGAGTCTGGCATTCGATTACTCCACAACCGAGAATCTCGAGAATGTCTTGCCAAGCAACCTCGGGACAGTGGGCCTGTCGCTCCGGTGGGAACCGTGGGACTGGGGCCGCAAGCACCAGGAATATAAGGAAAAGCGCGTGAAGGAAGACGAGGCCAAGGTTGGAGTCGGCGCTACGGAACGCGCCGTACTCCTGGAGGTGAGAAATGCGTTCCGGCAATTGGAGAACACCCGCCGCCAACTGACTCTGAGCGATGCAAGCGAACGTGCTGCCCGGCAGAAGCTCAAAGAGGTGCAGGAGCAGGTGAAACACGAAGCGGCATTAGGCAGAGATTTGTTTCAAGCGCAGTCGGATCTGGCTTCCGCCGACAGCCAGCAGCAACAAGCTCTCACTGCGTTCTGGAAGGCCAGAGCCGATTTGAAAAAAGCGATTGGAGAAGAATGATGCGTATTTCAATTGGAATATTGACTATTGCTGCGGCTTCCGTTCTCGCCGGATGCGGGACAAAGACGCAGAAGACAGGTCCAGAGCCGGTTCCCGTTCAGGCGGAAACCGTGGTTATGCAGCAAGTTCAGCCCAGATGGAGCTACTCGGGCGAGATTCGTCCGGACACCGAGGTTCAACTGGCCTTCAAGGAACCCGGTTACATCGCCGGTCTGGATCGAGTGAAGGGTGCGGATGGGCGGATGCGTGATGTGCAAGTGGGGGACGAGACACCTGCCGGCACTGTATTGGCCCAACTGCGCCGGTCTGATTATGAAGCCTCTTTCAATTCGGCGGTGGGCCAGGAGCACTCGATGCAGGGTGCCCTGGATGCCTCGCAAGCAGAGCTCGACCGGACAAAAGCCGACCAGACCAAGGCAGATCAGGACTTTGAGCGCGCCCAAGCTCTGTACGCTGCGAAGGCCATGACTCGCCCGGACTACGACGCCGCAGTGGAGCATCACGCATCCGCTACAGCCAATGTGGAAGCCGCCGGGCGGCAGATTGAGGCGCACCGCGGGCAAGTGGCCGCTGCGCTGGCGCAGACTGCCTCGGCGCGGATCAGCCTTGGCGATACGAATCTGATCACTCCTATGCCCGGAGTGATTGTCGAAAAGAATGTGGAGCCGGGCAGCCTGGTTGCCGCTGGCACAAGTGCCTTTACCCTCGACGATACCCGCGTGGTGAAGGTGAACTTCGGAGTTCCAGACAGCATGCTGGCGCACCTCAAATTGGGGGCTGCTGTGCCTGTACAACTTGAAGCCTTGGAGGGGCGGACATTCACAGGTCACATCACGGAAATCGCCGCGTCTGCAAATCGTGAGTCGCGGGTCTTCCACGTCGAGGTCACTCTGTTGAACAGCGATCGCTCACTCAAGGTGGGCATGATCGCCGCCACCCGGATCGAGCAAGCGAATCCGCAGAATGTGCCTGTGGTGCCCCTGACCGCTTTGATGACCGCAGAATCGGGGTCGAATGGCTATTCGATTTTCACGATAAAGGAGCACGACGGCAAGCAGTTCGCACAATTGAAAAGCGTGAGAATTGGCCAAACTTTCGGCCAACTGGTCGTCATCGACGAAGGCCTTACGCCCGGAGAACGGATCATCGTAAACCGGACCAACCAGCTAAGCGACGGAAACCCGATCCGGATTGTCGAGTAGGAGACAGCGATGGCATACGAACACGGCAAGCAGTCCATGGAGAAGAAGCAAAACCTCGCCCGCTTCTCTATCGAACAGCAGCACGTCGCCTGGGTTTCTCTCGCGGTTGCTTTGCTCTGGGGAATCTACGGGCTATTCAAAATGCCGCAACGGAAGGACCCGGATATTCCCGTGCGCCAGGCGATGATTATCGTGCCTTGGCAGGGAACCTCCTCCGAACAGGTCGAGCAACTGGTGACCAGGAAGATCGAGCAGGCCATTGCTTCGAATCAGTGGGTGACGGAGATCAAGAGCGCGTCCAGAACTGGTTCGGCGATGGTTCAATTCGAGCTGGCAGAGAAAGGAAAGTACGACAGGGACAAGGAGCTGGACGACGTCAAGATCAGGCTGGATGCCATCCACGATCTGCCGCTAGGCGCTGGCCCGATTTTGTACATCAAGGACTTCGGGGATACATCTGCATTGATGCTGACAGTAGCGAGTCCGCCTGCCGATCCAGCTCAGGTTGCCTGGGTGAGCCAGCTGGTTGAAGCGCAGATCCGGCAAGTTCGGAGTGGTCTGGATGCGAAAACTCAGCCGCGGCGTTCGATCGTTGTGGTTTTTCCGAAGTCTATCGACAGCGGCCAGGTGGAACACACTCTGTCCTGGGCGACCCAGCAATTGGCGGCTCAGCAGCTTTGCTCCGACGTGCGCGTCTTTTCAGGAGCGGGCTTCACCGGTGTGGACGTAGCGACAAACCTCAGCAGTCCCGATCTGCAATCGGCATTAAGGAAGTTTGCGGCTCAGAACCTGCAAACCGATGAGCTCCACCCCGACGCATGGCAGCCCGCAATTATTGGCGACCCGTCAACCACCCTTGCCACCGTTCAAACGATTGCCGGTGATAAGTACACCTATCGCGACCTGGACGACTTCACCGACACGATTCAGCGGAGTCTGAAGACCCTGCCGATCGTGGCGAAGGTGGAACGCTCAGGCGTACTGAACGAGAACGTGTTTCTGAACTTCTCGCAGGAGCGTCTCGCGCAATACAAACTCAAGCCTGCAGACCTTCCGAACCTCCTCGCGGCCCGAAACCTGCCGGATAGCGGTCAAACGCTCAATGCACGCGGACGCGTGGTTAGCGTGGACACCACGGGCGAATTCAAGAGCATCGACGATCTGCGCAACGTGATCATCGGCGCATCACCGGACGGAGCGCCGCTCTATTTGCGAGACCTGGTGAATATCGAGCGGGGATATGAAAATCCCCCTTCGTTCCTGAACCGGTACACACGCCGCGACGAAAACGGCAGGTGGACCAACACGCGCGCAATTACGCTTTCGGTTCAGATGAAGAAAGGAGAACAGATCAGTTCTTTCGGAAAACAGGTGGACGCCAATCTGGAGAGCGTCAGGAAAACATTGCCGGCCGATCTGATTCTGGCCAGGACCTCGGATCAGCCCTTGCAGGTCCACGACAGCATTGAGCTCTTCAGCCACAGCTTGATCGAGGCTCTGGTGCTGGTGGTAATTGTGGCTTTGATCGGTTTCTGGAGCTGGCGGACGGCCATTCTGATTGCGGCCTCGATGCCGATTACGCTGGCGATCACGTTTGGGGTCATCAACACGCTCGGGATCGACCTGCAACAGGTCTCGATCGCTTCGCTGATCATCGCGCTGGGACTATTGGTCGATGTACCAGTAGTGTCCGGCGACGCAATTGTGCGCGAACTGGGCGCGGGCCAGCCACGATCCGTCGCCGCGTGGCTGGGACCCACGAAGCTGTTCAAAACGATGGCATTTGCCACGGTTACGAACATCGTTTCCTATCTGCCATTTCTGCTGTTGCCCGGAGATACAGGGAAATTCCTGTACAGTTTGCCGATCGTCATTAGTTGTTCGCTGCTGGCGGCCCTGCTCGTCTCGATGACCTTTGTGCCGCTCATCAGTTCGTTTCTACTGGAAAGCAGAAGCGAAACTCCAATCGAGGAGAGGCGGCAGCGCGGGTTCACGGGCTGGTATTTTCGAACGGCGAAGAAAGCCATTGAACACAGGAAGGTCTGCCTGGCCGCATCGCTCGGTCTGCTGGTAGTGGGCGGCATCGTATTCTCCACGCTGAAGCCGCAGTTCTTTCCAAAGGACCTTCAATACTTTTCATACATCGACGTGTGGCTGCCTGAAGATACCCCGGCGAGCGTGACCAGCGCGGTTGCTCAGCAGGTGGAATTCATTACCCGCGGAGTAGCGGAAGAGTATGGCAGAAGCCATCCGGAGCACGGACATCCGAAGGATGTGTTGGTGTCGATGACCACCTTCGTGGGGGGCGGCGGTCCGCGCTTCTGGAGCAGCGCTACACCTGAGGACAGGCAAACCAATTATGCTCAGGTGATTTTGCGAACCAACGACAATCATGATACGACTCCTCTGCTTGCCCTTTTGCAGCCGGAATTGGACAGAGAGATTCCTGGAGCAATCATTGACACGCGGACTCTCGAAACGGGCAAGCCGATTGGAATACCGGTTCAGGTCAGAATTTCCGGCGAAGACCTGCCGCGCCTCAGAGCGGAAGCCGATCAGCTGAAGCAAATCTTTCGCGACATCCCCATCGCCGCCAGAGTTCGAGACGATTGGGGCGAGACGAGTGCGAGAGAAGTGGTGCACGTCGATGCGGACCGGGCAAACCTGGCGCACGTCACAAACGCAGATGTGTCCGATTCAGTCGATGCGGCTCTTCATGGCATTACAGCTGGAGTCTTGAGAGACGGCGACAAGCAAATTCCGATTGTTGGACGCATGCGAATGGAGGAGCGAGCCCAGCTCTCCGACCTGCGCAGCCTATACGTCTTCTCGCGGCAGGACACGCCTCCAGTGCCGCTCGATGAGATGGCAACGATTTCCTTGGATCCAGTAACACCAAAAATTCGGCGCTTCGATCAGTACCGGACCATTACTGTGCAGTGTTGGCCTACCCAGGGACATCTCCCTTCGGAAGTCATCTCAGCGGCCATGCCAAAGCTGGAAGCGTTCCAGAAGCAGCTTCCCGACGGATTCATCTTTCGCTTCGCAGGCGAGCAAAAAGAACAGGTCAGCGGCTTTGCCGACCTAACGACGGTGCTGGCCATTTGCGTATGTTCCATCTATCTGGCATTGCTCGCGCAATTCAAGCATGCATTCAAGCCCCTGATCGTCTTTGCCGCAATACCTTATGGCGTCGTCGGGGCTATCTTTTCACTCGCCATTATGGGCCAGCCATTCGGATTCATGGCCTTCCTTGGGATCATCAGTCTCATCGGTGTAATTGTGAGCCATATCATCGTGCTGTTTGAATTTATCGAGGAGCGAAGAGAAGCGGGCGAGGAGTTGGAGCTGGCGCTGATCGATGCGGGCATCCTGCGTCTGCGGCCTGTCATGATCACGGTTGCGGCTACAGTGATTGCGCTGTTTCCGCTGGCTGCGCACGGCGGCCCGCTTTGGGAGCCTCTTTGCTATGCACAGATCGGCGGCCTGACGATCGCTACTTTCGTGACCCTGGGGCTGGTTCCGGTGCTCTACTCCTTCGTCGTGCTGGATCTGAAGTTGATCCGTTGGGAACAGGAGGAGCAGACGGGTTCTGCGGCTCCAGCGAAAGACTCAGAGATCCCACTAACATCCGAGATACCTGCGTGACCACTATGCACATTGGACACATCCTTCAGTACGCAGCACTATTGTCCTTTCTGATGGGAGGCCTCGGGCTGGTCGTCGCGGTCATCATTCACCGGGCGCAGGTGAAGACGCAGATATTCCTGGCAATGTCTGCGCGGTATGACGAACTGTTGAAGAACTCGTCGGCGGAATTCTGGCTGAGTGTGCCACCTGGCACGGAGCTTCCTGAGCGAACCGACGAGTTGATCGTCTCGATGTTACGATTCTGCACCCTGGTTTCATTGACCTATCTTCTATTTCTTGAGCATTCCATACCACAGCGGATGTGGGAGTTGATGCTGCGTTCTGCTGAGCGGAGGTTCCGGAGCCCATTGTTTATGCGTGAATGGGAGCAATTGAGAACCGAATTCGAAGCATTTCCGGAATTCGTCACTCTCGTTACGTCAGTGCATCGTAGGCCGGCCGATATCGAAAACGGTGGCACCGGCCCCCTGCTACCCGAACAGAAAGAAGAACACCGGTCGCCATGCTGACATCCTCGGAGTTGAAGAAGAGACCTGTCTTTGCCTGCTTGAACGATGCGAACCTCATGTGGCTCTCGCAGCAGGCGGCCGATCTGCATCTGGAACCGGGTGAATATCTCATTCACGAAGGGGAGCTCACCCCCTTTTTTGTAGTGCTCGAAGGAACCACAGAAGTGCTCAAAGACGTAATGGGGCGTCGAACTGCAGTCTCAGAGCATAAGCCGGGCGACTTCTTTGGAGAATTGGCCATTCTCATGGCGACGGCGGCTCCCGCCTCCGTCCGCGCGAAGACAGCTTGCCACCTGGCAAGGCTAGATCCTCAACACCTTCAGGAATTGATTCGACGCTCGCCCGAGTGCAGTGCATTGATATTGCAGACCCTTAATGAGCGCGTACAAGCCGTGCAGAAGTACATGCTGAATCTTCCCTCCAACCGCGTACAGATAGTCGGATCGAGATTTGACGACGACTGCCGGGAAATTCGCACTTTCCTGAGCATGAATCGAATTCCTTATGAGTGGGTCGACAGAGATCGAAGCGGGCAACTCGCTTTGGCTAACCCAGCTTGCGATGCTGCGGGGTTATCCGTCGTCGTGGATGGCTCGTTTTGCGTCAGCCATCCTCCTACGGTTCGCAAGGTAGCTGACGCGCTCGGATTCGAAACGGCTCCCCATCACCAAAGCTACGACGTGGCGATTATTGGAGGTGGCCCAGCCGGATTGGCGGCTGCCGTCTACGGAGCCTCGGAAGGTCTTCGTGTTTTGTTAGTGGAGCGCAAAGCTCCCGGCGGTCAGGCTGGCACATCTTCTCGCATCGAAAATTACCTTGGCTTTCCCAATGGCATCTCAGGAGACGACCTCAGTCAACGCGCGTTCCGGCAGGCGGTTAATTTTGGAGCCGACGTAGTTCTTACCCGAGAGGTCCAAGAGATCATTCCGAAACCTGACGGAGCATATACGATTGGGCTCGATGGTGGCGATAGGGTTGATACAAAGACCGTGATCCTGGCGACCGGAGTCGATTGGCGCCGACTCGAAGCGCACGGCGTCGATCGCTTCATCGGACGTGGAGTCTTGTACGGGGCTGCACGCACGGAGGCACCGACTGTGGCGGGAAAGCGCGTCTTTATTATCGGCGGTGGCAACTCTGCCGGTCAGACTGCCCTTTTCTTCGTAAATTACGCGAGTTCAGTGACCATACTGGTCCGTGGTGAAGATCTGAAACGCAGCATGTCGCAATACTTGATCGATCAGATTGCACTGGTGCCGCGCATTCGGGTGGAGACGGAGACTCAGGTCGTCTCTGCAGACGGCATAGATTGTTTGAAAGCAATAGACACCCGGAGAGAAGGGGAGGCTGTTATCCGCCGGGCTGCAGATGCACTGTTTGTCATGATCGGCGCCAATGCCGTGACCAATTGGTTGCCACCTCAACTCCAACGCGAACACGGCTATGTATGCACGGGACGCGAGGTGAGCAACCAGCGAGGTTGGGCACCAGATCGTGCCCCATTTCTGCTGGAAACAAGTCTTCCGGGCTTCTTCTGTGTAGGTGACGTTCGCTACAACTCGATCAAGCGCGTTTCCAGCAGCGTAGGAGAAGGCAGCATGGCCATCGCTTTCGTGCATCAATATCTCTCGTGCTGCTCAAACCGATCATTCGTGGCGTAGCTGCAGCAAAAAAAGTCATAGCGATAGCCATCGCAAGCTGCTGTGAATATGCTGACTGTCCACCTCGTATACGAACCGCGGCGCACGCAGATCACAGTGAACTCAAGAGAGCCCGGATTCAGTAAGACAGACCTACATGACAGCAGAGGAACCTAACTGGTAGAAGTTGGCCCGCGAAAGGCGACGCGTCTAGCGCTGCCGGACGACAACGCCCCATAGGAGCATCGTTTTCAAAGAATGATTCCGATCCCTATAAACCCAGACTGTCGAATTAGTCAAGGCTGTTCGGATCCCTTCTCCCGAACGGATGCGCCTTCTCGCCGAGGGTTGAATCTCTAGTGCCGTATCGGCACTAGCCAGGTGTTCCCGCGCTAACCCTAGCAAGCTCCGGATATGAGTTGCAGGGGTGTCGCCTGACGCTACCTTCCGAAGTGGAGGTTGAGTGTGCGCCCGTTGTAGGTAACGTCCTTTTCCGACCATTGCTGGTCTCGCAGGAGGCGCACATGCAGTTGACGTTGTGAGGGCATGTTCTGATATGTCCCTTGACGGGCACCGAGTGTGAGCGTCCCCGTCTTGTCGTTCCATGTCATGTTGACCTTGGAGCGTTGCCCTTGCTCGTAGCGATACGTCAATCCGTCGTCATCGTACAGCGTGAAGTGCCCGTCAGCCCCGGGATAGATTCGCAGTTCAAGAGGCGAATCCTTCTTTTCGCCCACATATTGCTGAACAGGAGCAAGCGGCACGATGCTGCCCGCTCGAACCAGTAGAGGAATCTTCCCGATGGGTGCATCTACCACCGCTTCAGTTCCCGGTGCGACGGGCTGCCCGGTCCACCAGCTAAACCAGCCGCCCTTGGATTCCGGCGTGTAGACGTGGGCCTGGGTTACGCCAGCGTCCAGAACCGGAGCGACGAGGAACGCCGGGCCGAACATATACTCATACTTCTGATCTAACGCCCGTGGATCGTCGGAGAAATCCATGACCAGAGGACGCATGATGGTTCCCCCGGAGAAGGTGACGTCCGCTGCCTGCGAGTAAATATATGGCAGGAGCTGATAACGCAGGTCTAGGAGATTCTTTTCCTGTTCCACCATCTCGGGGCCATAGTTCCATGGCTCAGTGTTGGTCATGTAGCCATGCACGCGCATTAATGGCGAGAAGGTAGAAAACTCCAGCCAGCGGACAAACCGTTCTTTGTAAGCGGGATCGGTAAATTGAGTTCGGCCGGGACGGAAGAAGCCGCCCGTGTCGGTGGTCCAGTAAGGAAGCCCCGAAGCGGCATAGTCGAGCCCGGCAGTGACTTGACGACGAAGTGTCTCCCAATCATTTCCAACGTCACCGGACCAGGTCGATACGGAATAGCGCTGCTCTCCGAGGAAAGCACTTCGGGACAGGATCATCACTCGCTTTTCCGGTGCATCCTTGCGCGATCCCTCGTAGACAGTCTTCGTCACATAAAGGGGATAGGCCAACCGATACTCATCACCCGAACCGGCGAAGACGGTCCGGTTATGGAGGTCGTCGTTTTCGGGCTCGGTTGCGTCCAACCACCAGGCATCGATGCCCAGCGACAGCATTCTGCTCGAGAAGTTTTTCCAGTATAGACTTGCGGCCGAAGGATTGAAGAAGTCAACCCATGTGGTTCCTGGAATGAAGTATTTGTTTTCGGAGAACTGCTTGCCAACTTCAGAAGCTGGATCGAATCGGGACCAAACCGACACCATCAGGTGGGCATTGAGCTCATGTACCTGCTTCACTAAGCCTGCAGGATCCGGATAGTTCGCTTCGTCGAAGCGCATAGCATTCCATCCGTATTTCCCCCAGTATTGCCAGTCTTGCACGATCAAATCGAGAGGCAGTTCGTCTTTTCGGAACTGCTGGATTGTATCGGTAATCTCGTTTGACGAGTGATAGCGTTCGCGGCATTGGATAAAGCCAAACGCCCACTCCGGAAACATCGGTGCCTCTCCGGTGAGCCGCCGATATGAGCCAATGACTTGATCGGCATTTCCGGAAAAGACGGTATAGTCTACCTGGCGCGCGTCGGGAGACCGGAGGGTGGTTTTGTTCTCGGTCAGTCCCCAGTCCAGCGTTGGGTGGTCGTCCGCATTCGCTTCCACCGTCACATGGTGAGTTCCGGCAGCCAAATGCGCGATGCCGCTGGTTGAGCCTGGGAGCCATTGGTTGGCAAGGTCGAAAATTACCTTCCCGTCAATCTGAAGGTGGTATCTGTCGGTCATGGTGCGGCCGGAGTCCAGCACTATGCCATAGTCACCCTCCGCGGGTATTTCGAGATCGCCGGTAAACTGTTTGGCTCTGCGCGTCTGCCGTTGCGTCCCTGAACTGGTCGTGACATCCACGTTCTGGCTTGTTCCCGCCGCCGCCTCTTTGAGAACGAGGCGATTGCCTGGGGGATTTAGTTCTGTCATTCCGTAGTTGTGCCAGAGTATTCCGTATCCCTTACTCGACAAGAGAAATGGAATCGATATCTGCGTATTGAGCTGGACGAGTTTTCGCGGCAGTCTGGCGATATCGAGATACCCATCTTGAAATTGTCCCGATCCATAGATATGCTCTCCAGGCTGGAGTGCGAACTGGACCTCCGCAGTCTGAATCGGTCTGTCCGAGCCGTTGGGGTGGCTGAGTTGACGGGTCCCTGGAACTTCCTGCGTAAGCACCTTCCCCTTCGCATCCAAGAACTGGATGTCCCCTGAGCGCTTATCGACAACAGCCTTCAACTGAGATGTCTGCAGCCAGGAAGAGCGAACGTCGGAGCCCACGGAAGCCGTGACCATTGGGGCCGACGTCGTAAAGACAAGCTCAGGCAGTTGAGGACTGGCTGGATTCCCGCAGCGCACCCGGATCGCGTTTTCAGCTTGAACGCTGAGGCGCAACTCGCCACAGGGCGCCGAAAGCCTCAACTCCTTGGGTGCATGCTGTGATTGCGATAGAACGAAGTGTGAGGAGAAACCAGGCCACACAACGAGGAGAGCAAGACTTCTAGTTGACCACACGGATTTTGTCCTTCTTTCCACCCGATCGATTACAGTGCTTTTTCTGATTTGAAGCGCGGACATGGCGGCTAGAGCATCGTCCGATCCAACAGCCTAGATCGGCTCGACCTTCAGACTCCAGGCATAGTTACAGGGTCGATTTGCATCATCCTGGAGACTCTCGGGCAATCGGATGACGGTTCCCTTGGCGGAGTCGAAACTCCACTCTAGATTAGTTTTGGAGCCCAGCATGGTGATCTTTGATCCGTTCTTCGGCCGCAATGAAGTCAGAGTCAGCTCCCGGCCCGGCCACTCCGTCACAATCGCGTAGAGCCAGCGGTTGTCTTTGGTACGCGTGAAGCGAATGTGGTCCCCTTCGGCATAGAGAAGTCCATCGCGGGATCTAGTCGAATAGATCGCTTCTCCGTTGACGGTGAGCCACTTGCCGCTGTCCTTCATCTGACGCACCGCCTCAGGATGAAACTCTCCGTCGACGTTTGGCCCGACGCCTACCATCAAGCCGCCACCTTTGGCCACGGTATCAATGAGGGTGTCCACGATCCATTTGGTGCCCTTGTACTTAGCCGGATCAGGCTCGTAGGAAAAGGCGGAGCCCAGCGGATAAATACAGAACCAAGGCTTCGTTGATATCGATTTAGATCCCGGAACTACCGCCTCGGGTGTGTAGTAGTCCCCATAATTTCCTATGCCTCGATCGCGCAACATGACATCAGGCTGAATCTCGCGGATCTTCGCAATCGTTTTGCGAAGCTCCGGCCACACCTTCGGACCGAGATAGATGTCCAGGCACATCATGTCGATCTTTCCGTAGTTCGAAACTAGTTCGACTAACTGAGCGCGGTGGCGTTCCATCATGCGCCGGACCTCTTGATCGCTTGGATCCGGAACGATGACGGCGTGGTCTCCGTAAAGCATCTGAGCGCGTCTGTAATCTGCTGGGATCATCAGGCTTGAGGACGATGGCACCTGCAACGGGTGCTGACCATAAGGACGGAAGTCGGCATCGTACCAGTCCGGATGAGAGAAGTAGAGGTCAATCTTGAGCCCATGCTTGTGTGCCTCGTCGCAGAGCTCCTTTACAACGTCTCGGCGAAAGGGCGTCTCCATAATCGAATACGCCAGGTCACAGCTCTCCATCTTCGGTCCACCCGGAGCGGTCCAGTTCGTGCGGCTCTTCACCCGGGTTTTCGTGTCAAACATGGAAAAGCCTTCGTGGTGTTTGCTGGTGAAGGCGAACATCTTCATTCCGCTTTCTTTGAAGGTCGAGATCCAGTTCGACGCGTCAAAGCCAGCGGGGTTCCACGTCTTGTACAACTGGTTATAGCTCTGCCGGTCTTCCATCGACATTTTTAGAAACGGCCAGGACTCATTTCCTCGATGCCATATGGAGTAGATTCCCCAATGAATGCGTGCGCCGAACTTGATGTCCTGAAAGGCCTCGTATGCCGCGGCAGAGGCGTTGTGATATCCATCGATGGGATCGTGCTCCACGTAAGGACTTTCTCTCAGGACATTGTCAGGAAAACTGGTGACGTTTCCCCCCGGCTGCTGTGCCCAGTCGGGAAGAGTGGAAGCGGCGGCCATCGCACTGGTAGTAGCTAGGAATTCGCGGCGATTCATATAAGGTCCCTCATAGTGCCCCGCATCTTCGCTGTTCCTGTTTTCCGCACGATTCGCAGGAGTTGCAAGCGCAGGAGATGTCGATTATGCAGATTCCAGAATCTCGTTCGAGTATGGCGTGGTATCGGCAGTACGGATGATTCCAATTTCCTGCGATACGCGACGTTCAAATTCAGTGTGTGGCTCAAAGACAATCTCTAGAAATTTATTGCGGGTCAGAATATATAAGTTGAGTCAATGGACGATCAGGGCATCCACAGCCACCGGCCCTGGACCCCTATTGATGATTGCGATGGAATGTTTTCCGGAAGTCAGATCCGTCACTTCGCAAACTTTTTGCTGGGCTTGGCGCGCGCCCGTAGTCGACAGGTCCGCCGTGGAGCGGGTTTGGCCGTCAACCTGGATCTCGATCTTTCCAGCCCCCGCCTCTTTCGGGGCAATGACCGAGACGCTGCTGCCAGTGAAGGAAGAACTCCAAACATCGCCGGGCGTGTCGCTGGTCGTCACGTCGTTGTTGTAATCGCCGGTGCCGAGGTTAGAACGGCGGAGCCATCCGTGAGACACCACCTCGAGATCGTCATCGTTGATCCACCCCTTATCGTGGGTGATCCGTAAGACGCGGCACGCAGAAGCGAGCGATTGGTTGCTGATTCCGGGCTGCGGCTGCGCGGGTGCGCCGGGAGTGACCGTCAACCCCTGATCATCTTGAACAAACGTGAATGGAATATCGGAGCCGAGCAGTTCGACTTTGGAGACCTTGCCCAGGGTCGCACCGCCAGTTTGAAGAGCTTTGAGAGTGACCGGGCTGCCTTTCCAATCCAGGAGCGCCGCATACACGTTGCCTTTGTTACGCGTGTAGCAAACCCCTGTTTCGCCATAGACCTCGAATGGGCGGGAACTATAGACTGCTTCGCCGTTCGTCTTCAACCAAGCGCCGATGTCTTTGGCAATGCCAACCACTTCAGGATCAAGATCGCCGCGACCATGCTGCGTAAGATTCAGCAGCATGGTTCCGTTGCGGCATACATTCTGCATCAACAGGCCGACGATGTGCTCGGCATCCATGTACTTCTGCCCGGTCCTGTAATGCCAATCCGCGATCGTGGTCTCAGTCTGGAACGGATAGGCCATGATCTCGGGTTCAATGACTGCTTCACTACTCTTAACCAAGGCACGGTCAACGTGAGGAAGCAGCTCAGGGTGATCCTGGAAACTGTTGTAACGTCCGCCGACACCCTTGAGATTGACGACCGCTTCCATCTTCCCATGGTTCCACTGCGAATACTTGTTGTAGTAATTCGCAATCAACTGTGGGGCCAGAAAGCCCAATCCCATATGCACGCCCAGATCCAACTGCGAATCGCCCGCGTGTTCATCGAAGTAGATCAGATCCGGATGGTACTTACTGATAGCGTCATCTACCCGCAACATGAACTGATTAGCGAACGGCGAATGCAATGGGTCCTGCGCAGTGTGGACCGGGCCATATAGGTTCACTGGGTCCATGCCTTCCCACCACTTTCCTTTTCCGTCCCGGATCGTATCCAGGGCATCATATGGAACACCCTTCATCGGTCCCGTCTTGTCGCTGGTATAGCGTACCGGCATGAACTGACCCCAGGTGCGGGGCGGCGTGTCATGGAATCCGATACCGAAACGCATACCATGCTTGCGGGCCACCTTTTCCCATGTGCCGACAATGTCTACCTTGGGCCCAACACGAACCGAATTCCAGGATTGGTACTTTGAATCGAAGCAGTCAAAGTTGTCATGATGACAGCCCATCGCCATGAAGTAACGAGCGCCCATTTCGACATACAGACTCATCAACTCTTCTGGTTGCCATCGGTCAATTACCCAGTTATGGCAGATGTCCTTGTAACCGTATTCGGATGGATGGCCGAAATGCTTGAGGTGGAATTCATACTGCGGCCTCCCCTCCTGATACATGCCGCGAGCATACCAATCGCCCTGCTCGGGCATGGACTGCGGATCCCAGTGCGCCCAGGCACCGAACTTAGCCTCGCGCCACCACGCTGGCGCAGTATAGGCCCGGCCGAGAGCTTTCCAATCAGGAGCATAAGGACCAGGCGCAATCGCCAACGGCGACAGATTCCAGATGTCCGGTGGCAAACCCAGGTCTCCGGCGCCCACAATGATCCGGTCGATGTTCACCCCGACGTCCTCGGGGGCCAGACTGATGGTCACCGAGGCATTAGCAGGAACCGTCAGATCCATGATGGCATCGAGATAGGAACTGGTGAGCGCTCCCGAAGAATGAACATTCACCTTCTCCGCAGACCCGTCATTGACCGCTACGCTGATAGTTCCCACCGACATCGACGCGTAGCGAATCGCCAATTTGCTGCCCGCCCGCGTGTGACTGAACCTGACGCCGTGGCCGACTTGAGTCAGACTTACCAGATAGCCTGCAGAAGCGTTTTGATCGGCTAGTTTCGACGCACCGGCAATGAGTTCGGCAGTTCTTGCCTCGGAAGCTTGTGGTTCAACTGCATTTCCTACCCGGGATAACGCAATCGTTGATATACCACTGGCCAGAAAATCCCTGCGGTTCATTCAATTCTCCATTACATGGACGTATTGGCTTCGAGAAGCGCCCAAGCAATCTGTCGATCCCCGAAATGAAAAAGTCTGGGCCGGCTTTAGGCAGACCCAGACAAGTTTAGGGGGTTAGAAGGTTATTTTGGCTGATAGTTGCAGTTGGCGAGGACTATTGCCCTGCCCGGTTATCTTTCCGAAGGTCGTCGTATTGGTCAAGGTACTTCCCGGAGTACCCTCAATAGGATGGTTCAACACATTGAACGCGTCCGCCCGGATCATAAAAGTGCTCTTTTCGTGGAAGAACGGAAAGTTCCGGAACAACGATGTATCGAATTGCCTATAACCAGGCGCAAACATATAATTGCGTCCCAGAGTACCGAGGGTATACTGCGGCGGCGCGGCAAAAGCTGCGGTGTTGAACCACTCTGAGCGAGTAGGGTTGGCTAGATTAGGATTTCCAACAAGGTTGGGACGCTCATACGTTGAGGTATTTCCCGTGTTGCCGATGTCTCCGCCCACGGAAAGATTGTATGGCGCTCCACAGTCGAATGAAACGATGCCATTCAGTTTCCAGTTGCCGACAGCGTAGTCGACCGCTTTACTGCCGGTCGTCAAAGAGCCGCCTTTTCCAACCGGTACCGTCCAGGTCCACCCCGTGGTAAACACATATTTCTCGTCAAAGCCTGAATTGGACCGGTCCAACCGCAGGTCGTACGGATGCTCGATACTGCCTGTTCCGTTCCCATACCAGTCGTCTGCCCCGATGTCGATGGAGTGAGCCCATGTGTAAGAAATAATGTAGCTCAGGCCTGTCTTCTTATCCCTGCCCTGGAAGCTGGTCTGAAGGGCATTGTAATCCGATACATTGAGCGGAACGTCAAAGTGGCTTTGGCCCATGTACGGAAATGGAGTACGGGGTGCGATGGGGCCGGGTCCTGGCAGTGCGGTGTTCGCAATCATCCCTAAGTCGACATTGCCGCCGCGGCTCCCAACGTAGTTGATCGTCCAGACCCCCTCCGCGCCAAACTTCTGCTGTATACCGACAGTCCACTGGTCCGAATGAGGCGCCGTGAATTGCGGCGGAGTATTGAAGCTGCCGGCTGAGCCGGTGAACGGTGTCGCCGATGGGTAGTTGCCAACAAAGCCTACCAGGGGGTTCTCTGCCGTTGTCGTAGCTCCCGGTGTCAATTTCGTACCCTGCTGAATCTGATTCAGATTTGCCACTGAGTCAATTGATTTCGCGAGCCATCCATCTACGTTCTGCGCAGTTTGATCCACGGCGGCCCAGTTGTCAAAAACGCGACCATAGCCAGCGTGGAATACCAAAGATGGATAGACTTGCCATGACAGCCCAAAGCGGGGCTCCCAATCTTTCTTATCCGGAAGGAAGAATTTGCCGGGAGTAGATGAAACGACAACGTTTGCCGGCAGCACTCCGCCAGGGATACAAGGTGCAAATACGGTCGCGCTACACGCTGGAGGTAAACTTTCGATAATATCGGTGCCGTTGTAGTAGTCGAAGATGTCGTAATAGGGGCCAAACTGCGCGTTACTGATGATTGGTATGAGGGTCAAGTCATACCTGAGACCGTAATTTATCGTTAGATTGTCTCGAACTTTCCACTGGTCCTGAACGTAGTAACCCTGCTCATAACCGCCATGCTCCTGGTTCTGTTCGTTCAACCGGGTGGCCGAGCTTGGCAGGCTCAAGAGCATCGATGCCAGGGCATCGCCGCCACTGACTCCGTTGCTCGTCGGATTTTGCCCAAAACCGATGTTCGTATAAGCCGATGTGGCCTTGCCTTGATTGTTTGTGTCGAGGTTGAACCCCACGGATATGCTGTGCTTGCCAATCTGCTGCTGGTAATTCGCTGTGTACTCCCATGTGACGGAGACGTAGTTCGGGGCTCCTTGGTTCTCCCCACCACCGATGTAATTGGTCTCTCCGAGTTGCGGCAGCATGCAACCGCTGGGCCTGATTTTGTAGGTTATGCCACAACTAATCCCCGATGAAAAACCGGCCGCCGCGTCGATGGCATCTACATTGCCCGAGTACATCGTGGTGGGTTCCTGGTTCCCGATGCTCTGGCCGAATCCGACCGTAAGCAGTGAGTGCGGACTAAAGGTATGGTTCCATTGTGCGCCAACATTACGGGCAGTATAGCCAGTAATGGAAGAGAGGCCGGGGATAGCGCTATGGCTCGTGATTGGGTTGTTCTGATGCAGGAAGTGGGCCCATACCTGGTCCCGTTTCGTAAGGTACTCGTCACCCCGCAGATCGTATTGATCCGACTTATGAGTCCCGGGCACTGTGCTCTGATAGTTGGCTGTACCACTGTTTAAGGAAGGGGCGTTGGGGCCGACCACCGGGTACAACGTCGTTATCAGATTGACCATCTTCGTATCTACCAGGTTCCCAGGGATGCAATCGTTCGAAAAAGCTTGCCCCGTGTATGGGTTGTAGATGGTGACCGCCGGACTCCTGGCAAGGTCCGCGCTAAAGTCATAAGAGCCAGCGGGGCAGTTTGCGCTAACAGCTTGGCCGAGCTGAGCGGTAGTCGGCACCAGCGCCTGCTGAACCGAGCCGGTGGTCTGGCGATAGCCTTCGTAGCTGCCATAGAAGAACGTCTTGTTCCTGCCGTGATATAAATGCGGGATCACGACCGGTCCGCCGATGGAAACGCCGAACTGGTGCTGATGCATATCGCTGAGTGTCTTGGTGATCGCGTTCGCCGCATTGAAGAACCTGGCGGATTGCCAGTATTCCCATGCTGATCCGTGAAGGTCGTTGGTGCCGGATTTCGTAACTACATTGATAACCCCGCCTAACGCTCCACCGAACGCAGACGCATCGGCGTGAGTGACCGCTATCATCTGTTGGATGTCCGCGGAGATTGGGGTAATGACCTGGGAGCCGGAGATCGCTTCGTTGTTGTTCACCCCGTCCAGATAGTAGGTATTGCTGCGGTTCGTTGCTCCGTTGACCGACGGGTAGGTGGTTGCGCCTACAGAGTTGGTCCTTCCTCCGGTTTGATCGTGGTTGACCCCATTCACACCCGGCATCAGAAGAAGTTCCTGGGTGTAGTTATTGCCGTTCAATGGCAGTTCGGTGACGATCTCAGCGGGAATCGTTATTCCGAGGCTGGCGCTTGCGGTATCAAGATTAACCGCGCTTGTCGCCACTTCCACGGTGCTCGTCGCGGTCCCTACCTTCAGAGCGAAATTGAACACCAACGCCTGGCTAAGGGCAAGTGTCGCGTTTTCCTGACGCGATGCCGAAAATCCCTGTGCCTGCGCTTCGATCGTATAGACACCTGGGGGAATTTCACCCATTTGGTATGTGCCGCTACCGTTGGTAGTGGTCGTACGGACTAGGCCTGTGTCTTGATTATGAATTTGGATCGTCGCCCCCGGAATCAGGGCGCCGGACGGGTCGCGCACCGTGCCGCTGATGACCGCGGTATCAAGCTGAGCCATGGCACGCCCCGCGAGCAGGAAAGCTATCGCGAAGGTCAGTACCACCATTAATGCTGCCGCCAACGGCCGACGTCGATCAGAGTCTACGCGCTCACTGTGTTGCATCTGGTACCTCCAAAAAAAACTGCCTTTTTGTCGTGCCAAAGCAAACTCGTAGAGCTTTCCTGCTCACTGACTCAGAAGTAGGATGAGCAAGCAGTTAACGTGTACTTCAACGTATGGGCGCATATACTACTCACCATAGTCGGCCGTAGTCAATCCATTCTTGCCGCGCGACTCCCGTCAGTCTTCGCCGCCTAGGTAGATTTATAAATAAGTTGCTTAGTTTGTTACGCTTATGCTTCCTCGTGGGCAAGGATGCTGCATCGTAATATTCGCTTACTTTATCGAGTATTAAAATGAGGTTCAGGCAGTAGCCTGCGCGGGAAGTGGGGGCGACTGGATGGCGACGGGCAGCGGCTGAGCTTTCGAAAGAGACGTGACGTACGTCATAGGAGGGAGGAGGACGAAGGCAGAGACTGGCAGTGTGTTTGTTCCACGATGTCCGATGGTCGTGGGGGTTTCTGGCCGTCCACTTTCCCGGAGGAGGTACGACGGCCGGGCATCCCATGAAGCGATGTTTGTTTGCCGGGGTTCCGTTTCTGCGGTCTTCCGGCCGATAACAAGAGCGTACGCTTATGCGAGTTTCCTTTCTCCGGTCCAGCATAAGAACCTGAGTGGAGAGTGCAAGTATGCAAACTGCGAATTCTTCCAACGTGACCCCGGCGAATGCTGCGAATGATGCTGCTCTGCTGGGACTGGTATCGGCTGTGGCCTGTGCGGCTGCCGGAAGCTGGCTGAGCTTTTCGCTTCTGTCCAGGAAGCGCCGATTGCCGGTTGCGGGTCAACTGCTTCTTGGGGTGCTGGCTGGGTGTGCCGGCATGGTGACGTGGAAGAAGCGGCAGGCGGAAGCGGAGGCTGCGCGTCACCTGGTTCATCATGTGCACGAGGTGCGCGATGCGCGGTGGCTGAAGAAACATCCGGTGGCGTATGGGTAGCGTCGTAAGCGCGACCGTGATTTAGCGCGGACCTTCAGTCCGCTGGGATTCTGCTGCGAGCGTACCCAGGGCTGTGCCCTGGGCTAAGATAGCGCAGGCTTTCAGCCTGCCTGTGCGCGCGGGCCTTTCAGCTTGCCGTGAGCGCGGGCTTTTCAGCATGCTACGGCACGATGACGGAGGGGCCGTTTTCGCTTTCGTGCTTGACGGCGAGGAGGGCGGCATTGGCTTCGTCGAGGGGGAAGGCCGTGACTTGCGGGCGGAGGTTGAGGTCGAGGGCGACGCGAAGGAAGTCGCGGGCGTCCTGGCGGGTCATATTGGCGACGGAGCGGATCTGGCGCTCGCCCCAGAGGAGTGAGTCGTAGTCGAAGGCGGGCATCTGGTCGAGGTGGATGGCGTTGATGGCGACGATGCCGCCTTTGCGCAGGCAGGAGAGCGCGTGGACGACCACCGCGCCGGCGGGGGCGAAGGTGATGGCGCGGTCGAGCAGGACGGGTGGACGGGAATCTTCGTCGCCGACCCAGGTGGCTCCGGCGGCGGTTGCGGCGGCGCGGTGGGATGCGCCGCGGGTGACGACGTAGACCTCGCAGTGCCAGGACTGCAGGACTTTGATGGCGAGTGAGGCGGAACTGCCGAAGCCGAAGAGACCGACGCGGTCTCCGGGCTGGACCTCGGCGACACGGAGCGAGCGGAAGCCGATAATTCCCGCACACAGCAGCGGCGCGATGTGGATGGGGTCCGGCGTGGTGGGGAGCGGGTGGACGAAGTCGGCGCGGGCGAGGGCGTACTCGGCGTAGCCTCCGTTGAGGGTGTAGCCGGTGAAGACGGGGTGATCGCAGAGGTTTTCGGCGCCGGAGGTGCAGAAGCGACAGGTGCCGTCGGTGCCGCCCATCCAGGAGACGCCTACGCGGGAGCCCAGGGGCAGGTTGGGGGTGGCGCCTTCGATGATTTCGCCGACGATCTGGTGGCCGGGGATGATGGTGGGCGCGAGAGGCGGGAGGTCGCGCTCGACGATGTGGAGGTCAGTGCGGCAGACTCCGCAGGCGAGGACACGGAGGAGGACGTGGTCGGGGAGGACGGTGGGCGTGGGGACGTCGAGGATCTGGACGAAGTTGCCCGGAGTGGCGAGGGCGGGGTTGAAGACGGCGGCTCGCATTGGGGGGATTCTAATGCTTCGATGCATGGATGCGCTCCGCTGCAAGCAGAACGTAGGCCGGCTGGTGAACAAGTTCCTCATGCTTTTTTTTGCGATCCCGCTCACTACTGTGCGCTGCAAGCAGCAACGCGACGAAGGTACCGCTGGCCGCGGTTAGAGCGGGAACATTTCCAGTGCTCAATGCAACAATCTCCAGAACAACTGCGAGGCCGGCGAACAGTTTCTCACTACGGCGAATAGAGGGTAACCTGACGCCGGCGAGTTGACCCTGCAGTTCCCGGGCGGCCACGCGAAGGTCGGCTGCCACCTCAATCGCACGTTTCTCTTCTCCGTCGTCCGAGATGTCCTTCAGTGACATGAGGTCCCGCTGCAGCCTCGCCCTAAACGCCGGCATTGCCTTTTCGGCCTCTTCTCGAACCTGCATCGCTTGCGAAGCGGTCAAGCGCTGCAGGGCAGGCAAGGGGACCGTGCGCAGAGTCGACCAGTCCGGCGCAATGATGCCCACTTTGCGGCTATCCAACAGACGATATCCTACAGCCTCTTCTCGCGTACTGGCTGCGACGGTGCTGTTGCAGTTGCTACCCATGTTTGAACTGAACACGACCCCATGGGCGCATTGAGCGAAGTGTCCTTGTAGGCTTTTGCGGTATCTCCGAACTAGTTCCATCGCGGCCTTGCCGTTCAGGATGGTGTCCGACTTTGTCGCGGCAATTGCTTCTTTGGTCGCCGGGGCAGTGAATCGGTACTCGCCTCCGGCATTTTCAAACAAAGGTGACCCGAAGGACAGGCACCATCGCCGACCATCCTTGTATCTGAAAACATTTGGTTCGGCATCCGTAAACTCATGCCACAACTGGCTTGTCACTTGTTTCTCTGCCGCCCTGCTCGCCTTCATGCAGTGCCCACATGCCCCGTAGGCGGCTGGGCCAAAAACAATGACTCCGGCCTCTAGTAATGGCCTCAGGACTTTCAGGATCGCTAAGGACTCGAATATTTCGGAGTGAGTCGCCTCGAAGGTAAAGCTAAATGGGTCTGACACGACGACCCGATCTGCATACAAACAGGCGGTCCGGGCGAACTGGTGCGCATACGCGATCCTGCACCCAAACTCACTGCACTTGCCGTCGTCCGATAAGGGATCAAGGCTGTGTCCGGCATAAAGATCGAACTTATCGAACCGTGGTGCCAGACGATCGGCGTATTCGAACGTCCCGATTCCGGCTAGGCACTGATCAAAGAAATCCTTAACGAACGCCTTATCCCTGAGTCTCTTGGTTACATCCGCGAACGCGAGCTGCTTGCCGGGAAACTCACTCAGCATGAACGCGATAGATGGGGGGAGCTCGGCCACAGTGGCTACAACTATACCGCAGCGAATCCAGTACTAAGCGGCAACTGCAATGGATCGGTAGGTGCTACTCGATCAGGCAGGGGTGTTCCAGCCGGTGGCTACGTGGCGGTAAGTGGGGGTGAAGCCGAGGGTGCGGGCAGTGGCGAGGAGTTTGTCGAAGTTGAGGCTGATGGTGGCTCCGGCTAGCTGGGTGACCTCGTCTTCGATGGGGAGGTCGAAGTCGTCGGCGCCGTAGAGCAGGCCTTCGAGGGCGCGCTCGTTCTGGGTGAGGACGGAGGTGCGGATGCGGGGGATGTTGTCCAGATAAATGCGGCTGAGGGCGAGGTGGCGCAGGTATTCCTGCGTGGAGATTTCGATGCCGCCTAGCTGGGTGAAGTAGGGCTTGAAGGTCCAGCAGAGGAAGCTCGAGAGCGCGTCAGGGTGGGCGGAGGCGAGGACTTGGTCCTGGAACTGGCGGGTGCGGTCGAGGTGCTCGATGCGCTCTTCGATGGTCTCGTCGAAGCCGATGACCATGGTGGCGGAGGTGCGGAGGCCGGCGTCGACCAGGGCGCGCTGGGCTTCGAAGTATTCCGCGACGGTGTACTTGAATTTGCTGTGGCGGCGGCGGAAGTCTTCGGTGAGGATCTCGGAGCCGCCACCGGTGATCCAGCGGACGCCTGCGGCTTTGAAGCGGGCCGCGGCGGTGAGGTAGTCGAGGTTGGCGTGGTCGGCGAGGTACATGAACTCGGCGATGGTGAGGGCGTAGAACTCGAGGCGTTCGCCGTAGCGGGCGCGGATGGCGGCGAAGAGGTCGCAGTAGTAGTCGAGCGGGAGGTGGGGATTGAAGCCGCCGTTGAAGCCGGCGAGGTCGCCGCCGAGAGCAAGGAGTTCGTCGAGCTTGGCAAAGACCTGCTCGTGCGAGAGGACGTAGCCGCCATCCTGGCCGGGAAGCTTGTAGAACGCGCAGTAGTCGCACTGGGCGACGCAGACGTTGGTGTAGTTGATGATGCGCATCAACATGTAAGTGCAAGTGCCGGGGGCGTGGTGGCGGGTACGGACCTGGGTGGCCAGCTCGCGGAGGTCGGCGTCGGTGGCCTCGCGCCAGAGAGTGAGGGCTTCATCGGGCGAGATGCGCTCGCGGGAGTCGATTTTGCGGCGGATGTCGGCTATGGCGGAGGCGGTGGTGGGCACGGTTCTATTTTAGTCCCGGCATGCTGCCGGATTTGAAGAATGGTCCTGCCGGACGGGCGCCCTGCGCGGGTGGCGGTCACTTCGTGACGTGTATTGGGCTTCGCGGTGTGCTCCCGATGGTCGCAAGCTAACGTTGGTGGCTCATCGGTGGAGGATTTGTTGCGCGGCGCGCAGGCCGGATCGGATGGCGGCGTGGACGGTGCCCCAGTGGCCGGTGGTGTCGGTATGTTCGCCTGCGAAGTAGAGGGTGCGGTCGGCAGGGATGGTCATTTTGGAACTTGCATCGAGAGCGCCCGTGGGGACGTAGCTGTAGGCTCCGAGGAAGAGACGGTCGCGCTGCCAGTCGTGGGTGAAGCAGCGGATGAGTTGGCGTCGGAGGGTGTCGAGCGGGAGGGAGAAGATCTTCGCCAGGGACTCGCATGCGAGTTCGCCAAGCTGGACGGGTGTGAGATGGGCAACGGCCTCGGAGCGCGGGCCGCCGACCCAGCCGGTGAGGGTGTTGCTGGGCTCGGGGTAGGGCGTCCACCAGACGGGCGGCAGGAAGTCGAAGGCGAGTAGGAATCGGAAATCGCCTGGCAGCGCGGGCTCATTGGAGGAGGACTGGGCTGCCCAGAACTTGTTGCGGAAGAGCAGGATGAAGCGGCGGGCGTGGCCCATGCGCAGGCGATGGGCTTCGTGGATCGGATCGGGGATCGGGACGAACGTGATGGCGTGCTGTTGCAGGACTCCGAGCGGGAGGGCGATGACCGCTTGCGTAGCTTGATGGACGATCGGCTGACCTTGCACACTGGCTTCGACCTGGACGTGTCGGGGGCGCCATTCGATGCGCTCGACGAGGGTGTGGAGATGAGTGCGACCGCCGGCCTGGGTGAACTTCGCGGCGAGGAACTCGGGCAGGCGCTGGTAGCCGGCGCGGATGCGGAAGGCGCGGTCGCCTTCGATGGCGTCCTCCGCCGACTGCTGGAGGCCGAGGGAGGCGACTCCGATGATGCGGTGGTCGGCAGCGTTGAATCCTTCGACGTAGCCGATAACGCTTTGGCGGGCCGGTTCGGGGAGAGAGTGCTGGGCGAGATAGTCGGCGAAGGAGATGTCGGGGCCGATGCGCGATTCGAGGCTGTCGAGAACGGCGAGGCGTGGATCCTGCGCGGACTCATCGGGGTTGCCGGCGCGGAGGCGGCCGTCTTCGAAGTTAAGGAAAGGGCCTTCGAGTTCATAGGTTTCGAGACCGGCCTCTTCGAGGAGTGCCCATAGTTCGGGCGGCTTGCCGTGGATGAACTCGGCGCCGAGTTCGATGACTTCGCCAGCTTCGTGCACGGTGAGGATGCGACCACCTACCTGGCCGCCGGCTTCGAGGAGCGAGACGCTGCGGCCGGCTTCGGCGAGGGTGCGGGCCGCGGTGAGGCCGGCCATTCCGGCCCCAATGACGAGGACGTCCGTGGTGGAAGGTTGCATCCAGGATTGGATGCCGGTGCAGCGTGCGGAGGGTCGACGATTCCGAGCCGCCCCGGGGCGGGGAGGCTGCCATGCTTGCGGAGAGCCGCGGGAATGCACGTTACAATGGTTGGCATGAGCGAGGTTGGAGAGTCGGCGGCTGGCGCCGAAGAGAGCCCGGTGGAGTCGAAGTACACCCGGAACAATCCATATATTTCCAGTGTGACGGCGAACCACCTTCTCACCGGGTCAGGCTCCGAGAAGGAGACGCGGCACCTTGCCTTCTCGTTGGAAGAGGGGATGCACTATACGCCCGGCGACTCGATTGGCGTGCTGCCGGAGAACCGCGCGCAGGCGGTGGCGGAGGTGCTGGAGGCGCTCGGATTTACGGGCGACGAGCGCGTGCTTGACCACTACAAGGTGGAGATCAGCTTCGAAGAGGCGCTGCGGAACCGGCTGACGATTGGCAAGCTGGCGCGCGGGGCGATTGGGCAGTATGCGAAGCTGGCGGGGGCGCCGAAGGTGGGTGGGAAAGGCTACGCCGAGCTGAAGGCGCTGTGCGGGCCGGAGAACAAGGCTCGCGCGGAGGATTATTGCTGGGGCAGGGAGTTCATTGACCTTCTGACCGACTTTCCGGGGGCTGTGACCGCACCGCAGGAGTTATTCAACGTGCTGCAGCGGCTGGTGCCGCGGCTGTATTCGATTGCGTCCAGCCAGTTGGTGCATCGGAATGTTGCGGAGACGAGCGTGCGCGTGGTGCGCTACGCCACTCATGGACGCGGCAGGCTGGGAGTAGCGAGCGGACAGTTGGGCGAGCGTGCGCATGTGGGCGAGAAGCTGCCGGTCTTTCTGCATACAAACCAATACTTCCGTCTGCCGGAGGATCGTTCGGCTCCGGTGATTATGGTGGGGCCGGGGACGGGGATTGCACCGTTTCGGGCGTTCCTGGAAGAGCGGCAGGCGACCGACGCGAGTGGGGATAACTGGCTCTTCTTCGGCGACCAGCATGAGGCTTCGGACTTTTTGTACCGGGAACAGCTGACCGCGATGCTGAAGGATGGGACGCTGACGCGGCTGGACACGGCGTTTTCGCGGGATCAGAAAGAGAAGATTTACGTGCAGGATCGCATGCGGGAACACACGGCGGAGCTGTATGCGTGGCTGGAGCGCGGGGCGTACTTCTACGTCTGTGGGGACGCCACGCTGATGGCGAAGTCGGTGGAGCAGGCGCTGCTGGATGCGATTGCGGCGGGGTCGGGGGGGACGCTGGAGAGCGCGGCGGAGTATCTGGCGGCGATGAAGAAGCAGAAGCGATATCAGCGGGATGTGTACTGAGGGCAGGTTCAAGGTTCGAGGGTGGGTGCTGCGAGGTGCAAGAGAAGAGGCTCCGGCGATTCGGAGCCTCTTTTGCTGCGGTGAATCTCCATCGAGTTCAGACGCGGAGATAGTCGGGGCGCCAGTCGACGATGGCTTGCTTGATCTGCTTCTCGGTGAGATTCTCGTCGAGGGCGCGTTTGACGAGCGCGGGGAGTTCGGTGTCGGAGGCGAAACGCAGGCCGATGACCTGGCGCACGGTGAGGGACTGGCTGCGGGCGAGCAGGTCAGGCGGCAGCAGCGCGGCGAAGCGGAGTTTTTCTTCCAGACGAATGATGCGGTCCTGCGCCTTGAGGGCGTACGAACGGCTCAGGCCGAAGCCCATAAAGAGAACGAGCGAAACCACGATCCACCAGCCAAACAGGACGCGATGATCCGGCCAGTGATGGATGGTCACGTAGATGGCGAAGAAGAAGTTGAGCAGGAGCATTGGCAGGACGAAGAAGTGGAAGGGCGGGTGAAAGCGGGTGTGGTTCTTGTAGTTCTGTGGTTCGGGCATGGTGGAGTCCTTTCGGTCTAAGACAGAAAAGCGAATCACGGAGAACACGGAGGAACAGAGAGAACACAGAGGGGGCCTGTGGTCAGTTCCGGAGACATGGCGATGATACATGGGGCCAGGTATCCGGGGTAGGCGTAAGGGAGAAGGAGAGACGGATGGGGTAGGCTCGAAGGTATGGCGGAACGAGGCGGCGTGAGACGGATTGGGGTGCATGTGGGGACGGCGGGCGGGGCGTGGACGGCGGTGAATCGCGCGGTGGAGGCGGGGGCGAATACGTTCCAGATTTTTTCGTCGAGCCCGCGGGCGTGGAAGGCGGCAGATGTGAAGCCAGCGGATGCGAAGAAGATGCGCGAGTTGCGGGCGGAGTTTGGCGTGGGGCCGATGGCGATCCATGCGAGCTACCTGATCAACCTGTGCAGCCAGACCGAGGCGGTGCGGGAGAACTCGATTGCAGGATTTCGCGGCGAGGTGGAACGAGCGCTGGCGCTGGGGGCGGAATACCTGGTGCTGCATCCGGGGAGTTGGAAGGGGCTGACGCGGGAGGAAGGGCTGCGGCTGGCCGCGGAGTCGATTGAGAAGGCGATTGATGGGGTGGCGTGGCAGGGTGCGGATTTCAAGATATTGATTGAGAACACGGCGGGGGCGGAGTTTTCTCTGGGCGGAAAACTGGAGCAGGTAGCGGAGCTGGCGGAGTGCCTGCGGGCGTGTGCGCCGGTGGGCGTGTGCCTGGATACGTGCCATGTGCATGTGGCGGGGTACGACATCGTTTCGGAGGATGGGTACATCGAGACGATGAAGCTCGTCGAGGCGACCGTGGGAATCGATGCGGTGAAGGTGTGGCACTGCAACGATGCGAAGGCGGCGATGGGATCTAAGCTGGACCGGCATGAACATATCGGCGAGGGGACGATTGGTGCGGCGGCGTTTCGGCGGCTGCTGCACGATGCGCGGTTCGCGCACTGCGCGTTT
>OBLU010000170.1_pt1 | contig 62108 bp, 59 predicted proteins | sample 1518681 | NCBI WGS metagenome assembly OBLU01 (sample SAMEA3539304, study PRJEB22396) | soil metagenome | biome: tundra; feature: field; material: soil | place: USA | collected 2010-05 | depth 0.15 m | reverse complement strand
GGGTGAACATCAGAGGCGTCCTCACCCTCGGCTGAACGTCTCGGGCCGGGGGTGGACGAGTTACGACTTCGGCTTGAGGAGTTTCTCCAAATTGGCCCTCGTCTGATCGTCCTTCCAGTGGTCCCGTACCTGTGGGTCGAGCACGTGGGAACCGTCATCCTCCATGGACGAGAAGGCAACCCGGCGAATCGATGCCTTCGCCAACGCATAGGCACCGGCATCGAGCGAAGCCAGCTGCTCCGCCGCTGAGATTGCCGCGGCGTACAACTCGGACCGCGGGAGGGACTCGTGCGCCAGACCGCTCCGACACGCCCCATCGGCGTCGAGGAGCTCAGCGTTGAGTATCAGCTGCTCTGCGTGCGAACCGCATGCGTGCTTCAAGAGCTCGATCGCCACTATGGGAAAGGCCACGCCCACCCGGAGCTCGGTGACACCAATCCGTGCCTCCTCAGCGATGATCCTCTTATCGCATGCGGACGCGAGGATGCATCCGCCGGCAATCGCCGCCCCATTGATGGCCGCTACGGTCGGCTTTGGGCACCGGAACAGTCGAACGAGCGCATCGTTCAGGGCATCCAGCAGATCATCGGTGTAGGCCTTGTCATTGCTCAAGACTTCGGTGACATTCAGCCCGGCTGAAAAGACAGAACCCTCTCCCGTGAGCACGAGGGCGCCAATCCCGATTTCCTGTTCGCAGTACTCGACGAACGTCGATATCTCCAGCAACACTTCGCGATCCAGCGAGTTCACCTTGTCACTGGCGAGTGCCAACACGGCCGTTGATCCGCTACGTGACATGTTTGTTCGCTTGAACTGCGGCGTATCTGTCACCCCTCGATCCTTCCTGATCTGCTCATCTATCTGATCCAATTATGGTGGGCGCTGTGTCCGACCATGAGTGGATCACACTTCCGCGACGTGAACGAATCCGCTCGGCATGCCCCCTCGCACTCCGTCAGGGGTGCGCTCTATGCCAATCTCATCACGATGTCGTGGCGCATGCCGGCTTGAGTCCCAACGGGGTCGAGTACTTACCGTTCTTCAGGAGTGCGTAGTACCAGCAGTCAATCGGGTGTGGCTTGCCAGCCTGGAAGTGGAGTGGGGGTACCAAGCCACCGAGCGTGGTGCCGTTCAATGAATTCAGTCCCGTAGTCAACGCGGCCGCCGTTGGCGCCTTGCCATTCGCCCCGAGGTGACCCGCTGACGCCGCAGCCTGGAACATCAGTCCCGCAACCCAGGCTTCCATCGAGAATTCCCCGTAGTTGACATCTTTGCGCAGGCCGGGTGCGTACTTGTCGAACGCCTTGTTCATGGTCTTGATCGCCGGGGTGTTGACGAAGTAGGGGAAGTTGGGAACAGTGAAGTACGTAGCCTGATCGATGCCCGCCGTGGTCGTGAAGGACGGGAGCAGCACTTCGCCGTCTATCACGACTTTCGGCTTGTAACCCTGCGCGTAGCAGTCCTGGATGATCTTCTCGTCGACCTGCTGTGCATCGGCGGTGAAGATGACGGTGGCTCCTGCTTGCTTTGCCGCGAGGCACTGCGCCGTGTAGCTGGGAGCACTCGCCGATACTTCGAGTGTGGCCACGACAGACTCACCAGCGCCCTTCGCCGCAGCCTGCAGGGGTGCAATCCCCTCCTGGCACTGCACGGCCTCGGCGCAGTAGAAGAGTGCGAACTTGGTACCCGCTCCACCCGCCTGCTTGACGGCCTGAATGATGCCGGAGAACAACGAATCTTCGGTCTGACCTTCCGGATAGAAGTCGGGGTTCGTGTAGTACGGCTCAGACGAGGTGTCCATACCCACGACCGGCACCTTTTGCTGTTGCACATAAGTGGCCCACGCTGCATCGTTGGTCGTTGCATCGACGATCGCGACAACGTGATCCCCCGTGACGAAACTTTGCACGTCGGCCACCGATGTGGTCGGGTTGCTCGCGTCGTCCTTTGTGATGAGGTCGATCTTGTGCCCATTGATGCCACCACTGGCATTTACCGAGGCGGCCCAGGCCTTATAGGCAGGCGGGACGTCGACAACGCTCCCGGACAGCGGTCCCGTACAGCTGCATATCAGGCCGATCTTGATCGGCGCCTTGGCGGCCGCTGCTCCAGCCGACCCGACTCCCGCAACGGCTGCGGTCGTGATCACCCCGGCAAACAGCGTGGTTGCCGCCATCACCGTGACCAGACTCCGACCCAATACCCTCACCGGCATCCCCCCTTATTGACGCGAGCGTTGACCTGCTCGGTAGTTTTGACAATAACATTCTCTATCACGCGATGGCAACATTTCTGAAATGAATCGGGACACGCGTCGCGCCGACCGAGCTGGCGGTATGAATGTCCCATTGATCAGTGAAATTCCCCGAAGGGTGCCGCGGCGTGTCTCCCACGAGCCGTCCATATGAATCTTCATAAAGATCCAGAGCGAGCATGGGATACTGCAGCGGTGGACGGCAGCCCCAGAACGAAGGACGCAACGAGTGACCGTCGCTCTTGAACGGAGCGAGGGCCTCATGGTGGCGTGCATGGACGACGGCAAGGCCAATGCCTTGGGATTCGAGATGATCGCTGGACTCAGATCGGCTCTCGCGACGTCGATCGCCGAGAATGCCCCCCTCATCATCGCCGGCCGAGAGGGCTATTTCTGCGCAGGATTCGAGTTACAAATCATGCGCAGCGGTGACCGCGGTCGTGTGTCATCGCTTGTCACCCAAGGATCCCTCCTGTTTCAGGAGATGTTCGCCGCCCCAATTCCCGTTCTCGCAGCGTGTGCGGGGCACGCGCTCGCTGCGGGGGCACTCCTGCTGCTCGCCGCGGATTACAGGATCGGTCAACCCGGACCGTACAAGATGGGGCTCAATGAGACTCGGATCGGGATAGCGCTGCCTCAGTTCGCGGTCGACATGGCCCGATTCCGATTGAGCACCAATCGACTCATCGCGGCGACCTTGTTTGCCAGCATCCTGAGTCCGGAAGAGGCCTGTGATGTGGGATTTCTCGATCGCCTGGCGCCCGACGCCCGCATTGCGGCTCACTCGTTGGCCAGCGACCTGACCTCGATCGACCTCTCGGTGTTCGCCAAGTCGAAGGAACGTATCAACGCGGAGATCGTGGGCCAGCTCGGCGAGGTGTACCAGAAGGAGTAGCTGCCAGCCGGTGGCGGCTCAACCTGCACCGGCGCCAGCAGAGCCCAGATTGGCAACGACCTGTGGGAGATCGATCGTCGTCCGAATGCCCGGACTCGCCGCACACACCACCGGAACGGCATTCACGGCGCGGTTGGCGGTGTACCCGGGAGTGGTTTCCGCCATCCGTTCCAGGGGGACGGCCAGTCGGACGTCGATCTCGAGAGGGCAATCGCCGGCGACGGTCACCCTCCACCCGCCCTCACGCAGGTTCCAATCTGCGTCGATGTGAGTCGAGCAGTACCAGTTCGCACTGAAGGAAATCAGCACGTTGCCGTGGCGCACACCAGCGACGGTCATCCGCTGGGCCGCAACGGTCCCCGCCGCAACGGTCCCCGCCGCAATTTCGACGTCCCGAGTCGCGACGGCCACCTCCCCTGTCGACTCGACCGAGTCCAGGGGCAGCCCAAGCGCGTCACCGAGCAGTCGTAGCGAAGGGCCGAAGGCGGCTGCGCCGTGTGACCAGCGCCCGGGATCGAACATGGATGGATCTCGACCGAAACCCATCAAATGAAACAACATTTCGGGAGAGTCTCGACTCGATACGTCCGCGAACTCCTCGATGTGAAGACCGTCCAGCCTGCGCTGAATCGAGGCCAGCACGATCGGCATGGCCTCGGAAATGAAACCCGGACTGACCCCGGTGCTGTGGATCGAGGTGGTACCCCGCTCACATGCTGCCTCGACCCGTGCGCGCAGTTCGGTGTTCATACTCCCCGGGTGATGGAACTCGCCGCAGGTGGTCACCACGTTCGTACCGGATTCGAGCAATGTGCAGATTGCGTCGACGTCCATACCCTGTTGCATGTAGAGGACGCAGTCAGGAGCGACCGCAAGCACGTCGCCGATGTCCCTCGTCGCGACCACGCCGATGGGGCCGAGTCCACAGAGTTCTCCGGCATCGAGCCCCTCCTTTTCGGAGGAATTCACGTGAACGCCGACCAGTGTCATCTGAGGATGTTCGATCACAGCTCTCAGCGAGCGAGCCCCTATGTTGCCGGTGGCCCATTGCACCACCCGGTAGGTCGACGTTGGTGCCGTCAGATCTTTCATGGGGTTTTCTCCTTACGTCAGGTCGATCGGGTGAGACATCGCACCTTCGAGCATCGCGCTACACAGTCCCAACGTTGGACAGGGGGGTGTTCACTCCTTGGCCCTGTCAAGACTCGGACCGTTCCGACTCGACCAGCTTCGCCTTGTGCAGCACGTTGGCGGCAAGCCGCATATGAGCGGCATCGACGAGTTTCCCGTCACGGCCGATGGCACCCACCCCCGCAGCCTCTGACGTGCGATAGATCTCGATCGACTCCTTGGCGTCTGCGATCTCAGCGGCTGTGGGTGCGAACACTGCGTTGGCGATCGGTACTTGGCAGGGATGGGTGGCCCACTTACCGAGGCCGCGCAGCGGACCGAGTGCGTCATCCATGGGCGACCCACTCGGGACGCGCGAGCCCGAGGTTCTCGCGCAACGTCGCGCCCGTGTAGCGGTCCCGAAAGGCCCCTCGACGCTGGAGTTCGGGAACGACGAGCCGAACCATGTCCTCGTAGGCACCGGGAGAGTGCGTCGCCGCGATCACGAAACCGTCACACGCATCGGTGGTGAACCATTCCTCCATCTGGTCGGCAACCTCGTGGCCGGTGCCGACGAAGCGCGGACCCTGCAACAGTGTGGCGCGATGACCCGCCAGGTCGGCCAAGGTCACGTTATCGCCACCAATGTGGGTGCGAAGGTTCTGCACCAGTCCCCGCATGCCCGAGACGGATCCGATGAGCTCGTCGGTGATCGGTGCGTCGAGAGCCAGGTGTGAGAAGTCGTAGTTCATCAGTTCGGACAACAAGGTCAACGACGCCATGGGGTCGACGAAATCATGCAAGAACATCTGCTCGCGCTCTTGCGCTTGGCCAGTCGACTCCCCCACCACCGTGTACGCCATGGGCAACATCTTCACGGAATTGGGATCCCGCCCCTCTTCAGCGATGCGCTCTTTCTGGTCCTTGTAGTGGTCGCGCGCCACGTCGATATCGGGATCCCCGGTGAATATGACCTCGGCCCAGCGGGCCGCGAAATCTCGGCCGCGACCCGACGATCCCGCCTGGAGGAGAACCGGCCATCCCTGCGGGGACCGCGGGACGGTCAATGGGCCACGCACCGAAAACCACTCACCGGCCAAATTGAGCTCATGCACCTTCGCCGGATCGGCGAACACGCCACTGGTTCGGTCGAGTACCAGAGCGTCGTCCTCCCAGGTGTCCCAGAGGCCGGTCGTCGCCTCCAGGAACTCGTCTGCCCGGTCGTAGCGCTCGTCGTGACCGAGCACGTGTTCGACCCCGAAATTCTGTGCTTCGCTGTCGTTCACCGACGTCACCACGTTCCACGCCGCTCTGCCGGCGGTGAGGTGATCCAATGTTGCGAATGTCCGCGCGACGTGGAACGGCGAGTAATACGTCGTCGAGTACGTCGCACCCAGCCCGATCGACCGAGTGACTCCGGCGATGACCCCGAGCACGATGCTCAGGTCCAGCTTCACGGGACGGGCCCCGTGGCGCACGGCATCCGCCACCGATCCGCCGTAGATGCCCGGCATGGCCAACCGGTCGTCGAAGAACATCATGTCAAAGCAGCCCTCTTCGAGCGTGCGACCCAGCTTTGCGTAGTACCCGGCAGTCATGAACCCATGTTCGGTTGCGGGATGGCGCCACGATCCCGCATACACCGTGGCGTTTCCCGCCTGCATAAACCCAACCAACGACATCTGCTTCACCGGACTCACCGTGGCTCTCTTCGACTCTTCGGAAATAGTGAAAGGTGGTACATCACGTCGTGCTCGTCACCGCTGTGCACACCTTGCTCGAATCTTGCAACGGTCCCGCGGGGGGATCGCCGTCTTAGCCCTGTCACCTCACTGCTCGTCAGGATTCTGCCGCCACGGCACGCCGCACTCGCCTACGGAATCCCTCGAGCTTTTCGTCCGGCGTGCGCACCCGGGTACTCCGAGACATGATCGAAACGTCGTGGTCCCCAGCGCTCCGGCGGAGTTCGGAAAGACCGGCTCATGTATTGCGTCCACCGTTCACGCCGATCACCTGGCCAGTGATGTAACTCGCCCCTTCCGAGACCAGGAATGAACAGGCGTGCGCGATATCCTCTGCCGTTCCCGCACGACGGACCGGGGTGAGCTCCGCATTTTCCTCCACCGACCTACCGAGGAGGCCTCGGCGCTCGGATTCGCGCAGCATCGGCGTGTCGACGAAACCCGGCGGAATTGTGTTGACGGTTATCCCCTTGGGCCCGAGCTCGAGAGCGAGCGCCTTGGTGAAACCGATCAGTCCTGCCTTCGACGTCACGTAGTGCACCATGTACGGCTGACCGGACTGCGCGCTCGACGACGAGATGTTGACGATACGACCCCACCCAGCCTCGATCATGTCGGGTACGACAGCTTGCGCGAAGTAGAACGGCCCGTTCAGGTTCACTTCCATGATCCTGTTCCACTTTTCGTCCGTGATGCTGAGGAACTCCTTGAAGCCTGGAATCCCGGCATTGTTGACAAGCACGAGCGGTGGACCCACCTCGGTCCGGACTCGATGAACCGCCGTATTCACCTGTGCCCGATCAGACACATCGACACCGCCGAAGGCGATTCCCTCGAGGCCGCGCGCAGAAATCTCGTCCGCAACGGATTGAGCCGCCGGCGCGTCGAGATCGAGGACGACCGCGGCGAAACGGTCCTCAGCCAGCTGGATGGCGATGGCTCGCCCGATGCCAGATCCGGCACCGGTCACAATCGCAACACGGCGGGCGCTCAGAGCACTCATGCGGAAACTTCCTCGCCTGTGATGGGCCCCCGCCGTAGGGAACCAGATGCCATCTGTCGATCGAACGGCTGTGCACCGGACAGGCGTACGAGCTCGGCGCCGGTGATGACCATCCGTCCTCCCTTTCGACGATGCGCCAGGCCAGGTCGGCACCCGCGCAGACCGCCATGGTACGAAGATATGATTCTTTGGTCAAGAGAACCTAATTTCCAAGGATTCCCCTCGGTAGATTCCCAGTCCCCCTCGGGAGGATCTGCATCCTGATGCGACTCGCTGGAAAGAGGGTCAGAGTGGCTCGTACTCGATGGTGAGCGAAGAGCTGGTGGGGAGTGCCTGGCACGTGAGGACCCACCCTTCCTCTACTTCGTCAGGGGTCAGTGCATTGTTCGCACGCATGGTGACCGTACCCTCACGCACGAATGCCATGCATGTGGCGCAGTTACCCGCCTCGCACGAGAACGGTGCAGGCAGGCTGGCCCGGCGGGCTGTCTCGAGCACCGTGTCGCCACCGTGATAACGGATCTCGCTCCTCTTGCCCCGCAGGATGAGGATGATCGCCTCGGGGGTCCCGGTCCCGTCAACGTCAAGGAGCGGGTACGGCCGTGGTTCTGGGGGGGTCGTAAACCGCTCGATGAAGATGTCGTCGGCCCGGAGACCTGAATCGAGAAGCGTTCCCTCGACAAGATCCATGAACGGTGCGGGGCCGCAGATATAGAAATCGGCATCCCGTTGGCATCCGACGAATGTGACGATGGATGCAGCATCGAGCAGACCGCGTTGAGCGTCGAGGTGGTGCGTGACAGCGAACCTCTCTGGGTACCCGCGCTGAAGAGCCTCGAGCGACCCGGAAAAAATGACGGAATCAGCGTCCCGGTTGGCATAGAGGAGGCGCACCGACCTGTCTGACGTCGCGAGCACACTCTTGGCGATGGAGAGCACCGGTGTGATCCCGCTACCCCCACAAAAGGCGATGATCGGACGCGGGCCACTTCGCACGCAGAACGAGCCCGAGGGCCTGGTGACCTCCACGAGGTCGCCCTCGGAAAGGTGGTCATTGAGCCAGTTCGAGACGACGCCGCCCGCCACTCGTTTGACCGTGACCGTCAGATCGGCGTCGACTTCCGGCGCGCTCGACATGGAGTAGCAGCGGGCGTGTTCGTCTCCACCGATGTGCACCCGAAACGTGCAGAACTGCCCCGGCACGTACCGGAACTCCTCCCGTAGATCGACCGGAACGTCGAGAACCAATGACCGCGTGTCCATGGTCTCCTGCACGACCCTCTTCACGGGAAGAGTGTGATATCCGTGCCGACGCACGGCATCGTCGTGGTCAGTCACGCCCGCGGACGGCGGCACGAATGGCTGGCGACTTCGCCCTCATCGCCCCATCCTAGCAGTGACATGAGAATTGTATTCTCGCAGGTGATGCACCCTCAACAGGGAACCTGGAGACCACGAGGGGGGCCGTTTCACCCATCAGCGCACCGGCGCCCCTTGCTACGATAATGGACCTTACGTCATTCGATAATGACATAGCGACCAGATGACAACGCCGCTATCATCCCCAAAGGAGTCGCATATGGCACGACCACGGACGCCGCAGCCTCCCGTTCACCTCACCAGTGCTCGCATGCTCGACATCGTCAGCGGCGAGCTGCATGACCCCGGCGACCTCCTCATCGAGGGTGACCGCATTACGGGCGTCTCACCGACGTCGGTCCCGCACGATGCGATCGAGATCGACCTCGGCGACGTCACCTTGCTCCCCGGCCTGATGGACATGGAGGTGAACCTGGTGATGGGGGGCCCGAACCATTCCAATCCCCTGATCCCGGTACAGGAAGATCCTGCGCTGCGGACGCTCCGTGCCGCCGTCAATGCTCGGAGAACCCTGCAGGCCGGTTTCACCACCGTTCGAAACCTGGGGTTGTTCGTCCAAACAGGTGGACTTCTGCTCGACGTGGCCCTCATGAAGGCGATCGACATGGGCTGGCTGGAGGGACCGCGCATCGTCCCGGCCGGCCATGCGATCAGCCCCACGGGGGGCCACCTCGACCCCACGATGTTCCAGGCCTTTGCCCCGCACGTGCTGCCACTCACCGTGGAGGAGGGCGTTGCCAACGGAGTGGCGGAGGTCCGGAAAGCCGTCCGTTACCAGATCAAGTACGGCGCCCGGGTCATCAAGGTGAGCGCGTCGGGTGGTGTCATGTCGCACACCGGCCCTGCAGGTGCCCGGCAGTACTCGACGGAGGAACTAGAGGCGATCGTTGACGAGGCTCACCGGGCCGGCCTGAAAGTTGCGGCCCATTGCCATGGCGACGAAGCGATCCGCGTGGCCGTCGAGACAGGTATCGACTGCATTGAGCACGGATCGCTGATGAGCGACGAGACCATGGACCTGTTCATCGAGCGTGGCACGTTCCTTGTGGCCACGACGTATCTGGCTGATGGCATGGACGTTTCGCATGCCGCCCCAGAGCTCCAAGCCAAAGCAGCCGAGGTGTTTCCCCGAGCACGGGAGACGATTCGCAAGGCCATCACGCGTGGGGCCCGCATTGCCTGTGGAACCGATGCTCCTGCCATCCCACACGGCCGCAACGCCAAGGAGCTCATCGCTCTCGTCAATCGCGGCATGACCCCACTCCAGGCCCTCCGTGCCGCGACGACCGTCTCTGCCGAGCTCATCGATGTGAGCGACCGCGGCCGCCTCGAAGAGGGCCTCCTCGCCGATATCATCGCCGTCCCGGGCAATCCTCTCAGCGACATCTCTGTCACCGAGTCGGTCCGTTTCGTCATGAAGGGCGGCCAGATCTACCGCCACGAAGAGAGCGACTGAGCACATGCCCCGCCGGACCGATCTGCAGCTTCCTCGTTCGCACTGATGGTTGGCGATGGCTTCCATCCCGATCTCCGCCGTATTGCCCGGTGGCTGCCTCACGGTGCCATCAGTGAACGGACGCTGAAACCGATTCGGTTGCTCAGCGGGCTGCAATCCAAACTACCGTCCAAGCCCGGAGAGGTGAGGGGCGTTGCCGCCGTCTCGGTACGGGTGCACCGGCCCTCTCCGGCGACAGAACCACTTCCTGCCATGCTGTGGATGCACGGTGGGGGCTATGTAATGGGCACGGCGGCCCAGGACGATGCATTGTGCCGACGTTTCGCGCAGGAGCTCGGGATCATCGTCGCCGCCGTCGATTACCGCCTGGCCCCTGAACAGAATTTTCCCGTGCCTCTGCATGATTGCTACGACGCTCTCGATTGGCTCGTGCACCAACCGGAGGTGGATGCGGCCCGCATCGCCGTCGGTGGGGCGAGTGCCGGCGGTGGGCTCGCCGCTGCGTTGGCAGTGCTGGCACGCCAGCGTGGGGAGGTGCAGCTCGCCTTTCAACTCCTGGCCTACCCGATGCTCGATGACCGAACAGCGACCCGCCTCGATCTCGACGAGCGAAGCTTCAGATTGTGGAACACGAAGGCGAATCGTTTTGGTTGGCAGTCCTATTTGGGCCATCCTGCGGGACAGGTCGAGGTCAGCGGGCTCGCTGCACCAGCACGCCTCGACGACCTTGCTCACCTGCCGCCGGCCTGGATCGGTGTGGGAACGTTGGACCTCTTCTATCAGGAGGACATCGCCTATGCAGGCCGCCTCAACGCGGCCGGGGTGGCGTGCGAACTCGACGTGGTGGACGGTGCCTTTCACGGTTTCGATCTGATCCGGCCAAAGGCTCGGGTATCCCAGGCATTTCGCTCCGCCCAGCTGGCGGCGCTTGGCGCGGCGCTGCGCCAAGGAGACGAGTGACCTACGCTGCAACCTCCCTGCGCACGCACGCTGAGGGCGGCGACGGGTGTGCCGGAACGGTCAGCCCGGGAAGAGGAGCGCGGAGACGGCGCCCCCGTCGACGAGCAGGTCAGTGCCGGTGATGAAGCTCGACTGTGGTCCGGTCAGGAATTCCGCCGCAGCCGCAATGTCCTCAGGGGTGCCAATCCTCCCTGTCCCACTCCCGTCCACCATCGATTGCATGAATTCGCCACTTGGGCCATTGAGTTCGGCCACACCCATCGGCGTCGAGATGATCCCTGGCGAGATTGAGTTGACCCGTGCTCTACGACGACCCCACCAGACCGACGCAGCTCGCACGCGCGCCTGGTTCGCCCGTTTGGCGAGCGCGTACGCCAATCCCGAGTTGGCAATCTCACTTTCGGAGAGTTCGGGGAGGTCGAGTAATGCGGCCGTCGGTGTCGTCGCCAGCCGACGTTCGAGATCGAGATCCTGCGGGAGCATCGTTCCAGCACTCGAGGCGATGAAGACTCCCGCTCCACCCGGTGCGATGGCCGAAGCGAACGCGTCAAGCACGAGTGCCGTCCCGAGGAGGTCGACGCGCAAGATCGCATGCACCGACGCCTGCACCGGCGACAATCCGGCCGTGTGGACGAGCACATCCACCCGTCCGATTTCCATCGCGGCGGAAGCGAGGGTGGCCACCGAACCCGCGTCCGAGACGTCGGTTACCTGCTCGAGGACCTGGTAGCCCTCAGCCCGAAGAGCCTTGGCCGCTTCGCCGAGGGTTGCAGCATTGACATCGGCAAGCAACAGCTTGGACCCGGGGCCGAGCCTCCTGGCAGCAGCCAGACCCATACCTCCGATGCCGGTTACAACGACAACCCGATCGCCTTCACCCATCACACTCTCCCACTCGTAGGTAGCCGGGACCCACCGTAGACCGACGGCTTCTGCCCCTACCTGCAATCAGATTGTCCCGGCGAGCGACGCGATGTAGTCCCGGGTGCGCTGGGCCGAAGCCAACTTTTCGTCGCGGGTATCGCCAATCGGCACGATCCGCACCGACAGGTCGGTCGTCCCCGCATCGGCGAACGACCGTAGTCGCCGTGCGATCGATGCCTCGCTCCCGGCGGCAAGGATGTCGCCCACGCTGCGGGCATCTCCCAGATCGAGCAGCTTCTGATAGTTCGGCGAAATTTCTGACTCGGAGAGGATCCGGTTGGTTCGACGAACCGCCACCTCGACCTCATCGTCTCGACACAGGCACAGGGGTACGCCGGCCACGATCCGTGGGGGCCGGCGACCCGCTGCCTCTGCGGCTGAGATGATCGTCGGTGCCACGTGCGAACCGATCGCCCGCTGGTCCGCCAGCCAGAGGATGGTGCCGTCCGTGCGCTCCCCGGCCAGCCGGAGCATCACGGGACCCAGAGCGGCAAGCATCACCGAGGTAGGGGTGATGTCGGTGATGTCGAGTGGATTATGGACGCGGAACATCTCGTTCTCGACGTCGACCGTCCCCGGCCCGGCAAGCGCCTGGTCGAGCACGTCGAGATAGGCGCGCATTGTCGCCGCCGGACGCTCGTAGGGAAGCCCCAACATCTCGTCGATCACCCAGTGGTGGGACACGCCGAGACCCAATGTCAATCGACCCTCGCACACGGCCTGCACCGACAGGGCCTGATGGGCGAGGGCTATGGGATGCCTGGGCTGCACCGGCACCACCGCGGTCCCGATCTCGATTCGGCGTGTCCGCACTCCGATGAGCGTGGCCGCAGTCAACGCATCGAAGTCGTCGGGAATCTGCGGAACCCAGACCGACGCCAATCCTGCGTCCTCGGCCCACAGGGCGTCTGCCGATAAGCGCTCGACTTTGGTGCCGTAGCGTCCCCGCTCGGGACCCACCATCATGCCGATCCGCACGCGCAACCCTCCTTTCGCCCTGATGGGAGCCGAATAACGAACTAGATCAGACTGCTGGCTCGATCACGGCATCCATGCTCGCCGCACCACTGTCGGGCACCCTGGCCTGTCGCCAGACCTCGACAGGGAACGACACGTTGATCAACGAGTAGCACAACATGAGAAGCCGACCGGCGTCCTCGGGCAGTGCGTCGAGTTCCAACCGGTCGAGATACCCGAGAACCTCCTCGAGCCGTGGGAACGCGGCGTCGTAGAAGGCCTGCATCTCTTCCATCGTGCTCGCCAATCGCTTGGCATAACGGGCGGCCTCGGTGGCAAGGCACCATTCCGAGAACGGTTCGAGGTCAGCGAAATCCGGGGGCAGTGAGGTGGTCATCGGATCTCCTTGCTCACAGTCGAGCCCGAAGATCGACCGGGGTCGTGGTCTGGGTGTGGTCGGCAACATATGCTCGGGCCGTCTGGTGCAGGTGGCGGAGCAGGATCTCCTGGTCGTTCAAGGGGAACTGAGTGACCACGCGCGACTCGATCATCGACTGCGTAGCCTCCAGGGTGTTCCCGTCCTGCAGCGCGAACTCCTTGAAGGTGACTGCGGCGAGTTCCTGACGCAGGCGCTCGGTGGCGTTCTTCGGCGGTACGAAATACAGGGTGCCCTCGAAGATGTGCGTGTTGTAGGACGTAGGCCAATAGTGGTACGTCAGATACCAACCTGGGGCCCATATGAGCAACATGAAGTTGGGGAAGAAGACGAACGAGTCGATGCCCCACGCCGGGTGACGGGCGGGGTTGACGCCCTCGGGCAGATTGTCGAGGCCGTCGATGTCGGGGCGGTCCCAGGGCCCGAAGAGGCCACTGCGCAGGACGCGCTCGATCGGCTTCACCATGCTCGGATCTTTCGGTGGCGACATGCCTCCCCACGACGACACCATGCCGTGGGGCCCTTCGATCCCATAGGACAGCGCCTCATACCCGTAACCTTGGAGCTTGCGCGACTCCTCACCGATCGCCTGCGTCGCGTGCAGAACCGGTGCGTGGTAGAACTCGGCGAACGCGTCGATGAAGAGCTTCCAATTGCTCCCGACGTTCGCACGGTACTTGTAGACCTGCGTCATCTCGCCGAATGGGTAGCCTTCTAGTCCCGCGCCCAACTCTCCGAGGTAGTCCCTGACGGACCTGGTGTTGTCGGAGTCAAGATTGACAAAGACGAATCCCTCCCACACCTCGGTCTGGACCGGAACGAGACCGAAATCCGATTTGTCGAGATCAAAGAATTCCGACTCTTGCTGGACGAAGGCCAGCGTGCCGTGGAGCTCGTAACGCCACCCGTGGTACTTGCAGGTGAACTGGCGGCAGGTCCCCCGTGTCTCTTCATGTGGGTAGTCGTTCCAGACAAGCTTGTTGCCGCGGTGTCGGCAGATGTTGTGGAACCCTCGGACCTCACCGTCCCTGTCACGAACGATGATCACCGAAGTTCCCGCGCACTGCAGCTCCTTGGTGAAGTAGTTGCCGGTGCGGGGAACCTCCTCGACCCGACCGACGTTCAACCAGGTCCGGCCGAAGATGGCCTTGCGCTCGAGCTCGTAGAACTCGGGTGAAATCGAATCCTCATAGTTGACCGTGCTCGTGCCCAGCTCGGGGTAGTGCTCTGTCCAGCTTCCCTCCACGGGCTTGGCGAAATGCGCCATATGGGTTAGACCTCCTGTCGGGCCGGTCGCGCAACGATAGCAGTGATCTCTCCATGAGAGAAGCTCGTTCTCATTTCAGGTCATCGTCGAGCGGAACGCCGAACGAGCGGAACGCCATGGCCAGGAGGTCGTACGCCCCGACCGTGAAGACGACGTCCATCAGCTGCTCGACCTCGAGCACGGCTGCAAGCACCTCCCACGTCTCGTCGGTCACCTTCGCGTCACTGAGCAGTTCGTCGACGGCGCTGATCAAGGCACGCTCGAATAGGGACCAGCCCGTCGCCCCCGCTCCTTCGGCGATCCGCGCGACCTCGTCCGGCGTGATGCCGGCGTCATCGGCCAACACGACGTGCTGTCTCCATTCGTAGGCCGCCTGCCGGACCGCCGCCACCCGGAGGATCAGCAATTCGCGCTGGCGAGCCGTCAGCGTCGTGGCGAAGAGCACGTGGCCATTGAAGGTGTTGAACGCATGGGCGAGAGCCGGGTGCCGAGCAAGCATGCCGAGCACGTTCAAGCCCTTCGGCCGACCGGGATCCCTGGTCGGGAACGGGTGGCGAGGGTTCGGAGGCCGGAGCGCCGCCAGTGCCTCTCGCATCGCATCGGGCCATTCCGTAGGGGGTAGGGGCGCAATGCGGCTGTGATCAGCTGGAACTTCCACCGTGTCGCTCCTTCGTCTGGGGGCACCGGGTGCGTCCGACGGCCCCCAAGGGGGCGTGGGACCGGTCACCCGTAGAGCGGTCTTCTCTTCATAGTAGAACAAGCATTTCCGGCACTCAACCGGTTCGGGGCGACCGTCAGCACGCCCGCCTTGTGGCCCACCGCCTGCGCCATCGTCATTGCCGATTTGGGAGAACTTGATTATCGTCGAACGACATGGCGCTGCCCGCATCATCCCCGCACGGGACTCGGATCGGAGCCACCCGCTCGGTCCCCCGATCGGCCCACCATGGCCTCCCCAGGCGCACCGATCACAAGGAGGGCTGAGCATGAGCGACCCACCGATTGCCGACGTCATCGAACTGGAGCAGCTGCTCGCCCGGTACGCCGTCGGCATGACCAAGGACGATGTGGACGCGGTGGTCGCGGTATTCACCCCCGATGGCACCTACAGCGCCTTCGGCGATACCTATCCGCTCGCAGATTTTCCGACGCTCGTCTCCGCGGCGCCCAAGGGCCTGTTCCTGGTCGGGCCACCCGTGTTCGAACTCGACGGCGACACCGGTCGGGGCGAGCAGCCACTCTGTTTCGTCGAGCAAACGAACCATGACATGCGGATCGGGTACTACACGGACACCTATCGCCGTACTGCTGAGGGATGGCGCCTGGCCACCCGCTCGATGACCTTCCTGCGCAAGAGTGGGGCCCGCGACTCGGGTCGGGCCCACGACCCAACCCGCCCCCAACCCACCCCAAGGTGACCAGGTCGGGGGGCGTCGCCATGGGCGTCGACGACTTCCGATCGTCGGTCGAATCCTGGCTGGACGACAATCAGCACCTGCTTGCCCCGGAATACGCCGGCAGTGGAACGCTCGATCAACAGATGGCCCAGCTGGCCAAGGTCAAACGATTCGCCTACGACGCGGGATGGATGCGTATGGGTTGGCCGGAGCGCGTCGGCGGTCTCGGAGGGTCGACCCTGATGCGTGCCTACCTCGGCGAGGCACTGACGACTCAGGGTCTTGTCGAACCGGGCCTGTACTCCATGACCGAAGTACTGGCCCCCACAATGATCGACTATGCCGCACCCGAGTTGGCGGCGACCGTGGTGCCAGGGTTGCTTCGTGGCGACGAGACATGGTGCCAGGGATTCTCGGAACCTGGCACCGGGAGCAATCTGGCATCGCTGGCGTGCCGGGCCGAGCGGACCGAAAACGGTTGGCGCGTCACGGGCCAGAAGGTCTGGACCAGCCTGGCTCAGTACGCGCAACGCTGCGTGCTTCTCACCCGGACCGGAACGATGGAATCGGCGCACAAGGGCATCACCACTCTCTTCGTGGATATGGATTCGCCGGGCATCGCCGTGCGTCCGATCGAAACCATGCACGGTGTCGATGAGTTCTCCGAGGTCTTCTTCGACAATGTCGAGGTTCCGTTCGCACGAACCGTGGGTGACGTGGACGGTGGTTGGGCCGTGGCGATGGACCTGCTGCCCTATGAACGCAGCACCGCCCTCTGGCACCGCGCTGCGTTCCTGCACCGCCGGCTCCAGGATCTCCTCGAGGCAGCCCCTCCCGGTGCGCTCGAACCGGACAAACTCGGTGAGGTCACCCAGTTGCTGTACGCGTTCCGGGCACGCTCCCGAGCGACCCAGCATCGCATGGCGAACGGTGAACACCTCGGTCCGGAGACCTCCCTCGACAAGGTCATGCTCGCCACGGCCGAGCAAGCGATATTCGACCTCGTGGCCGACACGCTCACATCCGAAGTGACGATCGGCGACGACCCCACGAGTGAGCGGTGGCGCACCGAGTTCTTGTACGCGCGCGCGGCCACCATTTACGGAGGCAGCGCTGAGATTCAACGGAACATCATCGCCCGCCGTCTTCTCAATCTGGGGAGCGACCGCTGATGGACACCGTGGACCTGGAACTCTTCGAACGGAGTCTCGCTCACGCAACGAACGACGACTCGGGGCAAGTGCTCGACGCCGTGCTCGAGGAACTCGGATGGCACGACGCGCTGGCGATCGAACCACTGGTTGCCATCTCAACGCTCTTCCCGCTCCAGGGCGCCAACAACAGCACGTCCTCCGCTCTCGGCCACGTCGTTCTCCACTCCCTCGGGCTACGCATTCCACCGGCAAGGGAGGTCGTCCTCCCTGCCATCGGCCAATGGGATCCACCCGGCACGCTCAGCAGCGAAGGCCTTCAGGTCAACGGACTTGCGTCCGGCGCGTTGCACGGTTTGGAGTTCGCTGTGGTCGTGACTGCGGCGGAGCGAGGCTCTACCGCACTCGCAGTGCCTTTGGCATCCCTCACCGTTGCACGCGTGGACGGCGTCGATCCGAACTACGGATTGTCGCTGGTGACCGGGGAGAATATTCGGACATACACCGAGCTGGAACCAACCCCCGCAGACTGGACTTCCGCTGTCGCGTTCGCCCGCTTGGCTCTCGCACACGAATTGGTAGGGGCTTCTCGAAAGATGCTCGAGTTGGCCCGAGAGCACGCTCTGGAGCGGATGCAATTCGGTCGCCCCATCAGCTCATTCCAGGCGATCCGTCACCGACTCGCGGACACACTTGTCGCCATAGAGATGGCCGAGGCCCTGCTCGGTGCGGCATGGCTCGATGTGACGCCGAACTCCGCAGCGATGGCAAAGGCGGTGGCCGGCCGGCAGGCACGCGTCACGGCCCGCCACTGCCAGCAGGTACTGGCCGGGATCGGCTTCACGACCGAGCATCCGTTGCACCTCTACGTCCGGCGGACGCTTATCCTCGACGGGCTGTTCGGCACCGCCGCGTCACTCACCAAAGCCCTCGGCGAGGAGATGGTACGGGTGGCAACGCTGCCCCCATTGCTGCCGCTTTGAGCGTCCGGTCGCTGGGCATCGACGCAGTCTCACGTTGAATGGTCGGACGTTGTCCCCGTGCCCGGACCCACAAATATTCGGCGAAGCCAGGCGCCGATGCATTCGTGAGCAACGGCAGCGGCGGGAAAGTCGAAGTTGATGAAGCCGTGGGGTTGTCCGGCGTAGCAGACGTCGTCGACGTCGACGCCGTCGTCACGGAGTCGCTCGGCGTACGCCCTGCCCTCGTCCCGGAGCAGGTCGCAACCGCCCAGGACGACGAGGGCCGGAGGGAGGCCGCCCAGGGAGGCTGCATGGAGGGGCGCTGCGTACGGGTCGCGGTCCAGATCCTGTTGACCGCTGTAGGCGGCCCAGTACTGTGCCCCACCCACGCGACTGATGACGAGCCCATCAAACTCAACGGCCGAAGGATGGGTGAGCGTCCCCGCCAGGGCCGGGTAGATCAGGACCTGCCCGACCGGAAGTGGGCCGCCGGCATCGCGCAGTCGGAGCGAGACGGCGGCTGCCAGGTTGCCGCCGGCGCTTTCGCCGGCCACCGCGACAGCTGGAGTGGTCAGGCCAAAGCGAGAAGCATTGGCCATAGCCCAGCGCGTGACCGATTCACAGTCGTCCAGTCCAGCCGGATACGGGTGTTCCGGCGCCAGCCGGTAACCAACCGAGATCACGACTGCGTTCGAGCTGTAGGCAAGTTCGCGGGCGACATTGTCCATCAGCCCGATGCTGCCGATCACGAAACCTCCGCCGTGGAAGTAGACGACCAGACCCGTGGGATCGCCCTCGCTCCGGTAGATGCGGATCGGGATGTCCCCCACCCTCTCATCGGTGATGTCGGCCAGCTCCCGCGTGGGCGGAAAGCCGAAAGGTCCCCGAGCCAATTCGAGGATCTCCGGAGACAGGTCCTCGAGTGGCGTGGCCCGCTCCGGGTTGGCTGCTATCCACTCGACCACCCAGGGGTCGAGGACACCCTCGTCACTCGGGCTGCTCACGTGAGGTTCGCGTCAACCGTCGTGCACGCAATGGTCATTGTGCGATGCCCCCTTTGACCTCGATCCACAGAACATTGACGGGGAGACGACGCAAATGTCAAACGCCACCTCAACTCTCTGCAAGGTACCGCTAGATTTGCAGGACGACACGAGAGTGAGGGGCGCATGGCCGATGATCTAGGAGCTGCCGGGCTGAGGTTCGAGCGGGACGGGGTAATCGGGTGGTGCATCATCGACCGGCCCGAAGCAAGGAATGCATTCACACCGGCCATGTACTTCGGGATCAAGAGGGCAGTACACCTGGTGAACAATGACCCGGGCCTCGAGGCCATGATCATCACCGGCACCGGCGACGTCTTCGCCCCCGGCGGTGATCTCGGCGGCCGAACCGAGCCAGGTGATCTGCCGGTCCCCGACATCGGGCACGAAATCTTGCCGTTCCTCACCATCCGAGACAGCCGGGCGCCCATTGTGGCCGCCATCAATGGCATTTGTCAGGCCGGAGGCCTGCTCGTCGCCATGATGTCCGACATCGCCGTGGCCAGCGATCGCGCAACGTTCCGGGCCCCCGAACTGCTCCGCGGCATAGTCGACGCCACCTACGCTGCCGTCCTGCCCGCGCATGTCGGCATCGCGGTCGCGCGCGACTTGTTGCTGTCCGGCCGTCGGTTCGATGCCGAAGAGGCTGTCCGTTTGGGTGTCATCTCACGAATCGTGCCGCACGAGCAACTCCACCAAGCCGCGGTCCATGCGGTGGGCGAGATCCTCCAGAGCGGACCGCTGGCGCGGATGCATGTCAAGCGGATGCTCAACGACCGCTACGGGCTGATCGACTACCAGACCATGTTCGGGTCGCTCATCGGTTCCCCTGAGCCGAGGGAAGGAATGCTGGCGTTCATGGAAAAGCGCTCCCCGAACTGGATCCCGGCCCAGTTCGCGAAGGATGGCGGACGCCTCTAGCTACTTCCCCACTCCGTGAAGGATGAGGTCCCAGAGCTCTTCGGCCGGATCGGCGGTTTCCGCCCGGATGGAGTTGCCGCCAATCGTGGCCGAGAAGGTATTGAACATGATGGCTTCGAGCACCATGCCGACGATCGTGCCGCGTCGGAGTTCGGGACGGATGACCCCCGCCGCCGCCGCGTCATCGAGCACCTCGCTGAACAAGGAGACCAAGGGGACAAAGGCCTGAGCTGCTTCGGTGGGATGGCGGGTGAGAAGCTGCTGCGCGAAGTCCACCAGCATCGGAGCCGTCGGAGTCCACTCAATAGGGTCGCCCCCTGATGCAGGGCGGCAGAGCCGGTAATACTCCACCACGAAGCGATGGAGGCGCCCGAGCGCGTCGCCTTCATCGGCGATCTTGTGTCGGAGAAACTCGGTGCTGGAACGGACGGTCTCTTCGAAGAGGGCCAGCAGCAACTCATGTTTGCCGCTGAAGTACTGGTAGAAGAGTCGAAGTGACTGCCCTGAGCGCTCAACGACCTCCTGCACGGTGAAGTCCTTGTGCGGTTCGCCCTCGTTCATCAGCTCGAGCGCCGCGTCGAGGAATCGCTGCAGCCGGTTCTCGGCTCGCGCCCGGGCAGAATCAAGCGACCGGGCGACCGCCAGCTCCCGCCGGCTGACCGCCGGATCCGCCTTCGAGGACTCGGCCTCCGCTGCAGATTCGGTCATGACAGAACGAATCCGACGTCGGCGTGGGTTACAACGTCTCTGCGTGTGAGCGAACACCTCATGTCCGCGTAGAGGTTACCTTGCTGCGGCCTCGACCCTGAACCCATGACGTCTATTCCCCCTCGGTGCGCCGGGAGAGGAGCCGATCGAGGTTTGCCCGCAGTTCTGGGGACGTGAAGGACCGATCCTCCGCCGCGAGAGCGAAGTCCAGGGTCGCCACAATCGCTCGTTGCAGGTGGAGATTGAGAATTCGCTTTGTGTCCTCGACCGCCTGGCGTGGCAGCCTCGCGATCCGATGGGCGCAGGCGATCGCCTCCGTCAACACCTCGGTGTCCGGGCAGACATGGTTCACCAGCCCCATTTCGGCCGCCCGCCGGGCCGGGATCCGGTCCCCCGTGAGCGCGTACTCCTTGGCCAGCTGAAGACTGGTGAGGAGCGGCCACGTCACCGGGCCGCCGTCGGCAGCGACCAGACCCATCGCGACGTGGGGGTCGGCCAGATGAGCGCTCTCTGCCATGTAGACGATGTCGGACAGAGCCACGAGGCTGCACCCGAGTCCCACTGCCGGACCGTTCACGGCGGCCACGATGGGAACTCGGCACTCCACCATGCCGGTGACGATCAACTTGCCGTGCCCGAGGGTCTCGCGTCGGAGCCGGGGGTCGTGGCTCAGCTCATCGAGGTACGAGAAATCACCACCTGCGGAGAACGCTCTCCCATTCCCGGTCAGCACGATGCAGCGGACATCTTCGTCCGCGTCGATCTGTGGAAACAACTCGGCCAACCCTCGGTGCAACCCGTGATTCGTGGCGTTGAGGTGCTCAGGACGGTTCAGACGGATGATCCGAATGGGGCCGTCCTCTTCGACCAGTAACTCGTCGGTCACGTCGTAGGTACTCATGACGCGGGCAGAAGCAGGATGCGTTCTGCCACCAGGTTGCGCTGAATCTGCGAGGTGCCACCCATGACGCTCTGGGCCCGCCCGTAGAGATATACCTTGAGCCAGGTGTCGTCGGCGGCGGGGCTGATGCCGCCCACCGACAGCGCGGCATTCCCGACGGCCTGTTCGGTCCATGTCATGAGCAGCTTGTCGAGAGAACCCTCGGGACCATGGGTCACGCCGTCCAGACGCTCAGAGAGCCGTCGACTCACATGGAGGCGCAACATATCCGCCTCAACGATTGCCCAGGCCAGATCGCGGAGCTGGTCGGCACCATACTGGTCGGGTTCGCGGCGAACCTGCTCCACCAGGTCCTTCACCAGCTTCTTGTAACGACCGGCAAAACCAAGCTGTTGGGGTTCTCGCTCGTGACTGACAACGGTCATGGCGAGCGCCCACCCCTCCCCGGGGGCTCCGATCATGTTGTCCGCCGGCACCCGGGCCCCGTCGAAGAGAACCTCCCCGAACTCCTTGGTGATCCCGTTGATCATGGGTAAAGGTCGTTGCTCGATGCCGGGCTGGTGCATGGGAACGGCAAAGGCTGAGATGCCCTTGTGCTTGGCGACGTCGGGATCGGTCCGGGCCAGGACGAGGCACCAGTCAGCGTCGTCGGAGTAACTCGTCCAGATCTTGTGACCGATGAGGATGTACTCGTCACCGTGGAGTTCGGCGCGGGTGCGCAATGCCGCGAGGTCCGACCCGGCGTCGGGCTCGCTGAAGCCTTGGCACCATCGGTCCCGCCCATTGACGATCCCGGGCAGGAACCGACGCTTCGTCTCGACGCTCCCGTGCTCGATGATCCCTTCGACCAGATAGCCGACACTGGGCCGGGGGGGCGCGCCGGCGGCTGCCAACTCCTCGTCCACGATGACGTCGTAGATACTCGAAAGACCCTGGCCACCGATTTCCATCGGCCACGTCATGCCGAAGAAGCCACCGTCGTAGAGCGATTGATGCCAAGCACGCTGGCCGGCCCAGTACTCATCGTCGGTCGACGAGGCGGGCAACCTCGGGTTGTTCTCCTCGAGCCACTCCCGGAGACGGATCCGGAAAACCGCCTCCTCGGGTGCGTCACCGAAGTCCATCACTACCTCCGATTCCATAGTGAGCGAGGACCCGCCCCAAGTTGACCCCGACCCCACCCAGAATCTCACTCGAGAGGAGGGCTCGACGAAGGTGGACATGTGCCAGACACTCCCAGGTGTTGCCAACGCCGCCATGCACCTGAATTGAGGTTTCGCACACGGTGCGCGCGGCTCGTGCACAGTAGGCCTTGGCCCCGGCAGCCGCTCCGAGTGCCGCCTCTGGTGCCAACGCATCGACGGCCCAGGCGGCATGCCGCGCCACACTGCGTGAGCCCTCCATCAGTACCATCGCATCGGCCAGGAGATGCTGAACGGCCTGGAACGAACCGACCGGCCGGCCGAACTGTTGGCGCGCTGCGGCATACCCCGAGGCGAGCTCAACGGCACCGCACATGATCCCGACGAGGTCGGCGCAGGTCAGAGCCAACCCCAAGGCGGTCCACTTCGCCAGGGCATCGCTAGAGAGCGGCCGACCCTGTTGACCGACCTCGACAGCGGGCGACGTCGAATCGATGAGCGTACTGGGACGGGTCAGATCAACCCCGGCTCCGGCGGAACCCAGAGGAAGCGCCGCCACGACGTGGCCCTCCCGCCCCGGCACGAGTACGAGCGCCGTGTGGGCGCGTTGTGTGTCAATGGCGACGGCGCCTTTCGGTGGCGCGCCGTCGACAGCAACGGCGAGCTCGGACAGTGAGGGAGCGAGGACCACGGTCTCGTCGGCCGTGGCGGCTGGAGCATCGACGAGCCGTCTCAGTTCACTCGCCATGGTCGGGCCGAGAAAGGGCGCATCGGCGAGGCCACGCCCCAGTTCCTCGGCGACGATGGCCGCTTCGACGCCCGACGCAAGCGGTGCTCCCTCGGCCTCGGGCGATCGCAGCTCGCGCCAGCCCGAGGCGACGATTGCCGCTTCGAGCTTCTCGGATCTCTCGAGGTCGTCGAGCTCCCTCACCGCATGCGGGCCCAGGCGGTCGACAACAAGGGAGACCGACTCGCGTAGCGCCTGTTGCACGGAGGAGAGCCGGACGTCCATCAGATATTCTCCCCTCCTTCCAACAGCTTCGGGGTCCACTCGTCTCGAAGCGTGCGACGGAGCGCCTTCCCTGAGGGAAGCCTCGGGATGGCGCCGACAATGACGACGTGTCGCAGATGCTTGTACGTCGCCAGCGAACTGGCCACGTACTGCCGAAGCTCGTCTTCCCCGACCGGCTGGTCGGGATCGAGCTGCACGACGGCAACAGGCAGTTCACCGGCTCTCTCGTCGACCAATCCGAACACGGCACAGTCCAGAACCGCGGGGTGTCCGTGCAGGACTCCCTCGATCTCCGCCGGAGCGACCTGGAAGCCGTTGACCTTCATCATCTCCTTCGAGCGATCGGTGAGGTGGACCCACCCTTCGGGCTCGAGCCATCCAACGTCGCCCGTTCGATACCAACCGTCGGCGAAGGCGTCCGCTGTCGCCTCTTCCGGTAGATAACCAGCCATCACCGATGGGCTGAGAACCTGGATCTCACCGATGTGACCGGGCGCGAGGAGCGCACCGCTCTCGAGGTCGGCCACACGCAACGAGACTCCCTCTGGTGGCAACCCGGCGGAGTCGAGCCGCCATTCCGCTGGCTGACCGACCGGATTGGCGGCGATGACCGGTAGCTCACTGGCCCCGTATGCGGGAAGCCAACGCACTCCGGTGCGCTCCGTGACGAGGGTGGCCACGGCTTCGCTCACTGGAGTTGCACCCCACATGATGTAGCGCAATGAGGAAAGGTCGAACTCCTCGAGGCGAGGATGGTTTGCCATCGCCAGGGCGATCGGAGCCACCGCCATCTCGAGAGTCATGTGCTCGGCCTCAATGAAGTGGAGCATTTCGTCGAGGTCGAACCGGCGGTGCAGGCGTACCGTGGCCCCAGCACTCGTGGCCGCCAGCAGGTTGAGGAGGCCGAGGATGTGCGATGGCGGCGTCGCAACCTGGAATCGATCGGTCGGGCCGAGGCCGAGCGCCTGACACCAGTGCGCCGTGGCCTGGCCCATTGAGCCATGCGTATGCCGAACCGCCTTCGGAAGCCCTGTCGTGCCCGAGCTGAACACCAGCACAGCGTCGTCCGTTTCGCGCAGTCGACCGGTCGCGGGCAATGACGCAGCCGTCCCGACCCCGGTGCCTCGGGCCGGAGCTGCGTCGGCCTTCACCCACCTATCGAGGTCGGTGACGCGGTCCGCTCCGAGTAGCTCACCCAACAGCGCCGTGGACGGCCCGTCGCCAACGGCGTGAACCGGCCCAGTGAGCTCCAGGGCGTGGCCCGCCTCGACTCGCTTCCACGCTGGGCTCAGAAGCACAGAGGCCGCGCCGACCTTGCTGATGCCGTAGACGGCCACCACGAATTCCGGCCGGTTCGACGCCATCAGCGCCACTCGGTCGCCGGGGCGGACGCCCTGGTCGACAAGGTGTCGGCCAAAGGATGTGCTGCGGGCGTCAATGCCACGGAAGGACCAGGACTCGTCTCCAGCACAGACGGCCTCGCGGTCCCCGAATCGTGACGCAGCGCGCGCGAGGGCGTCATGCATCAAGGCCGCTGCCATCGGAAACATTCTTCTCGTTTCTGAGATCGACGTCAACATCGGAAGAATGTAGTCTTCTCACATGGTCGAGCAGCCCCTCACGAACGGACCCACCGATCCCGACGTGCGCCAAGAAATCGTGGCGACAGTCCGACGCTTCGTGGCCAACGAGGTCATCCCGGTCGCCTCAGAGCTGGAACGTGAAGACTCGTTCCCGTCCGCGATCGTCGAGAAGATGCGTGCCCTCGGGCTCTTCGGGGTGACGATCCCCGAAGACTACGGGGGCTTGGGCCTCGACCTCCTGACCTATATCGGTGTCATCGAAGAAGTGGCGTACGGCTGGATGAGCCTGACCGGCATCATAAACACGCACACCATGGTGGCCACGCTGCTCATGGTGCATGGCGACGACCAGCAGAGGCGGCGATGGTTGCCTGTGCTGGCCTCCGGCGACCGTCGGGGTGCCCTGTCCCTCTCCGAACCTGATGCGGGCAGCGACACGCGGAACATTTCGTGTCGCGCCACACGTGACGGCGACGAATACGTTCTCAACGGCACCAAGGCATGGGTCACGAACGGCGAACGTGCCGGCCTTGTCGCGCTGGCAGCTCGCACCGATGAGGGCATCTCCGCATTCATCGTGGAGAAGGAGCCAGGACCACGCTTCGAGGGGATCTCCGTCAGCAAGAACGTCGGCAAGCTTGGCTACCGGGGCGTCGAGACGGTCGAAATGGCCTATGTGGACCACCGGATCCCCGCCGCCAACCTCATCGGTGAGCTCGGACGGGGGCTGCCACAGATCCTGGGCGTGCTCGAGGTGGGCCGCATCAACATCGCCGCGCGTGCCGTGGGCGTCGCTCGGGCCGCCTTCGATGCCGCCTTGCACTACGCCCAGCAGCGTGAGACCTTCGGCAAGCCCATCGGCGAGCATCAGGCCATCCAACTCAAGCTGGCCGACATGGCCACGCGCCTGCAGGCGGCGCGATTGCTCACCAGGGACGCCGCCGAGCGTAAGACGGCCGGACTTCGTTGTGACGTGGAGGCGGGCATGGCCAAGCTCTTCGCCAGCGAGACAGCCCTCGAACTTGCGACCGAGTCCATGCGGATCCATGGGGGGGTGGGCTACACGACCGACCTGCCAGTGGAGCGCTACTACCGCGATGCGCCACTCATGGTCATCGGCGAGGGCACCAACGAGATCCAGCGTTTGGTCATCGCCCGTGGCCTGATGGCGCGAGCGCGCGCTGTGTAGCTTCGGTCCTGACCGCCGGTCTCCGCGCTCACGCGGGGCCCGGCTTCCCCGACCTTCTGCGCCCACGGCGGAAGGCGCCCGCGGACAGTTCGGCCAGTACCTCGGCGGTGTGCTCCCCCAGCTCCGGGACCGCGATCGCAGGGTTCGAAACCATGTCGGAAAAGGTGACGGGGCCGTTTACGGATCGCAATGCACCACCCTCGACCTCCACGAAGCCATCGTTCGCCAGCAGCTGTGGGTCAGCAATCACTTCGGCCGGGGACTGCACAGGCGCCCACCACACTCCCTCGCGATCGAATCGCTCTGACCATTCGGACAGGGGCCGTTGGGCAATGACGTCATCGAGGAGGGCTATGACATCGGTCCGATGCTTTCGCATGGCGACGGCGCTGGAGAAGCGCTCGTCGTCGACCAGTTCCGGGCGGCCGAGCGCGCGACAGACGGCCCCGATATGTCGCTCAGCCTCAAGACCGGTGAAGAAGAACCAACGCCCGTCTGCGGCACGATAGGAGTTCATCAGGGGTGACTGGTTGCGATGGCGCGGCTCAGCACCAGCGACCTTGCCGAGCGCCATCTGCAGCCCCAAATCCCATCCGAGTACATACGCGCCTGTGCGGAGCAACGACACCTCGACAACGCGACCGAGACCGGTTTCCCGTTGTTGGAGGACCGCGGCCAAAATGCCGGCGAGTGCCGCCAGACCGGTGATGTGGTCACCGATGCCCCCGCGCGCGTTCAGCGGGGCACCATCACCGTCTGCCATCTGGCCCGAAAGACCCGAGCGAGCCCAGAACGCGCCGATGTCATAGGTGGGGCGGTTGCGGTCCTCACCGTGAAGGCCGTAGCCGCTCACACTGCAATAGACGAGATGGGAGTGGCGGCGCACGGTCGCCGCGGGCTCGAGGTCGAGCTTGTCGAGTGCGTCAGGACGGAGGTTACTGATGAAGACGTCGGCGGTCGCCAAGAGCTCCTCGAGGTGCTGGCGATCGCCGGGCTCACGGAGGTTCAGCGCGATACTTCGCTTACCTCGGTTGTCGAGGGCAAATGCGGGGTTTGGGAGGTCACCGCCTATGCCGATGGAACCGAACACGTTCCGCATGGGGTCCCCGGTCGGAACTTCGACTTTTATGACCTCGGCACCCCAGTCGGCGAGCAAGGCGGCCGCCGACGGTGCGGCGACCCATACCCCGAGCTCGACCACCCGCAGGTCGGCGAACGAGGAGAGGCCGAAGGACTCGTGATCGCTCACGCGGGACCACCGAATTGGTGCTGGGCCACACGATCACGGAGGACGTCCTTCAGGACCTTGCCCGTTGCGGTGAGCGGGAGCACTTCGACGAACTCCACCACCCGGGGAACTTTGAAATTCGCCATGTGGTCTCGGCTCCAGCCAATGATGTCTGCCTGTGTCCGGACGGCGCCGGGCTTCAGCACCACGAACGCCATTCCGACCTCCCCCAGGCGCTCATCCAGAATGCCGATCACGGCCGCCTGGCGTATGTCGGGGTGACGGAGGAGGGCATTCTCGATTTCGGCGGGATAGGCATTGAAGCCTCCGACGATGAACATGTCCTTCGACCGGCCAACGATTCGCAGGTAGCCGGAGGGATCGACGACGCCGAGATCGCCCGTCCGCAGCCACCCGTCGGACGAGAGGGCTTCAGCCGTCGCCACAGGATCATCGAGATAGTGCGACATGATGCTCTCACCCCGTAACAGGATCTCACCGGCGACCCCGGGGGCCACCTCGGACCCCTGACCGTCGACGATCCGAAGTTCGAACCCTGGACGGGCACGACCCACCGTCGTTGCGATGGTCTCCACATCATCGTCCGGCAACGTTGCGGCCGCCGTCCCTGTCTCGGTGAGCCCGTAACCGGTGACGATGAGGGAAAAGGGCAATTCGCTGTCGAGCCGCCGAATGAGCTCGACCGGTATGTCCGCGGCTCCGGTGACGGCGACGCGCAATGTCGACAGGTCGTAGTGATCACGACGCGGGTGATCGAGGATGCCCTGATAAAGAGTCGGCGGACCCGGCAGCACCGTTATGCCCTCCCCGGCTACCACCGACAGTACGACCTCTGGATCGAACACCGCCTGCGGCAGCATGGTGGCACCCGCACACACCGCAGCGAGTATCCCCGCCTTCAATCCGAACATGTGGAAGTACGGGTTCACCATCAGATACCGGTCCTCAGCATTCAGTCCCGTCATCACCACCCAGTCAGCCGCCACACAGAGCGTGCGGCCATGTGTCTGCACGACTCCCTTCGGGAACCCCGTCGTGCCGGAGGTGAACAGGATGTCAGAGGGGTCCTCAGGGCCTATTGCAGCGCTGCGCCGATCCACTTCGGTCGCAGCCGCATCGGTCCCACCAGCCAGAAAGTCATCCCACGAATCGGTTCCCGCTACCGCCGCGCCGCGCGCGACCACGATGGTGGTCAGATCCGCCAGCTCGACACCAGTGTCCCTGAGCATTGCCACGTAGTCGGTGCCCAGAAAGTCCGTCACCGTGACCAGGACCTTGGCCCGACTGCGCACGAGGATGTCGGCAGCTTCGCCACCCTTGAACCGGGTGTTAATGGGGACAAGCACGGCACCGGCCTTGAAGAGACCCAGCGCCGCGACGACCCACTCGGCACTGTTGAAAGCCCAGATGGCGACCCGATCGCCCGGCTCAACTCCGGACACCACCAGGGCGGCACCGAACCGCCGTGCCTGCTCCACGAGCTCCTCGTAGGTCAGGCGGGTTTCGTCGTCGACGAGCGCCGGCCTCGACCCGAAGCGTTCGGCCGCGGCATCGATCAATGCGGAGATGCTGCTCCACCGGGCGGTGGGGGCGGCGGTCATTGTCTCGACGTGACGTCGCCGACCTTCAGGCGACCAGCCAGATTGCCGCCCATGATACGGATCACCGATTCACCGGCGAGTCCCTCCGACTCGTTCACATCGCTCGCCGGGTCCGACGGGACCTCGCGCCAAGGTCGTCGATCACCCGGCGGTGGTCACGCTCGGGAAGGAGCGTCGCACGTGCCTGCACCGCCATGGTGTGCCCTCTCTTTCGATGCGGAGAACGAGATTATTCCATGCAGAGAGTATGGTTGCGGTTCGTCGTCACTTATCCCCTTGCGGCTGCTCTTCAAGGCACCGGGCAGAGACCTCTCCGGGGCCGAGACAGCACGGCCGCCTGCGTGACTTGGGCTGGCGCCTCCCTCGACCGTGTGAGAATCTTATTCTTGTCCCAGAGTACCGTTCATTTCGTTGATTGCGGGAATGTGAGAGGAAAGCAGTCCACGGGTGAAGAGGGAACCGATGTTCCACGGACGTGCCGCTCACGTTGGTGCCGACGACGTCCACCGAGGAGATTGACATGACTTCCACCCATGCCGACGTCTACTACGACCCGTTCAACTTCGAGATCGATTCCGATCCGTATCCGGTCTGGCGGCGCCTCCGTGAGGAACGACCTCTCTATTACAACGAGGACTACGACTTCTATGCGCTGAGCCGCTACGCAGAGGTTGAACGTGGCTTGATCGACTGGGAGACGTACAGCTCAGCCCGCGGCACCCTGCTCGAGCTGATCAAGAGTGACATCGAGATCCCGCCTGGGTCGATCATCTTCGAGGATCCCCCCGGACACAACATGCACCGCAGCCTGCTCTCCCGGGTCTTCACACCTCGCAAAATGAACGCGATCGAACCTAAGGTGCGCGAATTCTGCGCTCGAAGTCTGGATCCGCTGATGGGTTCGGGCGGATTTGATTTCATTGCCGACCTCGGTGCGCAAATGCCCATGCGCACCATCGGTATGTTGCTCGGCATACCCGAGCAGGACCAAGAAGCAATCCGGGACCGCATCGACGAGGGACTACGCCTCGAAGAAGGGACCATGCCTGACGTGGCCCATTTCGGCGCGGACGAGCAATCCAGCAGCTTCGATGCGTACATTGAGTGGCGGGCGAAGAACCCGTCCGACGACCTGATGACCGATCTCCTCCAGGCCGAGTTCGAGGACGAGAGCGGAACGACCCGTCGCCTCAGCCGGGCTGAGGTCCTCAACGTCGTCAACCTCATTGCGGCCGCAGGCAATGAGACCACGACTCGCCTGATCGGGTGGACGGGCAAGGTACTGGCTGAACATCCTGACGAGCTCCGCAAGCTGACGAAGGATCGAACGCTCGTACCGAACGCCATTGAGGAACTCTTACGCTTTGAATCGCCGTCACCCGTCCAAGCCCGCTATGTCACCCAGGACGTCGAGCATCACGGCCAGGTCGTACCAGCGGGAAGCGCGATCTTGCTCCTGAACGGCTCCGGAAACCGGGACGATCGGAAGTTCGTCGATGGCGACCGCTTCGATGTCACCAGAAGGATCGATCATCACCTGGCCTTCGGCTACGGGTTGCATTTCTGCCTCGGTGCAGCACTGGCCCGCTTGGAAGGTCGGGTGGCGCTTGACGAAGTGCTGCAACGCTTCCCTTCGTGGGAGGTCGACTGGGACAACGCCAAGCAAGCTCGGACATCAACTGTGCGAGGGTGGGAGCGACTGCCGGTGCGCACCCCCTGAATCACATGCCTCGATCTTCATCGAGAGAAGGACGGCTTCCGAATGACCACGTAGCGACGAGAATGACCACGCACCTATAGGAAACTCAGGAGGACGCAGATGACACAGTTCGATGCTTTTCGCTATGACGGTAAGAGGGCGCTCGTCGTTGGTGGAGCGACGGGAATGGGGGCGGCGACAGCCGAGCTGCTGCAGTCTGCTGGCGCCGAGGTGGTGGTCATGGACTGCGCCGAGATCTCACTGCCGGGCGTCACGGCAATAACCATGGACCTGGCCGAACGCGACTCTATCGACGCCGCCATCGATCAGTGCGGCGGACCGGTGCATGCCTTGTTCTCGTGCGCCGGAGTGGCCGACGGCACTCCTGGTATCGAGAAGATCAATTTCATCGGGCACCGCCATGTGATCGATCGCCTGTTGACCGCAGACATGATCCCCCGGGACTCGGCCATCGGCTTCATCTCGTCTGCTGCCGGCTTGGGTTGGGAAGCGAACCTTCCTCGGATCAAGGAGTACCTGGCCACCCCGGATTTCGACAGCGCCGTGGCGTGGGTGGCTGCGAATGGCGGTGCGGACTACCTGTCCACCAAGCAGGCGATGTGTGCCTACGTCGCCAGCCATGCGTTTCCCTTGCTGAAACGCGGAATCCGGATCAACGCCATATGTCCAGGCCCGACCAACACCCCATTGGCCCGGGCCAACAAGGAGACGTGGCTCGGCTTCGGAGCCGACTTTCGCAGCGAGGTCGGCGTGGACGTGGCGACCCCCTTGGAGCAGGCGTATCCGCTGGTGTTCCTCTGCAGCGCAGCGGCAGGATCGATTAGCGGCATCACCCTCATCACCGACAGCGGGTACTTCGCGGCTGGGATCACCGAGGCTTTCCCGCCTGCCACACCTGTCACAAGTTTCCTCCTGGGGCGGATGTGACAACCGCCCGAGAAAGATCGGCGGCGACGACTGGACCAACCTCGGACCTCTGGACAGTGATGTCGACGGCCCGGACGATCCGCCGGTTCAGCGACGAGCCGGTCGACGACGCCACCCTCGCCAGGTGCCTCGAAGCCGCAACTTGGGCTCCGTCGGGAGCGAACGCGCAGGCATGGCGCTTCGCCGTCCTGCGTTCGCCCGAACTGCGCGCGGTCGTCGCAACCGCAGCGGCGCGGGCCCTCGAGGTCATAGAGCCCGCCTACCGCATGACGCGGCCCGCTGAAGACGACGGCAGCCGGCGAGCACGGACCAATCGCGCCACGTACGAACTCCATGATCGGGCGGATGAGTTCACCTCCGTGTTGTTCCTCCAAGAGCGGTTTCCCCAGGCGTCAGAGCTCCTCCTTGGAGGTTCCATCTTCCCCGCGATGCAGAACTTCCTCCTGGCCGCACGCGCCCTCGGCCTCGGGGCATGCCTCACGAGTTGGGCGTCGTACGGCGGCGAGCCATTGCTTCGTGCTGCGGTCGGGGTTCCCGACGATTGGATGCTCGCCGGGCACGCCGTCGTGGGTTGGCCGCGAGGGAACCACGGACCGGTTCGTCGCCGTCCGCTGTCCGAGGTTGTGTTCCTCGACCGTTGGGGCGAGCGAGCGGGCGCCATCGTCGGCGACAGGTCGGAAGGGTTGCAGAGCTAGTTCACGCCGAAAAGACCGTAAGGGGCCCTCAATGTCACCCGCCGAATCCGCTTCTGGCGATCCCGGTTCGCCACCCGTGCCACCCCGCGTGGCGAACGCCAATCGACCCCATTTGGGTCGGTGGTTCGAAGACCTGACCCCTGGCCTCGTCATCGATCACGCCGTGACACGCACCATCACCGAATCCGACAACACGCTGTTCTCCGTCATGACGATGAACCCGCAGCCTCTGCATCTCGATGAGTCCTTCGCCGCAACCACCGAATTCGGGACACGGGTGGTGAACAGTCTCCTCACGCTCTCGCTCCTGATCGGCCTCTCGGTCTACGAGACGACGCACGGCACGACGGTGGCCAACCTCGGCTTCGAGGAGGTTTCCTTTCCGACCCCCGTCGTCGTCGGAGACTCGATCCGGGCCCAGACCGAGGTCGTCTCGCATCGTCGCTCGTCCAGCAGGCCGTCGCAGGGCATCGTGGTGTTCGAGCACCGGGCCTTCAATCAGCGTGGCACGCTCGTCGCCACGTGCCGTCGGACCGCTCTCATGTGGTGCCGCCCCGAATGAGCATGCGTTGGAGAAGCATGCTGTTCGTCCCCGGCGACCGGCCCGATCTCGCGGTCAAGGCACCGCGCTCCGCCCCTCACGTCGTCGTACTCGACCTCGAGGATGCGGTGCCTCCTGCGGGCAAGGTTGCAGCACGGGACACCATGCGGCAGGCGATCGAAAGCCTGGCGGGCCTCGTACCGGTGTGCGTGCGAGTCAATCCCCCCGCCACGCCATGGTTCGCGGACGATGTCGCGTCCCTGCCCGACGGACTGACAGCGGTCGTCGTCCCGAAGTTGGAATCGGCGGTCCAGCACAGGGAGGTGTGCCAGGCGCTTGACGGGCGGTCCGTCGTCGCCGGTCTCGAGACCGTCTGCGGCGTCGTTGATGCACGGCACCTGCTCGACCCGCCGGTGGTGGCCTGCTACTTCGGGGCCGAAGACTACGTGGCCGACCTCGGCGGCATCAGGACGACAACCAATGAGGAGGTGGCTACTCCGAGGTCGCTGGTGGCCATGGCCGCCCGGTTGGCCGGGATTCCGGCGCTCGACATGGTCACCATCGACTTCGGCGACGAGGAACGCTTCGTCAGGGAGGCGGGAGAGGCCCGGGCTCTTGGCTATGCCGGCAAGATGTGCATCCACCCGGGGCAGGTCCAGTGCGCCAACGACGCCTTCCGCCCCTCCCCCGAGGAACTGGAATGGGCCCGTCGCCTCTTGAGCGCTTTCGACCTGGCAGCAGGTGTGACCATTGCCTTCGAGGGGCAGATGGTCGACGAGGTCGTGGCCGCTCGAGCGCGGGCGATCCTGGCCGCAGCGGAGGATCCGTGAATCCTGGTCAAGCGCGCCTACTCTGGTCGCCACCCGAAGATGTGCGGGAGTCGACCGTCGTCGGTAGGTATCTGTCTTGGCTCCGCGTGGCGCGTGGCCTCGATTTCACGACGTACGAGGACCTGTGGCGTTGGTCGGTGGACGACATCAGCGGCTTCTGGTCGTCGGTGTGGTCGTTCTTCGACGTGCAGAGCTCGAAGCCCTACGACTTCGTCGTGTCGGGAGAGACCATGCCGGGGACCACCTGGTTCCCGGGGGCCCGCCTCAACTATGCCGAACGTGCATTGGCCACGACCGGGGACGGGATCGCCGTGCTGGCCCGATCCCAGACTCACGACGAGCGGCGACTCACCTGGGACGAGCTCCGCCAGCTCGTCGGACGCTGTCGGAAGGGTCTCGCCCGGTTAGGGGTCGAGCGGGGGGACCGCGTGGTGGCCTACCTGCCGAACGGACCCGAAGCCCTGGTCGCCTTTCTGGCCACGGCCAGCCTCGGGGCCATATGGGCGTCGTGTCCGCCGGAGTTCGGAGCGCGCAGCGTGATCGACCGGTTCGGTCAGCTCGGTCCCGTCGCGCTCTTCACCACACGGCGGTACCGGTACGGCAACAAATTGGTCGACCGGGCCGACGAGGTGAACGTCATCCTCGAAGCGCTCCCCACGTTGCGGGCCGTGGTCGATATCGAGCGCGATTGGGACGAGCTCTTGTCAGACTCGGCCGCATTGGAATTCGATCAGGTGCCATTCGACCATCCCTTGTACGTGTTGTTCTCCTCGGGGACCACGGGACCCCCGAAGGCGATTGTCCACGGGCACGGCGGCATCCTGCTCGAACATCTCAAAGCACTGGGGCTCCATCACGACCTCGGACCGGCAGACCGCTTCTTCTGGTTCACGACCACGGGCTGGATGATGTGGAACCTGCTTGTCTCGGGTCTTTGTCTCGGTGCCACGATCGTGCTGTTCGACGGCGATCCCGGGTGGCCCGACCTCGGCACATTGTGGCGTCTGGCTGCGGAGTGCCACGTCACGGTGTTCGGCGTCAGCGCCCCGTTCCTGCTCTCATGCAGGAGCGCGGGAATCTACCCCGAGGCCCATGGTGATCTCTCGGCCATTCGTTCGGTCGGCTCCACGGGAGCGCCCCTCCCAGCCGAGGGCTATGAATGGGTCTACGAACAGCTGCCCAAGGTCTGGCTGACGTCGGTCAGCGGGGGAACCGATGTCTGCACTGCGTTCGTCGGCGGGAGCCCGCTCGTTCCTGTGGTGGCGGGTGAAATCAGTTGCCGCTTTCTCGGCGCCAGTGTCGAGGCGTTCGACGACGCTGGCCGATCGATCGTCGGGGACCAAGGCGAACTCGTCATCACGCGCCCACTTCCGTCCATGCCACTCCGGTTCTGGGGTGACGACGATGGCAGTCAATACCATGCGGCGTACTTCTCCCGGTTCCCGGGGGTGTGGTGCCACGGCGACTGGATCACGATCACCGAGCGCGGGTCGTGCATCATCACCGGCCGTTCGGACGCCACCTTGAATCGTGGTGCTGTACGGATGGGCACAAGCGAGTTCTACGCCGTCGTCGATGCCATACCCGGCATCCGCGACAGTCTCGTCGTCCACCTCGAAGACGAGAGTGGCGGAACCGGGCGTCTCCTCCTGTTCGTCGTTCTCGAGGGTGGGACCCTCGATCAGGCGCTGACCGAGCGGATCTCCACCGCACTCCGAGTTGCACTCTCGCCACGCCACGTTCCCGACGAGATACGCGCCGTCCCGAGTATCCCCCGGACTCACTCCGGCAAGAAGCTCGAGGTCCCGATCAAGCGCATCCTCCTCGGCCAGGCGCCGGACGACGTGCTCCACATGGGATCGCTTGCCGATCCGACGGCACTCGATGCGTTCCTACGCTTCGCGAGCGGCGCGCGCAACCCGAACGCTAGGACGAAGTCGCCGTAGACGTTCCGGGGATATCCTTGCCACAGAATGGTTTGGCCGAAACCGGCACAAAACCGTTCGGCTTGGCCTGCATCATCCAGGTGCACTCTTCCTTCGGGTCGTGCCCGAAGTTCGTGGCATAGTCGAGGCTTTGCGGCAGGAGTCCGTTGACGTTGTACGACTTCAGGCCCCGCAGATCCTTGATGACGGCCGCACGAGTCGGGTTCTTGCCTGCCATCTGGATGCCCTTGATCATGAGGTCCGCTCCCGCCCAGGCCTCGTATTGGCTAAAGGTCGGGAACTGAGTCTTGGAGAAGTGCGCGTACTTTTGCAGCGCGGCCGCCATCTGCTTCGTGGCTGCATTCGGCAGGTCGAAAGGGCGGAACAACGAGAGGAAGTAGTCACCCTGGAGTGTGTGCCATGCCGGCGACTTGATCACGTCTGGTTCGAATCCAGTAGCGAAGACCACAGCTTTTAGTTTCACACCGGCCTGCTCAAGGGCAGTCGCCAGGGCGTAGTTCGAGTTGTTGTCCATGGCGGGCACCATTGCATTGATGTTGTGCTGCTTCGCCGTCAACGCCTCGGTCGTGAAGCTCACGCCACCGAAGGGGACAGAGGTATCGAGGACCCCGACCTTGCCCCCGGCGCGCTGGAACGAGTCTGCGGTGCTGATGGCAGAGCGGGCGGACGACGGCGAGATGCCGTAACCATAAGACCCGATAATCGTCCCTCCGTGTTGCTTGAGGAAACTGCCCGTGAGCGTATTGACGGGGTACTTCGGGTCGACGCTGCCGTTGTCCGCCGCGAACATGTTGGTGTAGGGCTGTTCACCCCATTCGGGACCGTCGCTGTAGGAACCCGTGACCGGGATACCGGCCTGCTGTGGGTACTTGGCGGCGATGAAGAAGAGCGGACTTTGGGAGACGATGCCGAACGCGCCCTTCGAGATGGCGCTCTGGACGGCCGTAGCGATGATGGAAGGGCTCGTCTGATCGTCAATGACGAGAGGTACGAGCTTGTGCCCGTTCACGCCACCTTCTGCATTCTGCAAATCGATCCGGGCCGTGAAGCCAGCCGGTGACGACGCGTCCTCGGACGCGCCGGGCCCGGTGAGGGAACTGATGTACGCGATGGTTATCGGCGCCGGGGAGGCCGAGGCCTGTCCGGTTGTGACCCCGAACGTGATGAGTGACGCGAATATGGCGGTCGTTAACAAGACCTTGCTCATCGTCCGGTGCACAAGCATTCTTCCTCCATAGTGATCGAACCTTTTGCGCTTCTTCGATAGGCGATAGGGCACTCGGGCGAACCCCGCCGCAGACGCCGACTCAATTGCTCCTCCACTGCTCGATCTCATTTCGCCAACTTCCCCCCTTGCGAATAGTTGGAGATCCCGGTTCGCTGTACTGCCACCGGATCCCTCTCAGCCGTGGCCTCGGCCTCACTCCCCACCGGGTAGTGGTTCCGGGAGAGGAGGTCGGAAATGAAACGACCGCTCGGTCCAAAAATGCTCGGAGCGGGTCCTCCTTCCTTTTCAGCGGAACACCATATAACAGAAAAAGAGAGCTTGCTTGGTCAATGCGGAGGGTCCCATTACCCGGAGGCAAGAGAGCTCGATCACTCATGCAGCCGGTGCGAACTCGAGCTCCAGTCGCTGGAGCCCACGGAGGATGTACGTCGGGGCGTACTCGTAGTGTCGGGCACCTGCAGCTCCGTGTGCCGACTCCGAGATCCTGATGTCTTCCATACGCCCGAGAATCCGCTCGATACTGATGCGCGCCTCGGTGCGGGCCAGCGACCCCCCAGGGCATGAGTGGGGTCCCCGCCCGAAGGCAAGGTGCTCACGGGCATTGGCCCGGTCCACCCGGAATTCTTCAGGGCATTCGAAATGGCGAGGATCGCGTCCAGCGGCCCCGTTCAACACCATGAGGGTGGTACCGGCCGGGATGTCGACCCCACCCACGGTCGTCGCCCGTCGCGAGAGCCGGAAGTCGCCCTTGACCGGGCCCTCCATGCGGAGACACTCCTCCACGAAGTTGGGGATTCGGTCACGATCCTCCCGCAACATCTGCTGCAGGTCCTCTCGCTCGCCGATCAGTTGCAGCGCCGCCGCGAGGAGGCGGACGGTCGTCTCCTGACCGGCTGAGAACAGGTTGGCCGCCACCCGTACCACGTCGATGACCTCAGGTGTGGACCCGTCGGGAAACGTCGCAGTCGCCAGCCCGGTCAGCACGTCGTCGCGTGGCTCGCTCCGGCGGTCCTCGACGTAGGTCGAAAAGCGGTCGTAGAGGAACTCCAGCGGAGAATGGCCGAGCGTGGCGGACCCGGTACTCCCGAGCCCCTGGTCCGGGCGATGGCCACCCTGTAACTCTCGGCGAAACCACTCGTGGTCAGACTCGGGCACGCCGAGCAGGTCGGCGATGACGTACAGCGTGAAAGGAGCGGCGAAGTCCCTGATGAACTCGCACTTCCCGTTGGCCACGAACTCGTCGATCTGTCTGTCCGCATGGCGCCACATGAACTCCTCGTTCTCCCGAAGCCGCTTCGGCGTCAGGAGGCGCATCAGCATGCCTCGATGGGCCTTGTGCTTCGGGGGGTCGAAGGTGGTGATCTGGTCGCTGAAGGGCAGTTCGTCGCGGTACCGCTCAATGAGATCGCTCACATCGTCGCCCTCGAGCGGGACGGGGAACCCGGGAAACGGGCCGGTGACCGAGTTGCACGATGAGAACGTTTCCACGTCCGTGTAGACCTTGAGCGCCTCGTCGTATCCGGTCACCATCATCACTCCGTGGTGCGGTTCCAGCTGCACCGGGCACCGACCACGCAGGTAGTCGAAGTAGGGGTACGGGTCGACCACCAACTCGTTACCCCGGAAGAAGTCGATGCTGTCGAAGTCGCTCATGGGCTCCCCTCACGCCGTGCGGTTCCCGACCCTCGCTCCGGGCGGATAATTACATTCTCCACGTGGGAGAATAGCCGATTCGCGGGGATCATCATGGGAGCGTCCTCCATCCTGGGTTTGCGAGTCCCACTGCATCGGCAACAGGGAATGAATTGACCAACCGGTACAAGAAAAATACCATAGCGCAGCTGATGTCGGACGAACTGATCTCGGCCGGGAGAGGAGCCTCGTGACAAAGCGCTGGGCACAACGTCCGCCGGGTTCGACCTGGGGCGACTGGGGAGAGGATGACGAGCTCGGGCGCATCAACCTCATCACCCCGGAAAAGGTGCTCCAAGGCGTGCGCGAAGTGGAAGCGGGCATCAGCTTCTGTCTGAGCCTGCCGCTCGATTATCCCGGTGGCACGTCATTGAACCAACGGCGGTACCCACCGATCCTTCGGCCGACCGAGGACCTGGAGTACAACCCCGACACGTTCTACAACGTCATCGCACGCGAGACGATCTCCCCTCGCCTCATCGACGTGTGGGCCGACGATGCGGTGACCCTGTGGTTGCAATACTCGACGCAGTGGGACGCGCTCGCCCACCAGGGAGCCGAGTTCGACGCCGACGGTGACGGAATCGACGAGCCGATCTACTACAACGGCTTCCGGCCAGGCACGGACATCATCGGGCCCCAACCCGACGCCAAGGGTGACGGCAGCGGGAGCACCAGCTTCGCGCGCCACCTGGGCCTGGAGCACATGGCTGCCCACGGGGTACAGGGCCGTGGCGTCCTTGTCGACGTCGCCCATCACCTCGGCCACGACTGGCAACCCGTCAACCTTGCGACCCTCAAGGAGATCATGGCAGCGGACAACGTGGTGGTCGAACCCGGAGACATGCTCCTCGTCCACACCGGATTCGCCACCCAGGTCCTGGCGTGGAACAAGAACCCGGACCCGGTGAAGATCCAAGCCATGCATGCCTACCTCGACTCGCATGATGAGTCGCTGCTGGAGTGGATCACCGATTCGCAGATCTCGGCGCTCGTGGCGGACAACTACGCCGTCGAGGGGTTGGTGGCCAACAGGGATAAGAGCCCGCACACGTTGCTCCCGATCCATCACCTGTGCCTCTTCAAACTCGGTATCCCGCTCGGCGAACTGTGGTACCTGCACGAACTCGCGACCTGGCTGCGTGAGCACAACCGGTCCCGCTTCCTGCTCACGGCGCCTCCGCTGCGACTGCCCGGAACGATGGGAAGCCCCGTGACGCCGGTTGCGACCGTCTGATGACGTCCGTTTCGCCAGCACCCGGGGACACGGTACCTATCGGTTGGTCTACCCTGACCTCGCTCCCGTGGACGGCATGCGGTGTCACCGCTGAGCCGCGAAAATGATCAGGGGACACATGGAATCGCTCAAACCTGCACACGATCAGGGCGCTCGTCCCGCGGACTCCGACGTCGACGTTCTGGTGGTCGGGGCAGGCATCACAGGCATCTACCAGCTGTATCGGGCTCGCGAAGCTGGGTACTCGGCGACGTTGGTGGAGGCGGGTAGCGGCGTAGGGGGTACGTGGTACTGGAACCGCTACCCGCAAGCGCGGTTCGACTCGGAGAGTTACACCTACGCCTACCTCTTCTCGGACGAGCTGTTCCAGGAGTGGGACTGGCAGGAGCACTTCGCATCGCAACCGGAGATCGAGCGCTACCTCAACTACGTGGTCGACCGGTTCGACCTTCGCCGCCACATACGGCTTGACACCAAGGTCACCTCGGCCGTTTTCAGCGAATCGTCGGGGACATGGACCGTGCGGGCGGGCGACGGAGCGGAGTTCCAGACGCGCTTTCTCGTCGCCGCAACCGGCGTCCTCTCGGTGCCGTACTTCCCGGACGTGCCTGGACGAGAAGACTTTCGAGGTCAGTCGTACCATACGGGGCTGTGGCCGGCGACACCGGTTGATTTCACCGGCAAGCGCGTCGCCATCGTCGGCACCGGCTCAAGCGGCGTACAACTGATACCGGCGGTGGCCGGCGAGGTTGCCTCCCTCACGGTGTATCAACGAACGGCCAACTGGTGCACACCGCTCAACAACTCACCGATTACCCTGGAGCAGCAAGCGCAACTCAAGGCCGGATTCGAGGCGATGCGCCAGACGCTGAACTCGTCGCTGAGTGGGTTCCTCCATGTTGCACATGATCGCAAGACCTTCGATGACTCGAAAGAGGAGCGGTGGGCCTTCTACGAAAAGATGTGGAACAGCTTGGGGTTCTCGAAGTTGACGAGCAACTACATCGACATGACGACAGACATGACAGCGAACGCGGAGTGGTGCGAGTTCATTTCGGAAAAGATCCGAAGCATCGTCGCTGACCCCGAGACGGCCGAAAAGCTGATCCCAAAGGACCACGGCTATTCCGGTAAGCGGCCTCCCTTCGTGACGGGCTATTACGAGGCGTACAACAACCCCAACGTCTCACTGATCGATCTCAAAGAAACACCAATGGTGCGCGTGACGGAGACGGGAATCGAAACTGCCGAGGGTGTGCGGGAGTTCGACATCATCGTGTGGGCCACTGGTTTCGATTTCGGTACCGGCGCACTCAATCGTATGGGGATCCGCGGTCGGGACGGTCTGGCGCTCGAGGAGTATTGGGCTGACGGTCCCATCACCTTCCTCGGGCTGATGTGCCACGGCTTCCCGAACTTCTTCTTCCCTGGCGGGCCCCACGGCGCGGCCGGCAACAATCCGCGGTATTCGGGCGACCAGTCGGACTTCATCCACCAGGCGCTGGTCTACATGCGCGACCACGGCTACAGCGTCATCGAAGTCCCTACTGCGGCCGAAGATGAGTGGACCACCATGGTGGATGTCAATGCGGCAATGTCCCCTTTTATAGAGAGCAGCTACTTCTACGGATCCAACGTTCCGGGCAAGCCGCGCCGGTACCTCATCAACCCGGGTGGGCGGCCGAAGCTCCTTCGCATGATGGCCGAAGTGGTCGAGAACGACTACAAGGGCTTCTTGTCCTGAGCAGACCTGTCGCTCGGTGAGCACTCACGGGCATAAAATCCCTGCTCACCCATGGGAAAAGCCAGGACTGTACTGATCAGTACACTACGGGCCGTGGATACCGACCGATCGGCCGCCTCCGACTTCTCGGACGACGACCTCATGCAGATGCATCGCCGAATGCTGCTGATTCGAGGCTTCGAGGAGCGAGTAGCCGGGCTCTATCGCGACGGTGAGGTACCAGGATTCGTCCATCTCTCGACAGGTCAAGAGGCTTCTGCCGTCGGTGCGTGCTGGCCCCTTCGTCCGACCGACGTGATCACGTCCACCCATCGCGGTCACGGGCACTGCCTGGCCAAGGGGCTCACTCCGCTCGGGATGTTCGCTGAGCTCATGGGTAAGGACCAGGGAACGAATCGCGGTCGAGGTGGCTCGATGCACATCGCCGACCCCACCATCGGAATTTTCGGCGCTAACGGAATCGTTGCGGCCGGTCTTCCGATTGCTGTGGGAGCTTCGGTGGCGTCGCAGATCCGGGCAGACGGGGGCCTGGCCGTCGCCTTCTTCGGAGACGGCGCAATCGCACAAGGTGCATTCCATGAGGCGGTGAACCTCGCGGCAGTGTGGAAACTCGGCGTCGTCTTCTGGTGCGAGAACAACGGGTACGCCGAGTTCTCGGCAGCGGCAACGCAGTACGCCTCAACACTCGAGCGTCGAGCCGCGGGTTACGGTGTCGATTACGTCGCAGTCGACGGTAATGACGTCACCGCCGCTGCCTCCGTGATGCAGCGAGTCGCCGAAGCCGTCCGCAGCGGACAGGGCCCCGTGATCGTCGAAGCCAGCACCTATCGATGGCACGGCCATTATGAGGGTGACCCACAACGATATCGGTCACCGGACGAAGTGGATGCGTGGAAGGATCGGGACCCGATAGCCCGGCATGCGAGACAACTCGAGTCGGCGGGGTTCAGTGCCGAGGAGATGGCCTCGCTGGAAGCAGCGGTGGCCCAGGAGCTCGACCAAGCTGTCGAGGCGGCCCGACTTCTCGCACAACCCGATACCACCACTATCGGCAATTTCGTGACCCGTCCTCGCCCGGCGTTCCCCGAGCCGCCGCTTCCAGCCCTGGGCGCCCCTACGTTCCGCATGATGGACGCTATCCACTCTGCCCTCGAGACGGAATTGGCGAGTGACGACCGCGTGTTCATCGCCGGCATCGACGTCGCCGCAGGGGGCAACGTCTTCGGACTCATGCGCGGTCTCCATGACACCTTTGGTGACCGTGTGCGCGACACACCGATCTCGGAGACGGCCATCATGGGTCTTGGTGTCGGGGCTGCGATGGCCGGCATGCGACCAGTCGTCGAATTGATGTACCTCGATTTTGTGGGGGTATGTTTCGACCAGCTCCTCAATCAGGCGGCCAAAATGCCGTTCATGACCGGAGGTACGGCACAGATGTCCCTCACGGTCCGAACACAATTCGGCGCCGGACGCTCGTCGGGAAGCCAGCACTCACAAAGCCTCGAAGCGCTGCTCGCCCACATTCCGGGACTGAGCGTTGTGATGCCGTCGACTCCGGCCGACACCTACGGTCTGCTGAGGGCGGCCATTCAGGACCCGAATCCCGTGGTGTTCATTGAGAACCGGCTCCTCTACGGCATGAAGGGTCCGCAGCCACCTTCTGACCACATCCTTCCGATCGGCAAGTCGATTGTGGTCCGGGCCGGCACGGACATCACGGTCGTGTCGGTGTCACGAATGGTTCACGAGGTGCTCGCGGCCGCCGAAGCCGTAGCGGGCGAGGGCATCTCGGTCGAGGTCATCGACCTCAGAACCGTGGCTCCCCTCGATACGGCAACCATCCTCGAGTCGGTTCACAAAACGAGTCGGCTCGTGATCGCACATGAAGCCTGCGTGCCGTTCGGCATCGGGGCGGAGATCGCAGCCACGGTGGCACGCGAGGGGTTCTGGGATCTCGACGCACCCATCGTCCGCATCGGAGCGGCACCCACGCCCCCTCCCTACGCGCCGAATCTCGAGCGGGCGTGGTTACCGAATCGAGAAGACGTCACGGTTGCGCTGCGACAGCTCGCGCAGCTCTAGTCAGGTGGCCTCCCCCACTCAGAGCAGCCGATGCGACCCTCACGGGGGGCGTATCCGGGCTGCATATACTGACCGGTTGGCCAAGTCCGTACCGTCATCAGGGGGCCGAGGGGTCGGAAAGGAGAACGGCGATGCCTGAGAACACGCGCCGCTCCGAGGGCGTCGAGGACGAGCGACGGAACTTTCATGTGGCAATGATGTATCACCCGAGTCACCACGTCCCTGACCTCTCGGAGGCGGAAGGGTGGTTCGAGCGCGTCTTCGGGCGTCCAAGTTCAAGTCTGGCGTCGATGTCGCGTGGCGCGCCGCCGCGCCCGGGATATCCCAATGACTACTCGACGTTCACGTCGATCAGCGATGTGCTGTTCGACACTATCGACCCGAAGCGTTACGTGCTCCTCGGAGTGCAGCGTTACGCAACAGTTGAGCAACCCCATCTGAAGGGTTTCGGTTGGTACATCGAAGGGATGCCCGAGCTCTATCGTGAGCTGAAACAGCACGGCATTACGGTCACGAGCCAGCTCGACGAGCTCGCTGACGGCGACGACCCGCCAACGGCTGCTGGTTCCGCCATGCCGCTCTACTTCACCCTGCCGGAGGATGTCGGATTGCGCTACGAGTTCCTCCCGGCCATCCCCTTTCCCCTCGATCCCCGGATCGCGCCAGATTGGTCAGTACCGCCGGTCTCAGACGAGGACCCTCTGGGAATCGAATGCTGCTCACACCACACCGTGTTGACCGTCCGTCCCGAACGAGCCCTGAAGCTCATCGTCGATGTGCTGGGCGGGAAGGTCGTCCACAAAGGTCATGATGAGATCCGGGGCACAACCGGTACGTACATCAGCCTCGCCGACTCCATTCTCGAATATGCGGTTCCAGATGCCGGCACGGAGGCGCACGCGGACTGGGCCGAGGACGAGCCGAACGACACGTATCACTCCATCACATGGAAGGTCGCAGATCTCGAACGGGCCGAGCGCCACCTCCAGGCGCAAGGGGTGCGAATTCAGCTGCGATCGGACGACACGCTCGTCACCGATCCCGCGACGAGTCTGGGGATTCCGTGGGGATTCACCAGCAGGCTGACGCCAGGCGATCCACGGTCACATGGCTGACAGTGCCCCAATTGCACGCAATCCGGGGGCGGACCTTAGGAAGGAGAGGCACCACATGAGCAAGTACAGCTTCGATGGCCGTGTCGCGGTTATCACCGGCGCCGGTCGCGGCATCGGACGGGCCTACGCACACCTGCTCGCCGAACGCGATGCCAGCGTCGTTGTCAATGATCTCGGCGGCACGATGGAGGGCGACGGCACCGATCCCGAACCGGCCCGGAGCGTCGCCGGTGAAATCGTGGAGGCAGGCGGAAAAGCGATCCCCGAGACAAGCGACGTATCGACCGTTGAGGGCGGCCAAGGACTCATCGATACCGCGCTCGATGCCTTCGGACGCATCGACATCGTGATCAACAATGCAGGCAACATCAGGTGGGGCGGCCTTCCCGAAGCCGACGCCGAAAACCTGCAGAGCCATCTCTCTGTGCATGTGGGCGGCTCGTTCAATACGGTCCGCGCCGCCTGGCCGCACATGGTCGCGCAAGGTTACGGTCGGATCGTGATGACGACCTCGTCGGGCATGTTCGGCCTCGTCGACAACCTCGGATATGCCACCGCGAAGGCGGCCGTCATCGGCATGACCCGTAGCCTCAAGGTCGCGGGGGCCGCTCAGGGCATCAAGATCAACCTCATCGCACCCTGTGCGGATACCCGAATGGCAAGCCACCCATCGGATGGGCTGAGGACGGTGCGGCATCCGGCCCCCCAGCAGATGGAACCCGAGCAAGTCGCACCGATGGTCGCATTTCTCGCCCACGAGGCTTGCGATGTCAGCGGTGAGATTTACCTGGCCGGGGGCGGGCGTTTTGCCCGCATCTTCATCGCGGCCACTCAGGGCTACCTGCGACCCCAATCGGGGCAGCCCACCATCGAGGACATTGCGGACAACTGGGCGACCATCAACGACGAGACCGGCTACTACGTCCCGGCCAACCTCATGGACTGGTCAGCGCACTACATGGCGCACCATTCGCCGCGATGACACTGCCGTCACTGAGGATGCTCACTTCAATGCCATCGGCGTGATGGGAGAGCCGACCGAGCCCGTGACCTTGAGGCCCGGGGCACAGAAGAGGCATTCCCAAATACCGTCCTCTTCGCAGTCTGCCGCCAGCTCTTCGAAGTTGAACATTTCGCCGAGGGTGAGTCCCATGTCACGGATCGTGACCTGGTGGAACGGGATGCTTCCGCCCGGGATCGGACTGGGCCAGACCTCACAGGCCCAGTTGTCCAGCGCGAGTGCGGCAACCTCACGCTCGTACAGCCAACGGCAACTGTCCAGTCCCGGGCCAGGCTCATTGCCCATGAAATGCGCCTTGTCTCCTTCGAGGAACCACTGGTACGAACCGGTGCGCAGAAGCAGGATGTCGCCCGACTCGACCTTCACCCCCTGGCGCTCCTCGGCCGCCGAGAGATCGGCCGACGTGATCTCGTACGAGTCCTCGAGCCGGTCGACGCCCTTCAGTCTGGCAATGTCGAGCAGGACTCCGCGCGAGATCAAGTGCTCCACCGCCTTTGCGAACGAGTTACGTGTCGCCCCCGCCATGTTGTTCACCGATCCCGCCGGAACGTTGTTGTAGAAAAGTCCGCCATAGCCGACGTGCGCCAAACTGTCCCACTGGGTGGCAGCCTGCAGCCCCATGATCACCATGTCGTCGGCGGATATCATGCCGTCGGGGGCGCGCGCTGTGTCCGACGGCAAAAAGGTCATCACGTGCACGGGATTGATCCGGAATCCGCCCGGAAGAAACGGCCCGTCCTTGTCGAATGGCATTCCCAGGTCGAAGTTCTTCCCGGTCTTCACCATCTGTGCGGCCTGGAGGCGCTTGGCCGGTGTGACGAAGTTGAGCGTCCCGATCTCGTCGTCGTCACCCCACCGGCCCCAGTTGCTCAGCTCCTTGCCGAGCTCGTGATGCGGCCACGTCTTCGTATCCTCGCTCATGTTCCCCCTCCTAAGTGGAAGCGAACCACCACTCAATAAATGAACCGACCAGATGGTCTAACTTAGACCACACGCCGGTTGAACGGAAGAAAAGGACCTGCGCTCCCCAGAAGTCACCGCGATCGTGTCATTGCGTCACCGATCCCGGAGCTCTCGCTTCAGTACCTTTCCGGAGGGGTTCCGGGGGAGGGCGTCGATGAATTCGACTGCTTTCGGGATTTTGAATCGCGCCAGCTGCCGGCGGCAGTGCTCGATGAGATCCTCGGGCGTCGTGGTCGCGGCCGGGGTCAAAACGACGTACGCCACCGGAACCTCGCCCCACCGGGCATCGGGGCGCCCGACCACTGCGGCCTCAAGGACTGCTTCGTGCTCATAGAGGACGCGTTCGATCTCGGAACTCGCGATGTTCTCGCCGCCAGAGACGATCATGTCTTTGAGCCGGTCGACGATGTAAAGGTAACCATCGTCATCTTTCATGCCGATATCGCCGGTGTGGAACCAGCCACCCTCGAACGCACGAGCAGTTGCGCCGGGATCACGCCAATAGCCCTTGAACACCTTCGGACCACGAAGAACGATCTCCCCGTGTTCACCCGGTCCTACTGAAGCTCCGCCTTCATCCCAGATGTCCACCTCGAGGTACTGGCAGGGCATACCGACGCTTCCCAACTTGCTTCTGGTACTTGCTCTATCCAGGAACGTGTCCCCCGACACCGTCTCGGTCAATCCGTAGGCGTCCGCGAACCATGCGGATGGAAACGCTCTCTGGATGCGTTCTATGAACGGTATGGGCATCTTTTCCCCACCGCCGATGATCAGCCGAACGGACGAGAGATCTCGTTGCTCGATGCGTGGCAGGTCCAGGACTGCCCGTACCATCGAGGGCGCCATCCATATGGCGGTGACATGCGAGCGTTCAATGGTATCGACGACCTTCTCGGCGTCGAACGTGGAGTGAATGATGGATGTCGCCCCCACTGCGATCAACGAAGTTGTCGTCAGGTCAAGTGCTCCCACGTGGTACAAGGGCCCGCACGCGAGCCCGATGTCAGCGCCGGTGAATCCGCACTCTGCGATGTGGGCATAGTTCTTCCATGCCAGATTGGCGTGGGTGATCATCACGCCCTTCGGCCGCCCGGTCGTCCCCGAGGTGTACATCAATCGATGGACGTCGTCACCCTGTACGCGTGCACGCGGTAGATGAACAGGTCCGGCACCCACATCGGAGAATCGCTCCCAGCCTGCGACATTCGTAGCCGAGGTGCAGACGCGGACGAGCCCGTGGTGCTCCTTGGTCGCCTCGTTCGCGAACTCGACGAGCGCCTCGCCACAGATCAGCGCGCGGGCTTGTGAGTGGTCCAGAATAAACCGGATCTCCGCCGCCGCCAATCGCCAATTGAGCGGCATGACAACCGCTCCAAGGTAATTTGCCGCGAAGATCGTTGCGAGAAACTCGAGGTTGTTATAGGAAAGCAAGCCGACGACGTCACCGTTGCCAACGCCGCGCCGATGCAGTCCGGCCGCGGCCGCAGCTGACAGATCCACCATTCCCCGATAGGTGACGACATCGTTCCCGAAGACAGCAATGGGTTTGTCCGGGGTGAGCTTGGCGTGGTGCTCGAGTACACCGAACCAACTCATGTCTGGACTCATGAGCGACGGAGGCGTGTCGTTCATCGAGCGGTCGACTGACCCGTAGTGTTCTCCATCCATCAAAGGATCTCCTCGCGCTTCACTCCGGATCGGCCGCAATGGGGTCTCGACCTCCGAGCCCTGAGCGTTGGTTGACCATCGGCGTATGTCGCACCGTCCCGGTCTCTTCGTCCACCATCAGACCAGCACGCCGCCTCCACCTCCGTAGCCTAAACTGACCGGTCGGTCTATGTTATATGGTTGGTCTGCACACAAAAGGGGGCCTGAGCAGTGCCAGATGTCGGAGTTCGCCGTCGTACGGCGCGAATGAGCAAGGGCTGGATCACCGTGACGCTCCGCGCCAGCAGCGACTATCCGATTCGTGCCGACCGCCGGGCGTAGGCCGATTCGATATGTCGACTCCACCTAAGAGACGGACGGCTCGCATCACACCGCGGCCGGTTGCCGAATGGTCCGCTGAGATGTACGGCGCCCTCGCCGCATTCCGGCAGCCGTCAAAAGAAAAAGCTCCTACGCCGTCGCCGGCACGGCGTAGGAGCCCGGGAAACGCCCTTGGCACCTTCGCCTGCTATCCAGAGCTAGCCAAGGCGTATCTCACGTTCAACGGTCACGTCTTGTACAGGTCGAGCTTGCCGGCCCGTATGCGCGAACTGCTCGTACTTCGGGTCGCCGTGCTCCGAAGGTGCGAGTACGAATGGGCACAACATGTCGTCCTGGCGGACGCTGCCGGCATTTCGACGATGGAAATTGATTGGATCGTGGAGGGCCCGGAGAGACCCGAATGGGGCGAACTCGATCGGTCGATTCTACGTGCGGCCGACGAACTGCTCGCCGAAGCGGAAGTGAGCGATGCAACCTGGGCGGCGTTAGCGCGGCACCTGGACGAGCTCCAGCTCATGGACCTGGTTTTCACGGTCGGTGCGTATGAGGCTCTAGCCATGGCCTTTCGATCTTTCCGCGTCGAGCCGGATATCGACCTTGTCCCAAACCTTCCCGTCACGACCGGAGCTTGGGATCGACCGACTGAAAGGGATGCGTGATGGTTGTCGCTGTCGTAACTGGAGGAGCATCAGGTATGGGCCGCTCCATCTGCCACAACTTGGCCGGACGGGAGAATGCAATTGCGGTCGTGGACTCGAACGGAGAAGCCGCAGAAGCGGTCGCAAAGGAACTCCGGGAACATGGCGCACACGCCGTGGCGTGCCGAGCCGACGTGAGCGACCGGGCACAGGTGGACGATGCCATGCAGACAGTGCGCAGCGAGCTGGGGCCGGTGGGGATCCTGGTGACCAGCGCCGGAGTCGCCAAGTTTGAGCCTTTTGCCGACATCACATTGGAATCATGGAACCGCGTGTTGGCCATCAATCTGACCGGCACATTTCAATGTGTGCAAGCGGCACTCCCAGACATGGTGGACGCCAAGTGGGGACGTGTCGTGCTCATCTCGTCCTCCAGTGCGCAGCGGGGGGCTCCTCGCATGGCGCACTATGCGTCCTCAAAAGGTGGCGTGATTGCCCTGGCGAGGACACTGGCCCTCGAATACGCAGCCTCTGGCATCACGGTCAACAACATCGCACCCTCGAGTATCGATACCCCCATGGTGGATGAATGGCGAGTTTCCGGAGCTATCGGCTCCCCTGACGCGATGGCCCGCAACATCCCCGTCGGACGGGTGGGAACGGGCGACGACGTCGCCGCAGCCTGTGCGTTCCTTTGCTCGGCAGAAGCGAGCTATTTCACGGGCCAGACCCTGAGCGTCAACGGAGGATCGTATGTCACGTGAGCGGTGCATGGCGCCAACACCACGGCGAACAATCTGACCCCGACGCACCGGCGAGGACTCGTTGGGGCTCCGAACACCACGAACCTGGTGGAGTCGGATCCAAGAGGTTCGGCGAAGTCCACCATCGTGTATTGTACTGGTCAGTACAGGTGCATTCGAATGTGGGGAACGGCAATGCCAGAACGGATCGAGATACCTGACTCGTTCCCCAGCGTAGGGGGGGTCACGGACAAGCGCGTGGTGATCACCGGAGCCGGGCGCGGGCTGGGTGAGTTGATCGCCCATGCGTTTTCACGAGGTGGTGCGCACGTCGTACTGGTGGCAAGGACCGAGCGTGAACTCAAGTCCGTTGCCGATGCACTTCCCGGGCCCACCCTGGTCTTCTGCGGTGACGTTCGAGACGCTGATTTCAACGAAACGGTGGCCGATGGGACCGTCTCGGAATGGGGCGGTGTAGACGTCTGGATCTGCAACGCAGGGATCTCCCCGATTGTGGCGGGTCCACTCGACACTGCTCCGCAGGTGTGGCGAGACGTCATCGATGTCAATCTCACCGGGGCATTCCTTGGCGCCCGGGCCGCGGCTCGAGTCATGGTCGAGGGAGGGCGGCTCATCTTCACAGGCTCCGTCCTGGGTGAACGGCCATGCAAGGGTCTCGCCGCCTACAGCGCCTCCAAGGCTGGGCTCGTCGGCATGGCCAAGGGACTGGCACTCGATCTGGCACCGTCGGGCATCACTGTCAACGTCGTCGCACCCGGCTGGTTCGATTCGCCGCTCGCCGAGGCGTGGAAGAGCAACGACCAATTATCCGAGTCCATTTTGGGACACACGGCGCAGAAACGTTGGGGCCGATCCACGGACCTGTGCGGCGCCTTCCAGTTCCTCGCATCCGATGCGGCGGCATTCGTGACCGGGACCGTGCTCAACGTCGACGGTGGGTATCTCCTCGCGTGAACAACGCGGATCGGGTTTTACGCATGGAGAGATGGCTGTCCGAACAGCAGAACCGCCACCAAGAGAGGGAAAGAACGTAATGGGAGCAGAACAGCGGGTGATCGCAATCCTTGGTGCAGGGGGGGCGCTGGGCGGAGCCATTTCTCGGCAATTGGCCAGCGAATCCCTGGGCGGTTTGGTGCTGAGCGATGTCAGTGCCGCTTCTCTCGACGCCACGATCGGGGGAATCACCGAAAGTGGAGTTCCTCTTGAGACCGCCCTGGCTGATGTCAGCAACTTCGAGCAGGTCGAAGCCGTCGTGGCGCAGACAATAGAGCGGTTCGGGCACCTCGACGTGCTGGTCAGCAATGCCGGGGTGCTGTCGCCCAATGGCCGAATTCACAACTTGGCAGCAGAGGACTGGGAGCGAGCGTTCCAGGTCAATGTCATGGGTCAGGTGAACGCAATCCGCGCCGCGGTCCCCGTCATGCGCCACCAAAAGTCGGGATCGATCGTCCTCACTGCCTCCGTCGCTGGGCTCACGGCGTGGCCGCATGCCTCCCCCTACTGCGTGACGAAGGCTGCCGTCATCCACCTCGCCAAGGTGGCAGCCGTTGAGTACGCGCGCGACGGAATACGTGTCAACTGCGTGTGTCCGGGAACATTCCTCTCGGGAATGCACACAGACCTAACACCCGGAGCCATCGACGCGATTGCAGCCAAACATCCCCTGGGATTGGGTTCTCCCGCCGACCTCGTCGGGGCCTACTCATATCTGGCAAGTGACGCATCCCGCTGGACGACCGGCTCGGCGATCGTTGTCGACGGCGGGTACTCGGCGCCCTAGCCCTTACAAGGTGTCTGCGAGAACTCGGGACACTCCGTCTGCGATGACCCCTGACATCACAGGCGACGAGTTGGCCATGCCCCAAATGAAGATGTCCGCGAATGACGCCGCGACTTGCTTCGCCGAGAGACGCCCGTCGGCCTTCAGCCACAAGTACGTGTAGTTATGCATGCCAAGCCAGGCGCGCGCTGAAAGCCGCGGATCGCGTGATCGAAAATGGCCGGACGCGGTGCCTGCCTCAAAGACGGCCTCGACCCTCCGTTCGTACTCCCGTCGCCGTTTGCGGAACTGCTCGGCATTTTCACCGGTGAGCGCATGGAACTCGTGCAAGAAGACCCAGACGTGGTCGGGGTAGCGGACGATGACATCGAGTAGTTCCTGGCCCAGCAGGGCCAACTGATCCGGCGGCGAACCACCGGCGACCGCGACGCGATCGGCCCCGAGCATGACTTCATCCATGACGCGGTCATGGATGGCTGCGAGCAGCTGCTCTTTGGACCCGATGTAGTAGTAAAGGGCCCCCTTCCCCAGCTGGTTCGCTTCACAAAGCTCGATGGTGCTTGTGGCGTGAAACCCGCGCTGGGCGAAGACGTTCGCAGAGCAGTCAATAATGGCCTCGCGACGCAGGTGCCACTTGGCGCTGCGCCGGGAGTCGTCCTGAGATTTAGCCTGAGGCATCCTCTAGCCTTGTCTGACCTGTCGCCCGATCCTTCGCCACCGGGTGAGGCAACGTTGCAAGCCACTAATCTGCTGGTCACCGTGTGTTTTCATTGTAGCAGGCGCTTCAATCTCAACACCGCAGCTCCGATCCCCTTTCGGCGGTGGGTCCTCCCTTGAACCGCCATCTCAGCAGCCCAACGCTCGAGCGATGACCACGTGTTGGATCTCGTTGGTGCCTTCGCCGATTTCAAGAACCTTTGAATCGCAATAGAAGCGGGCGACAGGCGAATCGAGCATGTACCCGACTCCTCCGTGGATCTGGACGGCTTCTGAGGCCGCCGCCGTAGCGACGCGGCTCGCCTTCAATTTCGCCATCGAAGCCTCCTTCAGAAACGGCTGGCCACTGTCGCGCAAGTACGCGGCGCGGTACGTCAGCCATCGGGCCGCCTCCAGCTCAGTTGCAATGTCGGCCAGTTTGAATTGCACCGCCTGGAACTGCGAGATGGGCTTGCCGAATTGACGCCGCTGCCGGGCGTAGTCCATCGCCATATTCAGGACCGCTTGGGTCAGGCTGAGCGAGAGCGCAGCGATCGAAATTCGCCCAACCTCGAGGGTCGCCAGGAACTGGCGTAGCCCGAGTTCCGGATTGCCGATGAGGTGATCATCGGGCACCCACACATCATCAAAATACAGCTCTCGCGTGTCGAGTCCTCGCCAACCGATACCGCACATTTTCGGACCCATCGTGAAACCTGGCGTGTCCTTCTCTACGATGAAGCTGCCAAACCTGGGATCCTTACCCCCGGCTTCCGCACGGGCGAGCAACGTCACTCCAAACGACATGTCAGTTCCAGCGTTGGAAATGAATGCTTTTCGCCCGTTGATCCGCCAACCGCCGTCGCTCCGCACTGCCCTAGTAGTGATGCTGCGGGTATCAGAACCAGCGTCGGGTTCCGTGAGTCCGAAGGCCCCAAGTACATGTCCTGCGGTCAGCGGACGTAACCAACGCTCGCGCTGCGCGTCATTTCCGAACAGATACAGCGGCAGCGACCCGATGGTCACGTGCGCCTGCCAAGCCGCCGCGACCGACTGATCGGCCAGACCGATCTGCTCCATCGCCGCAACGAAGCCCACGGTCGACATGCCGATCCCTCCCCACTCCTCTGGAATCAGCATCCCCAACAAACCCAACTGGCCCATCTCGCGCAGAAGATCGGTGGGACACTCGGCCCGGTCCCATGCCGCCGGTGCGCGCCGAGCGATCTCGTTGGTCGCGAAGTTGCGGCAGAGCTCGACGAGATCGCGTTCGTCTTCGGTTAGCGAAAAGTCCACGTAGAAAGGCTAGTAGACCAATCGGTACAACATCCAGCACGATGTACCTGGACCAGCCGGGCCGAGGGTCGCTCCCCACGGGAGATGCGGCCGCAGTGGACTCGTCAACCTTGGCGCGGCGTGGTGCGAGAGATACACAGTCCCAACTAAAGGCGAAGCCGCAATTCCTGGCGCGCCAGCAGGCTGCTGTACAGGTCGAGCACCGTGTGAGGTCCTGAATCGCCCAGCAAGTTCTCTGCGTTGGTTTGAAGGTGGGCTCTCCAAAATGCCTCTGCGTCCGCCTCTTGACGAGTTTCGAGGAGGTTGACAAAGTCTTCATGCTCTTTGAGCGCGGCCGTTCGTAGGGGATCATGCTCTGGATCAGTATGGACGGCGGTCTCATGAAGCCGGATGACCTCATTGAGGAGTCGGGCCATGAGGGCGAGCGTGCGGTTGCCCGCAAGAGTTACGACCAGATAATGGAAGTCTGTCTGGCTTTCGGCAAACTTGATCGGGTCGATCAGAGCCTTTCGACTGTTCTCCAGACCGCCACGCAGCTTCGCCATATCCTCCTCATTCCAGGAGGTTGCCAAGAGTCCAGCGAGCGGAGGTTCGAATGTCATACGCGCCTGCCACACGTCTTTCAGGGTGGTCTGATCAAGCTGGAGAAGTATGCCGACGGCGCGACCTGCGGCCACCTCATTTGGTAGTTGCACCCGGGCGCCGCTGGCGCCCCGGCGAACCTCGATGAGCGTCTCCGATTCGAGTATCCGCAGCGCCTCTCGGATGGTTGGCTTCGAGACACCAAAGCGTTCGATCAAAACGGCGGCAGCCGGCAGCTGTTCACCCTCCTTCAGAACGCCGGTGACGATGTCTCGTCTAATGAACTCCGCCACGACCTCGGCCATTTTGGGTAGTCGCAGGGGACGTGTGAGCTGCCCATACGTATTGCCTTGGGCGCCTTCTCGCTTCAGTGCGTCGGCCACTCCGTGAGCATACCCAGACGAACGCGTCCCATTGACGAAGTTAGCTAGGTACGTTAGCCTTCCTTAGAGAAGTAGAGTGCCTTGCACGCAGTTTCAAGAGCGGTTGTCTCGCCTGGTCGGCGGCCGTCCGCGTCAGTGGCGGTAGGGTCCCGCGTCCGACATCCGAGCTTCATATGGCCTGCCCACGTCGTCCCCGAGGCAAGAACCAGCTGGCCGAGTCTCGACCCGTCCGCCTGGCAATCAACAGCTAGAGGAGGTACACCATGATTTCGTCAACCATGCCGAGTAAGCCGAAAGCCTTTCCGGCTCTCGAGATCACTCCCCAGCAGGAACTCGCGCTCTTGGCTCGTGCCTTGCACGCCGAGGGTTACGACGACCACTTGGCTGGCCACATTACCTACCGGCAACCGGACGGCACCTTCTTGGTGAATCCCCTTGGGCTCAGTTGGGACGAGCTCTGCGCCAGCGATGTGGCGAGGATGGATGCCATTGGCAACCAAATTGAGGGGGCCTGGATCATCTCTCCTGCGGTGGAGCTGCATGTCGTACTGCACCAGCACCGGCACAATGCCGGAGTCGTGATTCACAACCATCCCCGCTGGGGCACCATCTGGGCCGACAGCCACCGGATCCCGCCCATCTATGACCAGACGAGTGCCTTGTATGGTGGCGAAATTGCCATCGACTCCATTTACGAAGGACCGGTCAACCAAACACAGAACGCACGGGATGTGGTCGACGCTCTAGGGGATGCCGATGTGGCCCTCATGGTCAACCACGGCGTGCTCATCTTGGGCAGGGACATCAGTGAGGCATATTTTCGATCGGCTGTCGTAGAGTGGCGCTGCCGCCAAGCCTGGCACGTCGAAGCTCTCGGCTCTGGTGTGCCGATGCAGGACGGTGTGGCACGCGCTTTTGGTGCGAAGATCGCCGTCTCAGCAGCCAAGGGCAACTTTGACAACTGGTTCGCTGCTGCGGCGCGTCGGGTCGTCCGCCACGACCCCGGGGTCCTCACGTAGGACTCACGCGACCCATGGCCACGTTGATTCCTCAGAGAGTAGCGAGCCATGGCGCATGGACTGGTCCGGCCAACTAGGGCTGCCTCATCGGCGCCATGACCTCTTCGGCGAAGCGTAAGGCCGGCTCTGCACTCAGCGGGTGGCCGAAGTCAAGCACGAAGTAACCGATGCCCAGCTCCCTCAAGCCCTCGAGTCTTTGGAGCCATTCCTCGGAATCAGTGTCGGACTCCGGCAATTGTCCGGCGACCGTGACGCAACATGTCACAGCCTCGTTGTCACGGCCGAACGCATGTGCGGCCTCGAAGACTATGTCGCGTTTGCGCTTCCATGATTCCTCGTCCTGAAATGCCGTATTCCACAGGTCAGCGCGCCGGCCGACGATCTTTAGTCCAATGGATTCACCCGAACTACCGATGCAAATCCGAGGCACAACCTCGGGTCGAGGAGTCGCCGCTGCGTCATCGATGCTGAAGTATTCCCCGTGAAACTGCGGATGATCTTCGGTCCACATTGTCCGACAGATCTGAACGACTTCTTCCAGCTGACGGAGGCGTACAGCGGCAGCGGGGAACTCGTAACCGTATGCCTTGTACTCCTCTTCCCTCCACCCTGCACCAATACCGAGGATAAACCGGCCTTGCGTCAGAACCTGAAGGGTTGAGGCCATCTTTGCGATGAGCGCTGGGTTGCGGTATCCATGACCGATCACATGGTGCGCCACCTCGATGTTGTCGAACTTCGCCGCGAGCCAGGTCAACGTCGTCCAGGCCTCGAGAAAGCCTTCCTTTTTCGCGTCGTCGAATCCGTAGAAATGATCTGCCACCCATACTGAGTCGAAGTGGGGCAGTACTGACGGAAAGAGATGCTCGGCCTGAAAAATCGTTATCGGCTTGAAATCGCTCCCGGCATGCGAAGCCGCCGGCGAGAGCCAGCCGAATTTCGCGTCATTCACGACCCAAAGAGGAACTCGTCAATGGCGCGGTGGTAGTTCCAGATCGTCATCTCCTGGGTCCGGTTCAGACGGTGCCCGTCGTAACTCTGAGAATGCATGCCGACGGCGACCTCCGACATGTTGGAAAAGTCCTGTTCGAGGATGGCCCCCAGGTCGGCCTTCCGCCAGTCATCGAAGTGCTCTGGCTCTGCGGTGGCGATGCCTCCGGTCGGTGGGAGCCAGAGGCCCTGCACGTCGAAGATGCACTTGTCGGGGTCCTTTCCATAAGGACGGGTCCGGTACGAAATGCACGTCCCGTAGTCGACGAGGAATACCGTGTTCGGGAAGACATGCCAGTCGTACATGCCCCCCTTGAGCTTGGCCTCGGTCAGCTCCGGGTAGTCGACGCCGGAGGCGCGAGCGTGCTTCTTGCGCAGCTGCTGGTAGATCGCATTGCCTTCAGGTCCATAGGCCTCTGGAATCGTCCGCAATTCCGCCGCCGCTCCGAGGTCGGTCTGCAGGTAGAGGGTTCGAAGCTCGCGCAAGTTGTACACGACATTGTCGTACACGGCATCGGGATTGACCCCGTACTCTGGGCGCAGGCGCGTGGAGCTGCCTTCGGCTCCATAGCGGAATACGTCGGCGTGCCGGGAGTGGTAGTGGAACAACTCGTTGAAGGTTTTCCCATAGGCCTCAGACTCCGCAATCGCGGGAGGCGTCGTTTTCTTGTCCGGCCTCGTCAGCTGGGGATGGGTGCCCGGGACGTGCCAGCTCTCGTTGAAGGCATCGAGTGCGGTCTTCCAATTGGTGTCGACCAACACCGACTTGTACCAGGCGACCCGCATGTCTTCGAGCTTGTAGCCCTCCAACCGCGACGGCATAGGGTCAAGGAAGTCGAGTAATGGCTCGGCGTCCGGATCCATGTTGATGAAGACCCAACCTCCCCAGGTGTCGACCTTCAGTTCGGGGAGGCACAGCTCGCCGGCCGGACGAGGATCGAAGTTTTCCTCGTCTGCCTGGTACTTGAGCGATCCGTCGAGGTTCCAGCGCCAGGCGTGGAACGGGCATCGGAATTCACCGATCCGGCCTTGCCCCTGGACGAGCCTGGTGCCCCGGTGGCGGCAGGAATTGAAGTACGCCCGCAGCCCCTGCTCGGTCCGGACCACCACGATCGACTGGCCACAGATCTCGAAATCCACATAGTCGCCAACCCGCTCGACCTCGTCGAAGCGACAGGCGTTCAACCACGTCCGCGGAAAGAGGCGATCGATCTCGAGCTGAAGGAACTCAGGGTCGAGATAACGGCCCTTTGGCACATAAGCCGGTCCCAGCCGCCACCGTTCAGGCACTTCGAGATTTGGCACAGCCTTGGCGGCTTCAGTCGTGGTGGTCATGTGTGCTCCTCCGTACGTCATTTTCCGGCCTGGGACCCAGCAGGTTTCCGCGTTGTCGGACTCCTATTCATGCATCCGCCGAACGGACCGAAGATGTCCGGCAATCCCTGTGTCCCATGCCCTTTCCGAATTCTTCCTCGCCCCGTGAGCGTGGAAGCGGCGCTGGTGGGACGTAATGCGGATGATGCGATGCCCCACCGACCCAATTGAGTTACGCGTGTTCCAGAGTGTGATTTTCACACCGCTCACGAGGTAAGTCAACTTGGCTAGCTATGCTGTACTTGTGGTCCGGCGAAGCACGGCTCCTGTGAGGCCTTGGCCGTCCGCCGGACTCGCGTTGGCGATCTGACCCCCCTCGAGTCAGTCGTCGACCAGACTGCGACTCCGGTGAGCCCCGAGCGTTGCAGGACTTCGCACCAAGCCTCGGCTGGCAACGCGGCCGTGGTGCACTGCGGTCAGGGTCGGTCACGCCTCTGGACGCCGCGTGACGTCCAACCCTCAACCCACTCCCAGCCATCGCGTCACCTATGCTCACGGCGTCCGCACCTCCATCAGATTCGTACCCCAAGCAGGCCATGAACATCCCGCCAATTTTCGTTGGCACGATCATTTCGGGAGGTAATGACGATGGGAGATCGTCATCCATCACGTGTCCTCCCTGTGGGAGGTACCACGTGAAGCATGATTCGCTAATTCTTTTCGAGGTCAGCGATCGGATCGCAACGCTGACCCTCAACCGGCCGGAGGCACGGAACGCGCTGAACCGGGCGCTCATGCATGCGCTATGGGATGCGGTCGGCAACGCGGGGAGTGACCCCGGCGTGGATGCCGTGGTGCTGACGGGCGCGGACCCAGCCTTCTCTGCCGGTGTCGACCTCAAGGAGGTGTCGGGAGAAGAGCCGCCTTCCGCTGATTCCCGCGTAGCTGGACAGGGGCCGGAGCGTGACAGCAATGGGCTTTTCCGATTCATCCCCGTGATCGGAAAACCGGTGATTGGCGCCATAAATGGCGCCGCAGTGACGGGAGGGTTGGAGATCGCACTTCAGTGCACATTTCTCGTGGCGTCGGAACGGGCGCGCTTCGCCGACACCCACGCCAGGGTTGGGATCATGCCGGGTGGTGGGATCACCGTCCTCATGGCTCAATCGATGGGACTCAGGCGCGCCATCGAACTGTCGCTGACTGGAAACTTCCTCACCGCCGACGACGCGCTCCGGTTCGGCTTGGTCAACCACGTGGTTGCACACAACGAGCTGCTTCCGTTCGCGCAACGCCTGGCGGGCGACATCGTCAACAATGACCAACGAAGCATCCGCCGCCTGCTGGTGCATTACCGGCAAATGGCCAATGCGGCCACGCTCGACGAGGCTCACCTGATCGAGGGTTACATGGCCGAGACGTGGCACATGGCGACCGATCAGGTCGCAGAGCGACGCGCTGATGTCATGGCTCGCGGTCGCTCGCAGACTTCCTGATGCAGATCGACACGACCCTGGGTGGGCTCGAGTCGTCTCCCAGAGCGGCAGCTGCCGCCGAGGCAGCCGGCTACGACGGCGTGTTCACGGGCGAGCTGAACCACGACCCGTTCCTCCCGCTCGTATTGGCAGCAGGTGCCACCGAGCGCATCGACATCGGAACGTCGATCGCCGTTGCATTTTCTCGGTCTCCGATGTCCGTCGCCTACACCGCCTACGACCTGCAACGCTTCTCCAGTGGACGGCTGGTATTGGGACTCGGATCGCAGGTCAAGGCGCACGTCACTCGGCGCTTCTCCATGCCCTGGGGCCGACCGGCGGCGCAGATGCGAGAGTTCGTGCTGGCACTACGAGCCGCGTGGCGCTGCTGGTCCGACGGGGAGCCCCTCACGTTCGAGGGTGAGTTCTACCACCACACCCTGATGCCGCCGACATTCATGCCTGCATCCCACGAATTCGGACCGCCACCTGTCTACGTTGCCGGGGTGGGAGACGAAATGACGCGCATCGCGGGCGAGGTCGCCGACGGTTTCATCTGTCACGCCTTCACCACAGAGCGATGGATCCGCGAACGCACGGTCCCAGCCCTTATAGAGGGATGGCGGCGGACAGGCAAGACGATGGAGGGCTTCCCCGTCAAAGCTGCGTTCTTCCTCGCCACCGGAACCGACGCCGAGATCGAAGCAGAAGTCGCGACGATCCGGTCCCACATCGCCTTCTACGCGTCAACGCCCGCCTACAGGCCGATCCTCGACCTCCATGGCTGGGGCGATCTGGGTCAGGAGCTCACGCTGCTCTCCAAGGAGGGTCGGTGGTCGGAGATGGAGTTCCTCATCCACGACGAAATGCTTGACGCATTCGCTGTCGTCGCGCCGCTCGAGGAGGTCCCGGAACGAGTCCGCAAGCGCTGCGCCGGCGTCGTTGATCGAGTCTCCTTCGTCAGCAGCGTGGAGCACCCCTCACTGGTGGGCTTGCTCAAATGATCCCGGCTCGCTGGACTGCGACGACATCGCCGGTCGTCGTCGTGACACCCTCATGCGGGTGGACGAAGAGATGGCAGAGCATGTTGGAATGCGCTCACAATGGAAGGGGTGGGGCATGAGCTGGGATTTTGAAACGGACGCCGAGTTCGAGGCTCAGCTGCAATGGATGCGGGAATTTGTACGGGAGGAAATCGAACCCCTCGATGTGCTCTGGCCCGACGACGTCTATAGCCAGCCGCAGCGTGAGGAGATCAAGCTGCTGCTACGCCCCCTCAAAGAGCAGGTGCGTGCGCGCTGACTCTGGGCCGCCCACCTTGGCCCGAACCTGGGAGGGCAGGGTTACGGGCAGTTGAAACTCGCCCTGATGAACGAGATTCTCGGTAGATCGCAATGGGCTCCACGAGTTTTCGGAACTCAGGTGCCGGACACGGGGAACGCGGAGATCTTGGCCCACTACGGGACCCCTGAGCAGAAGGCGAAGTACCTTGTGCCCCTCCTGGAGGGTGACATCGTGTCCTGTTATTCGATGACCGAGCCCCAGGGAGGTTCCGATCCGGGAGGCTTTTTGACCCGCGCTGTGAAGGACGGGGAGGAATGGGTCATCAACGGATGGAAGTTCTTCTCCTCCCATGCACGCTGGGCCGAATTTCTGATCGTGATGGCGGTCACGGATCCGGACTCGATGCCGTACCGGGGGATGTCGATGTTCCTCGTCCCCCGCGGGTCGCCCGGTCTCGACATAGTCCGGAACATGGGACTTTCCGGCGAAGCTGAGGGCGAAGGTGCGCATGGGCTCGTGCACTACAACGACGTCCGCGTCCCTGCGGCAAACCTGCTGGGCGGAGAGGGCGAGGGTTTCGCGGTGGCGCAAACGCGCCTCGGCGGCGGCAGGGTGCATCACGCGATGCGATCAGTTGGGATCTGCCAACGTGCGTTCGACATGATGTGCGAACGCGCCCTCAGTCGCACGACCAAGGGATCCCTCCTTGCCGATAAACAGTACGTGCAGGGCTACATCGCCGATTCCTGGACCGAACTCGAGCAGTTCCGCCTCCTGGTTCTGCGGACTGCTTGGAAGATTGATCGCTACCAGGACTACCAGCGGGTGCGTGAGGACATCGCAGCCATTAAGGCTGCCGCCCCCAAACTCATCAATGACATCGTGGGACGAGCGATTCAGGTTCATGG